>Ga0209082_1000009_pt1 | contig 156327 bp, 138 predicted proteins | sample ColdCreekSource_FD_184127 | JGI IMG/M metagenome (GOLD analysis project Ga0209082, IMG submission 184127) | Groundwater microbial communities from Cold Creek, Nevada to study Microbial Dark Matter (Phase II) - Cold Creek Source (SPAdes) (version 3) | ecosystem: Environmental > Aquatic > Deep... | reverse complement strand
AAGGTCAGCGCACGATCTTTTTCGACGCGGACGAAGACGCCGAGTTCGGCAAGGCGGTCAAAGCGATGGACTTGGCCCGCGGTGGCGGCGCCGAGACGATCGCAGTGGTGACCGAGCCGCTCGCACGCTGAGCTCAGCACCCGGCTCGGATTTGGGTCACCTCGACCAACCATTGGCCGCACCGAGGGTGAACGACGCATCCACATCGCGATCGTGGCACCGTGACTCATAAGTAACCAAACAGCATCACATGGCAGCGTGTGGTGCTGACAATGACAACTCACTATCTGTTGCCAGAGTGTAGCTCGACCGGACTCACCGAGTGCTCAACGCTCGAGCTCGAGACGCGCTACTCGTACCCAGGCATGCTGTTCTTCTATCCAGAGAAGCTCGACAGCGGTCGGTTGCGACGTGCGCTCGTTCGAGTACTCAGCGACTTTCCCCAGTACGCTGGAAAGCTGTTGGCTGAAGGCACAACCCTGCAGATCCAACATGGCGCACGCGCTGTGTCGTTCGAAACAGTGGAGAGCGACAACCGGTTGAATGACGTTGCGTCGGAGCTGCGCGCGACTGGACGGTGCCGAAAGCTCGAACCGAAAGCGTCGACGCTTCGTATTATGCTCGCTCAGGAGCGAACGCTGCTCATACGTCTCACATCGCTGAGAGACGGCTGCGTGCTCGCAGTCGGATGGAACCACGCTGTCGGCGACATGCACAGCACGATGCTACTGATGCGCGCTTGGGCGAATGCTTACGCGGGTCGTATGCACGACAAGCCGATCACCTTGACCGACCGCGATGCCTATTACCGCGCAGTCCTGCCCGACGATCGGCGTGCGCGCTCTGTGGTGCGGAGGGCCGACCTTCGATCGGGAGTCTCTGCACGCTTGCAGCTTTTACGCCCTGCCGTACAGGTCCGCGCGGAGTTCTCCAACGCTGAGCTGAGCGCGTTACAAGAAGCAGCGTCTGCTTCGACACGTGTCTCGCGCAATGATGCGCTCTGCTCGCATGTGTATGCGGTGCTTCGGCGGCTTGCGCCCATGCCCCAACAGACGAACCTATGCCTCGTGGTGAACTTCCGAAAGCGCCTCGACTTGCCCGAGCAAGTGATCGGCAACATGACCTCGCTGATCGCGCAGCCAGTTCGTAGGCACCACAGCGTGGCGCGCGTTGCGGCTGGCCTACGCAGAAAACTCGATGAATATGCAGAAAAGCACGTGTACTACCATCCTACCGCGCGTGCCCATCGCGCTTGTACAACACACACGCAGCGCTTACGTCTGACGAGTCGTCAGTTCCGGCTGGGATCTGGCGACATCTTCATTACGAACTGGAACGGTTTCGGATCGTATGACCTGGAGCTCGGCGAAAGCCGTCCAGTGTTCTTCCATCCGATGATCCTGGGCCCTCAGCTGCCACAATGGTTCATGATCATCTACGAGCTGCCAGGCGACGGCCTCGCGGTCACAGTGGCCCTGCCGAAGTCCATCGCCCGCCGCTGGACGAGTCGTGAAGGTCAGAGCCTGCTGCATACCGCGCCGATAGCAGTCCACCGACGAGCGCCGCGCGCTCATCACGCGTTCCATTCCGCAACAGGTTGAATGCGCATCACGGAGTCGACAGTCCACATCACTGCTGCGCGTTGATGCGATCAGTGGATTTGTCACGTACGGTCAAGTTCGCGCGCGCTGTGCATGCTACGTGAAATCCAGTGGGTGTTCGGCGAGCTTCACGTCGTTCAAGGCTGGGTTCTGATGGGCTCTCTCTCGGGCAAGATCGCTTTGGTTACCGGTTCTAGCCGCGGCATCGGCAAGGGAATCGCGCTGGCGCTCGCTGAGGAGGGTGCAACTGTCTACGTGACGGGACGTACCGTGCACGCTGGCCACCATGCACTTCCTGGGTCGATTCACGACACAGCCGCCGATTGCACTCGGCGTGGAGGCAAAGGAATTCCTGTTGCGGTCGACCACGCAAACGACCTCGACGTCGCTCAACTGTTTGAACAAATCGAGCAAGAGCACGGGCGCCTCGATCTCCTGGTCAACAATGCATTTGCACTGCCAGACGACCTGACAGATCCGCAGCCTTTCTGGAAGAAGCCACTTTCGAATTGGGAGATGGTTGATGTCGGTGTGAGGTCGAGCTTCGTCGCTGCCTGGCATGCAGCGCGGCTGATGGCTGCACGAGGCTCCGGACTGATCGCGGCCATCTCAGGGTACACAGGCGTGACCTACACGTACTCTGCAGTCTTCGGGATGTGTAAGACCGCAGTCGATCGACTGGCGCGTGACATGGCTGTTGAGCTTCAGCCCTATGGCGTTGCGTCCATCTCCCTTTGGCAAGGTTTGACGCTCACCGAGAGAGCGAAGCGCAATCTCGAGCTCAACCCGGACATGAGATCACAGATCGTCACAAACCCGAACATCGCCTGCTCTCCAGCGTTCCCAGGGCGGGTGCTCGTCGCGCTGCTACAAGATACAAACCTGATGGACCTAACGGGCGGCACATTCATCACGGCCGAGCTCGCGCAACGCTACGGGGTGACCGATGTCGACGGAAAGATCATAGAGTCTCTGCGCGCGCAACGCGGAGCTCCCATCTGGTCGCCGCTTTCAGCGGCAGCTGGCAATCAACAACCACCGAAGCCGAGGTAGGAAAGATGAACGAGAAGCTCGAAGCCTTGCTCCACCGCCAAGACATCGTCGACTGCCTGACGCGCTTCAGCCGAGGCATGGATCGCTTCGACCGCGAGTTGTTCCTATCTGCATTTCACACGGACGCAGTGATCGCAGCGGGTCCATTCGTTGGCGGTCCCGACGCCTTGTACGATTGGGCAGCAGCGTTGCACAATCTTGGCCAGTCGGCCACACACCACAATCTGCTCAATCATACCCTCGAGATCAACGGCGACATTGCTCATAGTGAGCTCTACTACCTGTTCGTCGGACGCAACCGAGATGAGACAAACTGGATGGCAGGTGGGCGCTACATCGACCGCCTCGAACGTCGCGAGCAGGTTTGGAAGATCGCATTGCGAACGAACGTCATAGAATGGTCCGGACTCGTTCCGACGCTGCCTCTCCCCTTCGCAGATGTTCCCGATCTTCACGAGAACGGCAGTTCGTCACGCAGTAAGCGCGACCCCAGCTACACGAGACCGCTGTCTAACAGTCGCAAGGGCTTCATTCCGAAGCTGATCGGACCGTAAGCAGGTCACCGCATTTTGCGTATCGCTCGCGGCGAGGCATCAAACCAGCGAGAGCAGCTACGCGCTAAAACCGATTGCTCGGCGTACCCGACCTTTTCGGCGATCCGTCGCATGGGTAGGCTGGTCGCACGTAGATAACCAAGCGCGGCATCGCGGCGAACACTGTCTTTGATGTCCTCGAAACATGTACCTTCGTCGAGCAATCGTCTGTGAAGCGTTCTCGGGTGCATGTGCAGCTCCGCTGCGATTCGTTCCTTGCTGCAGCCGTCGCGCTCGATCAGCTGCACAATCAGCGCCCGCACCTGGACCTGCAACGGCGGCCTCACACAATATTGTGAAGTGACGAGCGCCTTGGCTGCGTCGAAAAGCCGCGGGTCGGATGCCACAGTCGCGCACTCGAGATCCAACGCATTGAACACAACACCGTCGACGGACTGATCGAACAGAACGTCACAGCCAAAGTACATGCGATAGGTGCTGGACGGCGAAACAGGTTGAAAGCGGAACCGTACCTGCCGCACTCGTGCCTTCGCGCCGGAGACTTCGGTCGCATTCAAGTGGGCGAGCAACAGAAACTGCTCCACCATTTGACGCTTGATTGGAAGCCCGTCCACGAGAACATCGTGACTTACGAGCGTGGCGCCCGTGTGCCGGTCGGCTTGCATGCGCACCCGCGCGGATGCGCTATGCGCGTGACTGTTGTCAGCCACGCAGCGGAGTCCATCACCCAGTGTCGGCGCATGGGCCAATACCTCACGGAAAGCTCCGAAAACCGCGCCCCCTCCTTGGAGTGATGCGAGACGCAAACCGAAGTCCGGGCAACGAAGTCGCTGAGCAGCATGCTCCATCAGCGTTGCGATCGCGCGATAGCCTGCCGGCAGGCCGTTCGAGATCGCAGCCGGCATGAAGTCTAGCTCAGCCACTAGACTGACAGGGTCGCCTCCCAGCTCTCGAACCAACTCTGGGAAGAAGCGCAACGTGTCCGCATGAACGGTGTCGAGAGCACCGTCGAGCGCAGACGCTTCAACTGCAGAGGCCGATTGCATGCGCAACGTTCCCACTGTTCGACAGCAGTAGCAGAGAACGTACGTGTGTTCACGGCAACTGAAACGCCGAAATATAAAGCGAGTCGACCATCACGCCATCCGGTGGGCGAGCCGCTTACTCGATCTTCTGGATCGCGAACCGGTTGAACAGCGCAGCGCTGTGATCACCTGTGGTCGAGCCAACAGCATGCACGTTGATAAACGGCATCCCGAGCAAGCCATTCGACCAGTCGACGGACCGTCCATAGTCTTGCTGCCAGTCGTAGAGCATCGTGCGCTTTGCGATCCTCCATTCGCGCTCGCGCTTCTCCAGCAGGTCCACGTACCGACCGCCGATGACGAGGTCGCGGTGCTCGGCGCCCATATCTATGCGATGATAGGAGGTGACGTGCGTTTCGACCAACGCACGACTTCCGTGCAGCTCGATCAAGCTCTGCCCCAGCGTATGTTGTGTCAGCAACACGGCAGGCGCACCAGGCACGACCCACGCCAGATATTCTTTGAACGATCCTACAAAGATTCCGTGATCGTCCGTAGCATCCGGCCAATACGCCCTGCGGAGCAGCTCTGCATCTCGACGATCCTCGCCCCGTGCTACGCGCGCTAAGCAATCGCGAATCGCTTCACGGTCAAGCAGTGAGGTCAGTTCGCCAGGGGTCCCATCCATGGTCTCTTCTCCTTTGGGCTTCTGTGGGGTCAGGCCCAACGATCCTGCGCACGCAGCAAGGATTCTCGACATTTCGGGACCGACTACGCGATGGCTCAGTCCGCGAGGAAACGCGCGCTACCTAGTTTTCGCCTTTTTAGTTTTCAACCGGACGGCTTTACTAACAGGCGCGCACAGGGCGGCAGTGGCCATATCTAGTGCGTTGTCGAGCGTCGCTTCATCGAGCTGGTTGCCGGAAGCTTTGTGAGGGCTGAGCACCGTCATCAGAATCATCGTGACGATCATGCGATGTCGCTCGCGGAGCAAGACCGGTGGCACTCCGGGTGCCGCTGCAGATTGCAAGTCAAGGATATGCGCGGAGACCGGAGCATGCCTTTCCGTACCGACGGCGAGGCTCATGCCGATGGGCGACGTGAATAGCGCCAAGACGAAGAGTGCAAACCAGCGTTCGCCATCGGCGCTCGTGTACTCGATCAACGGCCGGTAGAGCACGTCGTTCAGCACCCGAAGATCATCAAGGCCGCCGGCCTCCTTCGCTTTTGCAAGCAGCGCGGCACGGCGGCGCTCGATCTCGGGCATGCGTTTCTCCAGGATCGCATTGACCAACCCCGCCTGATCGCCGAAATGGTACTGCACAGCGTAGTTGTTGGCGGTCCCGGCCTCGACTGTGATTTGCCGAAACGACGCACCGCTGATGCCATTCTTTGCGTAGAGGGCCTCCGCTGCGTCGATCAGTTTATCGGCTAGCGAGGCGTCTGAACGGTTGCGCGGAGCTGAACGAGCCATGGATAGGGTGTACGGCGGCTTATACAAGGAACAAGTGGCCTCCGCTAGACGCGTGCCTTTCCGCCTTCGACTAGACTCTGCGGTCTGTTCCGCTACTTCAGGAGCTGTTCGTTCTTCCACTTCAAGTCGGTCCAGACGTCGGGCTTCATGCACATGCCGCAATCGTCGCCGACGAACATCCCCTTGCCAGTTGGACCTTCATCACCACGGAGCATCCAGTTGAACCAAGCGACTGCGATGGTGCCAGTGGGGCCTGCATTGTCGTCCCAAAGGTAACTGGCGTGACCACGCTTGTCGTTGGATAGGAAAATCGGAACTTTGCTGATGGCCTCGAAGTCCATCTCGCCATTGGCTCCAGCGAAGTCCTCAGGCCCGCCATTAAAAATGGCCATAGGTACGTGCAGCGCATCATACACTGCGGGCTCACGTGCAAAGAGTCCGCTGTTGAAGAGCACGGCTGTTGCGATCCGTGTATCCGGCGCGGAGTACATCGTCATGAGCCCGCCGCATGAGTTACCGGCCACAGCAAGATGCTCCAAGTCGAGCTTGTGGTAGAACGGGCTGCAAGGGCGCTCATTCTCTTCGAACACCCAGTCGAGCATCAGCTTTTGCTGCGTCTCGTCCATAGCGCTCATCGCGCCACCGAACCCCCTGTTGTCTTTCTCGCCGGGTGCGCCGTCTGCGATGATCATGTAGCCGTAGGACGCGAGCTCTTTGAGGAAGTCTCCGTGCAGCGTTCCGTGCTTGGCACAGCCTCCGTTACCCCACGCGATGACTTGCATCAGGCCTTCGTATTGAGCTGGACGATAGATCGTGAACTGGTCGAGGAAAGAATAGACCTCGATGACAGGTTGATAGGGCCCAGTGTTAGGCGTATCCATGCCGGTGACGGCGTCCGGTTCGTAGTTGATCGCGCCCACTTCGAAGTTGGCGTATTCGGTGGCGACGAAGTCGATTGCCTGCGGTGGCTCTGACTGGTCCGCTGGATCGCAAGCTGCTGGTGCAGCCGACCCGCCCGAACCTGCGCCGCCGGACGCGCCTGCCGTGCTCGTAGCGCCTGCGCTGGCCGCGTTCCCCGCCGTGGGGATGGAGCTGCTCGACCCGGCGCTGACTTGGCCTGCTGCCGCACCGCCTGTGCCTGCGGTCGGGCGTGGTGTTGGTCCGGCCACAGGGCCTGTCTGTGCGCTCCTCGGCGATCCACTCGTGCCCGCACGAGTCGATCCTGGAGCTGAAACAGTGCCGCCTGTTCCACTCGGCAGCGACGACCCCGCCGTGTTTTGTGTCGTCTCCTCGCCTCCGCATGCATACGACAGACTCGCTGCCGCAAGAGTCGTAAGCATGGGAATGAACCGCATCACTGGAGTTGTCATCGTTCCACCTTCTTCCGCTTGCGCGCTAGAGAGCCACGCAGCCATGCGTGCCAGCGGGAGGAATTATGAGCCACAACCATTCAATTCAGTCGACTGACTTCAATTAATCAGACCGTATTTCAATGACTCTGAAAACTCATCTCGTACTACCGAAGTCGATTGACTTAAACCAAGCGCAGACGATATCCGCAACTTATGGTGCAGCACTTACCCGCACGCGGACATGCGCTGGCTGCAGCTACCTCGTTGCTGCTCGCAGGGTGCTCGGTCGACCGGAAGCTTTCTCAGTCTATGGAGAGCCCCACTGTCGACCAACAGCCATCAAACGGCGGAGCGCTCGCAAGTGTCGCGGGGCAACCATCGTCCAGCGTTGCGCTTGCAAGCGCCACTCACACTCGATTCGATCGCACGTCACGCAGGCTTGAGCGCACACACGCTGAGTCGGCGCTTTCGCGAGCAGACGGGCACGACACCGCTGAAGTGGCTGCAGCACGCGCGCATCCGGCGCGCCCAATGCCTTGTTGAAACCACCGGAGATTCGATGGATTGGGTCGCCAACGCAGTAGGGTTTGGTGCCGCGAGCACATTGCCCCAGAGCTTTCAACGTGTCGCGACCGCCAGTCCGAGCAAATACCGCCGGGCGATCCGTACCGTCGGCTCCACGACGAAAAGCGCATCATCACGTTGACCTCCGATGCGGCATAGCGAGCGGCTTTCACTGTGTTCTGTGTCCACACAAAACGCGCTGCCGGTCTGCAGCCAACAGCTGCACTGTCTTAGTGTGCGTGTCATGGTTGGAGCGGAGCTTGCGACTTTGGGGGTCCTCGACACTTCGAGGAATTATCTAGGTATGACGCAGAGTTTGAAGCCGGCGAGCGTCTCGAGTCACGCGCCTAAGATCCGTGAATCGCTCGATCCAGGCGCGCAGAGCTTGGTGGACAAATGTCTGGACGCGGCGCTGAAGTACCGAGCGAGCGACGTCCACATCGAGCCGCAGGGTGAGATGCTGGTCTTTCGCTTTCGGATCGATGGCCGACTCAAGACGTGGGGCAGCGTTTCGATCGACCAGCACTCGCAGGTCTTGAATCGGCTGAAGGTGTTGGCTCGCATGGACATTGCAGAGAAACGCATGCCGCAAGACGGCCGCATTTCGCTTCAGCGCGGAGCGCAGGTGATGTCGTTTCGAGTCTCGACCGTACCCATGCTCGACGGCGAAAAGGCGGTCGTGCGCGTGATGCAGCAAGACTTGTCAGCGCTCAGCCTCGCGGACGTCGGCTACAGCGCACACAACCAGGCGGCCTATGAAGCGCTGCTCGGCAGGCAGCAAGGCTTGATCCTGCATTGTGGTCCGACGGGGAGCGGCAAGACGACAGCGTTGTACGCCGCGTGCAATCAGCTGGCCCAGAAGTGGAGAAATGTGCAGACCATCGAGGATCCCGTCGAAGGTCGGCTCACAGGCATCAACCAAGCACAGGTCGATGCCGATGTCGGGCTGAGCTTTGCGAGCTTACTCCGCGCGTATTTGCGTCAGGACTGCGATGTCATCCTCATCGGTGAGATTTGCGATCCCGACACAGCGCAGCTCGCCGTGCAGGCATCGCTGACAGGCCACTTGGTGCTCGCAACGCTGCACACGCATGACGCCGCAGGCGCGAGCTCGCGGCTGATCGATATGGGCGTTCCGCGTAACTTGGTGTCTGCAGGTTTGATCGGCGCGGTCAGTCAGCGCTTAGTGCGCAAGCTGTGCGAACAGTGTCGTGTGACCACGCAGCCCGGTCCTGAGCTGCAAAAGCGGCTCGGACTGTCGCAGCAATATGCGCTCTACCAGAAGCTCGGCTGCGCTGCGTGCGCGAACGCAGGGTTTCGCGGACGTGTGGGCATTCACGAAGTCCTTTCGATCGACGGCGAGCTCAAGCAAGCCATCATCGACAGTCGTCCCGACGGCGACTTACGCCGCATGGCGGAGAGCAAGGGCATGACCAACATGGTCAAAGACGGCATCGCCAAGGCGGTACGCGGCCTCACGACGGTCGATGAGGTCTATCGCTCTGTCTCCGGCGCGTTGTGACCGCCAAGGCGCAGTGTGGGAAGACGCGGTTTTGCCTCGTTGGCGGCGGAGGTCCTCGAGCTCTTTGCGCCGTTGTTCTTCTTCTTGCTTGCGTTGTACGTAGCGTTGGCTCACGTAGGAATCAGCTCAAGCGTGGTGCGCGTCAGCTGCCGAGGGCCAGGCGTACTTGGGTGGCACGGCGGCGCAGCTCGGCGTCGAGGGCGCGCGTTTGGAGCGGGGTCATGTGCAGCACCTCGAGGCTTTGTTCGAGCTCGTAGAGTCGCTCGAGCGGCTGCGGGCGCGCGCGCAGCAAGATGAGCCCCGATACGACACGCACGAGGTGGGTCTCGCTTGCGCCTTCCGGGACGCGTGCATCGTGGTGGGAGGCGCACAGTTCCAGGAGATAGGAGGGCAGTCCCCAGCGCTCGATCGCGAGCGTGCCGAGCGGTACGTGCACGTCTTCGAGAACCTGTTGCAACACGTGCTGGTCGAGCTCGCGTGGTGCGCGATCGGCCAGCGTGAGCGTGGCCAGCACGCTGAGGCCGAGTGAGCGCCCGACGTCGTGAAGCATGCCGCCCAGGTACGCGAGATCGGAGCGACCCGTGCTGCGTTCCATCGCGAGGTAAGCGGTACCCCCCGCAGCGCTCATGGCCGCGACGTTGAGCTCATTGAACATGGCTCCGAACAGCATAAACGCTTGCTTGGAGCGTGGGCTGAACAAGGTCTTGGCAGCCACGGCCGCCGCGACGCGGGCGCTCTCGGCCACGCCCAGACGCACCACCGCATCGCGCACCGTGTTGACCTCGCCCGCGCCCTGCGCCGCGGAGCTCGCGACGCGTAAGACCGCCGCCGTGAGCGCCGCATCCTGGTTGATCGCCGAGGCCAGCTCTGCCACTTCCACGTCGCTGCGAGCGGCAAGGTTCAACATGCGCAGCGCAGCGCTCGGCAGCGAGCTGGGCACCGCATCCTCACTACTGGATGCGGTGTCCATAACCGCAGCTACCAGCTGCTGCACCTGCGCGAGCTGTTCATCGCTCAGCGGCTCCGGCAGCTGGAACGTGAGCCCGAGTGCGCGCGCGTGTGGCGCAAAACCGGAAGTATGCTCAGACCATGCATCGCTCACATCGGCGCCAGCCACCTCAGCAGCAGCGTTGGTATTGGCCGGCTTGGCGAGCGGATGAGGACTCGCCTTCGACCCGAAGAGGCGGCGAAACCAACCAACGATTCCGCGCTCGGACGGTGTGTGGGCAGAGGCTGCAGACTTCATGGCAGCTCTACTTCGGACGGTCGTCGAAAATGTTGAGGCATGCAGAAGTTTGGTCGGGCTTCGAGCATCCCGGAATGATCGTGATCGGGCAGGGCCTGGGTGGCATGGGCGAAGGAATCACTGGCCGAGTACCTCACCTTCCTCTACGAACGTAGCGCGTCGGAAATGCTTCCGTTCACGCCGGTGTCACTCGTCATCGATCCAGAGAACGAATGTTTGGAGCACAGCGCGCACGGTTCGGATGAAACGCGTTACCTGACTACGGTAGCTCACGCGCAAAGACGAAGTCGTTGCAGCTGATGCAGCTGATGCGGCTGGAGATCCTAGTCGACGCCGATCGCGGCACCGCGCGCGGCGAGCTTGAAGACAGCTCGAAGACGCTCAGCAAGCTGATCGGCAGACCCACCACCACGCTTGCAGCCGCGCTAGCACAAACCTTCGCGCGCTCTCACTGAACGGCTGCCGCTGACGGCGACAGCATCAAAGTTGCTTTCGAGTCGCTCTACCGAGAGTGGATCGACAAATACCAGCGAGTAGTGCAGCTGATGGCTGACGTTTGTGGCTGGCGAACAGCTCGCGTCGATCTTTCTTCAGATGTTTCGAGTGCTAGCGTGCGCTAACGTGGGGTTTACGTAGCGACACGGCTCCGCCGAACGCTCGTCAAGAAAGACCTGACATGACAAGGATCCGGCTGCGCAGCAGGCGATTTGCTGCACTGGCTGCGCTCTCAGCAAAGCCACGTGCGCCCACCACCCTTATATTTGCGTTGAGCTTCGCAGGCTGCACGTTCGATGTGACGCCCTCAGCTTCGGGGCCCGATGAGCGCAGCGCTTCCGCAGGTCGCCGCGCTACTTCGAGCGGGCGGCAGCGCGACGGCGGTGGCACCGAACAGCAAACGCGAGCAGCCACTGGCGAAGTCGATTCTCAGAGCCCGACCGATGACACAACCGCTGACGGCGGCGTGCAATCGAGCGAGCCTGACGCTGGCCCACGCTTGGTGGATGCTGGACGGGCGACTCAGCCTGCAGCGCGTCGCGATGCAGGTCAGGCTCCCCAAAACGCAGCAGGGTCGGCAGCACCGATGGGGATGCCAGACGCGTCCGCACCAGACCAGCTGAGGCCCGATACATCGCGATGCATGCCCGGGATCTACGAAGGTGACTTCGAGGGCCCGGTCACGTTCGCGGTGGGCAGCATCAATCGCGTCTCCGGCACCATGCGCGCCGAAGCAGTCCTCGATCCAACGGGTGGTTTGTTGCGTATCGGCGGCGGCGTGATCACTGGCATGGACAGCTTGGGCGTTGGCATGTCAGCGACCTGGACGGGCAGCGTGAGCTGCACAACGAGTCAGCTCACAGACGGGCGACTCGAAGATGGCGCGTGGGACAACGGGTCCACCTTCACAGGAACACTCGAAGGAACGTACGCGGTGAGCCCGCATGCGATGTCCGGCACGTGGCAAGTCGAATCCAGAGAGATCCCCTTCGCCGGCGGCAACGGAGAATGGCGAATGACCTTGCGCGGAAGCTCAGCGCCCTAGCAACGACCGCCCGCCGCCATCCGCTTCGCGCCTCTACAACGGCCGACCCTTAGAAGTTATCACGCGGAGGATGATTTCCTGTCTCACTCCAAGCCTCAAAGCTGCAGCTCAGCGCGCGCGTGACGCTACAGAATGCCCAGGAGACCAGCTCGTGCCGCACATCGTGGCGCTTCGGTCCAGCCTCGGGCTCGGGGCCGCTCAATGACGAAGTGAGCGTTGGCTGTGGGTGCAGTAGTGGTGTTTGGAGCGGGCGGCGCGGTGGGCCGGCACACCACGAGCGGATCGTACCAAGACGTCTCTGTGCTCTCGGGACCGGTAGGCAGTACCAAGCCTACAGATGTTGCTCCGCTCAACGCGCGTCTCGCTGAAGCGGACGCCCTGCAAATAGCGCCATGCCGACATGTCGCGCAGCAGCGCGATTTGCAACCGTCTTAATCGGCGTGTTTTCACGCGTGTGAATGCGATGTGAGTTGGCTTGTCACCGGGGCTTCGGAGTTGTCCGATCGAGGTATGGACCGGTCTGTGACCGTGCACTAGGTAGGTACTGGGGACGCTGAATACGCGCTCGCTGCTGTGCCGCCACGCTGAGCGCTGCAGTTGAGAGCTGCGAGACGCACAGCAGTGTCCGCTGCATCGTGCATTTGGAGGACTTATGAGATGGTCAACGCAGATCGTAGCTAGCCCCTTGTCTCTTGTTGCCTGCGCCGGCTTGTTCTTTGGCAGTTGCGGCGAGCTGAATGCGAGCGCCGAGAGTGACGCGCTCGCTGCTGCGCTCTCCGCTCCCGACGAGGAAGTTGTGGCTGTCCTCGGTTGTGGCGGTGCCAGCTTGCTCGAGCGCGCCAAAGATCCGACACAACGTGGTGCGTGGGCTGTAGGCCAGCGTACCGTCACAATAGGGCGGCTGAACAAGGTCGAAGTGTTGTACCCGGCGAAGCCGGGCAGTGAAGTGGGTCAGACGGCGCTGCAATACGACCTCCGCTCGTTCCTGCCGGAGTCCGAACAGAGCAAGGTGCCGGACGAGGAAGCCACGCTGGTCAGCGCGAACACGTTCCGCGGACTGCCGCTCGATGATGCGCACGGCCCCTATCCAGCGGTCGTGTTTGTGCACGGCACTGGCGCCTATCGCGTCGGCTCATTGAGCACGCTCGCGATGTGGGCCAGCCATGGCTTCATCGTGCTGGCTGCGGATCATCCAGGCGTGTACCTAGCCGATCAGCTCGCCGCCAATGGCTGCGGCCAGCTCTCCGCACGCGCAGACGTCAGCGGCGACATCAACGCAGAGCTGGACGCGCTGCGCACGTCTGCAGGCTCGCTCGCGTTCCTCGCCGGTCGCGTCGACCTTCAGCGCCTCGGCCTCGCAGGCCACAGCTCTGGGGCCGTCGAGGTCGCGCGCGCCAGTAGCCGCGCAGGCGTCCAAGTCGTCGTCAGCTTGGCGGGAACAAGCGCAGTCAGCACGTCGAGCGCGCTGCGGTCCGCGCTGTTCATCGGCGGGCTCACGGATGAAGTGATGCCCTATGCGGCAGGAGGTTTGGGTGTTGGCAGCATCCTTTATCCCGGCAGCGTAACTTCTGCCTTCCAAGGCACGAGCAGCTTCAGCCCACTCACCAAGCGGTTGATCGGAATCAGTGAGGCCGGCCATCTCAACCTCACTGATATGTGCCAACTCAACCTCCAAGGCGGCTCCGCCATCGACGCCGCGCTCGAGCATGGAGTGTGCGGCACAGACAGCGTGGCGCAGCTCGCGAACTGCGGAACCATCGAGCGCCAAAGCGCCACCGACATCATCAACGTCGCGACCGTGCTCACGTTGGAAGAGACGCTCCAGTGTCGCGACCGCAGCGCGCTGATCGCCGCGCTGCCAAGCGAATATACAGACATCGCAGACTACCAACATCTCCCATGACTTAGCATCGTGCGCCGGTCCCCTCGCTGGGGACCGGTGCGACCGGACAATTCTCGTGTCCAGTCTGGACACAGACACGGTGACCCGTTCCTCCGTATAGCTGCCGGTATACTTCGGAGCGTGTCATGACATTTCTCGACCGCGGGTATTATCCGTGGATTGTGTCACTAGCGAGCTTGTGTCTGGCCAGCTGCCAGGAGGCCCAGCCGAAACCGGCAGAGACGAACATCAACTCGTCTACCAGCAGTGCAACCATGCCAGTCGCTCCGGCTGCGGTTGCACCAGCAACCTCCGCGGCGTCAACGCCTTCCGGACGTGGAGGAAGCGGTGCTGCAGCTGTCGGCGACAGAACGCCGCGCGCGGGCTCGGCCGGATCAGCACGCGTGCCCTCCCCTGCAGCCGGCAGCAGCAGCGCAGGTGCGTCGGGCGCGGGAGACGCCGCCGCCGCAGCGGGTGCGGGAAGCTTGGATGCCGGCGCGGCAACACCCGATGCCAGCGCGTGTGCGGTTCGAGCCGGCTCCGCAGCAAACGCTGGTTTTCTCGGTGACTGGGCCCCGGGCACGTACCCGGATGACTTCAGGAGCGACGCTGCGGGCAAGTACCTGACGCTTAACGATTTACCGAATCAAGCCGGTTTGGACCGCGAATACGCGGTGCACGTGCCGGTCGGCTACGACAAGGGCACTGCGTTGCCGGCGCTGTTCTGTCTGCATGCGTTCTCGATGAATGCGCGTTCGTTCTGCGACACGATGGCCAACTGGCTCACCAAGGCCGACAAAGAGAAGTTCATTTTGATCATGCCAAACGGGTTCCAAAACAGCTGGAACATCGGCGAAGGATGCGGCGCCGCGCTGCTTCCCGTGCATACGATGGGGATCGACGACGTCGCGTTCGTTCGGGCGCTGCTCGATGAAGTCGGCAAACACGTGAACATCGACGCTGGCCGCGTGTACGCGACGGGCTTCAGCAATGGCTCGTCGTTGGCCTGGCGTCTCGCGTGCGACGCCGCAGACATCTTCACCGCTGTGGTACCGGTCGCCGCTGGCAGCTGCCTCGCCTCGTGTAAACCCAGCGAGAAGGTCTCAGTGCTCGATGTCTACGGAACATCGGACGCGCTCAACCCCACCCCGGATCTCCCAGCGTCGATGGCAGCGATCCAAGCCGCCAACGGCTGCGATCCGAGCACGTTGCCTGCAGCGCTACCCATGTCTACCGGCGCCAACAAGTGCCTGACATCAACAGGCTGTGCGAGCAGCGAGTGTTCTGCGGTCGAGGTGACACAGTGCATCGTGGAGAACGGCAGTCACTGCTGGTTCGGCGACATCTCCACCGCTGACTGCGAAGCCGGTAAAGCGGACGGTGAGCACGCCATGACCAACCTGGCCTGGGAGTTTTTGAAGCGATTTTCGCGCTGATTACCGGTCCGGGCGCCACATGAGGTCGATGGACGGGGTTGCGTTCGGCAGTGGGAGCGAGCGCGTGACCTCGAAGCCGTGCCGCTCGTAGAAGCGGTGGTTCTTGGGATCGGTATTTTCTAGATAGGCCGGCTGCTGTTCTTTCTGACAACGGTCTAACAGGGGACGCATCAGTGCGGTGCCGAGGCCGCGGTTCCGATGGCTGGCTCTCACGCCGATGGCCAACAGGTAGTAGTGCGGCTGTTTAGGCAGAGCCTCTTCCAACAGGTGGAAGACGGTGCGGATGTTCCATGTGGTCGCAAGGGAGGTGGCTCTCGCGATGCGCCAAGCCGACTTGAGCTCTTTCCACGTGCTGATTCGCCACTGGTTCGGAGCAAAGAACAGACACGCGCCCGTTAGCGCATCGGTGGTCCAAACTTCGCCTTGCTCGAAAGCGACTTCGACACCGACTTGGAAGTATTGGGTCCAGGCGTCTGACTGTTTAGTATTCCGCAGCAGGTGACTGACGACCGGATCGCTCGCAAACGACTCTGCGAGCACGGCCGCGAGCGCATGGGCTTCGCTGGACAGGGCTCGGCGTGACTTTACGATGGGTGCAGCGCTCATCTTGCTGGGCGCACTCTGGCCCGAGGCTGCGCTCGATACCAGGCATAGATGGATCGGGCGGCCTACCGGCAGTAGGTCGCCCGAAAAAACGCGCTGCCTACCAGCCGGTGGCTTGGCTCGCCGCTCCGCCGATAATCTGTATATTCTGCAGCATGTCGTTAGACATCTTGACCAGGTAGATCCCGATGTGATCGTTGTACAACACGGTCGCAGCGACGATGCCACTCAGCTCGTCCGCGAGGTCGAAGCGTTGCTGTTCGAAGCGGGCCGTGCCCGGTGTCTCGGTGCAGGTGCCGTTTCCAAGCGGTAGGCCATTTTGTAAGCGGCGACATTCGGGCGCTGACGGCGGCAACAGCGTGACGTCTGTGACGGAGTCGAAGTAGCGCTGCGCAACGGCGAAGAGCTCGTCGCGGGTCATGCGCTGGTTCTGTGAAACGTCAGCGACGAATGCGTCGTCGCCCATCGGAATGACTGTGTCGAGGGCGGTCGCTGCGAGCACTTCGGGGACGACTTGCGCTTCAGCTTCCAACAGCAAGCCATCGCTGTAGCGCAGGCGAACGCCGAACGAGAACCGGCCCGTGAGGCCGTCCATCACGGCTTGGGTGAGCGTGCTGCAGCGCGTCTCATCGAGCACGTGGCGCGAGAACAGCGTCTCACCGCGGCGCAACCACGCAGCGCCGCCAATCGCTTCATCACGCCCATTTTCGGTGTAACGGAACGACCCGTGGAGACGCAGCGACATGGTGTCGCCGGTATTCAAGCTCTGCAGGTACGCCTCGGCCTTCTCTCGCAGCCTGGTGCGCGTGCACTCTGCGTCGACCTTCGGCTTCGGCTCTTCCTTCTTCGGCGCTGGAGCTTCCGGCTGGTCCTTGTCGCGCGCCTCCGGCTCCCGCGGCGAGCCCGCATCGATCTTCTCAGGCCCGTCCGTCTCTTCGGAAGCGCTCGCGTCGCGCGCGTTTGCTGCCGGCTCGGCGTCGCTCGCGTCACCAGCGTCTTTGTTGGCTTCGCGCTCGCTCTCCCGAGTGCTTATTCGCGTTTCGGCATCTGCTGCGCCCGCGTCGGATGCGGAAGCGTCTTGCGCGGGGGCAGGGCGCTTCTTGGGCTTCACGGGTGGCGGCTCTTCGGTTTGTGCTAGCTCCGACTGGCTCTGCGAGCTGCACGAAACCATCGCCAAGGCGCATATCGCAGCGACCACTACAACTGACGGCGACTGTTCATTCCGGAATAAGGGCATAGGTAAGCCTTTCACTGTCTGCGTGAGCAGCACACGCAGCGCTCGAACGGTCAAAACGTTAGCTTCATCAGCCAACGATGAACGCGCTTCGTACGCGCACCTGGCAAACGAAGCAAGCACCGCACGTTTTAAAACACGCGGACCCCACATCTCGGACTGCAGCGAAGATGAAGCGGCTCATGGGTGGTGCTGAAAGCAACGTAAGCAAATCGCTGCGGGGCTAGAGTGGCGCGATGCACATCGGCGAGCGGTTGCGGCGGTACGTGTTGAGCCTTCCGGATGAAGCAGCAGACAGTCTGCCGCTGCTCGACGAAGCGAAGCTGGCTGAGCTCGGCAAGTGGTTCGGCGCCGCGATCACGCTGCTAGCAGGCGTGTTTGGGTTTCTCGGAATGCAGGGCGGTGCACTCGACCGCATGCTTCGCCTCTATCCGAGCGAATCGATGCTGACGTTCTGTCTCATCGGCGCGGCGCTGCTGTGCAGCATGCTCGGGCCGGCGATACGGGACGGCTACCGGTTGCGCCTCCACGTCTTTGTGCTTGGGATTCTCGGCTTCCTGTTGTTAGTCGCTTGGAGCCTGCCCAACTTGAACAACACACGCACGCAGCTGTTTCCGCAGTACTACGCGTACAGCGTGTACGCGGCGCTGATGGTATTCGCGGTCGTCACCTGGCGCTTTCGCATCTCCTTGCACGGGGCGACCTTCGTTGCGGGCGTCGCGCTGCTGACAGCTGGCATCTATTCCGGCATCAAGCTCTCCGTTTTGTCGAAGCTCACTGAGAGCCGAGTCCCCAGTGTCAACGTTTCAGTCAAGCCGCATGAAAACAAGTACCTCATACAAGTGCGCGTACGCGCCAGCGCGCTCACCGACAAGCAGTGGATAGCCCTGGAAGTCGCCTACGACGAAAACGTCTCCACGCTGCGGCTCGACCCCAACGAGCTAGGAGAGCTCGACAGTCAAGCAGAAGTCCCCGTTCCACAGTCTGCCGGCCAAGTCATCATCAGCTCACAGCTATGTGACACAACATGTGACAATCAACTTGTAGTCGAAAACGCCGCCCTAACCCTGCCGGAGGAAACCACGAGCACCACCGAAACCACCATCAACGCAGCAACCTCGCCCAGCACCGAGTCCACACGCGACCTCGATCAACCCCACCACCCACGAACAAACCCCTCCAAACGCCGAACAGAATGACCGGCACCGTTCAGTGTCCTGTTCACATCCGAGCGCCTGAAAAGGTGATATGCGGAACGACGCGGACCGGCTGAACCTGTCCGATCGATATTGCGAAAACGGGAGGACGGATCATGGCGTTGTTCCACCACGGGCGCTGTTGGGTTCGCGCGGGATCAAGCTAGGAGGCAGCTTCCCGCAGAACACGCAGGAGAAAAACCCCTGCAACTGCGAGCTGGATAGCGTCATGTTCCTGGATCGCGCGGCGACGCAGCTCGAGATCAATCAGCAGTACCGGCGCATGGTCAGCACGCGCCGCTGGTGAGATCGCGCGCTTAGCGGCTCGGTGGCCGCTCGCATCCCGTGCGAGCGGCCCACCGCGCGAGAGGGCCATGCACCTGCGATCGGGTGGGTGGCAGTAAAAACCGCGACTTAGCCTGGCTGTGGCCCTCTGCGAGCGCGCCAAACCCCGCACCACAAAAGGCCCGCGAGACAATCCCAGCCAGCGGGGCTAGTGTGGTGTCGCGATTCCGTGCGATTCAGGGGCAGTCGCGCAGAGGGAACTTATGGTTAGTCGCAGGATTTACTCCAACTTGCTTGTGTTGGGGTTGGCGCTCTCGCTGCTCGCAGGTTGTCAGTCGAGCCAGGCCAACATTCGCTCGGAAGCGACGGAGTTCTCGCATTACGGGCCGCGCGATGCTGCAGCGTTCAAACCGACGCTGGAAAGCGTAGTGCTCGGCGCGTTGGCAGGCCACGATGCTGCGCCGCTGCCAGGTCAAGAGGGCGTGTTGAATGGCGCGGATCTCGGATGGGCATTCAGTCATCGCGACACGCTCTGGATCATGTTTGGCGATTCTTGGTGGCGCGATCCGTTCAACCTCGTAGGACGCCCTGACGATGCGCTCGGGCAGATCTCACTGACTGATTTTCCCAATGGCGCGAGCGTCGATGCTTATGTGCGCGCGCACCCAGCACCTGCCGGAGCGCCTGCGTGGCGCGCAGGTGTGCCGCCGCTCGATGTTGCTAACACTCCAGCTCGTGGTTTTGCGCCGGTGATCTCTGAGCAGGACGGACAGCCACTTCGAAGTGGCATCGGCGCGGTGCCGATCGTCGCGTTCTCGAACGGGCGGGATGACGCTGCAGAAGGCGTATTTGCGGTGTTTTTTCCTTACGAGCCTGTTGCGTGTGCTGCCGGTGCATGCCCCGATGGCTACGTGTGCGACGCGCAGGTTGGACGCCTCCGCACTGGAACACTGACACCACCCTGCGTCGGTGGATCGAGCTCTAGCTGTGTAGTCGACGAAGGGTTGTGTCAGGACCGCACGAGCAATCGCTACGATGCGAGCACAAATCGAGGGCGGACAACTTCGGTGCTGATGAAGCACGCCGTCGGCGTGACGAAACCTGACGACCCCACCCATTTTGAAGCGCAGCCGTGGGCGACAATGCGTTTTCTCAACGCTACCGGCCGCACTGTCAGCGACTTCGATCCTGCACGCGCGCACGGCGTCGGCAATGACTACAAACCCGCGCTCGGGAACCAACTCGAGCGTTCGGGTGTGTTCATTTGGGGTCGACCACACTTCGGTGGTGTGGCGAGCGAGGGGCGCGATCTACGGCTTTATTTGCTGTGGGTTCCGATGCCTGTGCCCGATGAGAACATGCAGTTCGCTTGGAAGCCGCGCTACTTCACCGGCCTCGACGTAGAAGGACGCCCGCAGTTCTCCGATCGCGAGCTCGATGCGCTCGCACTCGACTTGGATGCGGAGACCGACGGCGAGCAACCCGAGGAGCTTCACGACTTCGCTGGGCACATGAATATGTCGTGGGTGCCGAGCTTGCAGCAGTTCGTGATGTTCTACGGCGGAGATGTGCCTGGATTCTCCGAAGGTCTGTTGGCGTGGGACGACCCGGACAAGATCGAGCGCGATCCGAAGGGCAGCTTGTGGCTGCGCTTTGCGCCGCAACCTTGGGGGCCATGGACTGCGCCTCGCATGTTGCTCGAGGGCGGTGATCGCAGCACGGAGGCGACACCTGCTTTGCAGTATGGGCCGGGTGGAATCCTCGCGCACAATCGCTGCAACAGCGCCGATTGCGCGAACTACGACACGCCGTACTTGCTCGACATCGGTCGCAACAACAACGGCTTACTGTATGCGCCCAGCATCATCGATGCGTGGACTACCGGGAGCGCCGAGTCGACTTCGCTATATTGGATGGTTTCGACTTGGAACCCGTACCAGGTCTACCTGATGAAGACCGTTATGCGGCCGTAAGCGCCCTGTCCGGCGACAAACTGGTGACGTTTTGCCGGGCCGGCGGCCGCTGGGAAGGCTCCCGGCCGGCCAACACTGGAACAACGCCGTCAGGAGTCGCATGCTGCGCTTGGAGGCGCGATTTTCTCGCGGCCCGGTAGGTGCATGGATGTCGACGCAAGAGCAGGATCGTGTGTTGTTCGAAGGTGCTTACGCCGAGCTCGTGAAGGAGCTACCGGAGTTTGTGGCTCGCGCGCTGGCGCGGATCTCTGGGCCCGGCATGACTTGGGTGCGGATCCCGGTGGGCGTCGTGTTCTTGGTGGGCGGGTTTCTTTCGTTCCTGCCCGTGTTGGGAATCGAGCTGTTGCCTCTTGGCGTGCTGTTGCTCGCGCATGATCTGCCTGTGCTTCATCGGCCCGTCGGTACGGCGACGCTGTGGCTCGTGGAGCGGGTGAGAACGTTCAAGAGCTACGCGCGCTCTGCGTGGAATGTGCCGAAGGCTTCGGCCTGAGGGATCCCTGTACCCAAGCCGCTGCCAGTTGCGCGCGGGATGGCGTGGTACTGGTAGTACGCGCACGTTACGTCGCACTTGTTAGTCTGTTGACTCAGCGGTTAGGTGAAGCCGCGCGGACTTTGCGTTTAGGTGGTGGCGAGTCATTCGCATTTTGCAGGTTTGGTCGTCTGAATCGCTGTAGTTGATACGATCGAGACGGCGTTTGGTGTTGATGACCGCTGAACGATTGCGAGCGTGTAAAGGTTTGCGATGTGTCAAGTCGGCGGCGGCAACGCTGTAGGTGCGCGACCGATGCAGGCCCATCATGAATCGCCATCGCGACGATGTGGCTCTGGTCATGGACTCCGCTGATTTCCGGCGCGATTCGCACGTGCGTGCGAGAACGCCTGGCTTGGCCGCAGATCTTGAAAACGTGATCGTGCGGCCCACGATCCTGCTCCACGACCGCCGCTACGAGCGGCGAGTCGAAGCCGCAGCCGGCGCGCTCGCGATGCAAGCCGCAAAGCTACACGCGCTCCTCGCTGAGCCACTCACGCGCCCACTCGGCAGCATGCAGGCACCCCGCTGCTTCGCCGGAGACGAAGCCATCACGCTCATCCAAAACAAAGCCGTCGGCGCGGCGCCCCCTCACCTTCCGGCTGACGGGCGTCACGCTCGCGAGCTAGCGTCGGTGCGCCGCGCCGAGGTGACAAGCGAAAAGGCGTGCACCGATAACCATCTTCGTCAGGTGGCACCACCCGCATCCGTGCGCGAGTCCGGCGCGGGCGGCGACTTCCACCACTATAAGGAGCAGCCCACGCCGATGCGCGAAGCGCGACCGGCCGACGACCAGTATCGTCGCGCGGCGCAGCCGGCTCTCGCGCGCGCCGGGAGGTTGGGCGCTGAGTTTCTCCATCAAGCTGCGCAACCGAGACGCGATGCGCAGCGCGCCGAGCACCATCCACGTCACACAGCAGTAACGGGTGGCGACCGTCTCTACGCGCCAGGCGACGACGATCATGCGCGTTACGCCGCGCCATCGGTGTTCATGTCCGAGCTTGAACCCGGCGGCGGCCGTCACGATGCGGCGCACCCTGCCCCGATGCGTGACGGGCCGCGCGACGGCGAGTACCTGCGACACGTCATGCCACCGGCACCGATGCGCGAGGCCGGATCGGGTGGCGGCCGTCACTCCTCGGCGCACCCTGCCCCGATGCGTGACGGGCCGCGCGACAGCGAGCACCTGCGACACGTCATGCCACCGGCACCCATGCGCGAGGCCGGATCGGGTGGCGGCCGTCACTCCTCGGCGCACCCTGCCCCGATGCGTGACGGGCCGCGCGACGGCGAGTACCTGCGACACGTCATGCCACCGGCACCTATGCGCGAGGCCGGATCGGGTGGCGGCCGTCACTATGCGGCGCACCCTACGTCTTTGCGCGACCAGTCGCACCACGCTTGTGAGGCGGCGCTAGGCGGCGACCGTCATCACTATGCGGCGCAGGTTACGCCGATGTGTGAGGAGCTGCCGACGGACAATCGTCTTCGTTATGGTGAGCCGCCGACGAGTATGAGGGACGCAGCGCTTTCGCAGAATGAGCCTGATGCGGACGCCGGCTCGTATCATGGGCTGCGTCATGTTCGGGAGTATGCTCACGCGCGGCTCGAATCGCTCGAGGCCGCCGCTATCAGCAGCAAGACGGCGGCCGCGCGTCCGCACAACGCGGCGCGTGCTCGCAGCAACGCTGCAGTCGAGTCTGCGCGCCGGCAGCCCTCGGCGGATCACTCGGGAAACCCGCGCTCGAGCACCGGTACGCGCAGGCGCAGCGAGGGCTTGACCGATGCTCGCAACGCGCTGCGGCGCGCTTATGCCGAAAGTAAGCTCCGTTTGCCAGACGCCCCTCCCCGCAGCTCCGCCCGAAGCGCGGGTGTCGTCGACGGCTGGGAGCGCCTACCCGCCAAGAGGGCAAAACGTGCTCGCTCGCGTCGCAAGGGCGCGCGCGTCATGTGGCCGTGGGCCGCGGCGCTTGCTGTAAGCAGCATGTTCTTCGCGTACACGCTCACGCTGACAGTCGTCCCGGAACCCAAGCTCGCTCGACCACCGCAGCCCATCGCATCGGAAACCGCATCCAGAGCGCCGACGTTGCCACCAGCGCCCACCGATCTGCCGCCGGCCGCGGAGCCAACAGCGATCGCCCGCCCGCGCGCAACGGGCACCAAACCACCGAAGCCGCCCACCAGGACCATCACCCGCAGCGAGTGCCGCGACCAAACGCCTCGCTCGAACTAAGCCGCGATCCAAGGGATCGTGGCGCACGATCAGCGTTGATCCACAGGCGATCGCAACTCCTTGAAGCGTTCACCCGCCGACAGAAGGACGAACAGCGATCACCGCGCCACGCGCAACAGCACAAAGCACGAGCAGCGGCCTGCACCGAGTGTCGCCCACGAAACGCTGCACCCAACTCAGCAGCGATCCAAGCTCTCGCTGATCGGCTTTGCGCGCGCTGCGCTTTGTCCATAGCGGATAGCACCGAGTGTCGCGTTCAGAAGAATTTGCGCCACATTCGAAGACATCTTGAGGTTGGCTATTGCCGATCAACGTGTTTCATTTCAGCAGCGTGCCCGAGGCCAGCGAGTGCGCGCGCAGGAAACGCTCCGGCGTCGCCACATCCACCCACAACATGCTCGCACCGGCGCGCAGCAGCGCGGCGGTCGGCGCGAGCTCGGCACCCGCGCCGAGCAACGCAAAGCGCTGGTTGCGTAGATCCAGCACGCCGCCCTGAGCGGCCATGTGCTCGACACGCTGTCGCGACATCGGCCCGCAGGCTACGCACGTCTACAGTGATTCGCCGTCCCGTCAGCTCGATTGATGGATTGATGGATTGGCGCAATCAGCGGATCGGTGGTGCGTTGTTCTTCCGTGTCCGAACGCAAAGTGTCGTGGGTTCGTGGCGTTGGCTGGCTTGTCGTGGATGGTTACGCCGGTGCAGAGCAGGTTCCATCGCGCGGACAAGACAATCGAGGTTCGGCCACAGCTGGATAGGCGGCTCCCGTCACGTTTGAACCTACGGCACCTCCTCGCGTTCAGTGTGCTCGCCGCTTTGGCCAGTCCGAGTTTCCAACGACGTTCCGCCTTCACGGCATGGTTGGTCGTGCTCGTGTTGTCGGCGACGTTCGAGCTCGAGCTCGAGCAGCTGTACTTTGCGGGCGGACATTGTCCCATTCGCGATCTGCTGCCGAACATCGTGGCAGCGACGCTTGGCGTCAGCATCGCTCACGGAATCCGCGTCGTGCCGCAATGTCGCGAACAACATTGACAGACGTCGCCGTTCAGAGAGACCCCTGTTTACGCAAGACGACCAAGCATCGGATAGAGCGATGCATGGTCCGGGTCTAGACGAGCTGCCGCGTTAGTTGGGTGTGCCTAACGGATTTGTCGCGAGGTGGCGTTCGATTCTTGTGCCGGTCTCTAGGTCTACGGCGGTGCGTTGCAGGTGCCATTTTCCCAACTCTTTCTGGGCGCTGACGTAAGCCTCGCCTCTGCCTTTCGGTCCGGTAATGGTGAAGCTGAGCTCTGCATCGCCCGCACCGCCCGCTTTGGCGCTCAAGCTGCCCTTGGGCATGCCAAAGTCGATGGGTTGACCGAGCTGCTCGATCAGCTTGGGGTCGGCGATCAGCTCCAGTTGGGCGAGCTGGTAGACCTCAGAGCGCTTGAGCACGACGGTAAGCGTCACGCTGATCAGAACCACCGCAACCGCCACTCCCGCCCACGCCATGAGCGCCCGCCGTGCCCACGATCGCTGCGTGCGACGAAATGTTTCGAGGTCAGGCCAGTTGCCGTTGCGCCAAGCCCACTCATTCCCCTTCAAACCGAGCAGAAATGGCATGCCAAACCAACCCACAAACGGTACGAGCACAAACCACGCGGCCGGCGTGCGATTGCCGATGCCCCAGATCCAGCTGAGCCCAAACGCTCCCCAGTTCCAGCTCTCAAACTCCGCCGACAGCTGCGCCGGCACCCCACCCCGCGTGACCCCATCGACCTGTTCCATAGCGATTCCCCCGCAAGCCATGAATCACAGCTCAGTCTCTTATCGTGCACAAGAGATGCCGGTTGCGTGGCCGAGTTGCTTTTTCAGCCGCCGCCGTCTGCGGCGCAACGCGCTGCAGCAGGCGGCGGGTTGATCAGCTTCCGAATAAACTAAAATACATACCGGCGTAGAGCAGCACAAAATGCTGGAGCGCATGCTCGGCCTGCTGACGAAGCACGAGCCCCTCGAACGGAAACACCGGGCGAGTCATGCTGGCCGCTCGGTATTTGACGCCGATGCTGACGCCAGTTCCGTTGCTCGGACCGATCCGGAGCTCAGGCGCGAGCGCCACGCCGTAGGCAATGGTGTACCGGTCGCCGACGCCTTCCTCGAAGGTTTGTGCTCCGATCAAAGCGCTGATCTGCAGCGCGAGGTGCCCCTTGAACCAATAGATCTCATACCCAGGTTCCAGCCAGCCATGGAACGAGAGGCGATAGGTTTCGCCAAGAGTGGGCGTGAGCCCCGCGGGGTTATACTGAGATCGCTCTAACACCTCGAGGCCGACGCGAAGGCCGAGCGATTGGCGAAACGTGCCGGGCTGTAAGACGTTGAGGTGACCATCGAGCTGGATGTTCCCACCGAGCCCCGGTCCGCCTGCGACGACGCTGCTGAGCCCTGCAGCGATGCTCCAATGGCCGCGATGTTTGGCTGGAATCGGCGCGAGCTGCCGGATCGCCGCCAACACATCAGGCTGCTCACGAAACTGGCGATGAAGCTGCGCGAGGACTTCGTTCCGCAACGACTTCATGTCGTCTTTGTCCACCAGCTCGTCCAGCTCTGCGTGACGCTGATCTACGATCTGTTGAACTGCAAACAACACGTCTTCGGTCTTCGGTCCTTGATAGACGAACACCTCTTTCTTTACGTGCGTGTGATTGACCTTCTGATCGTAATACACGCGTACGCTCGCGCCATCGCCTTCGACGTGCGGGGAGCTCACGTAGCTTTGCGCGGAAGCGCGTGGCGTCGCGGACAAAGCGAACAACGCGCTCGCGATGACGAAAGCTCTCATCGAGCCGAGCCCGAAGATTGATCGTACGTCGTGTTGACGTTGCAGTTGTCGCCCTGACACACCGGGGAGTTGACGTACTTCGAAGCAGGCTTCTGCACGGGCTCACTCGGCGGCGGCGGCGGCGGCGCGGGCGCCGTCACCTCGGGCTGCAGCACAGGCTCAGCCTGGGTGGCTGCATGGACGGTGGTCTGCGCCTCGTGCGGCGCAGCGGTGAGGCTCGGCGTAAACAGAAAGAACAACACCACGAAGCTGACAGCACCAACCGCGCGGATGCCTTTGACCTCGAGCCCGATGATCCCCGGCAGACTCGTGCCGAGCAACGCCCCACCGAGCGCAGTCAACACCCGCATCTGCAGAAAAGCCGCTTGAAATGTCGCCGGTGCAAAGTGCGCAATGGCCACGCAGCAAGCGATCAGCAGGGCGCCGAGCACCAGCAGCAAAATGTCACGTTGACTGTTAGATGTTGTCTCGGCCACTTGGCAAAGTCCTCGCAATATCGTGAAGAGATGTCATCCGCACACGCGTGCTGACACTTCATACACACCCAGGGGCAGACAACGGAGCGTGTCGTCCGAGAAGCAATCCTCGTCCGAGAAACATGGCGTGCGACATTTTCCTTCGATGCAGAACAAGGCGCTGCCTTCGCTGCAGAACGCGCCCTCGCGCACAGACGGGCAAGCATCTCCAGGCTGCGGCAATGGCTTACCGATCATGAACGGGATCGCCTCGCTTTGCGCGGTGAGGAGCCCTTCATCGTAGCCCAGAGCGAGAAAGTACAGCGGCCGGTCGAGCGGGAGGAGCGGTGTTTCAGCGAACCACTCACCGTTGCGCACGGCGCCCCCGTCAGTGATTCGTATGCCAGCTCGCGCCTTGGGTCTGTCGAGATATGCCGTCCACAGCGCTACATCGGCAGCGTCCGTGAGGTCCTTGTAGTCATTCTCAAGCAGGATGCTCACCACCATCACGGAAGCCGGGACGCTGAACTGGAAAGTAAACGTCTCCATGTTCGTGATTCGCTGTCCTATGCTGGGCTGCTGAACAATGATGGGCGGCAAGCTACTGTTCACCGTCGGGCCGGCCAGCTTCAAGGCTGAGCTCATGCCGAACGTCGGCTCGAACCGACAGCGCTCCGATATGCAGCTGAGTGTGCCGCGGCTCATCAGAGCCTTCGTAAACTTCGGGCAGTCCGACTCCGTCTTGCACGACCCAGCTCTCGGAAAGCACTTTCGTTGCTCGAAGTTGCAGAACTCGTCCTGGGTACAGCGGTCCAGGCGCGAGCGGTCGCAGCCGTCAGTGCAGGCCCCCGACGAACTGCAAACCATGCCCGCGGGACAATCGTTGGTGTCGCACCTGCTCGTGCAATACCCCGTCAACGGCTGGTGCGCTGGGCCGGCATCTGTGTCCGGATCCGGCTCAGCACTGGTCCGAGTCGGTGCGTCCTGCTGTACGAGACCGGGCTCCCTGGTTCCGAAGAATCGGCAAACTCGTCCGAGCTCAGTGTCGCAGTCGGTGTTCGTCGAGCAACGGCGGTCGCAATCGACGTCCGGCTGCTGGCACGACGAGGACCCCGCGCTCTTTCCGGCGGTCGATGCAGATTGGCTGGCGTCGAGGCCGTCATCGTACTGCAGGCACGCACCGAGCCACAGCACGCTCCAGAGCAGCTGGCACATCACTGCCTTCATCGAAATCGGCAAGCACCTCCCCATGGCGCGCAGCCTAACGATTTTTTTCACGACGTACAGTCTAACGATCAACCGCTTACGCGCCCTTTGCTTCTGCGCTCGTCGCGCAAATAGTCGGACACGACTGGCGCAAGCGATCACCAGGGCAGCGCGGTCGTGGCTGGCGATAGCCGGCAGCGACAGAGCATCCAAAACGAGTACATCCGCCCCACAATCGCTCGACCCGATGCGCACGAGTTGCTCCCCCCAACAGTCGTGAGCTGCGCGCAGCGAGAGCGCTGTCTAGCACGATCTTCCGACAACGCATCACGGAGCGAGCCAGCGCGCATGTCTCATCGTCGCGATTGTTCGTGAAAACGCAGCGCTGCAGCCCCTCGCCGATCGAGCGCATCAGCTTGCTGTGAACCACGCTTGCCAGTGAGGACGCAACACAACAGGGGTCATGCGGATCGGACTGACTGGGCCCTGTTGCGCGCAGCCCAGACGCCGGAGCAGCCAGCGTCGAGCACGCAGACCCAGCTCGTGCTCGGGAGCCAGCGATTCCGGAGGAACACTGCGTCAGTCAAGCAAGCGCTGCGACTGCGGAGCCCGGTAAAACGAGCCTCGATCAGGCCGCGACGCGCAAGGTGGCATGGGCTCGAGGCACAGCAGCGGGAATGGTGGCGCAACCAGCGCAGCCAGCAGCGGCGCTCGCTCCGAGGGCGGTGGCAAGGCGACAGCCGGCTCCGGCGCGGCAGCCGTTCGATGAAGACGCTGGCGCCGCTACCAGCGACGGCGCCTGCGGGACGCGCATCACCTACGGCAGCGCTTGGATCCGTCCGGGCAACCATTCAGGTGACAGTTGGGATCGCGCGAGCGGCATCGTCACCTGGGACGGCTCGTGCAAGCCGCCATGTCCGGCAATTCCTATGCAGAGCTGTCGAACGGTTGGAAGCCTTATTTCACTGGTCACAACAGTTGTGTCATCACTATAGACTTGGCGGGCAGCTGCGGGACACAACCCTCGTGCATGATCCTCGTGTCGAGTGAAGCATGGGTGGGACCAGGGCACGGTTCAGCGCTTCGTGCGCCGATAGGAGACTGGGTGTTTGTGTTCCATGCGTGGTCAGCCAATCGCATTGGACAGTCGCCTTCGGGTCGTCAAGTGTGCTCACGCGCATCGGCCGGAACAAAGGCTGGCCGACCATGCTCGGCGCGCCATCTTCACTGTCACAACCCACGCCCTAGCACTAGTCGTCTGCGCGCGGCGAGACCTGTTTGAGCGCGTCGAGCACGCTGGTCTGTTGGACCGGCTTCACGAGGTGCAGGGCGAAGCTCGCCGCGCGGCTGCGCTCGCGATCTTTCTGTTGGCCGTAGCCGGTGACCGCGATCAGCGCGGGGCAGCGATTGCCGAGCTCTTTACGCAGGTGGGCCGCGAGCTCGTAGCCGTCCATGACGGGCAAACCGATGTCGAGGAACGCTACGTCCGGTAGCTTCTCTCGGATCGCTTCGAGCGCTCTCACTGGGTCGTGTGCGACCATCACGTCGTGGCCGTGCTTGCGCAGCAGCATGGCCAGCAGCTCAGCGGCGTCTTCGTTGTCATCGACGATCAGGATCTGGCGATCGGGTCCCGCAGCCTGTGGCTGCACGATCTCGACACGCTCCACCGCTGGCTCCTGCGCCTCTGCGGCTGCAGGCAGCGCGACCGTGAAGGTGCTGCCGCAGTCCAAACCAGCACTGTGCGCGGTGATCTGGCCGCCGTGTGACTCGACGATGCTGCTCGCGAGCGCGAGCCCAAGTCCGAGCCCGCCCTCGGCGCGCTCGCTCGTCTGCGTCGCTTGGACAAAAGGCATAAACAGGCGCGGCAGCAGCTCTGCCGTAATGCCGCGCCCCGTGTCGTGGATCTCGATCGCGATCTGCTGCGCGCGCTTATGACTGGTGACGCGGATGCGACCGCTGCTCGGTGTGTACTTGGCCGCGTTCGTGAGCAGGTTTGCGAACACTTGCGCGAGTCGGACGTCGTCGCCGAACACGAACACGCCGCGCTCGACCGACACCTCGAGCTGGTGTCTGCGTTGTTCGATCAGCGGCGCAGCCATCTCGATCGCCTTGGCGATGATGCCGGCAACCTCGACGTTGCGACTCTTGAGCTCGAGCTTGCCGCGCGTGACGCGCGCGATGTCGAGAAGGTCGTCGACGAGCCTGGTCAGGTGTTGGCTCTGACGCTCGATCGTCGCGACCTCGCGCGTGCTGCCCTCTCCACGCAGCTTGAGCAGGTCGACTGCGGTGACGATCGGCGCGAGCGGATTGCGAAGCTCGTGCCCAAGCATCGCGAGAAATTCGTCTTTTGCAGTGTTCGCCGCGTTCGCGTTGCGCAGCAGCTCGGTCTTCTCTGCTTCGGCGGACTTCTGCTGGGTGATGTCGCGCACCGTCCCGACGAAGCGCACAGCACGGCGCTCGGCATCGAACACCGCGCGACCGCGTGCGGCCACCCAGCGCTCGCCACCGGCGGCGTTCGGAAGGATGCGGTACTGGGCGTCGTAGAGGCCACCATCGTTGCCGGCGATGGTCTCGTCGACCGCAGCTTGTGTGACCGCACGATCATCGGGGTGGACGCGCGACATGAACAGCGCGTAGTCGACCGCCGCGTCGAGCGGCAAAGCGAACATCTCTTTGGTTTTGTTGTCCCAGCTCAGCTCGCCAGTCCGAAGGTCCCAATCCCAGGTGCCGATCGCGCCGGCTTCGAGCGCGAGGCGCAAGCGCGTCGTCGTGTGCTCGAGCTCTTCGCGCGCGGCGACCAAGCCGCGGTACAGCTCGGTGTTGGCGACGGCGCACGCCGCGGCATCCGCGAGCGCTTCCAGCAGCTCGAGCTCGCGCGTGCTGAGCGTGTGTCGCCTTCCCCAGTACACGCCGATCGCGGCGATCGGATCCTCGCGATTGATCGGCACCATGGCCAGGCTCTTCACGTAGGTCGGACGATAGGCGTCGTAGGGAATGCGCGAGTCGGCGTAGATGTCTTCGATCACGACGCTCGCGCGATGGGTGATCGACCAGCCCGAGATGCATGCGCTCGCCGCGAAACGTCGTCCCTGCCACAGCGGCGACTTGGAGTCTTCGCCGGCATAGAAGACTTGATCCCCTTCGCGCAGGACGAAGGTCGCACCATCTGCGCTAGCTAGCCGGCGCGCCGCGCTACGCACCACATCGATGACGCTGGTCAGATCGCGAGCCGCACATAGGCGCTGGGCAGCCTCGACCAGGCAAGTAACATCACCCCTCAGGTGTTCTTCCGGAACCATCGTCGGGCCCGAGGATAAGAGAAAACCAGCGTGTCGGCTACATGGGTCGGGCACCACCCGATCGCCTCAGCAAACCCTCGCGCCATCGTGGCTCACATTGACATCGCGACAAGAACCTCACTCGGGGCCTCGCTGCACAGCGACGTCAATGCACGGTTTCGCCGCGCTCGAGCATGTCGATGAAGCGGGAGATGCGGCGCGCGCGAGTCTCGGCTTTCTTCGCGGTTTGCAGCTGCCACAAGATCGCATAGCGGTTCGCAGCGTTGAGCTCCGCAAAGCTCGCCCGAGCGCGCGGGCGCGCTTTCAACGCGACAGCGAGATCGTCCGGGACGGTCGCCGTGCGCGGCGAATCGTAAGCAGCCTCCCAGCGACCGTCGCCCTGCGCGCGATCGACCTCTGCGAGTCCGGCAGGCTGCATCAAGTCTTGCTCGATCAACGTCTGCACTTTGACGCGGTTGATCTTGGACCAGACGCTGCGCGCGCCGCGCGGCGTGAACTTGATCAGATAGTAGTGCTCGTCGAAGCTGCGGCCTTGCCCGTCGATCCAGCCGTAGCAGAGCGCGCCGTCGACTGCCTCCGCGCGATCGACAGAGGCGATGCCCGAGCCTTTACGCGCGAGCTTCAGCCACAAACCGCGCGCCGTCTTGTGCTGACGATCGAGCCAGCGCTTCCAATCCGCAGCGGTTTCGAAGGGCAGGATGGGGAGCTCATCCGCGGGCGGCTTCATCGCCTTGGTCGCGCGCGTGGGTTTCGCCGCCACGCTCGCTTTTACGAGCTTCTTGGCCGCCTTGCTGGCGCCCTTTGCGCGCTTGGTCGCGGTGGCTTTTACGGCCTTCGTCGCGCTGCCAGCGCTCTTTGCGAGCTTGGTCGCGGTCGACTTCGCGGCCTTCGGATTCGGTTTGCTCGAGATCGCTTTGGGAGGCTTAGGCATAGGTGGGCTTGGGGCTTTCGCTGCGCGCCGGGGTCGCCGAGGGTAACACCCGGGCACGCGCATCGGTGTCAGGCAGTTGCATGGATTTGGCCTCGGACGCCAGATCTGCGACCACCTCGGGCAATGCGACGCGCGAGCAACACGCTAGCCTTACGCTCGTCCGATACGAAAGGTACATCATGAACTCCCAACCCGAGCCGCCGCTGTCCGCTTCGAAGAACGAGCGCGACGAATGGTTGGACGCGAGCGGGTTAGCGCAGGCGCGCGGCATTCGCGAGCGACGCGTGTCTTCAGAGGAGCTCGTGCGCGGCTATCTCGCGCGCATCGAGCGGCGAAACCCTGCGCTGCAAGCGTTCGTAGAGGTCGCCTATCAGCGCGCGCCGCGCTGGGCCCGCGACAAGGACGCGCTGACCCGCAAGAGCCGAAGCCTGCCGCCTTTTCACGGCGTGCCGCTCGGCATCAAAGACATGGGCCTGGTGCGCGGCTTCCGCTCGCAGTTCGGCGCGCGCTCGCTGCGATTTCTGTGGCCCCCGTTCGACGACTACAGCGTGCGCGCGCTCCGCAGCGCGGGCTTCGTGATAATCGGCAAGCTCGCGACCTCGGAGGTAGGCGCGATGCCGGTCACCGAACCGGACATTCATCCGCCGACCCGCAATCCCTGGAACCTCGATCACACGCCGGGTGGATCGTCCGGCGGATCGGCTGCCGCAGTCGCAGCTGGGCTGTTGCCGCTCGCACATGGCTCGGACGGGGGTGGCTCCGTGCGCATTCCCGCGGCATTGTGCGGATTGTTTGGCATCAAACCTTCGCGCGGGCGCGTCCGCAATGCGTACGGACGCGACGACGCACGCTTGCTCTACAGCTGCGGCGCCATCACCCGCACGGTCGACGACGCTGCTGCGATGCTCGACGCGATGAACAACGCCGAGCGGCCGGCGCTGGCGTTTCAGCTGGCGCTGCTGCAACCCGTGCCACGCCTACGTGTACGCTTCGCGGCGAGCTCGCCTTTTGGCGAGGCGGATCCGGAGCATGTTGCCGCGATGCAACGCGTGCTCGGCGTGCTCGAGCAGCTCGGCCATCACATGGAAGAGGCGCCTGCAATCAACGGCACGATCGATGACTTCTTACCGCTGTGGCAGGTGCTCGTGGCCAGTGCACCGCTGTTTCGTTCAAAGGTGCAGCCAGTCACCGGTTGGCTGATCGATGGCGCGCGTGGGCGCAAGCCGGCCGCGGTTGCGGATCTGCACGACCTCGCCGCAGCGAAGGTCGAAGCCGCGTTCGGCGATGCGGATATCTGGATCAGCCCGACGACGCTCGTGCCCGCCCCGCGCATCGGTGCCTGGCGCGACCTGCCGCCGTCAGCGGCATTCACCGCGGCTGCAGGGCTCGCCGGGCTCACGGCGCCCTTCAACATCACCGGGCAGCCAGCTTGCTCCCTGCCCGCAGGCCTGAGCAGCGCAGGCTTGCCGATCGGTGTTCAGCTCGTCGCCCGACGCGGGCAGGACGGTCTCTTGCTCGCACTGGCGCGCTCGCTGGAGCAAGCGCTCGAGCTCAAGCTGCGCGCGCCCTGATCATTCGCAATTGTTGACGATCGCCCCCAGTCGATTCAGTTGGAGTCCGCGGCTCGGCAACTCGTGACTGCGATCGCACCCGGACCCTTCGCGTACGAGATGAATCGCGCCGCGCGCGATCAAGCTGACAAGGTGGCGGAGCGCACGCCCGTGGGCCGCATCGGTCGCGACGAAGACATGGCAGCGGCCGCGATCTACCTCGCTTCGCGGGCAGGAGATTACGTGGTGGGAGACACCATCGCGGTGGACGGCGGATCGCTTATGCCAGCATGAGCTGAGCGCTCACGCGGTGGGCGGGAAGCTGCTGCGGGTAGCTTCCAAGGTGTTCATCCAGGGCTCTGGCAGCGAGGGGCGGCGCAGGCGAATCACCTTCTCGACTTGCCAGAGCGCGAATGGCAGGAGCGATGCAAAGCCGACTGACACTGACGCTACCAGCGGCATGCCGCCCAGCTGTCCGCTGGGCAGCTCGCTGAGCAACACCGCACCGAGCGCGGCGCCGCATGCCGCAGCTAGGTGCTGCATCGCCGATTGCAGAGACATGAAGCGTGCGCGCTCGTAGGGCTGGGGCACGCGTGAAGTGAGCGCGTTGATCGAGACATTGCGCACGGCGGACGCGCTCATGAACAGGCTAAACGCCAGGAAATTAGGGATCCAGCGCTGTTCCAGCACGAACACCGGGATCAACACGAGCACGAACAGCCCGCTGCCCAGCGCGGCGACGCGCGTCGCACCGAGTCGATCGACATAGCCGCCGATCACGCGCGTGATCACGAAGCTGACGCTGCCACCGATCAAGTACAGCGAGCTCAGCTGCGAGCGCGGAAAACCGCAGTTGTGCTGCAGGTACGCGGACAAGTTCGGGATGATGCAGAACGAGCTGACCATCACGCTAAAGGTTGCGCTCAATGAAAACAGCACCGCCCGCTCGCTGAGGAAGTCGAAGATGCGCGAACGCTGGCCGGTGATTCGCATGTGCAAGCGCAGCTCGGGCAGCGCAGTGATGGCTGCGATGCCTACGACCATGCCGAGCAGCGCGACCGCGAAGAACGGCGCACGCCAGCCCGCTTGGCGCGCGAGCTCGAGGCTGAGCGGCACACCAAGCACCGACGCGGCCGCAAAGCCGCTCATGACGAGCCCGAGCGCGCGGCCTCTACGCCGCGACGGCACGACGTCCGCGATCACTGCCAGTGCGATGGAGCTCGCCGGCCCGCCGAACAAGCCCGCGAGCACGCGTGCAGCCATCAGCGACGACAGGTTCTGCGCGAAACCTGCGAGCGCAGTCGACACCACCAAGCCGGCAAGCGCCACACCCAGCGCTTTTCGGCGGTCGAACCTGTCCAAGTACTTCGAGCCGAGCGCACCGGCCACCGCTGCCGATGCGGTGTAGCTGCCACCTAACAAGCCCAGGTGCGACAAGGAGATATCGAGCTCCTTGGCGAAGTCCGGCCCGAGCGGGCTGACGATCATGAACTCCAGGACGTTGATGAACTGGATCGCGGTGATCAGCGTGAGCAGCATGCGCTCGGAGATCCCGAGCGGTGGTCCTGCTGAACGAGCTTCCGCCATCTCTCCATCAAGAGTAGTGGACCCGTGTGCTCACCGATAGCGAGGAGACGTGCTGCGACGTGTGGAAGCGCTCACAGAGCGCGCGCGCCTACCAGCTTGCGCCACGCCAAGTATCCGACCACCGGAAGCAGCATCGGCAAGAGCAAGCCGATACCCCAGGTGCCTTCGGGCAAAAGCGCAGCTCCGTCTGCCGCGAGCGCCGCCGCGTAGATCGCATCACCGATCGCCACGCTGCCAACGAACGCCGACAGCGGCATACGCTCTGCGCCAGCGGCCAGCGCCAGCGCTTCGGCGAACACAGGGATGGGCCGGCTCAAGAGCAGCGCGATCCAGCTGCCGCTGCTGCGTCCGAGTGTACCGCGCGCGCTGCTGGTCCAACGCTCCGGCGTAAGCCGGCCGAGCGCGTAGCCCGTGCAATGCCCGACGAACAAACCGAGGAAGCACCACAGCCCACCGGTCACGAAGCCGAGTCGCCCACCCAGGAGCGCGCCGATGATGCTCGATGGGATAGGAAGAAGCAGATCGAGTGCCAGCAGCCCTGCCCCAGTGATGCCGAAACGCACGCTGTCGCTGCCTGCGCTGTTCAGCCAACGTTCGCCGGGCATCTCGCCGATCATCGCGAAAGGCACGATGGGCACCAACAAGGCGCACATCAGAACCAGCAGCGCACGCTTGGTTGGGGTCATGCTGGCGGGCTTTTAGCACGGCCCATCCAGGCGCGCGGACCGGCGCAATTTCGCTGCCGCCCTCAGCTGCGGACGCTGTGGCGGCCGCAGCCGAATTCCACTTTCATTGGCATGGAAACTGCCAAGATCTGAACAGTTACGAATCGGGCCGCATGCGTGGGCGCGGAAGCTGCAGGAGCTTGTGCTCACGAGCGGTTTGCCAGGGGCCGGTGTGCCGTGTTATCGCGTAATTGCATGGGAGACGAGCGAAGCCGCAGCAGCCATAGGGTGTTGCTCTTAGGTTGCTGTGCCAGCCTGGTTGCCAATTTGGTGGTCAGTCTGGCGCCCACAGACGGCCTCAATCTGGGCTTTCGTCCGAGCACCGCCGGTGCGCAGGCGACAAAGCCGTATCGTCTTGGGCTCATGCAGCTCGAGAGTGACGCCGTCCACGACGACAAAGTCACACCGATGTTGATGGCCGAGCTGCGGGAGGCGCTGCCGAAGCGCCCCGACTACGAGCTCGTCGACACGCACGTGAACATGACACAGCTGAGTCTGGCGGAAGATTGCAGCGTGCTGGAGCTGAGCTGCCTGGGTCAGATCGCCGATAGGCTCAAGCTTGACGGTTTTCTGTTTGGGAAGGTGACGCACGACGACGGCGAAGTGCCGATGGCGTCGTTCCGGCGTTTCGACCGCGCGCGCGGTGCAATTCAAAGCACCGCCATTATCAGCTTTGGCTCCGAGCGTTTTAGTCCGGAGCGTATGCAGGCCGAGGTCTACCAGCTCTTGAACAAGCTGCTGGGGTCGGCCCCCAAGCAGCAGGCCGCCGTGGCGGCAGCTCCGACCGAAGCTCCGGCACCACCAATCGCGGCGGCAACCCCCGCGCCCAAGCCGGCTGAGCCTCCCGCGGCGCAGGCGCAAGCTGCAGCGCCGAAGGAGAGCAGCCCGGTGGTCTTGCCCGCGAGCACGAGCGAGTCCCTGCTGCTGAACGACAAGCTTCAACCGACTGAAGGTCTGTCCGCGCGCAAGTTCGCCGGATATGTGTTGCTCGGTGGTGCGGCCGCGTCGGTCGGTCTGTCGGTATTGTCGTTCGTGCAAGTCGACCGCGCTGCCAATAACTCAAGCTTCCAGGATTATCGAACGCTGGTCGGCGCGAGCAACACGAAGATCAAGGATGTCTGCGACGAAGCCAGCGCTGGCAAAAATTACGGTCAGAGCGCGGACAGCTTCCGGCAGGTGAAGAGCAGCTGCAGCTCGGGCACCACGTTCGAAGTGCTGCAGTACGTGTTCATCGGCGGCGCGCTGGTGACCGGTGGTTTGGGCGCGTTCTTGTTGTTCGGTGGCGGCGGTGACGCGAGCGAGAAAGCAAGGGCGACGGGCCTTCGCACGCTCACCCTTCACCCCTCGATCGGCCGCGGTGGCGCCTCGATCAACGCTCGCATGCGTTTCTGATAACGCAGACGCCTGCCCAACAACCCAGTGTCGTGCGCGCGGCGCTCCCCCGTGATTGTGGAAGTAACCGATCTCAGTCTCGGTTACGACGAGAGGGAGAGCACCCGGGACCAACGGCTCCCCTCAAAACGGAGCGAGCCGGGCGTCGAAACAACTGGGGATCACATCCGCAGGGAACCGAACCACCTGCACAGTCGGTCCCTCACTCGGCGTGCTGTCCCGCGGCATACCAGCCTCACTCGGAGCCTCACCCGCACCGAGCACCTGATACACCGGCATGCTCAGGTCGATAAAGCTCGCCTCCTGCTCCCGGCAACGATCATCCAGACCAGCAGGCCCCGTGATCGAGCCCAGGTCGAAAGTCCCCGGCTGCACATAACACCCGCTCGCGCGCGAGTTCACGTACTCCACAACCGCCGAGCCTGCAGCCGACACGCAGTCGCCACCGAACCGCACCGATCCACCGACACGCGCGCGGATCCCGACGAGCAAACGATCCGCACGCCGCACACCACCGAAGATCGCGCCGATCGAATCGTTGAGCGGCGCAGCCCGGAACGGATACATCTGGCAGGCGCCCACGGTCTCGGCCGCGCCTTCCGTCTGCACGCGAATACTGATGCCCGGCGCGCCATCGGCGTCGTCGTCTGCGAAGCAATTCTCATCCGGCAAACCGGGGCACCTCAGGTACGGCGTCTGCTGCGCCGTAGGCCACGCGGCCTCGGCATTCTCCATGCGCATGCCGAACAAATACGTGCTCGGCCACAGGCTCATCACGCAGCCATCAGCGGCACACTCGTATTTCCCGGACACATTCGGAGGCGGCAGCACGTGCGACTCCCAGATCGTCTCCGGGAAGATCGCCTGATACGACTCGCACAACGTCGAGCTGTAGAACGGCGGCAGATTCACGCCGCACACGTTGACCTTGGGCGTGAGCTCACCGGTCGCAGCATCGACGTCGTCGACGCGCACGAGCAGCGTGATCTGGATCTTGCCGCGGCCGTCGTCGGTCAGCGCAGCGAGCCCACCGGGCCGCCCGTTCCAAGCAGAGTCGACGTTGATCCGCAGCGCGTAATAACCGCGCGGATCGCACACTGTCCCCACGGGCTCGCTGTCTTGCCGGCAGGGCCGAAGCTCTGCGCCCTTGGCGTGATAACAGCCGAGGTGCCGCGCAGGATCGCTCGTCCCGCACAGACCATCATCCGCGCAACAGCCTGGTTCACTGCCACGTGCAGGACAGCGCGGATCGATGATGCCGAGCTGATCGCGCTGCCAACAACCCTGACCGTACTGCGCTTCATCGACCTCGCGCAGATCGATGCCACACGAGCCGCTGGCTCTTGCAGCATGTTGGTCGACGTCGCTTTGCGCCGTGCAACAGGCCGCGACCTGATCGTCCGCGAGCGGGCAAGCATCGTCGCCGCACTGCGTGGGCTTGCGTGCAGGCTCCTGGCCAGCGTCCTCTTCATCGTCGTCATCGTCATCACGACGGCCCGCATCACGCTCGCTAGCCTTGGGTGCGTCCTTCTTGTCGTCCTCACGGGACTTCGTTCCGGTTTGCGCCTTGTCCGGGGTCTTGTCGTCCGCAGTCTCACCGCTGCGCGCGCGCGAGCCGATGGTCTCGCTGCCGAGGTCCGATGACCAAAGCCGCTTGGCTTCGGTCAGCTCTTCGTCGTTTCCGACCGGCGTCCGCTCGAACGAGCACGCGAAGGCGGTCGTCCCAGACAGAACGCAGATCAGGATAATTCGTAACTTCACGGCGGCTCCTCTGCAGTGCGCGAGTTGGAAGCTGACCGTCCGCATGCGCAAGTGCTCACAGCAAGCGCGCCAACGATATTCGCATTTCACGTACAGCGCACCTCGTGATCACTCGCCTCTTGTGGGGATGAACCCCAATCGGCCAGTCAATAGCGAACCCCGCCAGCGCGCTCAGTGGGCGCCCTTCCCTCGGACACGTTGAAACAACAAAACACCCGAAAGAACGACCGCGCCAATGAGGACTCCGGCCAAAGATTGCAGGAGTGCGCCGAGCAACGGCGCCGCCAAAGGGATGTGCGCGACGGCGTGCGACGCAGCCTCGATCGCGTGATGGATCGGCCCGATACCGTGGGTGACGATGCCTCCTCCCACGAGGAACATCGCGATCGTGCCGCCGACCGCGAGCACCTTCATGAGCTTCGGCGCGAAGCTGAGTAGTCCGCGGCCCAAGGCGCGCGCGAACGCGCTCTGCTTTCGAGTCAAATACAGGCCCACGTCGTCAAGCTTCACGATCGCGGCGACCAGACCGTACACACCGACGGTCATGACCAAGGCGATGCCGGTGAGCACCGACAAGCGAGTCACGAAGTCTTTGTCGGCGACCGAGCCCAGACTGATCACGATGATCTCCGCCGACAGGATAAAGTCTGTGCGGATCGCGCCTTTGACCTGCTCACGCTCGAGCGCAAGCAAATCGATGTCGGGGTTGAGGCGCGCGGCGCGGCGCTCGGCATCTTCCTCATCCTCTGGATGAAGGAATTTGTGTGCCAGCTTCTCGACGCCTTCGAAACAAAGATAGGCGCCACCCACCATCAGCAAAATCGTCACGAGCAGCGCAGACACCGCGCTGATGGCCAGCGCGACCGGCACGAGGATGGCTTTGTTGACGAGCGAGCCTTTGGCGACCGCCCACACCACGGGCAGCTCGCGATCCGCGGTCACACCTGCGACTTGCTGCGCATTCAGCGCCAGATCGTCGCCAAGCACGCCCGCGGTCTTCTTGGCCGCGACCTTGGTGAGAACCGACACATCGTCCAACAAGGTGGCGATGTCGTCTATCAGTGCCAACAAACTCGAACCGGCCAAGCGCCACGCTCCTGCTACAAGCCGGAGCCATTGGTAGCAGGGAAAGCCCAGTTTTCCTCGGAGATTCGTACCGGCAACGGCGCGCATTCCACGGCGTTCGCGAAGCACACAGGAGCGGACGTGGCAGGAAGGTCAGTGGTACCTTGTTTGGTTCGGAGGCTGCATGCCGGGTCCGTTTCTCCCACACACACTGCTGATGGGCTGTTTTCTTGCCGCTGTGAGCTGCGCGAGCCTGCCGCCCGTGCCCGGCGCCGGAGGGCCGCGCTGGCTGCAGTTAGAAGCCACGCACAGCGTGTTGCTCAGTGACGAAACGGAGTCCGCCGCGCTGGCAGCAAGCGCGCTGATCGAGCGACATTACGCAGCTTTGTGCCAGGTCGCGCTGCGCTGCGATACAGCGCCGCGTCAGAAGCTGCGCGTGATCGCGCTGCACGACGCCGGACATTTCGAGCAGCTGTACGGCAGCGAGGCCTCGGGCGCGTTTAGCCCAGAGCTGCTGTACGAACCGCAGCTCGCTCTTGCCACCGGGTTGTCGCAAGCCGGGACCGCGCAGCTGTCGCGTGCGCTCTCCGGCCTGGTCGCGCTGCAGATGCTCGGGCCATTGCCAGCATGGCTGCTGAGCGGGCTCGCGAGCTACTACGAGACCGCACACTTCGACGCCGGTGGCGCGTTCGTGGTGGGGGATCCTGTGCGCCGACACGTCGAGCTGCTCGGGAAGACACAGCGCCTGCCCACGGAGGTGCTGCTCACCCAGCAGCCAACAGCGGCAGGCGACCCCGGATTCGCAGCCAGCGCGTGGCTGTTCGTGCACTACCTGCAGTCTGAGCGCCGCGCCGACTTCGCCGCGCTGCTCGACAGCATCGGCAGCGGACAGCCGCTGTCAGCGGCATTCCACGAGGCCTTTCCCGATCTCGCCCCCGAGCTGCTCGATGGGCTGATCGATCGCTACCAGCGTGCTGGCAACTACCTCACGCAATCGAAGCGCGTGGAGCTGCAGCCACAAGCGGCAACGGTGCAGCCGCTCAGCGACGCCGACGTGTACAGCCTGCGCGCTGAGCTCGCAGGAGCGGGCACCTCCGCGCGCGAAGCTCAGCTGATGCAAGCGCTGCAAAAAGACCCCAAACACGTGCGCGCGAGCATCCTGCGCGCACAAAACCGACCCGCTGCAGGCTTGCTCGCAGCACACCCCGAGAGCTGGCTGACTTGGGTGCACACGGCCTACACTGAGCCCACGCGCGCGTGCACTCCCGAGCTGCGCGATCATTTGCAGGCGATCGCACCCGACAATGCACACACGCTGTCGCTCGCAGCGACGTGTGCGCAACAGGCCGGGCAAGCAGACCAAGCGCTCAACTTGTCCAAGCGCGCGTTCAGCGCGTACCCTCTGAGCGCGCGGATCACGCTCGCCCACGCGCGTATCCTGCATGCAGCGGGCGCTTGCGCGGAGCTCGCGAGCGTCAAAGACAATTCATTTGGGCTAGACCCCGCGTCCCCAGAACGGGCCGCGCTCGCGCAGCTCAGTGAATGCACGAGCCAGAGTCACAAAGCCCCGTAACCGGCTTTGGAATGTTAACGTCCCGGGCGCGGTTCAGTCCGGGGCGCTTGCCGCACGTGCGCCTCACATCTTCCGACCACTATCACCGAGGACACCGGATGCGATCTAACCTTGTCGGTTTTACGTTTTGCCTCTGTACGTTGGCGCTGCCGCTGACCCAACAGGCCGCGGCGCAATCACCAGAGCTGCCTCAGCCCAGTCCACATGCGCGCGTCGAACAACGCGTGGGACTCGGCGATTTCAGCGTCGACTACTCGAGTCCTGCGGTGAAAGGTCGCAGCATCTGGGGTGGGCTCGTTGCCTATGACAAGCCCTGGCGCACGGGCGCGAACGCCGCGACCAAGCTCACCTCGAGCCAAGACTTCATCTTCGGTGGCAAGAAGGTCCCGGCCGGCTCATACGCGCTGTACACGGTGCCCGGCAAAGCCAGCTGGAGCGTCGTGCTCAACTCGAGCCTCGAAGCCTGGGGCAACGACGGCTACGACGCGAAGAAAGACATCGCGCGCATCGCCGCCAAGCCCGAGGCGACGGACAATCACGAGCGCATGACCTTCGCGTTCGACGAGACGACCGACGACGGCACGCAGCTCACGTTGGCCTGGGAGAAAGTACGCGTGCGCGTGCCGATCACCGTCGAGACCAAAGCGCAGGTGAAGCAGAACATCGACAAGTCGCTGGCGGATGCATGGCGCCCGCACTTCACCTCCGCGCGTTACCTGCTCGACAACAACGGCGACCTCGATCAGGCGCTCGGCTACATCGATCAGTCGATCGCCATCAAGCCCACCTGGTGGAACCAGTGGGTGCGCGCGCAGATCTTGAGCAAGAAGGGCAAGAAGCCGGATGCCGTAGCGAGCGCGGAAAAGGCTACGCAGCTCGGCAAAGGCGATCGCACGTTCGAAGGCTACTTCAAAGCCGACGTGACGAAAGCCGTCGCCGAATGGAAGAAGTGAACCTTGCATGACGGGCAATCTGCTCGACGCCTACTTCGCAGGTGAAGGGCGCGCGTTCTACAGCCGGAACGTGCGCGGGCAGGATGCTCGTGCGCGCGCGGTCGAGCTGGCACAACACCGGCCGATCGCGCCGCGTGTACTGACCGAGCTGCGCGCGCAACAAGCGCGGCTCGGCGACAGCGTGGCGCGTACACGGTCGCTGGATGCGCTTGCCGCTGGTGGCTGCGCAGTCGTCACGGGTCAGCAGGTCGGGCTGTTTCTCGGCCCGCTGTACACCTTGTACAAAGCTGCGACTGCGGTCCGGCTCGCGCGCACGCTCGAAGCCGAGACCGGACGACCTGTGGTGCCGATCTTCTGGTTGCAGACCGAAGACCACGACTTGCCGGAGATCGCGCCAAGCGTGGTGCCGCGCCAGCACGATGAGCCGCTGGTGATCGCTCCCGAGATCGCCAAGCACAATCGCAGCTCGATCGCGCACCTGCAGCTGCCGCAAGGCATCGGCGAGTGCATCGCACAGCTGCGCCAAGAGCTGTCGACGCTGCCACACGCCAGCACGCACATCGAGCGCATCGCGCGGCATTACCACCCAGGGCACAGCTGGAGTGAAGCGTTTGCAGGTTTGATCGCCGAGCTGTTCGAGCCCGAGGGCCTGCTCGTAGTCGATCCACGCACGGCCGAGCTGGCTGCGCTCGTCGCGCCGATCCATCGCCGCGCGCTCGAACAAGCCGATGCGATCGCAGCCGCGCTGCAAGCTCAAAGCGATGCGATCGAGCACGCTGGCTTCGAAGCCACCGTACACGTTCGTGAAGACTCGCCGCTGAGCTTCTACCACCCGCAAGGCGCTGGCGGTCCTCGCACGCGCCTGCGTAAGCAAGGTGCTGACTTCGTCGAGATCGAAGGCGGCAACACACACAGCCTCCCGCAGCTCTTGGCTGCACTCGAGCGCGATCCGCTGTGTTTCAGCACGAGCGCGCTGCTTCGGCCGATCATCCAAGACAGCCTGTTGCCCACGGCTGCATACGTGGGTGGGCCTGCGGAGATCGCGTATTTCGCGCAGCTCCCGCCGCTGTACGCGGCGTTCGATCTGGAGCTGTCCATGATCGCACCACGTGCGCGTGTGCGCTTGGTCGAGCCCGCTGCGGCGCGCCTCTTGAGCAGGCTCGGCCTTCAATGCAGCGACGTTGCGCTACCCGAACAAACGCTCTTGGCCCGACTCAGCAACGTGCCACAGACACACGCGGCAGCCACAGACCGGGCGCCAGCGCCACTCCCACCCGTCGCATTCGAACGCGCGCTCACAGAGGGCTTCGAGGCGAACCTCGCGCAGGCGCTGGCCAAGCTGCCGCCCGACGTGACACGACGGCTCGCGCAGCAGCTCGACAAGACGCGCGCGAAGCTCGAGTTGACCTCGGCCAAGCTCGCGCACGCGTATTCGCAGGCGCTGCTCTCCCACGATTCACAGCGCGTCGGAGAAGTGCGCCGGCTCAAGCAGCTGCTGTTCCCCGGCGCTGTCCCTCAAGAACGTGTGTTCGGCTTTGCGTACTTCGCCGCACGCTACGGCGACCGCACGCTGGTTGAGCAGCTGTTGGCTGCCATCGATCCTTACTCGCCAGCGATCACGGAGCTGCGCTTGTGAAGGAACGCGCGCTGGCCGTCGTGTGTTACCCGAGCCTGGGCGGCAGCGGCATCGTCGCGACCGACCTGGCGCTCGGGCTCAGCGCACGCGGCCACACCGTGCACATGATCACGACCGCACCGCTCGCGCGCGCGCTGCCCCGCAGCGAACGGCTGCAGCTGCACGTGTCCGAGGCGCCGAATTATCCACTGTTCGATGCGCCGCCGCAGATGTTGGGTTTGGCAGGGGCGATCGCGCGCATCTGCGATGCTTACGCGGTCGAGCTGCTGCACGTGCACTACGCGGTGCCCCACGCGGCGAGCGCGTACCTGGCGCGGCAGCTGCTCGGCGGGCGTGGTCCTGCGCTCGTGACTACGCTGCACGGCAGCGACGTGACACGCGTGGGCGTCGAGCCTGCGTACCAGGAGATCACGCGCTTCTGCGTGGAGACTTCGGACGCGATCACCGCGCCGTCGGACTACCTGCGTGAACGCGCCTACGAGCTGCTCGGCATCAGCCTGGCGCGCCGCATCGAGGTGATCGAAAACGCAGTCGACAGCGAGCGCTTCGTGCCGGCAGCGGAGCGCAACCCGCGTCACTTCGACGCGCTATTTCCTGCTGCGAACAGCGGCGAGCCGATCAAGACGTTGATGCACGTCTCCAATTTTCGTGCGGTCAAGCGCACGGGCGACTTGATCGAGCTGGTCTCCGAGCTCAACGGGAGCGTTCCCGTGCGGCTCGTGCTGGTCGGCGACGGCCCGGAGCGCGCGGCCTGCGAAGCGCGCGTGCGTGAGCTCGGCTTGCACGAACGCGTGGTCTTCCTGGGCGCGCAGACCGAGTTCAAAGAGCACCTGCAGCAAGCCGACGCGTTTGTGCTGACCAGTGAGAACGAGAGCTTCGGTCTTGCCGCGCTCGAAGCGCTCAGCTGCGGTGTGCCTGTGTTCGGTTATCGAGTCGGTGGCCTCGCGTCAGTTGTGACCGAAGACGCGGGCCGGCTCGTGCCCCCTTTCGACCGCGGCGCGCTCAAGCGCGCGCTCGCAGAAGTGTTGCGCGACGACGCGCTGCAACGCCGCCTCGGCCGAGCCGCACGCGCGCGCGCCCACGATCGCTTCCGTCTGCAGCCGACGCTCGATCGTTACGAGCAGCTGTTCGAGCGCTTGTGCTCATCGCGACCTGTCCCGAGAGAATAACTTTCATGATCTTTACGGCCGTTCGCACCTTCGCGATCACGCTGGTTTGCGCGCTGTTCACGCCCGCTGCCGCGTTCGCTCAAGAGCTCACCGAGATCAACATGGATGCCGCACACCTCGCGCATGCGCTCGATCGCTTGTCCAACACCGCCCGCGTGTTGTACGTCGCTGCCCATCCGGACGACGAAAACACGCGTTTCCTCGCGTACCTCGCGAACGGCCGGCACGTGCAAGCGCGCTACCTGTCGATGACGCGCGGCGGCGGGGGGCAGAACTTGATCGGCAGCGAGCAAGACGCGCTGCTCGATGTGCTGCGCACGCAGGAGCTGCTGTCTGCACGACGGCTCGACGGCGCGACCCAGCGCTTCACGCGCGCGCGTGACTTTGGCTATTCGAAGTCCGCGAAAGAAGCGCTGGAGATCTGGGGCCACGAGCAAGCGCTCTCCGATGTGGTGTACGCGGTTCGCAGCTTCCGCCCGGATGTGATCGTCACGCGCTTCGACGAGACACCACCGAACCACGGTCATCACATCGCATCTGCGATGTTGGCCCGCGAGGCGTTTACGGCCGCCGCGGATCCCAAGCGTTTTCCTGAGCAGCTGAAGGATGGCCTCGGGACATGGCAGGTGAAGCGGTTGCTGCACAACTGGCCGTTCTGGCGCGAGACGAAGCCGCCCGCAGATGCGATCTCGATCGATGTCGGCGGCTACGATCCGCGCTTGGGGTTGTCGTTCGGCGAGCTGGCCGCCCGCTCTCGCACCGAGCACAAGAGCCAAGGTTTCGGCGCCACGCCGGAGCGCGGCCCGCTCATGGAGCACTTTCTGCACGTGGCCGGCGAGCGCGCAGCGGGCGACATCTTGGAGGGCGTGCCCGCGACCTGGCAAGAGCGCTACGGCAACGCCGGCAAAGCTGTGGACGCCGCGCTGAAAGAGGCGCGCCAGCAGCTGCACCGCGATCACCCAGAACGTGCGAGCCAGCCGCTGTCAGCGGCGTTCGCAGCGCTCGCAACGCTCGATGCTGGCGACCCGCGTGTACAGACTGCGCGTCGCCAGAGCGCGGAGCTCGCGCTGCTCACGAGTGGTGTGTTCGCGCGCGCGCTCGCCAAAGCGCCCGCCTGTGTGAGCGGCGGAAAGTTGGACATCAAAGTAGAGCTGCTGCTCCGCAGGCCGTCGGCGCTGCGCCTGGCGCGGCTGGTGTTTCCCGACGGGCAAACGCAGAGCGTCGCGGAGCCGCTGCGCGTGCACAACAAGTATGAGCTGAACGCCACCGTGACCTGTCCAGCGGACGCGCCTCCGAGCACACCGTATTGGTTGCGCGAGCCCGCGCAGTCAGGCCGCTACGTGCACGAGCAGGCGCTGCTCGATCAACCGGCAGGCAAACCGCCGTTGTCTCTGCTCGCAGACTTCGACATGGGTGGCCGCACGCTCAGCTTGCACATACCTCTGTCGTTCACCGTCACGGACCGCGTGCAAGGCGAGCGCGAACGGTCTGTGTTGGTCGTGCCGCCCTTCACGCTCACGCCCGCCCGTGAAGCGATCATGTTCCCGAATGGCGCGGCATCCAAAGTCAGCCTGCGCGTGCGCGCAGGCGCCGATGCTCAGCGCGGACGCGTGTTTCTAGAGCTGCCCGCGGGCTATCAAGCTGCGCCCAGCGAACAAGCGATCGAGCTCGCTAAAGCGGGCGACGAGCGTGTGATCGAGTTTACTGTCACGCCGCCCAAAGAGGCGCGCGGCGTCGAGCGCGCGGTGCCCGTCGCAGAGGTCGCTGGCCGCCGCTGGTCGCTGCGCGAAGACACCATCGACTACCCGCACGTTCCAACGCAGATCGTGCTCCAGCCGTCCGTGCTGAAGCTCTCGCCGCTCACGCTCAGCAAGCCGCAAGGTTTAGTCGGGTACATCGAAGGCTCGGGCGACAGCATCGCGTCGGACCTCGCGCACATCGGTGCGTCGGTCGAGCGCTTGAGCGACGGCGATCTGATGCAAGGCAAGCTCGCGCGCTACTCGGCGATCATCTTGGGCGTGCGCAGCTTCAACACGCGCGACGTGCTGCGTGCAGCGCATCCGCGGCTGATGCAGTACGTGCATGACGGTGGCACGTTGCTCGTGCAGTACGTCACGCGCAGTGGTCTGTCGCCGCTCGATGTTCCTGTCGGCCCCTACCCGCTCGAGATCGGTCGTGGGCGCGTGACCGATGAAAATGCGAAGGTAAGCGAGCTGGTCGCGGATCATCCGCTGCTACGTGCGCCGCATCGCATCACGCCGAAAGACTTCGAGGGCTGGGTGCAAGAGCGCGGCTTGTATTACGGACAAACCTGGGATCCACACTACCAGCCGCTCTTGTCGATGGCCGATCCGGACGAGCCCGAAGAGCGCGGCGCCCTGCTCGTGGCGAAGCATGGCCGCGGACGCTACGTGTACACAGGGCTGTCATTCTTCAGGCAACTGCCAGCGGGCGTGCCGGGCGCATACCGCTTACTGCTCAACTTGATCGCCAAAGCGCCATGAGCGACCCAACTTCGAACCCTACGGAAGCTCGCGAAGAGCCGCCCCCCATCCTGGGCAGCTGGCACGCGCTGTATTGGCTCTTGATCGCGGAGCTGGCGCTGCTCACGCTCGCGGGTTACCTGCTCGGGCGGTGGGCGGCATGAGAGCGCTCGATTGGATCATCCTGATCGCGACCATCGGTGGCATCACGATCTACGGGTACAAGCGCGTCCAGCGCGCCAAGGACGCGAGCAGCTACTTTCACTCGCAGACGCTGCGCTGGCCGACTATCGGCTTGAGCATCATGGCCACGCAGGCCAGCGCGATCACGTTTCTGTCGACCCCGGGCCAAGGCTACGAAGACGGCCTGCGCTTCGTACAGTTCTACTTCGGACTGCCGCTCGCGATGATCGTGATCAGCGCCGTGTTTGTGCCGATCTACCAGCGGTTGCGCGTGCGCACTGCGTACGAATACCTCGAGCATCGCTTCGATGCGCGCGTGCGCTACTTCGGCGCGGTCAGCTTCTTGATCCAGCGCGGGCTCGCGACCGGCATATCGATCTACGCGCCTGCGATCATCTTGAGCTCGATCTTGGGCTGGTCGCTCGCACTCACGAACTTCGGCATCGGCATCATCGTGATCACATACACGGTGCTGGGCGGCACAGAAGTCGTGAGCGAGACGCAGAAGCAGCAGATGATCGTGATGATGCTCGGCTTGGTGCTCGCGCTCGGGCTCGCGATCGCGAGCTTGCCAGCGAGCGTGTCGATCCCCGATGCGTTTCACTTGGCTGGCGCGCTCGGGCGTGTGAATCCAGTCAGCTTCAAGCTGGACTTCGAAAACCGCTACAATTTCTGGTCCGGCATCACTGGGGGCTTCTTCCTCGCGCTCTCATACTTCGGCACCGATCAGTCACAGGTGCAGCGCTACTTGTCTGGCAAGTCCGTGACCGAGATGCGCTTGGGTCTGCTGTTCAACGGCATCTTCAAGATCCCGATGCAGTTTTTGATCCTGCTCATCGGCGTGATGGTGTTCGTGTCGTATCTGTTCGTGCAACCGCCAATGTTTTGGAACCAAGCGGCGCTCACGCGCGCACAGGAGCGCGGGGCTGCGGGCGAGCTCGATCAACTGCAAGCGCGGCATACACAAGCCTGGCAGTCGCGCAAAGACGCTGCGCTCGCGTACGTCACTGCGCTCGACGCCGACGAAACGGCGCGCGACACAAGCGCGCTGCGACTGCGAGACACAGAGTCTGCGCTCAAGCAGGTGCATCGCGAGACGCAAACTTTCGTGAGCAAGAGTCTGTCTGGGCCTGAGATGAAAGACACGGACTACGTGTTTCTGGAGTTCGTGCTGCGCAGCGTGCCCACGGGCCTGATCGGCTTGCTGATCGCGGTGATCATGTGCGCCGCCATGAGCAGCATCGCGAGCGAGCTGTCTGCGCTCGGCTCGACGACGACGCTCGATCTGTTCCTGAAGCTACGAAAGACGCCGCTGTCAGAGGCGCAGGGCCTGCGCTGGTCGAAGCTATTCACCGCGCTGTGGGGTGTTGTCGCCATTGGCTTCGCCAGCTTTGCCGCGCTCGTCGACAACTTGATCGAGGCGGTGAACATCCTCGGCTCACTCTTCTATGGCACCACCCTCGGCCTATTTCTGGTCGGATTTGGGCTGCGTTGGATCAGAGCGACAGCGGTGTTGATCAGCGCAGGTGTGGCACAAAGCTTAGTGCTCTACCTGTTTTTCGCGACGAAACTAGGCTTTCTCTGGTTCAACGTGATCGGCAGCAGCTGTGTCGTGGTGCTCGCCGTCGCGCTGCAGCTGGTGTTGCCGAAGCGCGTCTAGCCTTTGTTTCGCGGCAGTTATTGCCACCACCCACATTCTGCGAGCACCAGCGGCGGTCGAGCCAAGCGTTGGAAGCTGCAAACAATTCGCAGGATTTTGGGTGATGTAGCGCACAAGGAACCTTGTCCCGCAGCGCTTCACGGCGAACAGTTGGAAGTGTGCTGCAAGCATTACGTTCGCTTGCCCAATGTATGGGTCCGCGTAACGGGAATGATCGGGCAGCGCATACAGAGATGAGAGCTGAAACCTGACACAAAGCCGTCCGTATCTCTCTTTTGAAGCCTGTTTACTTAGCCCTGGTCGCACGCAAGACTCTGAGTGTTCTGTCTCGTTACCTGCTGCGACTTGCGCGACTTGGGCGCCAGAGAAAAGTCCAACTTAAACAGAAACTTCTTGGCCTAAGCCGTTCCCATGAGATCCTAAGTCAGGGCACTGAACGCCTTTGGCGGGGAGTAACGCATGCGTGTGAAGCTGGGCACAGCAGTGGCAGCGGGAGTCTTCTCGATGGTTGGCTGTGCAGGCAACAGCGCGGCTGAGCAAGACCAGCCCATGTTCAGCGTACGCGCCAGCGTGTTCGCATCCACGGTGGCGCTCGGCCCTCAGCTGGTCTCTGCGCTGACGTTCACCCCGTTCCTCGCCGAGTGGGGGCACACAGACTTCATCGTGATGGGCGATCACGAAGGCAGCCTGCTCGACCAGTTCGTGCTCAACATCTACGAGCCGCCGCCGCCAGAGGCACTGATCCAGCTGACGAGTGGTGAGCCTGCCATCGCGATCGGCGGCATCGGCATCGTGTCGCCGGAGCATCCCAGTCGGCTCGATTGGGAGCGCGACGCGCAAGGCAACATGCAGGTGTGTGACGACTCGGGCGAGTGCGGCGCGGCGCAGCGTGATCCCTGCGGAACGCTGCAGACGGCGAGCTGTCTCGGCACGGTGGTTCCCGGAAAGAACTGGGGCCTGCACGGTGTCGCCGGCCGCTACATGGTCATGTATCTGGAAGAAGCCGCGCCTGCGGGTGGCATCTACTCGAGCTTCTTTGCGCAAGGCGCCGAGATCCCTGCCGGCTACAACTTGTTTCGCTATCAAAGCGTGCTGAGCACGCTCGCCCGCGCCGACCAGGAAGAGTACTTCAAGTGCCAACAGCGCGCGCAAACCAGCGCGCTTACACGCTTCAACACTGCCAACGGCACGCAGTACAGCAACCACGACCAGATTACCAAAGACGTCAGCGATCGGTCGGTCGATGCGGCGCTTCTCGCGAGGTGGGATGGCTCGATGATCGAGGCGTTTGTGCTGGAGGGCTGCATTTTGCCCGGTGCACAGCAGCTCGAGAGCGACCGTGGCCAGGTGGATCCGCTGGAGCTCGTGGTCGTCGCCTGGGAACAGCAGTAGTCGCACGTTCACGCTGCTTGACTTGAAGCGGCATCGGTCTACACGAGATCGCATGCCGATCACCGCCATTTGCCTGCTCAAAGTTCCCAGCCTTCCGCTGCCGCTGCCCACAGAGGGCCCCGTCCGGGTCGAGAAGCTCGACGACAGCGTGCTCTTGCATACGACGCTGGACTTCGCCGATGACCCCGAGGACGTGGCCGGCGCGGTGCGTAGCCTGCTCGGCGAGGCAGTTGCGGACCAGCACGACGATGAGCGCGGGGTGTTCCTGGTTCCGTCGGTCGCAGCGCCCAAGGCGCGCTCGTACGCGAGCGTGATCGAGGAGGTCGCTGACGGCGGCGTGTGGGCCCCGTGGGAGCCCACTGACGTGGAGGTTGGGCTGCCGCTGACGGCGGCCGGGCCAGAGCTCGCGGGGTTGCTCGGCTCAATGCTCGGGGGGATGCCGCCGGGCATGCTCGCACAAGCCACGGCGAGCCTCAGGGAAGACCCTTCGGCCCTGCAGGACGCTGCGGCGCAGCTGCCGGGGCTCTTGCAGAACCCCTCGCAGATGCCTGAGCTCGCCAGCATGTTGCAGGCGATGGGCGTCTCGGGGTCGCAGCTGTCGGACATCACCAAAGGCTTGCAGGAGCAGCTGGCGCGAGATCCTTCGCAGCTGCTCGCGATGGCAGAAGGCCTGTTCGGCGCCGCTGGTGAAGGCGATGATGACGACGATGACGAGGACGAGAACGCCTGAGACGTTCGGCGCAGTCGTACATGCCCAACACTGACTTTGATTTCGCTGCCGCGTTCGCGCAGAAGCCCGTGATCCTCGCGCCGATGGAGGAGCTTTCTTGCGCGATCTTTCGGCGCATCTGTCGCGCGCGCGGTGCGGACATCTGCGTGACTGAGTTCGCGCTTGCCGATGCGCTGGTCGAAGGTGACAAGACCGCGCTTCGCAAGATCACGCTGACGCCGGACGACGCGCCGACCGCGATCCAAATCTACGGCGCAAACCCCGAGCAGCTCGCGGAAGCGGCCAGCATCGCGGAAGCGCAGCAGCCTGCGTTCATCGATATCAACTGCGGTTGTTGGGTGCCCAAGGTGGCACGCGGTGGCGCCGGCGCGGGGTGGTTGCGCGATCCGGATGCGATGGTCGCGATGGCTGCCATGGTGGTGCGGCGCGTGTCGTTGCCGGTGACTGTGAAGACTCGGCTCGGTTGGGGCGATGAAGGCGAGCTGCCGATCTTGCAGCTGGCGCAGAAGCTCGAAGCGGTCGGCGTGCGGGCGATCACCCTGCACTGCCGCACCGCGCGCATGGGGCACACCGGGCAGGCCGATTGGTCGTGGGCTCGGCGCGTGCGCGAGGTGGTCGATATTCCGGTGGTCGTCAATGGCGATGTGCGCACGGCGAACGACGCGCAGCGCGCGCTCGAGAGCACGGGTTGTGCGGGCGTGATGATCGGGCGGCGTGCGCTCGAGCATCCGTTTGTGTTTCGCGAGGCACGCGCGCGTTTGGATCATGCGCCGAAAGTTGCCGCTCCCAGCTTCAGCGAGCGTGGCGCGTTGTGTCGCGAGCATCTGCTGCTCTTGGAGGCGGAGCACGGACCTGTGCGTGCGCTGCGGGCGATGGGGCAGTGGTTTCCGCGCTATCTCGGACGGTTGCCCGGATCGACTGAGTGGCTGCGTGAGCTGCGTAGCTGTCCGAGCCTAGACGTTGCGCTCGAAACTTTGGACTGCCTTGCTCGCGACGGCCGTGAGCAGCACGGCGTCGAGCACCTACCTGGCGGGAACCGGCGCGGTCATGAAGAACGTGTGTGACGCAACTGCTATGCTTCGCACATGCCGGCGGGTTCGCATGTCGGATGGGGTTTGGTGCTCTCGCTGCTTCTGCATGCGACGGGCATCGCGGTCCTGTCGCTCGCGCTGCCACGCTTGAGTGTGAGCCCCGAGGTTGTGCGCCAGGTGGATTTCTCCGTGCTTTCCGCGTCGTTGGAGGAAGCGCCTGCTCCTGCGGCGGATCCTGCTCCAGCGGCCGCCGCTGCGCCGCCTGCTCGACCCGATGAGCCAGAGCTAGCTGCTGCGGTCGTCGAGGTCGTGCAGAACCCGCGTGCGGAAGTCGAGGTGAGCCCGGCGCTCGATCCTAAGCCGTCGCCGGTGGCTGCGCCGAAGCCCGCGCGCAAAGCGCCTGCTAGGCCGCTGACGGCGGCAGCGCCTACTCCGCAGCCATCGGCGGCGCAGCCGACAGCGGCAACGCCCAACGACCTACCAGCGCGCAGCGACGCCGACCCACGCTCTGATGGCAGCGCATTGGAGCGCGTGCTGCGCAAGATCGCTTCGACCACGCAGCTCACCCAGGACGAACGCCGGAGGGCCATGCTGATGGTGCTGCGCACGTGGGAAGACCCCAGCCGGCGGAAGAGCGCGGAAGAGCTGGTCGATGCGCTGCTCAAGAATGTTCGCTCTCCCTCTTCCCCGAGCCCGAGCCCGAGCCCGAGCCCGGCGCACTAAGCCGACGCTCGATCAGCCGGAGAGCGTCGCGCGGCGTTCTCGCCTGCGCGGTCTCTGAGTGTGAATCGGGCTCGGGCTTTAGGACCCGGTGATCACTCTGCGTCGGCGTGGGGAGGCAACGCGCTCGGGCTCAGATCACCGTGGTTCTTGAGCCAGCGGCGAGGGGATTCCCCGTGTACCGCGCTGAAGCGGGCGCTGAAGTGCTGCACCGAAGCAAACCCTAGCTCGAGCGCGATCGTCGTGATGCTGCGACCGCCCAGCGACAGAAGCGTCTTTGCCATCGCTAGCTTCGCGTTGGAGAGCTCCGCGTGGAACGTGGTGCGCGCCTCCGACAGCCGTCGCTGCAGGGTGCGCTGCGACATGCCGAAGCGTCGCGCAGCCTGACCCAAGCTGACCGAAAACTCGGTCTCCATGAACAAGCGATGCAAGCCCGCCAGCAGCGACTTGTCAGCGTCGACTCGCTGCAAGCTCGCGAGCTCCTGCGCGAGCGCTTCCGGGTTCTCGCACTGCAACCAGGCCAACGCCGAGCTGAGATCACTGAATAGCCGGAGCGCAAACTCAGGCTGGACGATCACTGTAAGCCCTACGATGACCGCCCCTGCGACACCCTGAGGCACGACCACCGCGAGCTGCTCGATGCCGGCCGTGTGGCGCGCGCGGCGCGAGCCGAGATAGCTCACAGTGCGTGAAAACGTGGTCGGATTCGCGTCGCTGCACAGCGATGCGTCGATCAATACGCGCTGGCGTGGACGCGACGGCTCTGTGAAGTGATCTAGGACACGCGCCTGCTGCTCAAAGCTGCCACGGTCACGATCGCCCCAGACGCTGAAACCAAGCAAGTCGGCGGACTTGCGCCACACCAAGAACTTGTCAGTCGCGAAGTAGCAGTCGCCATCCGCAGCGACAAGGAACGAGCTCACACCATCTACTCGCCGCATCATTGGATGTACTGCGCGACGCGAGCGAGCACGTCAAGGCACAAGCCCGTGACGATGCCGCCGTCAGCTGCATAAATTAGAGCACAGCTGTGAGCAACTGAAAGCGCTCGGCTGGTGTCGGCGCGCTTTCGTGGGCTGCTTTCCGACAGCGCCTACACCGCGCCTGAGCGTGCCATCGGTGTAGTAGGTAGCGCGCTCTATGCGTCGGGATTCTACTGCAACCACATGCACCTTGGCGCAAACGATCCTGGCAGGCGCATGCAACTCATTTGGCGCGCTGCTGCAAGAAGGTGGGGTCGCCGTTACGCATAACAGTCAGACCGGTTATGTCAGCGGTCGTTGCACCGATGTGTGCTCGCTCAACACGGGGAACCATTCATGAAGCTGTTTCGACAAGGAATCTTTCATTGCGCTTATGTAGTGCTGCTCGCGACGAGCGGCGCCTGCATGAGCTCGAACGACAGTGCGGGGCTGCCAGGCGTGGAAGCGGCCGGCGAAACGCACGACTTGCGTGCGTCAAAGAAGCACAAGAAGAAGAAGCACAAGAAGCAGTGGGACGGCTGTGAGCCCAAGACTTGCGAGAGCGTCGAGCTTCACGCCGACTCACACAAGAACCCGGAAGACAGCAAAGAGCTCGAGCGTTCGATCCGCGTGCAGGTGCCTCAGAAGTTGCCCGCGTTGTATTGGGGCACAGCGCTCGAAGCCGAGCTGATCTTCGAGGACGGAGACGAGACCATTACGTGTACCTACGTCGGCAAGTCGCACAAGCGCGGACGCTCCTTGGAGCTCGAGAGCTGCGACAACGGCGCCGAGGCCTCTGACATCGTCGAGTTTGACACTGTGACGCTGAAGCTGGACTGCGCGAGCTTCAAGTTCGCAAAGGTCCACGTCAAGCTGCACGAGGAAGAGCCTTGCGGCGAGACCACCTGCGATCCGGCAGAGGTCGACGACGGTGATCCCTGCACGATCGACGCGTGTGATGCCAACGGCAACGTGACGCACGAGGCGGCAGCGGATGGCACGGCTTGCGACGACGGCAACGCATGCAACGGACACGAGTGCTGCCAAGCAGGCGAGTGCGTGGGCGCGTCGAGCGGCCCCGTGGATCCTATGGAGTGTGGTCCTGGAAGCAACTCGGTCGTGTTCACGACGGACTTCGACGGCGAGCTGCCGAGCGAGATCTCGCCAGGAACCGCGACGCTCGTACCGGTGCAAGGCTTTGCAGGCCTCGGCACGGCTCCGCGTAAGTTCGGCGGTAACTTCTTGCGAAGCCCGACTGCGCAGCGCGTGACGCTGCAGCTGAGCGGTTTGCCAACGCACGACAAGCTCGATCTGCGCTTCTTGTTCGGGGCGATCGATTCGCTCGATGGTACGGGAACACCGCCGGCCGGCGAGGACTTCATCGTGCGCGTCGACGACGTCGTGGTGTTTATGGAGTCGTTCGCCAACGCCCGTGAGTACCAGATCCAAAGCTACATGCCGCCTGCTGGCGTTCAGCTCGCACGCCGCAGTGCGCTCGGCTTCCGCGGCGGCGATGAGTACTGGGACAGCGCGTACGATCTCGGCAAGGATCCAGTCTTCGCCGGTATCGCGCACACAGCCTCGACTGCAACCATCACCTTCGAATACGTCGGCCCGGGCGCGCAGAACATCAACGACGAGTCCTGGGCGATGGATAACCTCGAGGTCAGCGTGAACGCCGAGGTGGGATGCGAAGACTGCGGCGAGCCAGCGCCGGAAGTCGACGACAACAATCCGTGCACGAGCGACAGCTGCGATCCTGTGCTCGGTGTTCGCCATGAACCGGTCGCAGCGGGCACGAGCTGCGGCGACGCAACCAACGCTTGCAGCGGCGCGTCGACCTGCAACGCCGAGGGCGCGTGCCTGCCAGCACTGCCCACGAACTGCGACGACGGCAGGCTGTGCAACGGCGTCGAGACCTGCGACCCACAATCCGGTTGCGTTGCAGGCACAGCGATCGAGTGCGACGACGGCAACGTGTGCGATGGCGCCGAGCAGTGCGATGACTCCGCGGGCTGCATCGACGGAACAGCGCCGGTCATCGACGACAACAACGAGTGCACGGCCGACGCGTGTGATCCGAACACAGGCGTGAGCCACGAGCCGACGGGCATCGGGACTCCATGCATGAACAACAACCCGAACTGGGGTTGCGACGGCGACGGCATGTGCGTGCCGCTCACCTAACAGTGTGATCTAACAATCAAGTCGCCCGCAGCGAGCGCTCAGCGCTTTCTGCGGGCGATTTGTTTTCAGGGACGCTCGGCGGCGCCCGCGTCCGTGGCTTCTGCGGGCGCGCGAGCGGCGCCTCCCGACTCTTCGTTCGCTGGCTTCGGCGCTTCCAAGGCCTCTACCTCTTCGACGCCCTCAGCTTCGCGAGCGTCGGGATTGATCGGGAGCGCAGGCACGGGCTGGACGCCTTCAGCTGCGGGATCTGCCTGTTGTTTGTTCGCGTCACCGTTTTGGTCCGGCAGCTCGCCACCATGCGTGATCGCAGTCACCATGCGCACGACCGAGTTCAGGTTGGTCGAGCCGGCGATCACGAACATGATGTTGAACTGATCTACGCGCACGATCGCCCAGTCGTTCGGCACGACAAACGGGTTCACAGTCATCGTTTGACCGTAGCCATAATCGAACGCGAGCCCAAAGAGCAGCTCACCTCCCGGCCAATACGAGCCGAGGCCGAGCGACGCGCTCACGTGGTTGATGCGCGCTTGCACGAGATTGCCCACGGAACGCACTGGCTCGAGCGGATGGAGCGCAGTGAAGTTCGCGCTCAGACCAGCGAGGATGCTTAGCCCTGAGCTGAAGAAGTACTCCATGCCTAAGCTGGGATTGAGCACGGGTCGCCCGCCGATCTCGTAGCGCTCGGGACCCGACGTACGCTCGACACTGTCGCCGTTGAGCGTGCTCTTGGTCACGTCGAGCTGAGCATTGAGCTGGCGTTGCAGCGGCAGCTGCAGCGCCAGATCGAGCTCCACGGTCAAGCGGTCGGCCGCGACGCCTACGCCGAACGCAAGCCGCGTGGGCGGCGCACTGGTCAAGCTGCCGCGCCCGTCCGTCAGCGTCGAGACGGTTTCGTCGCCCGTGCTGTACGACTGCGTAAAGGTGCCTTCGTAGTCGCCCCAGATGTGCAGCGAGGGCAAGCGCAAGCTCGCGCCGAAGGTCACTCGGCCGACACGATAGGTCGCGCCGATTGTGCCGGTCAGTGAGAATACGCGACCGCTGCCACCCGTGCTGAGCGTAGACGCCACGCCCGAGCCGCCCATCTGCGCCGACAAGCTCTCGCTGCGGATGCCGAACGAGTCCCACGAGTACACGGCTTGCAGCGAGCCGCCGATCGCGAAGTTCCGGCTGAGTGACACGCTGTAGGTCGGACCGACGTACGTGCGGCTCCAGCGTCGCAAGAGCGACTGCACATGTGACGAGGGGCCGGCGGCCGTCTCGGTGCGGAACTTGATGGCCTGCACGTCGAAGTCGTCTGACTCCAAGGTCGCGAAGCACAATGCGAGCTTCTTGCCCATCGGCGCCTTGTTGGTCGCGTCGCGGTTCTCCGCTGCATCCGCCGCGTCCGCGTCAGGATCCGCGGTGAACGAGACCAGCTCCTCGAGCGTAAAAAACAGGCATAACGTCGATGGAAGCGGGCGAAAGTCGACGTCGAGCAGATCGCTGTTGGGGAGCTTTTGGTCGCCGAAGCGTGCGTCATCGAGCTCACCCGGCGCATGCCAGTCCGGCCAGTTGTAGAAGGTGAGCGAGTAGAAGTTGACCGCAAAAGCCAAGCTCTCGTCGCGGATCCGGACGATCGTCGCGGGGTTGTAGAACGGCGCCGAGCCATCGCGACCGAGCGCTACGCCCGTGTTGCCCATCAAGGTCGCGCGCCCACCCGCGGGCGCGCCGAGATCGTTGCCTTGCGCGGCTGCGCTCGCGGTGAACGAGCTAGCGAGCCAGATCAGCGCTGCGAACTGGAGCAACAAACTTCGCGAGCGCCTGCACACGCCCGCCTTTATAGCGCAAAGCGTGCGGAAACCAGCGGCGCGCCTGCGACAAAGCTGTGAGGCAACACGAAAGCCACAGCTGAGGCGGCGCGATCGCGAGCGTTGCCGCTTAGCGCTGCGGACACGGCGGCGCGATCTCGATGATCGCGCGACAGTCATCGTCCGCACCGCCATGGTTGGTGGCGCGGGCCAGTCAGCCGGTCCGCGGGCAGCGCGGCCGCTGAGAGCGGCTGGAACCGCTTGCTTGGATGTGCGCAATCATAGTACCGCTACGAGCTGCTTGGGTGCTTGATCGTGCGTAGCCTGGACGCTGCGCTTAGGGGGCCTTCGAATGGCAAAGGCAGAGGTAGGATCGCTTGAACGGTGGGCGGTTACGCTCTCGTGCGTAGCCTGGATCGTCGCGTCGGTCGGCTGTGATTCGACCTGTCCGCGCGGGTTCGCGAAGGTCAACAACCGCTGCCAGGCGATCGCGCGCGACGCGGGCGCCGATGCCGAAGTGCCTGCAGCAGACGGCGGCGCGGCGGATGCAGCCAACAGCGGCGGACGCACGGGCTCGACCACCAACCCCGTGATGACAGCTGGTGCGGGCGGCGCAAGGCCCGACGCGGGCGCGGGAGGCACCGGCGGGTCTACCGCGGGCGCGGGCGGCGAAGGACCGGAGCCTGACGCGGGTGATGCGGGACCTGACACAATGCCCGAGGAAGACGTCTGTGCGGACGCAGCGGGCAGCGCGGTCTGCGACGGCGCAGATCTGCACGTGTGCGGCGACGAGGGCCAGACATCGAGCGTGGAGAGCTGCGGCGACGCGAGGTTGTGCGAGACCGGAGCCGGCGCTGGGCGCTGCGCGGAGTGCGATCCCGGTGCGCATCGCTGCGAAGGCGCACGCTTGGACGTGTGCGACGACTCCGGTCAGTTCGTGTTCCAAGAGACGTGCGCAACCGCCGAGCTCTGCAAAGCCGACGCTGGCGCATGCACGGAGATGTTGTGCCAGCCGAACGCCGTAGCCTGCAGCTCGGATCGTGGCTCGCTCAACACCTGCAACGCGGACGGCTCAGACTTCGCCGACATGCAGAGCTGCGGGCAAAACGGCTGCGACAGCGACAACCTGCGCTGCAACAACTGCCGCCCTGGCGCGCGCATGTGCAGCAGCGGTGCGCTGATCACCTGCAGCGACGATGGCCAGAGAGAGCAGATGATGCGCTGCGTTCCGGCCAACAACAACGGCTGTGCGACCGCGAGCTGTGAGGGCACGGGCTGTGTGTACGGCGTGAGAGCGCCGCGCACACGCTGCGGCGGTGACAACTTGTGCAACGCGACTGGCGAGTGCGTCGAGTGTCTCGAGTCGGGCGACTGTCCAGCACCGAACGACTGCTACGTCGCGACCTGCGGTGCCGCTGGCAGCTGCGACAGGCAGGCCAAGCCGGATGGTACATCGTGCGGCACCAACCGCATGTGCAGACGCGGCCAGTGCGAAGCGCCACCGAAGACGGTGGAGCTCAAGCTCTTCTACAGCGAGGCGCGTAGAGATAACTTCACCACCGGAACCGCAATCGGTGAGCAAAGCGCGCTGGAGAACGGTTACCGCTACGTGCGCGTCGAAGGTTATGCATTCGAGACGTCGCAGCCCGGCACTGTGCCGCTGCGGCTCTATTACAGCGAAGCGCGCGGCGACAACTTCACCACCGGCACGGCAGTGGGTGAAGCCAGTGCGCGCGAAGCCGGGTACACCTATGCGCGGATCGAGGGTTACGTCTACGAGACGGCGCAACCGGGCACCGTGCCGTTCAAGTTGTATTGGAGCGGCGATCGTGCGGACAACTTCACGACCGGCACGAGCGAGGGTGAAAACTCCGCGCTGGCCTTCAACTACAGCGAAGTCCGCGTCGAAGGCTACGTGCTCGCGAGCCCGAACCCGTAACGTTCAGCGTTCCACTACGCTGACGCGCAGTCGACCGAGTCTGTGGTGCTTCACAGGCGCGGGCGCTACCTTGGGTGGCGCCCGCCACGCGTAGGTCACGATGTAGCGCGCGTTGCGTGGAGAGCGCTTCTGGATGCCTTCTTGGCTGTTCTGTAGGCCGTACACGCGGCTGAGCTCGAAATCGATCGCGCGTCCGACGACCATCGGCGCCGGGTAATACGGCAGCAGTGCTTTGCCGAAGTCGACCACCCAGTCTTGCCCGTGCTTGTAGAACACGGGGATCTGCGAGCTGGTCGACACCCGGCGCCAATCTTCGGCAATGAAACGCGCGACCTCGCGTTGCTGCGCGAGCGGAACATCGGCGTCGCTGAGCTCATCGCCGTTGTAGTTCAAGTGCGCGCTTACGATCGTGTGAGTCGCCATGATGTTGACCACGGTGCAGGCGATCGCGAGCACGAGCGTGGCGTGCTGAACGCGCGTGCGCAACCAGACGGGCATCTGCAGGAGCTGCGGCAGCGCGAAGCTCGCGATCAACACGAACGGCACGAACTGGACCTGCTGATCTTCACGCTCGGAGCGGGTCCAAGCTGGACCGCCAATTAGCGGCGACATCAGCAGCGATAACCAAACGAAGCCGAGGCCGGTGAGCAGCATGCGACCGTGCCACCGCTTGCCGGGCAAAAAGAAGCTTTGTGCGAGCGCGCTCGGGAGCAAACGCACGCGGCGCACGAGCGTGACCGCGATCGCGAGCACCGCCAGCGCGCCTTGCGCGAGCAGCAGAGCTTCCGAGATGCTCAAGAGCCGTTCACCGTGAAAGCCGATGATCTCACCGCTGCTCTGCAGGAACGTCTCTCGATGCTTGCGATACCAGTGCAAGAGCGACCAACGCGGAAAGTCCAGCGCGGCTTCGAGCCCGTTCACTAGACGATCATTCATGGGCGGAGACATGGGCAACGCTTTGTGCCGCATGACATCGGCGTACGGCAGCCAAGTCAGTGTCAGCATCACGCCGATCACCACGAGCGCTGCGAGCGCAGGCAGAACGTTGCCGCGTACGCCGATCCACGCGCTGCGCTGCGGCGGATGACGCAGCAGCAGATGCGCGATGAGCACAAAGTACACGAGCGCGTTCACGAGACCGGCGAGGTAGACCGCCGGCGCGAGCAACATCAAGAGCACGCAGCCGGTGATCGGCCACAGGCTACGCGTGCGCCAATACGTCATGTAACAACCGAAGAACGCGAGGTCGAAGCTCACGAGGATCCAGTTGTTCCAGAACTCTACCGAGGTCGCGCTGACCAGCACGCTGCTCGACACAGGCAGCGCGACCAACAAGAAGCGCCAAGTGGGCTGTACGAGCAGCGAGCACACCCAGATCGCGAGCGCGCCCTGCACGAAGCCGAGCAACGTGCTGATCGCCCACAGGTTCGGCAAGAGCGAAAGCCACTCCGCCAACAGCGGCATGCCATTCGGATTGGGCGTCTTGACGGAGCTGATCAGCCCGACCGGCAGATCGAGAACCGGCTGCACATACCCCAGCCACAGGTTACAGGCTTGGTCCTCGCGCCACTGTGCGACTTGCGCCCAATACGCGCGTTGCAGAGCCACCGCCACCAACAAACCGATGATGGCGAGACGCAATTTGTTGAGACCGAGCATGTCGCGACTGGTCTGATGGGGCCGCGCACCCGCACGACTCCCAGGCGCGGCAACGTATGCCACGCTGCAGGAGCGAAGTCGAGAAAGGAGTCAGCTCGGTCTGAACAGCTCGCCTCGCGTCAAGCAGCGCGCGAGCTCTTCGTACACTTGTACGAGACGTGCATGCGTCGGCGTGGGCCCCGTGGCTGTCACGATGCGGCGCGCAAGGCAGCCGTGCTCGACGTACAGCGACAACGCGGGCGCCCACTCGCGATAGCCAGGCTCCGGCGCGACGAACTGCTCGATCACGTGTTGCCAGACCTCGCGCTGTTTTGCTGGCCCTTTGCCAGGGAAGCCGAAAGCCTTGAGCAGCGCGGGATCTGTGATCAGCGCTTGATCTGCATCACGAATGCCATCGAGCAGCAGCGCCGAAAGCGCGGCTTCGTCGAAGCTGCGCTGCGTCTGGGTGTCGCAGTGACGCTCTTCCACGAGCGCGCGCACGAGCGCCACGACAGTGGCCGCGATCGCGATATCAGCCGCTGGACACTCTTGAATATCTAACAGTCGAATCTCGATCGCCATGCGATCGAAGCGCGCGATGCAGCCGCGCGAGTTGACCCACTCGTGCTTGAGCGTGCCTTCGGGATCGAGCGGCTCGAGATCCTTGTAGATCGATTGCAGCAAGCGACCTTCGTACTCGGCACGCGTGAACACGCGCTCCGGGACGACGCGTCCGGACACCGACGGCACTTTCTTGGCGTTGCCGCGGTACACGTCGAGACGCGAGTCGAGAAACGCGGTCTTTTTGCCTTCGATGAACGGCGAGCTCGCTGCGAGCCCGGGGACCAGCGGCAAAACCAAGCGGATCGCAGCGTGCAGGCGACCGAACTCATCGTCCCCCGAGAACGGCAGGTTGATGTGTGTGGACTGTAAGTTCGCCCAGCCGTGACCGCGACAATCGAAGATGCGATCGAACGTCTTGTAGATGACGTCGTCTTCGTGCGGCCACAGCCGCATCTCGCGGTTCGGATCCATAAACGGATGCATGGCCGTCGGCAAAAGACGCGCGCCCATCGGCGCGAGCAGCTCGTCGATGCGCTTCACGTTCTCTTGGAACTTCGGGGCGAGCCCTGTCAGCGTGGGCGCTGGACCGTTGCTCTTCATCTCGATCACGTGCAGCGCGAGCTCGTTCGACCACGCCACTTCGCCGAGGTCGACCTCGCGATCGTAGCCACCACCGACTTGCTCCATGAGCTTGTCCGCGATCGGACGCACGGCCAGTGTCTCTTTGTCGACGATCATGTACTCCAGCTCGATGCCGTAGCCCTCGAACAGATGGAGTGCAGCCTTTTCACTCATGGTTTCCCCGATTGTCGGCGGCCGCGCTCGAGCCGCTCGTAGAACGTTCCCATCACCGCTTCGTACAGCACGTCTTTGAGCACAGTGTCTTCGTAGCCAGCATCGATGCTCGGATTGTCGTTGACCTCGATCACGTAGAAGCGGCCATCGACCTCTTTGATGTCTACGCCGTACAAACCACGACCGATCAGGTTGGCTGCTTGTACGCCGAGCTCGATCGCGCCGAGCGGCGCTTCGTCGACGCCCATGGTCTCGACGCGGCCGTAGCGGCGGCCCTTGTCGCTCACAGCTTTCTGGATCTGCCAGTGACCGCGCGCCATGTGATATTTGCAGGCGTAGAGCGGCTTGCCGTCTAACACGCCCACGCGCCAGTCGAACGCGGAGCGCATGTACTCCTGGGCCACGACGAGCTCAGACTTGTCGAGGAACAGGCGCACCTGCTTGTAGTAATCGTCCATATTCGATGCTTTGACGACACCTGCAGAGAACGAGCTGTCCGGTCGTTTGAGGACTAACGGTAAGCCGAGCGTCTCGGCCACCTCCTCGATGTTGTCGTCGTGCACGATCATGGTGCGCGGAGCAGGCACTGAGTGCTTCTCGAACACTTCGGCGAGGTACACCTTGTTTGTGCAGCGCACGATCGACTCGGGGTCGTCGATCACGACCAGGCCTTCCGCTTCGGCGCGCCGCGAGAAGCGGTAGGTGTGATGATTCACCGCGGTCGTGGCGCGGATGAACAACGCGTCGAACTCGGCGATGCGACCGAAGTCGTATTTGTCGACCGTCCAGGCGGCCATGCCGAGCTTCTCGGCCGCGCGCATGAAGCGCTTGATCGCGGCTTCGTCCGACGGCGCATCGGTTTCTTCCGGGTCGAGCAAGATCGCGAGATCGTAAGCCGGTCGTTTGGCACCGCCGCGGCGCGGTCGCTCGAAGAAGCGCTGCGCCTGCTCGATCACGAAGTCTTCATGCGAGTCGGGGATCTCGTCGAACGCGATCGGACGGCAGCTCTTCAAGCGCCACTCGTCATCGGAGCGCACGAACTCTGCGCGCAGAAAAGGTGCGGGGAAATGATCGAACAGCGACTGACACAAGGAGTCGTAGCGGCGCACCAAATTGCGACCGAAGTAAATGCTGAGCTGAAAGTGATCGCCCTTGATCGGCGCGAGGTTCTTCTGCAGCACTTGCTCCAGGTTGTCAGAGCAAATGCGGAGCAGCGAGGACTCTTTCATGTCCTGGATCGTCGTCACCGTGGGGAGGGGCTTGTGCCCGCGCGCCTCGGCCAACAGCGACACGTAGTATCCGACTGTTTGATAGCCGTAGCTGCGACACAAGTTGAACACTTTGGCGCGCCGGGCCTCGACGAACCGTCGATCCGTTAGGTAGTCGCTTGCGGTGACCACCTCAGCATTTGGAACTGCCAACGGCCACTGTTTCGGATGATCGACAACGATGAAAACTGCCATTGATTACTTGGGCGTGATGATGAGCAGGTTAGCGTCGTAAGTCACAATGCCGAGTAGAATAGAGGCGATCAATCTGCCGACGTCCACACGGTAGTACTGCCCGTTGAACGCTGGATTGTCGTGTAGCGGATCCGCGACGAGCACGTCGCGCTCGACTCGATCATACCCCGACAGCACCACGAAGTGACCGGTGGGATAGCCTCGGATGTCGTCGTACTCGTCGTCGATCTCGCGCGCGCAGTTGTAGAGGTACGTCGCGGAGAGGCCGGTGAGGATGGGCACGTCGCGATCGAGATAACGCCGCAAAAGACTGGGCGTCAGCTCTTCGTGGCGCAACGTGCCACCGAGCTCGATGAACTCCAGGTAGGCCTCGGTGGCGTGCGAGACCTTAGACTCTCGCTTGGCGGCTGCTTGTTCGCGTAGGCGCTGAGCCAGGTCCATGCCCGGCCAGAACCACGTTGGATCAAAGATCAGCAGGTTGTACGTAATAATCTCTGCAGCAAAACCCCGCTTGAGCGCATGGCAAGCGAGGTTCACCGCGAGCGTGCCGCCCTCGGGCAGGACCCCGACCTCCGAGATGATCTCCTGGAGCGGGAGCTCTTTGCCCCAGTAGCGATACACCGCGTGCAAGCAGGTCGGCCCGCACGTGATGTTGTCTGGCTGCGGCAGCACCTCGAGCTCGAGCTCCTTGGCGTGAGGCGGCAGCGACTTGGCCATCGCTAGGGAGTCTAGCCCGGATCGCCGCGATGTGTACCCGCGAAGTCGGCGCGGGTGCTCAGGAATGTACGAGCGGGCGGGCTGAGGTGTGGGGGCGCCTTTTTGCCGTGTGCGTCATGGTGCCGCGTTCGCCGCTACAGGCTGCGCTCGCTGTCGCATCTTGTGCTAAGCCGGGGTTTCATGGCCCAGACCTCCGTCGCCGCACCCCACACCGAGCCGACGGTCACGCTGGCTGACTACCGCAAGGTCGGGATCTTGTTTGCTGCGTTCATCGGGCTGCTGGTGTGTGTGTCGAGCTTCGCAACTGGGCCGGTCTCGCGCTCATCGCTGATCCTCGGGCCGGTGTTTGTGATGGTGCTGGTGGTCGCGCTCGTCGCGTTGTTGATGGTCACGGCGCGCAACCTCGCGACGCTGCGCGGGCAGGTCGCAGCGCGCTACTACCTGACGTACAGCGGCCCCGAGCCGGCGGATTGGATCGAGCGGCCGGCGCGGGCGTTCAACAATCTAATGCAGCTGCCGACGCTGTTTTATGTGGTTTGCACGTTGATGCTTGTGACTGAGCACGTGGATCGCGCGCAGCTGGCTTACGCGTGGGTGTTCGTCGCGCTGCGCGCGCTGCACGCGGTGCTGTACATTCTCTGGAATCCCCTGCCCTATCGCTTCGGCACATGGCTCATGGGTTTAGTCACGCTACTCGTGCTCTGGACCCGCTTCGCGCTCGCAGCCTGGCCGGGCTTCTAACTCTGCTGGGGCTCGGCTTGTGGGGGCAACTGGCGTTTGGTATGATGCCAGTATGACCGCCGCAAAGATCGCTATCACCATTCCGCCTGAGCAGCTCGCTCGTGCGAAGCGTGCTGTGCGCGACGGTCGGGCGGAATCTGTGTCTGCCTATATCGTACGGGCGCTCGTCCAGCAGGATCGCGAGGTAGGGCTGCAAGCCCTCATCGACGACCTCGTTGCACAACATGGCGAGCCGACCGCGCAGGAGAAAGCATGGGCAAAACGCGTGCTGCGTCGAAGACGCCGCTCCGAACGTTAGGCGTGACTCTCGATGCGGGGGCATTGATAGCGCTCGAACGGGGCGACCGACGTATGATCGCGCTACTTCAGCAAGCGCTGAAAATGAAGCGCCGGTTTCAGGTTCCAGCAGGCGTGGTAGGCCAGGTGTGGCGACACGGTGCGAAGCAAGTGACCCTCGCGCGATTCTTTCGTTCCTCGGACGTGCAGATCGAGCCGCTCGATGAACCTCTGGCTCGAGCCTGCGGCGAGCTTTGCGGCGTTGCCGGCACATCGGACGTTATCGACGCATCCGTCGTGATCAGCGCGCGCGTACACGGCGGCGTAATCATAAGCAGCGATCCTGACGATCTCTCGCGGCTCGATCCTCGAGCCTGCATCGAACGCATCTAGTCATCGCCACCAGGTCGTGAGCTGTGGGGGTCCGGCCGGGTCCACCCACTCGCCTGGCTTAGGCACTGTGATCGCGATGTTGGCTGCTTGCGCTGCGACGAGCGCGCGGTCCGGCGGCTCGTTCCAGGCGTGGTAAGCCAGGTTGAATGTGCCCCAATGGATCGGCAGAAGCAGCTGCCCGCGCACATCCTGATGCGTTTTCACCGCTTCTTCGGCGCTCATGTGAATCTCTTGCCAAGTCGGATCACTCGCGCCGATCTTGACCAGCGTGAGCTGGAACGGCCCAAAACGTTCGCCGATCTTCTTGAACTCCGTGCTGTACCCGCTGTCGCCGCTGAAAAACACGCGCTCCGACGGGCCTGCGATCACCCAAGATGCCCAGAGTGTTTGATCCGAGTCGAGCAAGCCGCGGCCAGAGTAGTGCCGCGCAGGCGTCGCCGTAAGCACCAAACCTTGAAGATCGAACGACTCATACCAGTCGAGATCGACGACGCGCTCTTTCGGCACGCCCCAACGCTCCAAGTGCGCGCCGATGCCAAGCGGCACGAAAAAGCGTGTACCGCGCGCTGACAGCGCTTGGATCGTGGCCATGTCGAGGTGGTCGTAATGATCGTGCGAGATCACAACCGCGTCGATCTGCGGTACATCCCCAGCAGCAAACGGCAACGCGGCGAACCGCTCAGGGCCCACGAAGCTGAACGGAGAGCAGCGATCGCTGAAGATCGGATCTGTCAGCACGCGCCGACCAGCGATCTCGATCAGCACGCTGGCGTGACCGAGCCAAGTCGCGCGGATGCCATTCGTCGGCTTGAGCTCGTAGTCCGCCGCGCGGCGCTTCACCACCGGCACGGGCAGCGCAGGAACGCGCTGCTCGTCGCCGAAAAACTGGTGCGTGAGCATCTCGGTGAACTTGCCAGGCACCAGCTTGTGCGTCTCTTCGAAGTTCTTGAACTTACCGCTGATGTGCCGGTCGGAGCGCTGCATGCGGCTCAGACGCTCGCCGCTCGCAGCGGCGCCGAATGGCGCAAGTTGCGTGACCCCGAGCGCGAGTATTACGAGTGCCAGCGCCGCTCCGAGCACGATCGTTACAATGCGGCGAACCGTAGTGGACATGGTAGGTGCGCCATTTTGCATGTACTTCGGCACCCTTGGACAGGGGATAGCTCGCGGGCGCCGTTCTTTCTCGGCCGTACGCGTCCGATTGTGTGACGGAAACCTCAGCGCCGCTTCGTGTATAGGGAGACATGCTGCGTGTCGAAGGATTGGGGAAACATGCTTTCAGGGCCGGAAATACCCTTCCGGGATCCGTGGGCAAGCGCCTGCTTCGCGCGAGCTTTACGGCGACCACGCTCTCTCGCGCAGCCTCGGGCGCGTTGTGGCTCGCGGCGGCGTGTAACGATGACACGGTGATCGTTGGCAAGTTGCCCCGGCCATCCATGCCGGATGCCGGGCGGAGCGAAAGCGGCGTGGACGCCGCGAGCGTAGGTGCCGCCGGGTCCCAGCCGCCGCGCGACGCATCGCTTGCCGTCGCACCACCTGTCCCGCGCTTGGATCGCACGCCCTACACGGTCGCGATCGAAACCAGCAGCTACAGCGAGCTCTGCAACGGCAGCGGCAGCGTGCTCACGAGCGTGCGCGCGGATGGGTCAGCGAGCCCGTGCGAAGCGCGCGTGGAGCGCCGCGTGTTCGGCTATGGATTGTGCGCGTGCGAAGCGCTGCAGATCGAGGGCGAGTCGTTCCTGATCGACAGCTTCGATTCGAGCGCGGGCGCATACACTGCGGGCGAAACCGGTGGCAACGTCGGCCTGGCGGGCACACGCATGACGCTCGCGCACGACACGCAGATCTTGGGCAGCCTTTCGATCGCCGGTGATGGTGTGCTGCCGCTCGCAGCTGCTAGCTTGGTGGTCAGCGGCGATCTCAAGAGCAACGCGGCGCTGCAGGTGCGCGGCGGCATGCAACGCATTGTGCGCGACCTGTGGGCGGGATCGGATGTGGTTGTGAGCGCTGGCAGCCTGCGTGTGGAAGGCGACGCTTATCAGGCGTCCCAGCACACCGGGCTCGACGCGTTGAGCATCGGCGGCGTGCGTCACCAGAGCGAGTTGGAAGTGCCGGAACCGTGCCGCTGTGATGCTGCTGCGCCGATCGCTGTCGACGCGCTCGTCGCACAGGCTAGCGAGCAGCACGACAACGCCGCTGCTAGCTTCGATCCCAGCGCGCTCGCGGTCGGCAGCCTTGTCACCGATGCCCATGTGCTGCCATGCGGACGATTGTACGGCACGAGCCTCACGCTCGACGGACCCAGCACGTTCGTGTGGATGGCGATGGGCCGAACGGCCCTGTTTCTGCAGGGAGACTTGCGAGTCGCCGAGAGCTCCACGCTCATGGTCGGCGCACCGTTGAGTGGCGAGCTCGACTTGTTCGTCGCTGGCAACATCGAAGTAGCGGCCAGCGCGACACTCTCACTCGGCGCCTCCACTCGACCCGCAGCGATGCGCGTGTTCGTCGGCGGAGAGATCAACGCGCAAGGCTCGATCCAGCTGGCCGCGCAGCTCTACGCGCCCAACGCAACATTCTCGACAGCGGCCAACACAGTCGACTTAGATCAATTCGGCGCGATCTACGCGCGTTCGATCCAGCTGGTGAACGACCGCTTCCACTACGATCGGGCGATCCTCCACACGGGACCAGCCTGCGTAGCCTCGCAACCCGTGAGCTGCGCGTCGTGCTACGAATGCCCTGAGGAGCTCGCCTGCACGGCAGGCACCTGCCAGCCCTGCGAGTCCGACTCGGACTGCTGCGAGCCGACGGTGTGCACAGCCGGCAAATGTCGACCGCTCGTGAGTAGCTGGCCGTGAATCCCGACCGTGAACAATGTGTGGAGCTGACCGGCTGTTGCCCAACGCGAGGCCAAGCCGATCAGCTCCTGAGCCGCTGCTACTTCAACAACTGCAGACCGAGATAGAGCGCGTTCGACTTTACGTCGCCCGCTTTTTGCCACTGATAACCGAGCGCGATCTTCGCGCCGTCGTTCGCGATGATGTAGCCGAGCTGCGCTTCGACGATCGTCCACATATCGCTGCCGACAGGCTTGGCTTGCTGCAAACGGACCAACGGTTGCAAGTGACCGACGCCGATCTTCTGGGGTGTCAGATAGCTCGCAACGACGAAGTAAGACAGATCCATGCCCGTCGCAAAATACTTATAGAACGCGCCTTCGAGATCGATCACGCCGAAGCCGTCGATGTTCTTCTCGAACAACGCGTCCACGCTGACCTCGGAGTAGTCGGTCTGAGCGCCCTTAGACTTCTGGTACTGCGCGCTCGCGCCGAGAGCGAGGATGTCCTTCGCGCCCCAGTATGTGCTGCTGTGGAAGTAGCCAGGCTCCGGGCTGATCAGCGCGAGGTTCAAGCGACCCGAGATCAGCGGATTGTTGGTGGCGTTGAACACGTCGTACGCACCTACGTAATACTTGAACAAGCCGCCGCCGAACTGACCCCAGACAGTCGCGCCATCGTTTCTGCCGTCCGGACCCTGACGTGGACCGACCGGCGCACCGAAGAAGCTGTTGCCTGCGAAGTTCGGCGCGCTAGGGACCGCGTTGTAGTAGCCGCCCGGGTAGTACCAGGGGCCCATGAACCAGAAACCGCTGAAATTCGAGCGGTCCGAAGGCACGAGCATACGGCCCGCCCAGATGTGGAACTCGTCGTACAAGTCGAGCTTACCGATCACGTCGAGCAGCGCGAGCGAGCCATTGATGCTGCCGCTGTCGGCGGAGGTCGGCCCGTACGCGGCCACGACCGCGGCCTGATAGCCGATCTTGTCTGTCACATCGCCGGTCGCGATCAAATACAGGACGCCCTGCTGTGAAAAGCGATTGAGCTTCTGCGGATCGCTGAAGTTCTGCACGCGATTCGTGAGGTGCATGAACGAGCTGAGCTTGAGCGGCGTCGGCTCTGGTTTCGGAGGCGCTGGAGGTGGTTCGAGCGCGGGCGTAGGCGTCTCGAGCGGTGCTTGGGTCTGAGGCACCGGCGACTCGCTGACGCTCAGCACCGGTCCCGTCGGTGCAGGCTGCGTAGGCGTTTCCGGCTCGACCGTGGGTGCGGATGTATCTGTGCTGGGCGCGTCCTGCGCGCCGGCCTTGGGTGAATGCAAGCTCAAGAACAAGCTCGCAGACAGGCCTACAGTCAGATACGTAGTCAGTATGACACTCGATCTCATCATAGGGATGAAAAGCCTCCAGTCGAAGCACTGTGCTGTGACGACAGTGTGCTCAATAGCTGTGACACATATGCATTGTGTTTCAGAGTCATGAACGCTCGACACATGCCGGCTTATGTTCGCTACGAGCGTGGGTGCGCTACCTCGCGCTCACACGGACATGCCGACGAGTCCGCGGGACGCGATCTGTGCGACAGAACACTTCTCAGGCGTATCGTTTCGCATGCCCGGGGCGCAGTGTTTCCACGCTGTGTCTGATCCGCAAAATGCGTGACCGCTAGCAGGACACAGCGCGGGTCGTGGCACGAGCGCATCAACGACGCGTTATGGTCGCCGGGCATGTCCAGCTTTGAGATCGGGAAGCTTCAGCGCACATACGAAGAAGGCCAGAGCACGCCGCTCGAAGTCATCGAACAGCTGCACGCACGCATCGCGCGCGAAGCTGCTGGCGGCGTGTTCCTCCACCTGGTGGAGCCGGATCAAGCGCGAGCCGCAGCGCAGGAAGTCATGCGGCGCCACCTCGCGGGTGAGGATCTGCCGTTGTACGGCGTACCGTTCGCCGTCAAAGACAACATCGACGTCGCCGGCCTGCCGACCACCGCGGCCTGCCCGAGCTACAGCTACGTGCCGCAGCGCTCCGCGCCGGTCGTCAGCAAGCTACTCGAGCTCGGCGCGATCCTGATCGGCAAGACCAACCTCGACCAGTTCGCGACGGGCCTCGTGGGCGTACGCTCACCCTACGGCGCTCCTGAAAATCCCTTCAGCAGCACACACGTGCCCGGTGGCTCGAGCTCCGGCTCCGCAGTGGCTGTTGCACGCGGCTATGTCAGCTTCGCGCTCGGCACCGACACCGCGGGCTCCGGTAGAGTGCCCGCGGGCTTCAACAACATCGTCGGGCTCAAGCCGACGCGCGGCATGCTCAGCACCAGCGGGCTCGTGCCTGCTTGCCGATCGCTCGATTGCATCTCGGTGTTCGCGCTCAATGTCGAAGATGCGACCTTGGTCGGGAAGCTCGCGGCGGCATTCGACGCGCAAGATCCTTACGCGCGTCGCGACGCCGATCGCTACGACCCGCGACCGAGCGCACCACCACCGCAATTTCGCTTCGGCATCCCGGATGCGCAGCATCTGGTTCTCCCAGAGCAGCCGGCCCGGACGGCGTGGGCCAGCGCATTGGATGCGGTTGCCGCGCTGGGCGGCACGCGCAGCGAGCTCTCCTTTGAGTTGTTCAACGAGACGGCATCATTGCTCTACGAGGGACCGTGGGTCGCGGAGCGGCTGGAAGCGACGAGTAAGCTGCTGCAAGAGGCGCCCGATGCGCTCTTGCCAGTTCTGCGTGGGATCTTGAGCAAAGCCACGAGCTATCACGCGCTTGATGCTTTCCAGGCGCACGCGCAGCTCGCGGGTTTACGCAGGCAATGTCAGCAGCTGTTCGACGGCGTGGACCTGTTGGTCGTTCCCACCACCTCCATATTCCCCACCGTGGCTGCGGTCCAGGCCGACCCGCTCGGCGTGAACATGGAGCTCGGCCGGTACACCAACTTCGTCAACCTGCTCGATCTGTGCGCGTTGGCTGTGCCAGCTGGCATGCGCGATGACGGCTTGCCGTTTGGGATCACGCTGGTCGCGCGGGCTGGCCACGATTCGGTGCTGGCGAGTATCGGCCAAGCATTGCATGCAACCTTGAATGATCGTGTCGGTGCGCTGCCTGACGCCTGGAGCGGCAGCGCACCTGGGGCAACCGGGCGACCGGCGCCCGGGCGTACTTGGTTGGCCGTGGTCGGAGCACACTTGTCAGGTCAGCCTCTCAACCGTGAGCTGACAGATCTTGGCGCGCGCTTCGTTCGCGCGGGACACACTGGGGCTTGTTATCTATTGTATGCACTGGACACAACCCCCGAAAAGCCCGGCCTGGTGCGCTCCTCGGAGCCGGGAGATGGCGAACGCGTCGAGCTCGAGGTTTGGGAGCTAGACGTCGCCGCGTTTGGCGCATTCGTTGCGCGCATCCCCGCGCCGCTCGGGATCGGCACGATCGATCTCGATGATGGGACACAAGTCCAAGGTTTTGTCTGTGAGCCAGCGCGTATCCAAGGCGCACGTGACATCACCGCTTACGGCGGCTGGCGTGCCTATCTTCGCAGCCGTCTGACGTAGTTTACTTTGGCTGCACACTGCGAGAACGATCCCGAAACCGAGCACATTAGACAGTACACGCCAACCAACGAGGTGCTGCTGGCCATGACTACGCTTGCGATCGAAGCGACCCCTTCTCCGGTGAGCGTCGAGCCTTCGCAGCTCGCCCTGATCGTTATCGACATGCAGCGCGACTTCCTGGAGCCAGGCGGCTTCGGCGAGACACTCGGCAACGATGTCTCGCTGCTCGTGCGCGCGGTCAAACCGATCGCGCAGCTGTTAGAGGCATTCCGCCGCCAAGGGCTGCTGGTGATCCACACGCGCGAGGGACACCGGCCGGACCTGAGCGACGCACCCAAAGCCAAGGTCGAGCGCGGCGCGCCCAGCAAACGCATCGGGGACCACGGACCCATGGGACGCATCCTCGTGCGGGGCGAGCCCGGCCACGACATCGTCCCTGCGCTGGCGCCGATCGCGGGTGAACCAGTCATCGACAAGCCAGGTAAAGGCGCGTTCTACGCGACTGAGCTCGGCCCGATCCTGCAGCACCGCGGCATCAGCACCTTGATCGTCTGCGGCGTCACAACCGAAGTCTGCGTCCACACCACCGTGCGCGAAGCCAACGATCGGGGTTATCGCTGCATCGTGCCGAGCGACGCGACGGCGTCTTATTTCCCAGAGTTCCACGAGGTCGCGCTACGTATGGTTGCCGCGCAGGGCGGCATCTTCGGGTGGGTCTCCGACAGCACGCGCATCCTGCGTGCCTTCCCGGCCGGAGGTGCACGATGAGCGCCTCGAAGCCCGCGCTGTTTACGCCTGGCGACCTGAACGCCTTTTTCGGCTTTGGCACCAACATCTTAGTCAACATGTTGGTTCTGACTGGCTTGCTGCGCGGTGTGCTCGAGATGCCCGATGAGCTGGTGTTCGAGCGCATCTTGCCTGCCACCGGCCTGATGATGTGCTTGAGCACGTTGTACTACGCGCGCCTCGCATTCCAGCTCGCGAAAGAGACCGGTCGCAACGACGTCTGTGCCCTGCCCTCTGGGATCAGCGTTCCGCACATGTTCGTCGTTGTGTTTGTGATCATGCTCCCGATCAAGCTCAAGACCGGCGACCCGGTACGCGCTTGGGAAGCGGGGTTGACCTGGGTCTTCATTCAGAGCTTCGTCCTGATGATCGGCGGCTTCATCGCGCCAGTCATCCGCAAGATCACGCCGCGCGCTGCGCTGCTCGGGACACTCGCCGGCGTGTCAGTCGCATTCATCTCCATGCGCCCCGCGCTGGAGATGTTCATGACTCCGCTGATCGGCATCCCTTGCTTTCTAGTCATCCTCGCGAGCTGGTTCGGAGGCGTAGTCTACGGCCGCAGTCTACCTGCGGGCCTGGTCGCGATCGGCTTGGGAGCGCTCATCGCGTGGGGTTCCACTGCCGTGGGCTTGGGCTACGGCGGCATGAGCGGGGAGAAGCTAGCAGCGGCATTCAGTAACTTCGGTCTGGCGCTCCCGATACCTGCGTTCTCGCACGTGTTCGGCGGTTTTGAGTTCCTAGGCGTCATCCTGGTCACAGCGATCCCGTTCGGCATCTACGACCTCGTCGAAGCGCTCGACAATGTGGAGAGCGCAGCCGTCGCGGGCGACTCCTATCCCACAACGCGTGTGCTCACCGCCGACGGCGTAGTCAGCTTGATCGGCTGCTGCATGGGCAACCCCTTCATCAACGCCGTGTACATCGGCCATCCCGGTTGGAAGAGCATGGGCGGCCGCATCGGCTACTCTGCAGCCACTGGCGTCATGGTCATTGTGCTCGCGTGGCTGGGCATCGTCTCATTGATGGTTGCCCTCGTGCCCGTAGTCGCGATCTCACCGATCCTCTTGTACATCGGCATGTTGATCGGCGCCCAAGCCTTCCAGGAGTCGCCCAAGCTCCACGCGCCTGCGATCGTGCTCTCGTTGGTTCCCCACCTAGCAGCCTGGGGGAAAAACCAAATCGACAACGCCTTGGCAGCAGCGGGCACCAACGCAGCAGCCATCGGCTTCGACAAGCTCGGTAAAGTGGGCGTGCTCTACGAAGGCCTAACAGTCTTAGGCAACGGAGCCATCTTGGGCGGCTTAGTGTTGGGCGCGATCACCGCTTACATCATCGATCGCGCATTCGCCAAAGCAGCAGCGTTTGCGCTGGCAGGCTCAGCGCTCACCTTCTTCGGCTTCATGCACAGCGAAGCGATAGGCGTAGGCGAGGCTCCCACAATCGCGGCGAGCTACCTGGCCACCTCGGTCCTGCTATTCGCCTGCACCAAGCTCGCCACCACGCCGGTAGTGCTCCACCACGAGCCCGCCGCCCACGGCGAGCCAGCGATCGCACCAGCTGAATAAGCTTCATTCAGCTGAAGCGTTCCAGACCATCCATGTTCACGATTGTCCCAGGCCACGGCCCGCTCCTCGAAGGACGAGACACGTAGCTGGGACAAACGCCATCAGGTGTGCGCTACGGTGACGAGCACCAGCCACTACTCAGGCTTTTGAAAGCACACGACTTTGTACGTGTCGACGCGCTCGACCATCCGGTCGTAGAGGCGCGTGCCCGGGTTGCGGTAGAAGTTGAGCATCGCTTGGCGTGCCTGGTCACGCTTCTTGCTGCCGAAGCTCGGGATGCGGAAGCCCCACATACGCTTCAGCACATGCTCCACGTATTCATCCGCACGAGCTTTGTCCTGGTCGCGCGCCGCGATGGCTTCGTCGGTGACGTCGTGTACTTCGATCTTCTTCATGCCGATGGATTCGAGGAAGTCGAAACACAGATGCCAGGTGCTGTCTGGGATGGCATTGGCCCAAACCAACATGCCGCCCGGCTTGAGCAATCGGAACGCTGTGCGGAAGAACCTTTCGTCCTCCTCCGTGACGCGCCCTGCCATTTCGGTCACGTGCGTCTCGCACACGACGATCAGGTTGGCGACGCCGTCGTTCAATGACAGGCGAGTGGTGTCCGAGCGAGTCGACTTGAGGCGCCCGTTCAGGTGCGGCACGAACTTGCGGTGGCTGGTTTGAATCGCCGCTTCCTGCATGTCGAAGGCTTCGTACGTGCAGTTCGGCAGCACGTTCTTCATCAGGTGGTTAGCACCCGCGGTGGTGCCGCAGCCCATCTCGACGATGTGCACGCGCCCGTCGTGCGCGGCAATGTAGTCGGTGACAGCCTTGAACTGAAACAAACCCGTGTATGCGTTCTTGCCGAAGCGCTCCGGGTCCGTAGGCGCCGTCGGCTTGACACCCCAAGCGTCCGGCCAAGCGTATCCCCAAGTGTTGAAGGTAAACTCGTACGGCTCACCCACTTCACTCGGGACAGTGCCGATCGTGCGGTAGATAGAATACAGCAGTGAATAGATCGAACGCTTGTCGTAATCTTCCTCAGCAACGTCGCCGTTGCTGAGCGAGACCTTGGCCTTGCGTTCGAAAGGGGTCGCGAGAACCCACGCACCAACGATAAGCTGCAGCTGCGCTTCCGAGTACTCTGTCCGAGGATCGAGGGCGGTAAAGACGTCCATTTGCACCAACTCTGATGGCTGCGACGACTCACCCAACCGTCTGGCCGGTCCCCGCAGCGATTTGTGGAGCGCCTGCTTAGCACCGCTGGTCGAATTTTTGGTGGTCAATACGCGCCACACCTCGCATCGAGCCTCGGATGGGGACACCCGCGCGAGCATCGCGAATGTTACGCCTGCAACTCCGGACCACCGTTTAGCTCCGCGTCGCACTCATGCGCAGTTTTTCCGGAGTTACGACAAGCAAGGTTCTTGGCCTCGGAATGTTCCAGCTGAGCGGGGCTCGATCACCGCGGGATGGGAGTGTCAGGCGCAGCAAACCGCTTGTCGTTCGCGCCGAGACTACCTGAGGGTCGAGTACTGCCAGGCGTCGCCGCGCATCGACGTCGCTGGGCTCAAGGTTGGCAGTAGCGCGCTTGTGATGTTTCCTGCCAATGCTTGAGCTCTGCGAAGTAGCGTTTTGTGCCGCTGATGTAGTCAGCGATGATTTCGCCAGTTACGTAGTGTGAGAGCTGGCTTTTCCTGCCTGCGGCGCGCGGAGCGATGTGGTGATAGGGCGTGTGGGTTTCGTTGTTGTGACAACCATTGCAAGTCGAGACTGAGAACGCGAAGCGAGCCTCAGGGTCGACGTTCGGCGCTTCCCACATGTCGACAGCGGTCGAGACTTCGCCTGCTTGGAATGGCGCGCCGTTGAGCAGTGCGGGGAAGATGAGGCTTCCGTCTAGGATCGCCTGCTGATTCGTGTTGATGAAACCCGCCAGGGCTTCTGTGTTGTTGAACGATAGATCTGCTGTTGCTGATAACGGCACGGGTTCGAGCTTGCTGCGGTCGCTCGTTAGCCGGTAGACGCGAAACCGATTGTTGTAGTCCTCGCCAAGCACGTACTCATCAGTTTGAAGATCGATAAAGGCGGCGGCGTCGCGGCGAGTGACGCGCTGTGTGATCTCGGCGAGCGCTTGGTTGTAGCGTTCAGACGGAAATGGCAGCGCATGCAGCTCGCGGAATAGATCGGCCCACGCGCGCGCCTCGGCATCATTGCTCGCAGGCAGCGCGTACTCAAAGTTGAGGGTGAAATCGAGCGCCTGCCCGCCGCTGTCTACGAGCCCGTAGGCGAGGTGGACCTCTCCACCCTTGCCTCGTGTCACGTCGGCGAGATCTGTGCGGTTGGTGATCGCGAGCAACTTCAGCGGAGCGCGGGAAAGGTCGAGCGCTCCGTCTGGCGTGCGCGGCCATGGTGCTAGAACTGTCTCTTCCAGTTTTGGAAGCGGCGCGACTGTAAAGCCGTTGACTTGTTGCGGCACCTGGAAGGTTCGAAAGAACGCCTCGGTGAACGCAGGGGCGGCGGCTTCGATTGGTGCCAGCTCGCTCATCAGGTGGCCGAAGCTCCACACGCCACCAGCGCCCGTGTGGCTGGGATCATCCACCACGCTGACGTCGCGAATCAGCAACTCACGCGCAGGCGCGACGTGGCAGCCTGCGGGCGCAGCGACCTCGTACACTGGATTCACAAAGGTATATCGTGCGAGTCCATCGTTGCTGACTGTGTCGAAGTATAGCGTGGCTACCTGCATTTCGTAACGACCGGGCTCGGCGTCTGCTGCGGTGGTCGCTTCGTAGGAGAACCTGTATTTTTCTCCACTTTCGAGGAAGATGACGGGTTCTCTCGAAGGGTAGTAGTCGAGCGCCACTGCTTCTGAGCCGACGAAGAGCATGTATTGATAGCGCGGGCAATGTGCCGGGTTCCTATTTTCGATCTCTACTGTGTAAGGCAAGATCGTCCCCGCAGGCACGGCCGGGTGTTGCTCGGAAACATCGCGCAGTGAGTACTCCGGCAAGCACGTGAGCGCCATGACGGTCTCGTCGCTGGCCGCAGCCGTGTTGAGCCAAACGCTATCCAAGAGACCCACATAACGCCAGCGTTCATCGCTCCCTATGACGAGCGGACCATCACTGTCGATGACCCGGCCACGCGCGCGAGCGCGATCGGCCTCGACACCGTTCACATACAACTTCAGCAGTGTCCCATCGTAAGTAGCTGTCACATGTGTCCAGGCATCTGACTGTGCTGGCGCCGAGACGCCCACAAGCCGACCCGAGGCAAGTCGCAGCACAAAACGATAGCGGCCGTGAGAAATGAACAGAGCAAACGCACTGCCGCGTTCACCACGCTTGCGAACCAGTGTCTGGGGCTGATGCACAGACTGCGGCTGCACCCACACTCCGAGCGTCAATCCCGCAGCGAAGTCGTACGCAGGAACCATCGGCACTTGAATCGAAGCGCCCTCTGCACCGAGCAACACAGCTTTGTAGCGCTGGCCCTCGGCGCACTCCACGGCATCGCTATGCTGCGCGTGATTCCCAAAGCCCGTATCGTCAGAAAACAAACCAGGATCTGCGGCAGGGTGGCCGCAGTCGTCAAAACTCCAGGACCCGATCGCCTGCGAGGGATCGCGGGGCGGCTCTGCCACGCCTGCATCCTCGTCCGCAGCGCCTGCATCGGCAGCGGACTCGCCATCTTGCATCAACGCAGCAAGCTCCGCCTCCGGAGACAGCGCCCGCTCATGTGCATCGCTGCAGGCCAGCCCAACCATCACCAAAAGCGCAACAGCGCCCCGAACCAAGCTTCGCATAACCCCCTCCGAAGCACGATCGAGTCCGCAGCCATCAGCTGCGGTTAAACGCTAACGTCACCCGCCACCCATCGCAAGCCCAGCCGGCACAAATCAGCGGGCGCAATCACTGCAGCACTGTTAGATGGTCACGCCCAGTGCGACTCGAACAGATGGCAGCGCAAGTCCGGCAAGCTCGTCTCACTTCCGGCAGTGTCGGACCACAAGGACATCCTGCGCAAACAGCTTGTCTCGGGACCGCTTGCAGCCATCAGCGTCTGCGGCGACAGCGACTCGCAAGCGCGATGATGTGTCTCGGACTCAGCCGGGCCGACGCCCTTTCGGGAGTGCATCGGCCTCCTCGATGCTGGGTTGGTAGCTCACCGGAAAGTTTACGGAGCGTGCGATGAAGCAATATTTGTGCACTTCATGGTGGAGCGCTGCTGCTAGCTGCAGGTCTGCGCCCTTTTCTACTGTGATCGTTGGGCGCAGCGTGGCGGACAGAAATCTGCCCGTGCCGTCGCGCTCGCTTTCTCCAGAGCCCAGCGCTTCGTCACGGTAGCTCACGACTGAGATGCCTGCATCGGATGCGAGATGCAGGTACCAAAGCATATGGCACGCAGCCAGCGAGGCGATCAACAGATCCTCGGGGTTCATCTTGGTGGCGTCACCTCCGAGCATGGGATCGTTGGAGCAGGCGATCACCGCTTTGCCGGGTTGTGCGATGTTCCAAGTCCGATCGTAGCTACGGTATGTGCGCGTGCCTTGACCGCGATTGCCCGTCCATTCGATCAATGCAGTGAAGTCATGCGGTTTCGCCACGGCACTCTCCTGTTTGTCCGAAACTTTTCATCATCCGCTCCTTGATGACAATCAGCCTCACCTGCCGACGACGCAGATTCGCGAAGAAACAATATGGCAGTCCGCATACGCATTGCTCCGCCACGAGCCCGCTCACGCTGAGCCGACAGTCGAACCACCTGGATAAGCCAGCGCGTCAGCTCAGCTGAAGCGTTCGATCCAACTCACGATCGCATCAGCCGCGGGGCCGCGTTGTGGAACCGTGTGTGGTCCCTGCCACGTCGCAACTTGGCGCGATTCAGCACTGAATGCTTCGACGAGTGCCGGCGCTGCTTGCGCCGCGCCTGTGTCGCGCTCACCCCAGATGTGCAGCGACGGCAGCTGCAACGGCGCGTGAAGGAGCGGCGCGAATTCCCTGGCGCGCGGCACGCGGCCCGCGATCAGGATCGCGAAGTCGAGCCGAGGAAACTGACCGTGCTCGTGCAGCGCTGCGAATGCCGTGGCCGCGATGGCGCCTTGGCTGAAGCCGAGCAAACCCACGCGACCCGGACGGTCACACAGCGCACGCAGCTGCTCGCGCGAGACCTCCCAGCCGCGATACTCGCTGCCATCGTCACTCGCATCCCACCAACAACGATGCGGCGGCGGTGGCGGCTCCATCCTGAACATCTCAGCCAAGCGTCTGACACTCGCGGGCGCGCAGTCGTGCGGAGCGTCCGGGCAGACCAGCTCTACGTCGTTTGGCAGGCGCGCCGAGATGGCGGCAAGCTGGCCAGCCAGCTGCTGACCGTTCTGCGTAAACCCGTGCAAACAGACCAAGCTGAGACTCATGGCGCAGCGTACCACGCAGCGTCATAAGTCTGGGACATTCTCACCAACACTGCCCGATCAACTTGTGCAGCGGCGAGCGCGATCAACCTCGTGTTCGTGCCAGGTTGTGCCGCCGACAGCTGCAGCAGGTCGCTACAGACCAGCTAGCCGCTGGCTTACTCCTTGCTCCAGCTAGGCTCGGAGGCTGTCTTGGCGAAGCTGTTTCGCTCGCTCCGTGCGACTTATCTGGCTGCGGATCCACGCAGCTTGGCGCTGTTCAGGGTCGGCTTTGCGCTGCTCCTGCTCGCTGATTTGGCGCATCGCTACCAGGGCCTCGATCTTTGGTACACCAACTCTGGCCTGCTCCCGAACCACACGCTGTTGTGGCGACCTCCCGCGGAGCACATGTTTTCCCTGTTTTTCCTGGCGTCGTCGCGCGCAGAAGCCCAGCTCGGCTTTGCGGTATGCGCGCTCGTCTATGTCTGCTTCGGGCTCGGCTATCGCACGCGCTGGTCGCATGCAGCGGCGCTGATCTGCCGAGTCAGCTTGAACAGTCGTCTCGCGGTGCTCGAGAACGGCGGCGACATGGTGATGAATATCCTATGCATATTCACGCTGGCGCTCCCGCTGGGCCAGCGCTTTTCGATCGACGCCTGGCGCGCGTCGCTGCGGCCATCGCCGCTTACGGCGGCGGACGATCCCAACCGACCTGTACATTCACTCGCGATGGCAGGGCTGATCATCCAGTTCGCGCTGATCTATTTCTTCAATGTGCTGAGCAAACAAGGCGATGCCTGGAGCAACGGTGAAGCAGTCCACTACGCCTTGCATCTCGACAAGTTCGTGACTCCGCTCGGCGTGTGGATGCGGGAGAGCTCGCCTCCACAAGCGCTGCGGCTCATGACTCGGAGCGTGCTCGTTACAGAGTGGCTCGGCTTCGCGTTGCTCATCACGCCGGTGTTCAAGGACATCGCGCGCGCGATCGCGATCCTGGTGATGCCTGCGCTGCATCTGTCGTTTGCGCTGGGGCTCGATCTCGGCCTGTTCAGCCCGGCGATGATCGCGTTCTACCCGCTGCTCATCACGCGCGCACATTGGGATCTGCTCGCGCTCCGACTTGGGCAACACGTGGAGCAGCCCGCCCCTCAAGTCACACGCATGCGTCTCACACGGCTGCTCCCGGAGCTGGCAGTCGCCGCGTTGATCTTCGCGATCGCGACAGAGATCGTGAACGACAACACCAGCGTGCCAGAGCACTGGCGCTGGCCGCGCACAACCTGGACCAGAGCAGTGATCGAATATCCGCGCCTATTGCAGGGCTGGCGCATGTTCGCACCGAACGCGCCGCAAGAAGACTCGATGATCTACATCGACGCGACCACCGCGCGCGGCGAACGCATCGACCCCTACAACCAAGCCGCCAGCCGCATCGCCAATCCAGTCGCAGATCTAGTCCCGCAGCAACTCGATCAAAGCCAATTCTTCACGATGTACTCCGACCGCATCGCGTACCCAAGCTTTGCGCCGTATCGCCAAGCTCTGCATGAATGGCTGCTAGCGCACCCTACACGCACCGGACAACGCGAAGACTGCCTACTCAGCTACGACGCCTACCTCATCGTAGACGCAAGCCCAGCCTTCGGCAGCCAAACTCCAAAGCCGCTCAAACGAGAACGCTTCCTCTACTACCGCACCCCCAAAGAAGACCCCTGCCAAAAACTACAACCCACGCAAGACCAAAGAATCGCCCAAGCCCCCAGCAGCCCTTAGCGGCGTACGGTGGAAGTTGCGATCGACGATGACTTCCACCTGCGCGCGAATCCCCAGGCACCCAACACTGCGAGCGCCAAAGCCAGCGCGTGATAGCCGCTCCACGGGCCGTACCAACGGGGGGTGTCCCTTAGGAGCTCGTGGGCGAACCGAAACACGCCGTAGCTGATCAAGTAGACATGAAAGAGCTGCCCTTCGAGCAACCTGCCGTTGCTGCGCTTGCGACGCTGGGCGACACAAAGCACGAAGACGACGAAGCACAAGTTGAACGCGAGCTCGAATGGAACAGCCGGCCAGCGCGCGACACCCTCGTGGTCGGTGATAGTCAACGGGCCAGGCTGCATGGGGCGCCCTACACAGCAGCCTTGGACCAGGCAGCCGAGCCGCGACAGCGCGATGCTGCAGGGAGCGATCAGCGCGAACGTATCGCCAGTCGCGCTGCGGTAGGCTACGCGTTGAGCATCATGCAAACTTGCTCGAGCGATCGATAGCCGGCACGCGCGGGTGACGACTCGGCGTAGCAAACCGGACATGTCAGATTGCACTGGTCTGTGATCTCGATCAGCGAGAGGCAACTGTGCTGCTCGTGATCAGGACACAACCCGCAGTCATAGGGGCAGCCGTGCCGAAACGGCGTGTTGAACTTGAGCGGCAGCTGACCAGGTTTGAGGAACTCGCGCTGCACGCGGTAGTAGTCGGCATCCGTCGAGATCAACACGCGCTGCGAGCCGTGCTCGGAACAACGCTTGAGCATGTAGACGTGCCCTGCCTCGATCACGACCTTGGCCTCCACTTTCTGGAGGCACGTCGCGCACAAACTGTTGGTCAGCTCGTAGAAAACGTAAGGCCGGTTGGTCATAGCGCGGAAGTCTACAACCCGGCCCACGCACAGGGGAAGTAGGCCACTGCAGCCCGTCCCACGGCGCGCCTGAGCGACCTTTTTAGCGCGCCTATTCGATGATCTCGACTGGGCGCTCCCAGATCGCTAGGACGATGCAGCCTTGTTCGCTGGTGATTGCGTGCGAAGTGCCGGGTTTGCTGATGATTAGAGTTCCGGCTGCGTACGTGTTGGTGCCGTCGCTTTGGGAACCGCTCAGTACGAGGATGTGTTCGTGTCCGGTGTGGATGTGGCGGGGGACTTTGGCGTTGGGGGCGTAGCGTAGGAGTGCAGCGGACGCTGCGTCCGGCTCGCCTCCGTACAGGCGCGCGATCTCTACGCCTTCGCGGAACGGCTCCCAGGCGAGCTTCTCGAGATCGAACGCGCCATTCAAAAGACCAGGAAAGACCATCAACCGAGCACCTCCAAGAGGGCTTCGCTGTCTGCCACTGCTCCGAATACGCCACCCTGCATTTTGACCATGTTCAACGCAGCCGCGTGGTTGCCCGGGTCGGTGGCCCCGCAGCAGTCAGCGACCAACACGCATTCGTAGCCGCGGTCGTTGGCGTCGCGCATGGTGGTGTGGACGCAGACGTCGGTGGTGATGCCGGTGAGGATGATGTTGCGGATGCCCCGCATGCGCAGCAGCATGTCGAGGTCTGTCGCGTAGAACGAGCCTTTGCCAGGCTTGTCGATGATCGGCTCGCCTGGCAAAGGCGCGAGCTCGGGGATGATTTCCCAACCCGGCTCACCGCGCGTGAGCACGCGTCCGCATGGACCGGGATCGCCGATGCCTGCGCCGATCTGGCGCGAGCGCCAGCGCTTATTCGCCGGCAGATCAGCGAGGTCGGGGCGATGACCTTCGCGGGTGTGGATGATCATGAAGCCTAATGGGCGCATGCGCTGCAGCAGGCGCGAGATGGGCGCGATGGGCGCTCTCACTGCCGCAAGATCGTAGCCCATAAGGTCGACGTATCCGCCCTTCCCGCAGAAGTCGATCTGCATATCGATCACGATCAGCGCGGTGTTGTCTGATCGTAGCTCGCCATCGTATGGCCAAGCGTAAGGACTGGATCGAGGGACGAAACGAGACATGCCTGGGCTCCCGAGTTTGAGTCACTCTGGGTTAACCCGCGCGCGTTTCAGGCAGACTTCCGACACGAGTCTACTCGCGAAGCAGCGCGATCGCTCGCTCTCGTGCTTCCGGCGAAAGCACTCGCAGGCGCGCTGGGGGCATGGCTTGCGGGTGCTCGGGCGGCAGCAGCAAGCGCTGGATCGCGACGTCCCTCTCGGCGCGCGACACGCCCACGAGGTCTGCGCGAAAACGAGCGCGCGTCAGTGTCTGATCGAGCCGGGCGTTGTGACACTGTGTGCAAGCGGACGTCAACACAGTCGCGCCATCTTGTTCGGGTGAGCTCGTAACTCGTTTGACGGAGATTTGGCCGTATCTGCAGCGGATCAGGCCGATTTCGCAGGCGGCCGCCAACAGCGGCGAAGGTTACAAACCTGCCTCCATGGTCAACAAATGTTACAAACAGTCCAATGCCCACAGCACACGATGTAGTCGTCGTCGGCGCCGGTCTCGCCGGTCTGCGCGCAGCCCAGCTGCTCCGCGCTGCCGGCAAGCGGGTGCTGGTCCTGGAGGCGCGCGAGCGCGTGGGCGGGCGCACGCTGACGGTGCCCTTTGCAGGGCGCTTCATCGATCTCGGCGCGCAATGGATCGGCCCACAACAACGCCGCGTTTGCGCGCTCGCGCAAACCCTCGGCGTCGCGACTGAAGACCAATACGTGCGCGGCAAAGCGCAATGGATCCTCGGCACACAGCGCGGCACCATGAGTGGCCTGATGCCGGCGTTGCCACCGATGCAGCTCCTCAAAATGCTGGTCGCGCTGACGCGCATGGAGCTCTGGGCGCGCAAAGTACCGAGGGCTGCGCCGTGGCTCGCAGCGCGCGCGAGCGAGTGGGATAAGCTGAGCGTCGACGATCATCTCCAGCAGTACGCGGGCAACGGTCTCGCGCGCGAGATGATCTCGACCAGCATGCGCGTGCTGTTCGCAGCCGAGCCGCGCGACATCTCATTGCTCCACGCGCTCTACTACATTCACGTGGGCGGCGGCTTGACCGAGATCACTTCTACGCGCGGCGGCGCGCAGCACTGGTGGTTTCCCGAGGGCGCGGGCTCGATCGCCACACGCCTCGCCAGAGACTTAGACGTAAAGCTGGAAGAACCGGTCCAAGCGATCGCTGCCGGCACATCGCAGGTCACGATCACCAGCACACGCGCGCGCTATCTCGCGCAGCGTGTGATCGTCGCGCTCCCGCCCGTGCTCACGCAGACGCTCCGTTGGGATCCCGCGCTGCCCGAGGCGCGCAGCGAGCTCGCGAACGCCACGCCCATGGGCAAAGTGATCAAGTGCTTCGTACAGTACGAGCGACCATTCTGGCGCGACGCAGGTTGGTCGGGCGAAGCCTTCAGCGACGGCGTCGCGGGCCTGATCATGGACGCCACTGTCCCGAGCACGAGCGCAGGCACGCTGGCGGTGTTCTTACTCGGCGATCAAGCCCAACGCTACTCCGGCAAGCCAGAGGATCGCAGGCGCGCTGTGCTCTCAGCGTTGATCCAACAGTTCGGTCCGGACGCGGGGCATCCGCAGGCCTATCAAGATCACGATTGGTGCACCGAAGCTTATTCGCGCGGCTGTTACTCTGGCATTTTCGGGCTTGGCACGCTGTCAGCTTATGGGCGCGCATTGCGCGAGCCATGCGGGCGCATCCACTGGGCCGGTACAGAAACTGCGACAGATCATGAGGGCTACATGGAAGGCGCGCTGGAATCGGCCGAACGCGTCGCGCAAGAGATTCTGCGAGCGGATTAACACGACGAGCCGCGGTAGTGTTGCGCGGTGTATCGGAGCTTTTGGCTCGTTTGTTTTGTACTGAGTCTCGCGTGTCCGGTTCGGGCGGCCGAGCTGCACTGGGACGTGCCAGAAGCTTGTCCCGACGTGCATGCGCTCGAAGGCGAGTCCGAGCAGGTGCTCGGCGAGCCGCTCTCGAAGTATCCGCTGCGTGTCATGGGGACGGTGACGCAGCATGAGGATCTGCTCACGCTGTCACTGCGCATCACTATGCCGGCGAATGCTGAGACGCGTGAGCGCGAGCTGCAGGCAGCGAGCTGTCAGGAGCTCTTAGAGGCCGCAGCCAGCGCGATCGCACTCGCCGCAGCTGAGAGCGGCGAGCGCAGCAGCGAGGTCCCCCAGAGCAGGGATATCGAGCCGCAGCCAAGAGCGGCAAGTGTAGCCTCGGAGCCCCGCGCTTCGGCGCTCGCGCTCAGCGTCGCGGGCTCCAGCGCTTGGGGCGCGCTGCCAAGTGCCGGGCTTGGTGGTGAGCTGCAGGTCGCATGGATGCTGAGCTGGCTGCGCATCGGCCTGGGCGTGACATGGTACCCGCTACGCGAGATGCACTTGACGAACGACGTACGTGCGAGCTTCGGCCTGTATTTCGCCGAGCTGCTCTTGTGTGGTCAATGGAACGTGGCCCGCGCGCTGTTCTTCAGCTGCGCCGCAGCCAACATTGGTCGCATGGACGCGCACTTAGACGCACCCGCCATCGGACCGACGGAGTCCACACCTTGGAGGGCTATGGGCATTCGGATCGGCGCGTCGTATCCCATCGCGCCGCCGCTAGAACTGACGGCGTCGCTCGCGGCGGTGATGCCACTCACGCGCCCGCGTTTCTACTCGCAACCCACTGGAACCGACGAAATCCACGAGCCAGCGGCCGTAGCGGCCCGTCTCCTGTTCGGCATACTTTTTTCACTGTGAAGGCCAACAGAAGGAGCTCACCTCGAACACACACTGCTGAAGTAAGCACGAGGTGACTGAGCTGACATGAGTCAGAGCGTTAGACAGCCCTTGATAAGCCAGTTGAGCGCAGCCGATGAAGCAAGCGGCGTCGCGCGTACTGTCTACGCCTCACGGACGTCCGCGACGTCAGCGGACACTTTTCGCACCTTCTATTCAGAGCACTTCGCGTTCGTCTGGCGCTGCCTCGGGGCGCTCGGTGTGCCCACCGCCAGCCAGGACGACGCAGCCCAAGAGGTCTTCGTCGTGGTCCACCGTCGGCTACCGGAGTTTCGAGGCGAATCCAGCGTACGCACTTGGCTGTATGGCATCGTGCGGAATGTCGCTGCCAACGCTCGCCGCTCACAGCGGCGCAAGGGTGGTCTCGCCGAGCTCCAGGGCGATGAGCTGAGCGATCAACCCGATCCGCTGCGCAACCTCGAAACCCGTGAAGCCGCAGATTTCGTGCAGCGGTTCTTGAGCCAGCTCGACGATGAGAAGCGCGACCTATTCGTGCTCGCGCTGGTCGAGCAGCTGAGTATGCCTGAGATCGCACCGGTGCTGGGCGTGCCGCTGAACACTGCTTACACGCGCTTGCGCGCGCTCAGGCTCGAATTTCAAAGCGCGCTCGCGCAGTACCGGGCGGTCCCACCATGACCCAACACGACCCCGAAGCTTGGCTGGATCTCACGCGTCAGGCGCTCGCGCCGCGCGATGCCGATCACGCACGTGTGCTCGCTGCGCTCGAGCAGCGGCTCGACCTTCCGTCGAACGATGTGCCGAGCGAGCTGGCCTGCAATCAGCGCCAAGAGCTCCACAGCACGCATGCTCCCACGTCGAGCTTACCGCTCGGTATTCCGAGCGCGTTCATGCGCTGGGCGCTGAGCGCGGTCGTCCCACTCGCAGGTGCCGCGGCGATCGGCCTGTTTCTGACGACGCGCAGCGCGACACCCAAAGCGCCCGTGCTCAGGCCCGCGACGAAAGTCGCAGCAGCGGTCACAGAGCCGAGCTTGCCGGATGTGCTCGACAAGACGATCGCACAGGTCAAAGAGGCGACTGAGCCGAAGTCACCCGAGGCCGCACCCACGGTGCACCCCGGTAAGGAGAAGAAACCTCAGCGCAAGAAGTGCCGCACCGCGAAAGGCACGGAGCGACCGTGCACGACAATCAAGTCGACAGAGACGGCCATCGCGAGCGAGCCGCCGCCACCAGCTGCAGCACCTACCAGCTCTCTCAGCAAGGAGCTCGCGGCGCTGCGTGAGGCACAGCGCGCTCTGCGCGAAGGGCAAGCCGCGCATGCGCTCAGTGTGCTCACGAGCTTCGAAGCGGCCGCGCCAGGACCGGGTGCGATGCAAGAGGAACGGCACGCAGCGGCGACCATGGCTCGCTGCACGCTCGCGCAGCGCGGCGAAACCAAGCAGCTCTACGACGAGTTTATGCAGCGCTATCCGAACAGCGCCTACGCTGCCCGGCTCCAGCGCACTTGCCTGTCGAAATCCGCACGATGACGCAACGGAGCGCCACCCATGCGGACACATACAATTCGAGTACGATCCGCCTGCGCCGAGACGGCCACTGCTTGGGACAAGCGATACGCATGGGGGTGCTGGCCAGCGCGTTATTGCTTGCGTGCAACCAAGAGCGTGTGGACCTGGGGGGACTCGGCGCAGGCGGGTCGACCGTATTGCCAGAGGCTCGCGTAGAAGGAGCAGCGACTGTTCCCGAGCTGCCGGGCGACATGTTCCTGCGATCGACGCCGACTTTGGTGCCTGCCAGTCGGCCTCCCGCGCGTACGAAGCCTTCATTTGCCGATCTCGCGCCGCTGACAGAGCTGGTCCCTCCGATCAGCGGCGGAACGCTCGCTGTCATGCCGGACGGTAGCAAGGCGGTCGCCGCTGATTCCGAGCGCGATCTGGTTTACCTGGTCGATATCGCCGCAGGCAAAACCCAGAAGGTTGTACTGCCGCCTGGCAGCGAGCCAGGTCGCGTGGTGCTCGATGACCAGGGTCAAGCGCACGTCGCGCTCAGAAATGCCGGGCAGCTGGCGCGCATCGAGCTCGTGAGCGCGCGTGTGGAGCTCTCGGAGCCCGTCTGTCAGTACCCGCGTGGGCTCGCATTCAGCGCGAGCACGCACAGTGTTCATGTCGCGTGTGCGGACGGTCAGGTCGTGCAGCTGAGCGCGGCGACGCACGAGGTCATGCAGCGCACGCACACCCGCACGAGCGACTTGCGCGACGTGGTGATCGATGAGCGCGGAGGGCTCGCCGTGTCGCGCTTTCGCGACGCTTCCCTCTGGCTGCCGGGGCGAAATCCCAGCGACGTCGTGCTGCCCAAGCTGCCGTGGCCCAGCTTGGACGTCGCCAAAGCGAGCACCGAGCCTGCGGACTGGCTCACGACGGAAGCGACATTCGCGTTTCGAACCGTGCTTGCTGGTGATGGCTCGTTGTGGATGTTGCACCAGCGCGCGCAGCTCGATCCGCTCGTAGACGATGACTTTCGCGGCACCAAGACCCAATGTGGAGCGGCTGTTCAGCCGGCACTGACGCAGCTCGATCCCGAAACTGGCGCGATCAGCAGCAGCTTGCAGCTGCAAGGAGTTTCTGCGCCGGCCGTCGATCTCGCGCTCTCGCCGAGCGGCACGTGGATCGCCATCGCGACCCCGGCTGCTTTTGCGGCAGGCCGACCGAGCGTGCAGCTGTATCGCGTCAGTACGCTGCGCGATCAGGCGCTGATCGAGAAGCAGGTCAACGCCGAGTTTCCGCACAGCGCGGTGCTCATGTGCATCACCCCGACCTCTGAGGCACTGGCGCTCGAGACCCAAGCGGTCGCGGTGGCGTTCGATGCCAACGATATGCTGTACGTGCAGAGCCGCTATCCGGCTTTCCTGCACGTCATCAAGCCCGTTGCATTCGGTAGCGTAGCGGACGGCTCCGAAACGATCCTTTCGATGAACGACGACCCTCGACGCGACCTGGGTCACGAATGGTTTCACGCAGAGCTCGACGATAGCGGCGTGAGCTGCGCGGCCTGTCACGCGGAGGGGCTCGACGACGCGCACATCTGGAAGTCCAGCAAAGGTGCGCGCCGGACACCGAGCTTGCGTGGTGGCCTGGCACAGACCGCGCCGTTTGCATGGGACGGCGAGCACGTCAGCTTAGACAGCATCGTCATGCGCTTCGCCGGCGCGAACACCCCGCCCGCCGCTGTCAGCGGCATGGCGCAGTGGCTCGACAAGCTCGGCCCGATGCAGCTTCAGCTTGTGACCGAGGCAGACAAGCTCGCCGCCACCAGCGGCAAGGCATTGTTCGAGTCAGCACAGCTCGCTTGCCTCGAGTGCCACAAAGGACCGCAGCACACCAACAATCAAACAGTCGACGTCGGCACGGGCGGCGTGTTCCAAGTGCCATCGCTCTCGGGCCTGAGCCTGCGCGCACCGTACATGCACGATGGCTGCGCCAAAGACCTCGATGCCCTCTTCACGACCCCAACCTGCGCGCCAGGAGTCCACGCCAAGCTCGCCACGCTCACGGATCAACAAACCGCAGATCTTCAGGCGTACCTGCGCTCATTGTGAGCCTGTCCTACCACAGCGCTGGGTTTGCGGCCGCCTAGCTTCCGTCGCGGGCGGCGAGCTCTTGCGGCAGCAAGGTGGCCCACAGAAACTCGTGCACCGGCACCGGCACGCCCAGCTCTTTGGCGAGCCGCACCACCGCCCCAGTTTGGTCCTGCAGCTCTGAGCGGCGGCCTCCCTGAATATCGCGCTGCATCGACGCGGTCGCGTGCCCGACGAGCCCATCGACATGCCCGAGCGCGCGCGTCACGGCATCTTCGTCGAGATCCACGCCGCTTTGGCGCGCGAGCATGGCGACCTCTTCCATGGCTGCGATCAAGAGCGCGCGCGTCTCCGGCACAGCGCGCACCACTGAGACAGGCGCACGGCAGGCGGCCGCGACCGCACCGAACGCGGCGATAAACACAAACTTCTCCCACAGCGCAGCTTCGATGCTCGACTCCAGCTCGGCGTCGATGTTCGCCGCTCGCAGCTGCGCGACCAAGCGCACCAGGCGCTCACTCGTGCCGCTCGGGCGCTCGCCCACCACCACGCGCAAGTTGTCGCCCTCGTGCTTGATCAGGCCCGGTCCGGCTTTCCAGGCCAGCATCGCGCAGAAGCCACCTGCGACGTGCTCTGCGCCCAGCGACCGGGCCAGCGCAGGCGCCGCCTCCACGCCGTTCTGAAGCGGCACAAAGAAGCCATTCGGCCCGCGCAGCGGCTCTAACGACTTGGCGATCTCCGCGACCTGCCAAGCCTTCACCGCGACGAGCACGACGTCCGCAGGCGCGAGCTGCGTCGGGTCGTCACTGACCTCGACCGGCTGCAGGGTGAAGCTGCCGCGCGCGCTCTCGATGCGTAGGCCTTCTTCACGCATGACGCGCAGCTGCTCGCCGCGCGCGAGGAACGCGACTCGAGCGCCGCTCTTCGCCAACAGGCCGCCGACCAGCCCGCCGACTCCACCCACTCCAACCACGACAATGCGCACGATCCGTGCCTCCTAACGCGGCCCGGATCCTACAACTCTGTCGAGTCACCGTTCCAGATACTTGTGCCCGTCTTCCGACTCCCACCCCTTACGCGGCCGCCACCGAATCCCGGTTACGGCTACGAACGAGTTGGGAGAGCGGACGGGTTCTCGGCAGCCGCTAGCGCGTCACGTCGATGACCACGCGGCCACGCACCTTGCCGGCCAAGATCTCGCCAGCGAGCTCGGGCAGCTTGGACATGGGCTCGACCTTGGTGATGCTGGCGAGCTTGTTCGCGGGCAGATCCTTCGCGAGCCGCTGCCAGGCCTTTTCGCGCTTGGCGAGCGGCGCATTCACCGAGTCCACCCCGAGCAGTGCGACGCTACGCAGGATGTGTGGCAGAACGGTCGCGGGCAGGTCGGCGCTCTCCGCGAGACCGCACGCGGCGACGGCGTGGCCGTACTTCGTCTGCGCGAGCACGTTGGCCAAAGTCAGGCCGCCGACAGCGTCGACAGCGCCGCCCCAGCGTTCCTTCTGCAAGGGCCCGGCCTTTTGCTGCAGGCTCGCGCGCTCGATGAAGCTGCTCGCGCCCAAGGACTTCAAGTAGTCGTGCGTCTCGGCGCGACCCGTGGAGGCGACCACGTTGCAGCCGATAGCGGCGAGGAGCGCGACCGCGACCGAGCCGACGCCACCCGCTGCACCCGTGACCAGCACTTCGCCCACGTCCTTGGTGAGGCCGAAGCTCACCAGTGCATCGACGCACAGCGCTGCGGTGTAACCCGCGGTGCCGATGGCCATGGCCTGCTCGGTGCTGAACGCGTCAGGCAAGCGCACGAGCCACTCGGACTTAACGCGCGCGAAACGCGAGTACCCGCCGTAGTGCGACTCGGACAAACCGAAGCCGTTCACGATCACCTTGTCGCCGGTCTTCCACTTGGGCGACTTCGACTCGACGACTGTCCCAGCCAGATCGATCCCGGCAACAAGGGGTAGCTTGCGCGCGACCTTGTTGCGGTTGCCGCTGATCACCAGGCCGTCTTTGTAGTTGAGCGTGGAGAAGTCGACTTGGACGAGCACATCGTGATCGGGCAGATCCGCCACGGTGAGCTGCTTGTAGTTTGCGCGTGCTTTGCCTGCTTCTTCTTCGATGACGACGGCGGTGAACGACTCGGCCATGGGGTCTCCTACTTCTTACGCGTTGTTACAGGCCGCGAGCCTGCAGCGTTTCCGCAAACGGTGCAACCTACGTATCAGGAAGAGTAGCGGCCACCGTTGACGCTCAGCGTGTGGCCGGTGATGTAATCGGCGTCGTCCGATGCGAGAAATGCACATGCGCCAGCGATGTTATCGGGACGACCTGCGCGCTTCATCGGGGAATGCGCGGCGACCACATCTACGCTGACGCCTAGCCCCGCGACACCTTCGCCGCGCAACATAGGTGTGTCGACAAAGCCGGGTGGCACATTGTTGACTGTGATGCCGCTCGCTGCGAGCTCTTGCGCCAACGCTTTGGTGAACGCGATCACGCCGCCCTTGGATGCAGCGTAAGCCGTCATACGCGCGGAGCCTGTTTGTGCGCTCGACGATGAGATGTTGATGATGCGGCCCCACTTGGCTTCGAGCATGTCAGGCAGCACAGCCTGCGTGACGACTAACATACTCTTCAAGTTGACAGTCATCACGCGGTCCCACACTTCCTCGGTCATATCCATGAACGAACGGAAGTCGGTGATGCCCGCGTTGTTCACCAGGATTTGCACCGGGCCAAGCTCGGCGCGAAAGCGCTGCAACGCTTGATCGACTTGCGTGCGATTGGACACATCGACGCGGCTCGCGATAGCTTTTGCGCCCGAGCTCACCAAGTCCGCTGCGGCGCGTGCGGCACCGGCTTCATCGATGTCCCAGACAGCAACCTTGCAACCCTCGCGCGCAAAGCGCTGTGCGGTGGCGAGCCCGATGCCTGACGCTGCACCCGTGACGATTACGTTCTTTCCAGCGAGCGACATATTGTTTGTCCAGTTCAGAGTGGCAGCTCGACGTCGATCTCAGCGGTGGCCATGACCTTAGTCTCTTGGTTCGTCATGTATAGACTGAGTCGAACCAGGGGTGCACCCCACGCTGACTCCTTTTGCACTGAGGTCACCTCTGCATCCAGATAGGTGACGTCACCCTCATACGCAAAGCTGCGGTACGCGGTGTTGGAGTACCTGACAAAACCCTCGTGACCTGCCCAAAAGGCCACGTAGTCAGTGACCCAAGCGCCCATCGTCGCGCCGTAGCCGTACGCGCGTGGCACGCCGACCTTTTCGGCTTTTTCCACGTCGACATGCCCGCGCGACGGACCGACGTACAAGCCATCGCGCAAGCGAGGATCGATCTTCGCGCCTTCTTCGTCGAAGCCGAAGCCTTCGACCCAACCCGGATCCTGATTGATCCACGGATCTTTCACGCCTTCGGGCGCGACCCAGCTGAAGCTGCCCCACACGTTGAAGACAAATGCTCGGTACTCCGTGGCGAAGCTCGCGAGAGTGTGCGGGCCGATCACGCGCCGCGGGAGCTTGTCTCCGACCTTGACCTCACCGAAGCGCGGCGTGCGCCCCTCGCGATTGGACATGATCCATGCGGTGCGCTCGCGCTCCACTTTCAGGAGCCCCTCGCGCGTCCAGCGCGGCATCTCGCCCGCAGCAGACTTCAAGCTGCCACGACGTTCGGCCTCCGCCGCGAGATAGCGGATCGAGGTCGAGCGTTCCTTGGCGACGGGATCGCCGTGTTGATTGTAGTGCAGCGTATCTCCGCGCGAAAACAGCGTGGGCCCAGCGAACTTCGTGTCGCTGACTTTGTAGTCATGGAACCAGCGACGCTGCGTGAGCCGGTCGCCGGGCTTGATGCGCGGGCCGTAATGCCACCACTCTTCGCCGCCGAAGATCAAATGCGAGCCGGGAATGTGTCCCACACACGCGGGCTGCGCCCCGTGCCCGTAGTCGATCGCGACTGCAAACGACTGCGGTGCGACGATACCGCCGTACTTCGATGATTTGGCGAAGCCGCCATCCCAGTGAATGGGATTCGGATAGTCCATCGCCATCGCCCAACGCCGGATGTCAGTCGAAGAGCAAGGCTCGTTCAGCTCGCCTCCACCGACCTCTTGGCCTACGCGACGTTCGACATCGCTCAGGTCCATCTTCACGGTTCTCTTACTCTCGACAGACTGAGTCATCACTGCCTCCATGGCCGATGGCCGGGACCGCTCGCACGCTAGGAACGTCTCGCGAACAAGTCAACAGTGTTGTTCATTAGCGAGTCGGACGCAACGTGCCCTGTGGCTCGCCCCGCACCGCGGACGCAGCGCTTATTTCTTGCGTTTGCCGATGCGGTCGACGAGGTCGGGGTAGCGTTCGGGGCGCAACGTGCCGTGCAACGTGAGGCGAAGGATTTCGCGGGCGTAGCGCTCGGACATCTCTTTGCGCTCTTTCGCGCTGCGGGCATGACCGCGCACCCAAACCGGCCACATGAACGCGCCGGCCAGGAACAACACGGACACGACCTCCGAGTCGATGTTGGGCTGAGCGAGCTTGGTCTTGGCGAAGCGCTCGAAGTTCGAAGCGTATTGGCGCCAGAATGGGTCGCTCGATGGGCGCTTCGAGCTGAGCACCTCGTACAGCCAAACACGCACGAGTGCTGGGTTCTCCATGGCGAACGCCACCAAACGATCGTTGATCGCCTCGATGCCGTCAGCGTCCACATGCACACCCGCACCAGGTTGCTCTGACACAACGTTCGGATCACCAAACACTGCGCGGTACAGCTTGTCGCTGACCCAAGCGGCGGTCGCTTCGATCAGCTGTTCGCGCGTTTGAAAGTGCTGATAGGCCGTTCCGCGATTCACTCCGGCACGTTGCGCCACCGCGGCCACACTCAAGCCCTCTTTGCCGTCTTGCGCGAGCACCTCGCGCGCGGCCTCCAAGATCACCTCGCGCGTTCGCTCTGGATCACGCACGCGGCGCGGACGCTCCCCACGGGACTTGCTTCGCGGCGCCCCGCGGGACTCGCTTCGCAGCGTCTTTGCCCCAACCTGTAGAGCCCCAGTGTGAGACTGCGACGATCCGTCTGTGTTTTCCGAGCGCGCCAAGAGCTCCTCCTGCGGCGCATGCTACGCCAATCGCCCCGAGAGCGCCCCATCCAAACTTGCGAGGGGTAGCCGGCGACGGCCAATCAGTTTCCCTAATCAACAGCGCTGTTGACGCTCCTAGACCTGGTCGTTACGGTCGAATTCACCCACACCCCGATTAACTCAACGCACCACACGCGGCATTTGCAGCGAAAATCGCTCGCGCCTGGTGACTGGGAGCATGTGCCATGGCCGACGACAAGGGCGCTCTTGCGAGCTCCGCCCGCAGGTATTGGAGCGAAGAAGGCTATAAGCCGGGCGGCCTCATCCGCAATGTTGACTACGCCAAGAACTCCGGAGGCCTGCGCCCCGAGCTGCAAGGCATCAAGATCGTCGATTGCGACACGCACATCACCGAAGCTCCTGACTTGTTTACCTCGCGCGCGCCTGCGCGTTTGAAAGACAAAGTGCCTCATGTACGGCGCGTCAATGGCGTCGACCGTTGGTTCGTCGGTGACCGTAACTTCGGCTCGCTCGGCGGCAACGTCATCCGCACGGACAACAACAAGCTGCTCGGTCGGCTCGCGTTTCCGACGATGGAAGAAGGCCATCCCGGCGCGCACAACACCAAAGCACGTCTGCAGGCGATGGACGACATGGGCGTGCACGCGCAGATCTGTTACCAAAACTCCGGCGTGACGCAGGCCGGCTCGCTCATGACGTTGGGCGACGACGAGCTCGCGCTGACAGTGATCAAGCTCTACAACGATGCTTCTGCGGAGCGCCAGCAGGAGTCAGGCCAACGCTTGTTTACGCTCGGGCACTTGCCGCTGTGGAACAAAGCCGAGATGGAAGCCGAGGCGGAGCGCTGTCTCGACATGGGCATCAAAGGGTTTGTGCTGCCCGATACGCCGGAGCGCGTCAAAGTCCCGTCGTACCTCGATGACTATTGGACGCCGCTCCTGGAGCTCTGTGAGGAGCGCGGTGCACCGATCAACTTCCACCTCAACGCCGCGATCGATCCCAACGCGCTGACGTGGGAAGGCTTCGAGTTCGAGCAGACGTTGGCCGTGGTCGCGACCATGTTTTCGATCGGCAATGCGGCGACGCTCGGCAACTGGATGGTCAGCGGTCGGCTCGATCGCCATCCGAAGCTCAAGATCGGTCTGATCGAGAGCGGTATGGGTTGGGTGCCATTTGCGATCGAAGCGCTCGAGCACCAGTTCGACGAGATGCTCCCGAGCAAGTCGAAGATCCTGAAGCGCCGGCCCTGGGAGTACTTCCGCGATCACTTCTGGGTGACGTATTGGTTCGAGAAGGTGGGACCTACTCGACTGTTAGATGTGTTGGGCGTGGACAAAGTGTTGTTCGAGACTGACTATCCACACCCGACGTCGCTCTACCCTGGCGTTCAAGAGCACATCATGAAAACGCTGGGCGGGTATGACCATGAGGTTCGCAAGAAGGTGTTAGAGACCAACGCGGTCAAGCTGTACAACCTGCCCTTCTGACGAACGTCAGCATGTTACGTCAGGGTCCACTCGCGTCCGTGCGTGTCCTGGAGTTTGCCGGCATCGGCCCGGGACCGCACGTCGCGATGTTGCTCGCGAACCTCGGCGCGGAGGTGCTGCGTGTCGAACGACCTGGCGGTAACGGTTACGCCAATCCCATCGTCGACTCTGGTCTGAGCACGCTCACGGTCGACATCCGCACGCCGGAGGGCCGCGCGCGTTGCCTCGACTTGGCCGCGCTCGTCGATGTGGTGATCGAGGGCAGCCGACCTGGCGTGATGGAGCGCCTGGGTCTCGGGCCGGAGGTGATGCTCGAGCGCAATCCGCGCATCATCTACGGCAGGATGACGGGCTGGGGGCAGACGGGGCCGCTCGCGCACAGCGCGGGCCATGACATCAACTACATCGCGCTGACTGGAGCGCTTGCAGCCATCGGCGGCATGGGCCAACCCGCGCAGCCACCGCTCAACTTGGTCGGTGACTTCGGTGGAGGCTCGCTGTACTTGGCGTTTGGCATCACTGCCGCGCTTTTGGAGAGAGAGCGCTCGGGCAAAGGTCAAGTGATCGATGCGGCGATCGTCGACGGGGCTGCGTCCCTCATGACCTTCTTCTCAGGCCTCGTGCCGAGCGGCGCGATTTCTCTGGACCGAGAAAAGAACATGCTCGGCGGCGCTGCGCCGTTCTACCGTTGTTATCTATGCGCCGACGGTCGGGAAGTTTCGATCGGCGCGATCGAGCCGAAGTTCTACGCCGAGCTGATCGAGAAGCTCGGCCTGGACAGTGCGTTTCTACGCGATCAAAACGACGTAAGGACCTGGCCGCGCCGCAGCGCGGAGCTCGCAACAGTGTTCGCGAACAAGACACGCGCGGAGTGGTGCGCGCTGCTCGAGGGCAGCGACACATGCTTCGCCCCAGTGCTGACACTCGAAGAATCCTTCCAGCACACGCACATGCGAGAGCGCAGCACGTACATCGAACGCGACGGCTACCAACACGCAGCGCCTGCGCCACGCTTCTCCCGCACACCAGGCGCCATCACACGCGCTCTCCCCGCGCACGACTTGCTGGAGCGCTGGCAACAGCAGCGCTAGCGTATCGCCAACATGTCGCCGTCTGTTTATTACAGAAGAAGTAAGGCTACTCGCGCGCTCGTGCACGCCTGCACAGCCTTGTCGCACACCTGCAACATCGAAGCATCTTTGCGCAAACCAGCTTCGAAGAGCTCGGTCGATCAACTCTCGCGCACGATCCAAGCGATGCCGAAGCGCGTATTGTCGTCGCTTGGCGAACGCGTGACCACGAGCTCATAGGTCCGCCCGGACTCCGGATAGAACTGAACGACCTCGGAACTGTTGTCGAGCGTCGCCGACAATGCGGCTTGCTGGCCCGACACGGTGTCGAGGATTTTCAGATCGAGATCGACTGAAAGGAACGACTCGACCGCGAGCCCGCCTTCGGTACGAATTGCGCTGCTCCAACACAGCGCAACCGTGGCCACCGCGATGGACAGCGATGCCGGCACGCTCATCAAGTAGCGCGAGATAAGGGCGCCGCTGGGGTCGAACGACTCCTGCGTGAGCGTTCCCACGTCCCAGCCGACCGATGCCGAAGGACCCGATGCTCGCGTGCGAGACTGCACGATCTTGAAAGCCGTTTCCGCGTCCAAGCAGCCGGCGCCGATGCGCGCGTCCTTCTTTTCCTGCACGTCTTGCAGCCACGTGCTCATGCCCGGTGGACGATACGCCGATGCTGTAACGATGGCGCGACAGCCCTCCGGCCAGCTCTTGAGGAGCGCGTCCTGGCCCTGCAGGACCGCCACCACCCCAGCGACTGCAGGAGCCGCAAAGCTCGTCCCGGAGTCTCTCAAGCAGACGGCCTCCACATCCGTACCATTGGCTGCGAGCGACGGCAGCTCACGGTCACCGAACAAGCTATTCGGATTGCGGAACACCGAATCCAGCGCGATGCTGAAGTTCTCATCGTGACTGCCTACGGTCAGCGAGTTAAGGCCTTTGTGGTTGACGTACTCGCCGCTCTGCGGAGACTTCTCGTCGAGATTGCCTGCCGCTTGCACGATCGTGGGGAACGGCGTGAACAAGCTCGCCCGGTCCTTTGCTAAATCGTCGGCATCTGCGATCGCCAATCCCTCTGCGCTCGCGCGGTGGAAGCTCTGATTCACTACGGTGCAGCCGCGGCCGATCGCCCACTCGAAAGACTTCACGTCGCAAGTGTTGGCGGAGTAGATCTGACAATCTGGCGCGTAGCCATGTGCCGGCGGTTCCTCCGGATCCACCGGCGCCGTCGCGGGGCATGGATCCGTTTGCCTGTTCTTGATGATGCCTGTGGTCAAGCGTGCGTGCAGCGTCTTGTCTGCGCCAAACTCGTGCTGCGCCGCGATCTCGAGATGCTCTGTTCCTTCAGGGCTTCGTTCCCAGACTGCGACTTTTACGCCAAGCCCGCGTGCGCCGGCGTTGATCACCGTGTTGGCGTGGGACAGCTCGAGCGATCTGCCCAGGTCTTCGACTCCGCTCGTGTCGTCGAAGAAGATGCCTCCGATTTCCGGGCTCTTGGAGAGCGCACGCACCTTCTCGACCGTTGCGGTCGCTCGCAAGTAGGGCCCCTGGTAGCCACGGTCATCGTCGTCGCTCGCGCGTGTTTTCACGTCGTGCTGTTCGAGGTATTCGCGCAGGCTGCCGACTTGGCTCGACAACTTCTCTAGTACCTCCGACTCCGCGTCCGTGATCTCGCCGCTCGGCTCGTCCTCGGACTTGGGAAACGGCGCTGCCGATATCGAGACTGGCGGCCAGATGACGACATCGATCAGCTCCTGCGGATTCAGCTGCTGTATGCGCGCGAACAACGCTTCATGGATCGACCCGAAGCGCTCGGCGCGCCGCGCTCTGACTCGTGCCACGACCGCGTCGATGTCGACCGTGCTTCCTTGCTCATCAAATGCGAGCCGTGCGTAGGCTTCGCCGCCCTGAGCGGCAACTTTGACCACGTCGATGAACGAGCCATCGCCCTTGCCGGGCCCGACACGTCGCAGATCGAGCTCGCGCTCTTGCACCCGCACGGCCTGACCGATGCGCTGCTCGCGGCTCAGCTTCCCGCTGACCTCGACCACCGAAAACGGCACCCGACGCCGTACGCGCTCCTTCCTGGGCTCGAAACGCTCGACGATCTGCAGCTCACAAGCACCGCGCACATGCTCGGGCAAGCGCACTTTCCCGAGCCGACCATCGTCCTTCAGCTCGAGGTCGAGCGAGCGCGACTTATCAGCGTTCACCAGCCTGACATCATATGCGTGGCACTTGTCCAAGGGAGGGAGAAACTCCATCCGGATGCTGCTTCCGGGCAAAGCGATCTGTCCGGCTGCGAGATCGATGGTCACACGCGCTGAGCTCATGAGTCCCCCTGTGTTCGTTCGGTATGCTCCGTGTAACTTTTTTGCCGTGCAGTGGCAGTGACTCGCATCACGTCTCTTGTCGAAGCCCTCATTTAAAGACCATACGAAGCCGTGTGATCGAGGTCACTGTGCCTCAGCCGCCTGTAGTTATAATGCGGCGCTCGAGGTCTCTATGAGAAACACACTATCGCTCGTCGTCATGTTGTTAGGCTGTGGCGCGGACGAACCGTCTGCTGACGCTTCGATCTGGGAGCCGTACGCTGCGACCGAGAACATCGCCGGCAGGTCTCTGGACGAGTGGGCTGTCGAGTGGAACCGCTGGACCTACGCGCAGACCAGCTGTGACAGTCCGTGGACCGATATCGATGGCTCACAATGCGGCCTCTACCAAGACGAGGACAGCCCCGTCTTCTTTCTCACGTTCGCGCCTTCGGAAACGCCTCGCTCGAAGTGCAAGCTACCGAGCGACAAGTTTATCTTCGTACCGGTGATCACTGTCACGGTCGACAACGTCGGAGAGGAGCCACCACTCGAAGCAGAAGAGCTCGAGAGGGACGCTATGGATGGGTTGGAGTCGATGCGCGACCAAATGCTCGTCGTGGACGGCAGCAGCTTCCCGATGGAGGAGCACGTCGTCGCTCCGATCAAACATACGGCGCTGCTGCCAGCTGCACCGAACTACTACACTTGTCAGGGGGTCGAAGGTTACGAGAATCTTACACTCGATCCTGTGTATGTTGCCGGGTACTTCGCGCTCTTGCCACCGCCAGGCCCGGGCAAGCACACGCTGAGCTACGCGGGCGCGCAGGATATCTACGGCGTGTCCCAGGTCAGCCAAGCAAACATGCAGCTCACAGTGGACACACTATGACGTTAGGATCGGCGTCGCTGACGGCTGCCGTGTTGTCGCTCGCATGCGTCGCTTGCAGCGACATCCTCGACCTACAGCCCGCGCTGACCGCCGCACCGAGCTGCACCGAGGATGCGGAATGCCGATCCGGAGAGATCTGTCAGTACCTGCAGTGCGTGAGTGCGACTTGTCAGCTCAGCCAGCTGCGCTGCAACGGTCTCGATGCAGAGCGCTGCAGCAATGATGGCGCATGGACGATCGCGGAGCACTGTACGGCGGCTTGTGCCATGGGTGCGTGCGTCACTCCACCGAGCTGCGGCGCCAAAAGTCAGACCTGCGCGGGTGTCTCGTGCTGCAGCGCGTCAGTAGTCGACGGCGGCAAGTTCGACCTACGCTATCGATACGCGACCGGTGACGATGCTACGGAATCCGAGCAAGTGCCGCGCACTGTCCGTAGCTTCATTCTCGACCGCTTCGAGGTGACCTGGAGCCGATTCTTGGAGCTCGCGGAGGCCTATGACGATCGAGAAAAGACGCGACCGAAAGATGGCGCTGGCGCACACCCGGCCTTTCCCTCTTCGGGCTGGAAAGCAGCATGGGCCGAGTCGCTCGCGCTCGTGCCTGACTCCAGGCGCGGGCTGCAAAACGTGCTGGATCGCGCGCGTCGGCCCTCGCCTGCAGAGAGCGGGGACTTGCCCGTGCGCGGGATCAACTGGTATCTGGCATTCGCTTTCTGCATCTGGGACGGCGGGCGTCTACCCACCGAAGCGGAGTGGGCATATGCAGCTGTCGGCGGCAACGACGGCCAGCGCATCTACCCGTGGACTCCGCGCGACCGCAGTGCGTCAATTCTAGCCGAGGACGCTCTCTTCAGCGATGGCGAGACGCTGGAAGACGTCGGTCCCGTTGGCACGCACCCGTCTGGCGAGGGCGAATTCGGCCAGGATGATCTCGCGGGCAACGTCGCCGAGTGGGTGGCCGATGTCTACCAAGAGCGGCTCGAGCCCGACTGCGCGGACGACGGCGCGCTGCGCTTGGACGAGCACGAATGCCTGCAGCGCGAGGGCGGGGCGCTGCGAGTCCAGCGCGGCGGCTCGTACCGCGACAACGCGGAAGGCCTTCGCAACGATGCTCGCAGCTACGGCTTGACGGATCGCAGCGACCAACCGATCGGGTTTCGTTGCGCGCGAGATATGCCGAGCCCCGCTTTTACAACTAGCAACGAGGGTGACTAACAACGATCACCCGGGCACGCACTTCTTGCAGGTGTTTTGTACCATCCCAGGTGGGCACGTCCCATCTGGGTTGAGAGCTACGCCGCGCTTACAGTCTTCTATGCCCGGGTCGGTTGTGGCGGGCTCCTGTTTCTTGGCGCCACCGCAAGCCAAAGTCGATAGAGCGCCCGCTACGATGAGCATGTAAAGCCGTTGTTTCACGATTTCCTCCAGAGTGACTTCATGTGGAGCGCTGAATCTGTGGTGGCTTCGCCACGCGAACAAGAGAGTTTGATCACACGTTCGTGCGAACTTATCCAACACCGCGCGCCTGACGGCGCGTGGGTGCGCTCGGCGACGCCTGGGATGTACCCACCGCGATTGCTGTGCGCGGCATGCGCGCGCTGCTGATCAGCGTGCCAACTCCCGCGTCGAGCTTGAGCGAGGCCCCCCCGCGAGAACACGCGCTTTAGCGCGGGCCTTTGGGGAGGCCAAGGACGCGTTCCGCGATGATGTTGCGTTGGATTTCCGAGGTGCCGCCTGCGATGGTTTCGGAGTAGGCGTCTAGGTAGTCGTGGCCTAGGCCGTGGGTGCCGATGACTTCGGGGGCGTCGATGCCGAAGAGGTCGATCGCGGCTCGGTTCACGCGTTGCGCGTATTCGGCGAAGCCTACGCGTACGAGGGAGCCGCTCGAGTCGGGCGTGGTGTCTGCCGAGTCGAGCGCGAGACGGTATGCCATGGCGCGGATGGCTGCGCCTTCGGCCCGCAGCTGACAGAGGCGGGCACGCATCTGTGGTCGTTCGCGCGGGCATGCGCCGAGTAACCGCTCGACCTTGTGTAAGAGCGCGAGCAAGAGCGCGAGACTGGAGGTGCCGCGCTCGAACGCTAAGGTGGACATCGCTGTGGCCCAGCCTTTGTTCAAGCCGCCCACGATGTTCGTGAGCGGGATGCGCGCACCGTCGTAGAACACCTCGCAGAACTTGTGCACGCCTGCCATCGTGCGGATCGGCCGCACGGTGATGCCAGGTGTGTTCATGGGACAGATGATCCAGGTCAGCGCCGCGCTGGTCTTCGCGGTCGGATCTGTACGTACCAGCAGCTCTTGGTAGTCGCCGATGTCCGCAAAGCTGCACCAGATTTTCTGGCCTTCGACGACCAGGTCATTGCCGTCGATCACGCCGCGCGCCTTGATGCCGCCGAGGTCAGATCCGGCACCAGGCTCCGAAAAACCCTGACACCAGATCACTTCGCCGTTCACGATCTTCGGCAGATGAAACGCACGTTGCTCGGGCGTGCCGCACATGATCAACGTGGGCCCTGCGTGGTTTACGCCGACGAAAGTCGAATCGAGTGGGCTCGGTGCACCGGCGCGCGCGTACTCCTCGAACCAGATGATCTGTTCGAGCACGCTCGCGCCACGACCGCCCATGTCCTTCGGCCACGCGATGCCGGCCCAGCCGCCTTGCGCTTGCGTGCGTTGCCAGCTGAGCGCGTAGTCGCGCGATGCGGGGCCATCGGGCGGTGGCGCGGTCTTCGGAACATTGTGTGCCAGCCAAGCGCGCGCTTGTGCTCTGAACGTTTCAGTCATGGGTTTCCTCTGAGGAGCTGCGCGCGAATCGCGTGTTTGAGCACTTTGCCAGCGTCGTTCTTAGGCAGACTGTCAAACAGCACGACTTGCTCGGGGATCTTGAACGACGCGATGCCGAGCTTCGTGCAGTACGCGCGCAGCTCTGCAACATCAGGTCCCGGTTGTGTCTTCGGCACGATCGCGGCACACGCGAGCTCGCCGCGCTCAGGATCGGGCAGTCCTACGATCGCGACCTCTGCGATGTTGGGATGGTCGATCAACATGTCTTCGACTTCTTTGGGCGAGATGTTCTCGCCCTTGCGGATGATGATGTCTTTGGTGCGGCCCGCGACTACTAGATAGCTCTCGTCCACCCAACGGCCCAGGTCACCTGTGCGGTAGTACCCTTCCTCGTCGAAGACATTCGCTTCGTCTTCCGGGTGCACGTAGCCGATCAGCATCTGCGGGCCTCTCGCTCTGATCTCACCGGCGTCGCCCACCAGCTTGACCTCGCCAATGCCTACGCGACCGTCGGTCTCCGCTGCGTGGTCGAGCGTCGCGCGATCCGGCGCGCCCACCGTGGTGACTGGCACCTCCGTCGAGCCGTACACGCGCGTGAAGATGGTGTTGTGAAAGTGCGCCGCCGCGTTGCGGATCAGCGAGGGTGGCACCGATGCTCCGCCACAGATGAACACTTTGAGGTTCGGGAGGTGAGTGCGCGCTTGCTGCGCCGCCGCCAGCAGCTGCTGCAGGAACGGTGTGGCGCCGGCCATGTGCGTACAGCCTTCGCGCAGGATCACCTCCAGCGCAGACGTAGCGTCCCACTTGTCGACCAATACGGCCGTTGAACCGAGCAAGAGCGGTGCCTCGAAGGTGTAGATCGAACCGCCGATGTGACTGATAGGAGACGCGACGAAAAACTTGTTACCCGGCGCGACATGCCAGTACTGCCCGATTTGCTTCACCAAAGCGTGAATGGTGTTCTGGCTGTGCAGCACACCCTTCGGCGTCCCCGTGGTTCCCGACGTGTAAAGCAAGAGCCGCGCAGCATCCGGGTCTCCACCCGGTAGCTCGTACTGTTCAACCTGCGCAAACAGCGCGGCGTACGGCGTGTGCTCGCGCGCGTCGCCCCGCACGACTACGACACTGGGCGGCTCGCGGAGCTGCGTGCACACGCGCGAGAGCATGCCCGCGTAGTCATGACCGCGAAACTGCTCGGGGATGAAGACCACACGACTCTGCGTATCCGCGAGCAAATACGTGAGGTCACGGTCGCGCAGCGATGGCAGGATCGGGTTCGCCACCATCCCAGCGAGCTGTGTCGCGAGATAGATAGTGGCTGCTTCGTGCCAGTTCGGCAGCATGAACGAGATGACGCTGCCCGGGGCGGCACGTGCAAGCAGCGCATTCGCGAGAGACTGAACCTGACGTAACAACGTCTTACTGTCAATTCTGACCTCACCGTCCACGATCAGCGTGCGCTCAGGCGTGTGCTCTGCAGCGCGCTCGAGCGCGTCGCCGAGCGTCTGCCGCACCCACAAGCCGGCGTCGTAGGCCGAGCGGGCGCGCGCTTCATCCCACCGAATCCATCTACCTTCGACGAGCTTGCGTTTGTCCATTCTTCTTTTGCAAACAACCAGTGATGCTATAGCTTGATTAGATCACTAAGCTGTTTATCGCAATGTCAGAACGATATCACCCTAGCGCAGAACAAGTCGCGTTCGCAGCGTCCGTCGGCCAATCGCTAACATCGATCTTGCCGTCTGCGCGATTGCACCAGTTGAAACAAGAGTCTGCCCCAACTTGGGCAGCACTCAGCGAGCTGGGTGTATTCGAAATCTCAGGCAGTGGGCTCGGCGCTGCAGAAGAAGCGTTGATCGTGCTCGAGCTGGGCCGGCGCGCGGTGGGCGCTTCTGTGTTAGCGAGCATCGGTGCGGCACACCTGTCGTCACAAGCGCAGCGCGTAGCTGCAAGCTATCGCCGAGGCAACCGCGTCATCGTTGTGGATGATCCAGACGCGGAGCTCATGCTGGTACGCAGCAACAAAGGCGCGACGCTGTGTGGACCTGCAACATCGCGCGTGCTCGATGACAAGTTGTGGACGAGCAGCTTGCACGAGATCGTCGCGCAGAGTCGCATCATTGCAGAAGCCACATCCGCGCAGCTCTTACGTCTGCGGCTGATCGATGCGGCTGCGCTCGCAGGCATCGCACGCGCCGCACTCGACATGGCGGTCAGCTACGCGCTCATGCGCGAGCAGTTTGGGCGCCCTATCGGCACGTTCCAAGCGATCAAACACCATTGCGCCAACATGGCGCTGGCCGCGCGCACTGCCGCTGATCAACTGAGCTTCGCCGCAGTGGCGTTGGACGACGAACGCGACGACGCACGCTTGCAGGTCGAAAGCGCGCTCTACGTCGCCGGCACAGCCGCGCTCGACAGCTGTGCGAAGAACATTCAGGTCCACGGCGGCATGGGCTTCAGCGACGAAGCCGAGCCACATCTATTCTTGAAGCGCGCGCATCTATATCTCGAGATCGCTGGCGGCCTAGAGAGCAGTCTGGAGCGTCTGGGTGAGATCCCACCGAGAGGAGACCAATGAGCACAACATTGCCGAGCTACGAGACGCTGCTGCTCGAGCGCAGCGGACGTCTCCTGACGATCACGCTCAATCGACCAGACGTGCTCAACGGCGTCAACGCCCAGATGCACAAAGACTTGGTCGATGTCGTTAGCTTCGTCGCCGAAGACGACGGCTCCGATGTGATCGTGTTGACTGGCGCGGGTCGAGCGTTTTGCGCGGGGGGAGAGCTCAGCTACATCGCGGAGACCGCGCAACATCCGGAGCGGTTCGATATCGACGCTCGGCGCGCCAAGCGCATCGTGTTTGGTCTGCTCGATCTAGAAAAGCCCGTGGTTTGTAAGCTCAACGGTCATGCTGTTGGGCTCGGTGCCACCATCGCGCTGCTGTGCGATATGATCTTCGCCGCTGACACAGCGAAGATCGGCGATCCACATGTCAACGTGGGTCTGGTCGCCGGTGACGGCGGCGCGCTGGTCTGGCCGGCGCGCATCGGCTACGCGCGTGCAAAGGAATATCTGCTCACGGGTGAGCTGATCCTTGCTCCGAAAGCAGAGGCAATCGGGCTGATCAATCGCGCTCTGCCCGCTGCAGAGCTCGATGCCGCAGTGGACGCGTTTTGTCAGCGCCTCCTCAACGGGTCGACCCAAGCGATGCGCTGGACGAAGGTCACGATGAACCTCGAGCTCAAGCGCATTGCCCACGCGGTGATGGACGCCGGCATCGCGTACGAAGCTGTTAGCGTGCGCTCAGAGGAACACCGGCAAGCGGTAGACCGGCTGCTCAAGCGCTAGAAGCAGTGCTGCATGACTGCTCGTGCTTGGGCGCCAGGCCCTCCGAGCTCAGAGAGCAGCAGCTTGAGCCGGTAGGTCCACAGGTGCAGCGGATGCTCGAGCGTCATGCCCATCGCGCCTAGCATCTGATGCAGGTCGTAGCAGAGACGATGGCTGCTCTCTTGCGCGTGGAACGCCGCGAGCGCAGCGTCGCCCTCAGCGGCAGTGCCCGCGGCCTTCAAGGCCAAGTGCTTCACGCCGCCTGCGAGCACGGCGCACTCGGCCATGCGGTGACGCAGCGCTTGGAACGTGCCCAGCGGCTTGCCGAACTGCTTGCGCACGCTGAGATGCTCGACGGTCGAGTCGATCGCCGCTTGCATCAGCCCAGCGGCTTCAGCGGCGAGCGCGATGCGGAACCACTTCCGTGCTTCTGCGGCATCTTGCGCAGCCAATGGCGTCCCGGTAACGGCCCGCTTCAAACGCGCCATCGGGTACGCGTAGATCGAAGCCACCGGCTCGACGTCGTCTGCGTCGATACGCGCGATGCTCAGCTGAGCACCGTCTGCGATCAGCAATGTCTTGGCACCAGCGACGAAGCGCCCCGGCTTGCCGCGCTCGATCCATGCGAAGGGGCGCGGGAGCTCCCCACCCTGCAGGTGCGGGCGAACCAACATGGAAAGCGCGACCTCCGCAGTGAACGGCAAGCGCGCCAAGCGCTCGACGGTCAGCGCTGCGGCCAAAGGACCAAGACCTTGCGTGCCGGCGATGTCGAAGAACTCCGCTTGCTCGAGCGCTGAATCCAGCGCGGCGCTAACCAGCGCAAAGCCTCGAAACTCGATCGGGATCTGCTGATACTGCGCGGCCAGGCCATCGACCGCAGTGGCCAAATCAACTTGTTCGGTGGTGAGCGTGAAGTCCATCAGCGCGGCTCCCTCGGCAAACGCAGCAGTTCCGTAGCGACCAAGTTGAGCTGGATCTCCGCCGCGCCCGATGCAATGCCAGCCACGATGCCGCGCTGGTGATGCGCGAGCAGCATCGGATCGCCGCCCGCCAACGCGTCGGGACAATGTTCGACGACAAACTCAGACACCAGACGCTCGCAGTTGACGGTCGCTACGCGCGCGGCACTCCCTTCCGGACCGGTGGTCTTGCCGTGCCTGCGCTGGTCGACGATATGATAGCTGTATTGACGCGCGACTTCGCAAGCCGCGCGCGCACGTGCAACCTGCACGTATGCACTGGGCGCTAGACGTTCTTGCGCGCGCAGCTGCGAGACCGCGCGCTCGAGCATGCGCGTCGCGAGAATGAAGCGCGGAATGCCGACGCGCTCCAGCGACAGCGCAGCGCGCACGATGTTCCAAGCATCGCCTTCCGCGCCGAAACGCGCGGACTCCGGCACCTCCACGTCGTCGAAGAAGACTTCGTGGATGTCGCCTTCGCCGATCACGCTCGGGATGTCTCGGACCGTGATGCCTGGCGTGTCCATCGGCACGAGGAAGATCGAGATGCCGTTTTTGCCCTGCCCGGTGCGCGCGAGCAGATAACACGTGTCGGCATCGCCCGCGTACGACGTCCAAATCTTCTGGCCGTTGATGCGGTAGCTCGTGCCGTGGCGCTCTGCAGCCGTGCGCAGCGAAGCGAGATCAGAGCCCGCCTCCGGCTCGGAGAAACCCTGGCACCACAGCGTCTCGCCGCGCGCCATCTTCGGAATGTAGCGGTCCTGCTGGGCTTCAGTGCCGAAGCGCATGAGCGTGGGACCGATCCAGTTTACGTTCATGTATTGGCCGCCGCGTGGCTCGCCTACCGCCCACATCTCTTCGGCCAGGATGAACGCAGTCCAAGGGTCGGCGTCACGCCCGCCCCAGCGCGCGGGCCAGTGCGGGACCAGCAACCCCGCGTGCGCGAGCTTCGCGCAGAACTCTTTGGAAAAGCGGGTTTGCTCCGGCGAACCAGGGCCGTGAGCGAGCTGCTCCCAATCTGGTGGGAGATTGGCAGCGAGAAACTCGCGCACGGTCGAGCGAAAGGCGGCTTGCTTATCGTCCCAGGCAAAGTCCATCGGCTTGATTCAGCACTAGCATCATTTCGTGCGCGCGTTCAACTCGCACATTAAAACTGACACAACACAGCGCATACATCAAAAGCCATTCAATATACTGTTAGGTACCAATACTCGTTGTGTCGCATCGGCACGCGCACTAACGTCCTGGCCCGCCATGCAATACGAGACGATCCGCTGGAACCTCGACTCGGGCATCCTCACGCTCACGCTGCATCGACCGGAGCAGCTGAACGCGTTCACCATTCAGATGATGACCGAGCTCGTTCACGCGTTTGAGCGCGCAAGTGACGATGATCACGTTCGCGCGATCGTCGTCACTGGCGAGGGACGCGCGTTTTGTGCGGGCATGGATCTCGCCGCAGGCAGCAGCACCGACAACGCGTTCGGACTCGACGCGAGCCTGCGGCCCACACTCGCAGACATGCATGAACGCTTCGACACGCCGCAAGTCGCAAGTGGTGCACGTGAGCCCGGGGGCAAGCTCGCGCTGGCGATCTACGCGTGCAAGAAGCCGGTGATCGCAGCCATCAACGGCCCCGCCGTGGGCATCGGCGCGACCATGACATTGTCGATGGACATTCGGCTCGCGTCACAACGCGCGCGCATCGGGTTTGTGTTCGGCAAGCTCGGGATCGTGCCTGAGGCCTGCTCCACCTGGTTTCTGCCGCGCTTGGTCGGCATGCAACAAGCGCTCGACTGGCTCTATAGCGCGGAGATCATCGACGCCGAGGAAGCGCTGCGTGGTGGGCTCGTCAAGGCGGTGTACCCCGCGGAGACGCTGCTCGATGAAGCGTACAAGCTCGCGCGCCGCTACACGCAGCAGCGCTCGCCCGTGTCCGCAGCGCTGATCCGGCAGATGACCTGGCGCAACAGCGCACAAGCTCAGCCGCTCGAAGCGCACCGCATCGAATCACTCGGTGTGTTCTATACGAGCATCGGCGACGGCCAAGAAGGCGTGCAAGCGTTCCTCGAAAAACGCGCGCCGCAGTTCAGCGGCAAAGCATCCGAGATGCCTCCGTTTTATCCCTGGTGGAGCTGACACATGTTTGAAGCATTTATCATCGACGCGGTGCGTGTCGCAGGCGGGCGGCGCAAGGGTCGACTTGCAGGCATTCACGCGGTGGATCTCGGCGCGCTCAGCTTGAACGCGATCGTCGATCGCACCAGTGTGGATCCGGCGGCGGTCGACGATGTGATCTTCGGTTGTGTCACACAGGCTGGCGAACAAAGCCAACATGTGGGCCGCAACTGCGTGCTCGCGTCGAAGCTTCCGCAGTCGGTACCCGCTGTGACGATCGACCGGCAGTGCGGCTCATCCCAACAGGCGATCCACTTCGCCGCGCAGGCGGTGATGTCGGGCTCGCAAGACCTCGTGATCGCGGGCGGCGTCGAGAGCATGACGCGCGTGCCGATGAATTCCGCTGTGATCGGGGCCAATCCACTCTCCCCTCATGAGCAGCAGCGCTTCAAAGTCGAGAGCTTCAGCCAGTTCGTCGGCGCCGAGATGATCGCGAAGAAGTGGGGCTTCACGCGCGAGCAGCTCGACCAGTTTGCGCTCGAGAGTCAGCAGCGCGCGGCGGCAGCGATCGCATCGGGTGCGTTCGCCGACGAGGTCGTGAAAGTCACGTTGAACGACGCCGTCCATGAGCGCGACGAAGGCGTACGCCTCGACTGCTCGCTCGCTGGCCTCGCCAAGCTCGAGCCGATCAGCCCAGGCGGCGTGCTCACCGCAGGCAACTCCAGCCAAATGTGCGACGGCAGCTCCGCCGTGCTGATCGCCAACGAACGCGCGGTGAAAGCGCACGGTTTCAAGCCGCTCGCACGCATCGTCAACCTGACAGTGACCGCGGGTGACCCCGTGATCATGCTCGAAGAACCGCTCTACGCCACGCCCAAAGCCCTCGCACGGGCAGGCTTGAGGCTGAGCGACATCGACCTCTTCGAAGTCAACGAAGCCTTTGCCTCGGTCCCGCTCGCCTGGCTGAAACACCTCGGCGCCGATCCCTCCAAGCTCAACGTCAACGGCGGCGGGATCGCGCTCGGCCACCCGCTAGGCGCCACGGGTGGCAAGCTCATGGCCACCTTGGTCCACGCCCTACGCCGCCGTCGGCTGCGCTACGGCCTCCAAACCATGTGCGAAGGCGGCGGCATCGCCAACGTCACGATTATCGAAGCGCTATAACGCAGGCTTTTCTGCCACCGCGCGGATGTAGTCGAGTTGTAAGAGGCCCCATGGGTTCTTGACTACGATTTCAGCTGGGCCCCAGAGCAGCGTTGCGACCATCATGTTCATTCTGCGTGCGAATGCTGGGTCGCTGAGCTTGGCCATCGTGTACTTCGAAAATGGCACCAACGTCTCGTCGTAGATGCAGTCTACCTGCGCCGAAAAGCCTGCTTCGCGCAGCCTGTCTGCGTAGACGAACCTGTCGTGCACGTTGTCATCGCAGACTTTGCCCAAGTGCAAGCCCAAGTGGCTGAGCATGCGTGGGAAGAATGACAGGTGATCGAACGGCAAAAAAAGCAGGTCATACGTCACGAGCCGCCCGCCCGGCCGCAACACGCGAAAGGCCTCGCGGAAAAAATCGCGGCGCGTCGGGAAATGGAACGCGCACTCCAGCGCGAGCACTTTATCGAAGCTGTTGTCTTCGAAGGGTATGTTTGTGGCTGACGCGAGCTTGTACTGGATACGGTCAGACAAGCCTTTCTGCGCCACCCGCTTGCTCGCGAAGTCCAGCTGAGAGTGCGTGATGTTGATGCCCGTGATCTCGCGTGGCGCGAAGTGTTCGAGCAAGTACAAGTCCTGATCGCCGTAGCCAAAGCCGACATCGAGCAGCCGATCAGTGGAGCTGAGCTGCAAGCTCTCACCGGCGTCCTGCACGAGCGCCTCGCTCGCGTTGTCGAGGTCGGTCTCGCCGTCTTTCCAGAACCCCACGTTGCGATAGAGCGTACGTTCGGTGAAATAGTTCTCGAACGACGTCAGCTCGTAGAGCAGATCCGCACGTGAACGGGATGGATTGATCGACAACGCCACAGCGTGACGAAGCTCACGAAAGCGACGTGGCCAATTCACGCTATCAGCCTGATGATATTCAGCAGTTGTCATGCGCGCAGCACTAGCAACGACCGCTGACGATCGAAAGATTCCCAATCAGGTCACGGATTGATGATCAACGCTTCACCCACTGCGACGAGAGCGCGAAGTCCGACAGGTACTTCGTCGAGCTCCAGCCGCCGTCTACAACGATGGTTTGGCCATTGATGAAGCTGCCGCCCTGCGAGCACAGAAATGCGACGGTGCTGGCGATGTCGTCGACACTGCCCATGCGTTGGCTCGGCGTCATCTCGACGTTCATCTTGCGGAAGCGTTCGTCCTCCAGCCGATGATGGGTCATCGGTGTGGGGATGACGCCCGGCGCAACGGCGTTGCAGCGAATGCCGGCGGCGCCGTACTGACAGGCGATGTGCGTGGTGAGCGCGGTCATGCCGCCCTTGGCTGCAGAATAGGCGCCGCCGCGTAAGCCGCCCACGACGGCGTATGTCGATGTGACGTTGATGATCGCCGAGCCGGGCTTCATGTGTGCGATCACATCGCGAGCCAAACGAAACGGCGCGCGCAACATCACCCCGAGGAAGTGGTCGAGCGTGGCATCGTCAGTCTCGTGCAGCGGCTTGGGGCTGCCGATGCCCGCGTTGTTGATCAAAAAATCGATCCGGCCCCAGCGCTCGATCGCAGCTTGGACGATGCGCTGCGGCGCCTCGTCCGCGGTGACATCGACAGCCAGCGTCGCGATGCGAGCAGCGTCCGTGGACGCAGCGACGAGCTCAGCCAGCTTATGCTCGTCGCGCCCGACACCGAGCACGTGCATGCCAGCTTCTACCAGCATGGTCGCGCAACGCAGACCGATCCCACTGCTCGCACCTGTAACGATCGCTACCTGCATCACGCGCCTCCTTGCGCTCTCAAGAATGCCGCTCAGCGCGGCGGCATCCGGATCGCTCCGTCCAGGCGAATCGTCTCGCCATTCAACATCGGATTGCTGACGATGCTGTGCACCATCAGCGCATATTCTTCGGGTTTGCCGAGCCGGCTCGGAAATGGCACTTGCTTGCCGAGCGAGTCCTGCACGTTTTGAGGCAGGCCAGCCATCATCGGTGTCAGAAAGATTCCGGGCGCGATCGTGACGACGCGGATCGCGTGCTGTGCGAGGTCGCGTGCGACAGGCAAGGTCAAGCCGACGATGCCGCCCTTGGATGCAGCGTATGCCGCCTGCCCTACCTGACCATCGAACGCCGCAGCGCTCGCGGTGTTGACGATCACACCTCGCTCCTCGCCGAGCGGATCTGCCTGCGCCGCGCGCGCGGCAAAGTGTGTGATCACGTTGAACGTCCCGATCAGGTTCACCTCGACCACCTTGCGAAACTGATCGAGCGGATGCGGCGCAAACTCCTTGCCCACGGTTTTGGTGCCGAACGCGATGCCAGCGCAGTTCACCAGCACGCGCGCGATTCCGTGCGCTTTCTCTGCTGCAGCGATGGCCTCCTGCACGCTCGCGACGTCAGTCACATTGACTTTGAAGAAGCTGCCACCGATCTTCGCCGCATGCGCGCGACCGGTCTCCTCGTTCATGTCGAAGATCGCGACTCGCGCACCTTCACTCGCGAGCTTGGCTGCGCTCGCAGCGCCCAAACCCGAGCCACCACCAGTGACGATCGCCGCTACACCTTTAATCTGCATGTCTACACTAGCTCCAACGCCATCGCGGTGGCTTCTCCGCCACCGAGACAGATACCTGCCACACCACGCTTGCCGCCGCGCCGCTGCAGCGCCGCCAACAGCGTCACCAGAATGCGCGCGCCCGACGCTCCGATCGGATGCCCCAGCGCACACGCACCACCGTTCACGTTCAGCTTCGCGTGTGGAATAGCCAGCTCGCGCATGGCGATCATCGCGACCACGGCAAACGCCTCGTTGACCTCGAACAGATCGACCTCGTCGACAGACCAGCCCGCCTTGTCGAGCACTTTGCGCATCGCAGGCACGGGCGCGGTGGTGAATTGATCCGGCTCGTGTGCATGGCAAGCGCTCGCGACCACGCGCGCGATCGGCTTCAGACCGAGCTTGCTCGCAACGCTCGCACGCGTTAGCACGAGCGCGGCAGCGCCGTCGGAGATCGACGACGAGTTAGCAGGCGTTACGGTGCCGTCCTTCGCAAACGCGGGCTTCAGGCTCGGGATCTTGTCGAGCTTGGCTTTGCCTGGTTGCTCGTCGATCGCGACCTGCTCCTTGCCCGAACGCGTGGTGACTTCGACCGGCACCACCTCGGCGCTGAACGCACCGCTCGTGATCGCTTCGTTGGCGCGGGTCAGGCTCGCGATCGCGTAGGCATCTTGCGCTTCGCGCGTGAGCTCGTAACGCGACGCGGATCGTTCCGCGAACACGCCCATGAGCGTGCCCTGCTCGTACGCGTCTTCCAGACCGTCGAGGTACATCGCGTCTTTCACAGCGTCGTGGCCGATGCGCGCACCCCCGCGATGTTTCGCGAGCAGGTAGGGCGCGTTGCTCATCGACTCCATGCCACCTGCCACGATCACATCCGCTGCACCGGCAGTCAGCGTCTCACAGGCGAGGATGGCTGCCTGCATGCCCGAGCCGCACATCTTGTTCACCGTGGTCGCTTGCACCGAGCGCGGCAGCCCTGCAGCAAGCGCAGCTTGACGCGCCGGTGCTTGGCCGAGGCCAGCGGGCAACACACAGCCCATGTAGATGCGCTCGACCGCTGCGCCGTCGAGCCCAGCGCGCAAAACAGCGGCTTTAACTGCGGCCGCGCCGAGGTCGGTCGACTTGACCGAAGCGAGCGCGCCTTGAAACCCGCCCATCGGCGTGCGTGCAAACGATGTGATCACAATGGGATCGGACGACATGACACAATCTCCTCAGCTTATTGTCAGAGCGAGCGCGCGATAACCATACGTTGAATGTCAGACGTACCTTCGTAGATCTGACACACACGCACGTCGCGATAGATCTTTGCGAGACCGAACTCTTCGAGATAGCCGTAGCCGCCCAACGTTTGGATGGCGCCCGAGCACACGGCTTCGGCCATCTCCGATGAAAACAGCTTGGCCATCGAAGCTTCCTTCAGGCAAGGCTTGCCAGCATCTTTGACGCTGGCGGCGTGCAACACCAGCTGGCGCGCAGCTTCGAGCCGCGAGGCCAAGTCTGCGAGCCGAAAGCCCACCGCTTGATGCTCGATGATCGGCTTGCCCATGGACTTTCGATCCTTGGCGTACGCGGCTGCGATCTGCAGGGCGGCCTGCGCCATGCCCACCGCTTGGGCCGCGATGCCGATCCGGCCAGCCTCGAGGTTCGACAGCGCGATGCGATAGCCCTGCCCTTCGGCGCCCAAGCGCAGCTCGCTCTCCAGCTGCAGGTCATGAAAGCTCAAGCTGCAGGTCTCAGAAGCCGCTTGACCAAGCTTGTGCTCGACCTTGTCGACGACATAACCCGGTCGATCGGTCGGCACGAGAAACCCCGTGATCCCCTTTTTCCCCGCGTCCGGATCCGTGACGGCGAAGACCATCGTCAGCCCGGCGATCTTGCCCGAGGTAATGAACTGTTTGGTGCCGTTGAGGACATAACCGTTGCGTGCGCGCGTCGCACGGGTGCGAATGGCAGCCGCATCGGAGCCGGCATCGGCTTCACTCAGCGCAAACGCCCCGATCATCGAGCCGTCTGTGAGTGCGGGCAAAAAGCGCTCCTGCTGCTGCGCCGAGCCATCTTTGAGCAAGCCCGAGACGATCAGACTGTTCTGGATCGAGATGATCGTGGAGAGCGCGCCATCGGCAGCAGCGAGCTCGATCAACGCTGCCGCGTAGGAGACGTAGTCGGCGCCTGCACCACCCTTGTCTTCAGGTGCGGTCATAGCCATCAGACCCAAGCTGGCCAACTCCCGAAAGAGCTCGGGAGGATAGGCGCCGTCCGACTCGAAACGTAGAACGTGCGGCCGGATGCGCTCCTGGGCGAAATCACGAACGGAGTCGGCGATGGCTTGTTGCGTCGGTGAGAGCAGCATAGTGCGTACAGGGATAGTACTTCAGCAACGCGTTAAGTCTAAGCCCCGCGTGGCACAGGAATTCAGGTGAAAACTGAGCTCGGCAGCGCTTTGCCTCAACTCGCGCGTCGGCGTTCATTCCCACGAACACCCGGCGCGGATGACAGCGGACACGCGAGCGCGTACACATGCGTAAGGAGACCTGCCGAGATGATGAAGAGCGTAAACCCCGCGACCTCGGAGACTCTCGCGAGCTTCGAAGAGCACACCGACGAGCAAGTGGAGCTGAAGCTGCAAGCGGCAGCGCGTGCGTTCCAGTCGCACCGGCGCACGAGCTTCGCACAGCGCGCGGAACGCATGAACCGTGTCGCCGAGCTGTTGACCGCGGACAAGCAGCGTTATGGCCGCATGATGACCGAGGAGATGGGCAAGACGCTCAAGTCGGCGATCGCCGAAGCGGAGAAGTGTGCGCTCGCCTGTCGCCACTATGCCCAGCACGCCGAGGTCTATATGCGCGACGAGCCCATCGCGATAGACGACGCGCGTTGCTACGTGCGCTTTCTGCCGCTCGGCGCGGTGCTCGCGGTCATGCCTTGGAACTTCCCGTTCTGGCAGGTGATCCGGTTCGCGGCGCCCGCGATCATGGCCGGCAACGTCGGGTTGCTCAAGCACGCATCGAACGTTCCGCAGTGCGCGCTTGCGCTGGAACAGCTGTTCGTCGACGCAGGCTTCGAGCCCGGCGTGTTCCAGACGTTGCTGATCGGCTCGCGCCGCGTCGCGAGCATCATCGAGGATGAGCGGGTCGCAGCAGTCACGTTGACTGGCAGTGAGGGTGCAGGCGTCGAGGTCGCGGGCACCGCGGGCCGCAAGCTGAAAAAAGCGGTGCTCGAGCTCGGCGGCAGCGATCCGTTCATCGTCATGCCTTCTGCTGATCTCGAAAAAGCTGTGTCTACCGCGGTGATCGCGCGAAACATCAACAACGGACAGTCGTGCATCGCCGCCAAGCGCTTCATCGTGCATAGCGCAGTGTACAAAGAATTCGAGCAGCGCTTCGTAACAGCGGTGAAAGCACTGCGCGTAGGTGATCCTATGCGCGACGACGTCGACATCGGTCCGCTCGCTACGCCAGACGGCGTGACGAGCTTGGCGGAGCAGGTCGAGCGCTCGGCCGCTGCAGGCGCGAAAGTACTCGCAGGTGGCAAAACACTCGCAGGCCCCGGCAACTTCTACGCACCCACGGTCATCGCGCAGATTCCAGAGAGTGCACCCGTGTACCGCGACGAAGTCTTCGGGCCCGTAGCGCTACTCTTCGAGGCGAAGAACATCGACGAAGCGATCGCCATCGCCAACGACTCGAGCTTCGGCCTCGGCAGCAGCGTGTGGACTCACGAGCCCGCAGAGCAACAACGCTTCATCGACGAGCTCGAAGCCGGCCAAACCTTCATCAACTCGATGGTCGCCTCGGACCCCCGAGTCCCGTTCGGCGGCATCAAACGCTCAGGCTACGGCCGCGAGCTAGGCAGCTACGGCATCCGCGAATTCGTGAACGCGAAAAGCGTGCTGATCAACGGCGCAACCCGCCCCGCCGCTACCCACTCGGAGTAAGCGGCAACTCCAGACGGAACGCCCCCGCACACGTCGCCGAGCAGCAGTTCGAGCATGATCGGCGCTTGCGTCATCGCCGCGCTGGGCCGGTCGATGTCCTGCCAGCGAGTATCCCGCGCTTCAACCTCCGGCGCTCGGCGCGACACCTTCGCGAACGATGGCACGCGCCGCGCGGAGCACGCGCCGCTCACAGCTGCGCGATAGTGCTCGGCAGGACACAGTAGCTGCCCGCAAAAGGTCCTCGGTCGAGCACGGGGGTGCAGTTGTAGTTGCTCGGACAGCGACAATCCGGAGCGCCCTGATCGGCTGGTACATCGCAACGGCAGGTGCAGTACACGCGTTCGGCCACCGACTCTCGCGAGGCGCACGCGCTCGCGCCGGACTCGGCTTCGCTGCACTCAGGTGAGGGATCGCCCGCCAAATGGTAGACGAGGCACGGGCTGCCTCCGCAGCCGTCGGCGGCGGTATCCAGATAGGCTTGTGACTCGTCGAAGCCGCCGCTCGGCATCGGCGAGGGCTCGCAAGTCGCGCCTAACGCGTCGCTCGCGGCGAGCGCCTGGCCCGAGGCGAAACAAGTGCTCGGGGCTACGCTCTCGACGTTGCCGTCGTCGGAGCGCCGCAGCGCGACCGAGCACACCAGCTGCGCGTGCGCACCTTCGGGCAATGTCAGGCCGGGCGTGTAGCGGAAGCCACGGCGGCAGGGCGCATCGGCTTCGCCGAGTTGCTCGCTGTAGTAGAAGCCGGCGCCGACTGGCTCAGCGCCTGCTTCTGGCGCTGGTATTTGCTTGACCCGGCAGCGGGGCGAGTTCTCGTCCGTGAGATCGAGCGCCGACAATGGGCCGCTGCAACGCTGGAGCGTAGCGGGCACGGCGTTTGGCTCGTCCGCGGCCCAGATGATCTCGCACGCCACCAGCCCTTGATCGTCGCGCACCAAGGCTGGCTCCGTGCAGCTCGCGCCACTCGCTAATTCATCGACCAGCCGCCGCTTCATCACACTGACCAAACAGTCGGTGGGGGAGTTTTCGACGCCTCCGCTCTCACACTTGCCATCGATGCATTGACTGCCGAGCTCGCGCAGCGCTTCGCAACCGCTGACAAGTCCGAGGCATAGGCCGAGTACGAGGTTAACTTTGCCGTGCATGATTCCTCCGTGGCGTTGTGAGATCCCCTATGAGTCGTCGCCAAGGGCGGCGATTGTTGCCACTCGTTTCACGGGACCGGCGCAATACTCGCATCCAGCAGCGCGCGCACCCGGCGCGCGTGCGGGGAAAGCGGAAAACGTTCCACGAAGCTGCGCGCGCGCTGCCAGGCTGCAGCTCTGTGTTTGAGCTTCTGCAGCGCTTCGATCGCTATCATTTCGCGCTCCTCGCTGAACACGCCGCTCGGATACACCCGAAGATGCTCGTCGGTGCGCTTCAGTGTGAGCGCGGGGTCGTCGCGCAACGCCGCTTGCGCTTGCTGCAGCAATCTGAGCTCGGCTTCGGGTGAGCTAGCTTTCGCCACAGCGGCGCGCACCGGTGCGCGTGCAGCGCGCGGGCGTCCAGCTACGCTTGGTGCAGCCGAGGGCGGCGCGCAGGCTGAAGCTGGCAGCGGCGTCCCAGGCAGGAGCTCAGAACACGGCGCGAGTGGAGTCTGCACGTCGCTCGAGCGGTCTGGATTGGCCAGCGGTGACAGCTGCCAGTCGATCGGTGCTTGCATGGGCGCCCTGTCATCCACACGCTTCGGTGGCACCTCTAGTGGCTCAACGCTTGGGACTGCGAGGAGGCTATACCCTAGTGCCAGCGCTGCTCCGGCTAAACCCAGACGCGTGAGCGCAGCGCGGACGGAACCTGACGCTGATGGCTGCAAGGCGCCGCTTGTGGCAGACGCTGAAAGCTGCGCTTGAATCACAACACCTCCGAGCGCGCGCTCCATCCGTTCGCTGAATCGCGCGATGGCTCGATCGCTCACGCGTTCAGCGCGAGCCGAGCGGATCGCGTCGGCGAGCCCATCTGGCTCGCCGCTGGTAGAGTCGGTCAGGCGTTTCGGCTCGTTCAGGTGCATGGCCCACGCTCCTGTGCTCGCGCGCGTTCGAAGTGCGCGCGTACTTGGCGTCGTGCTGCGTGGAGACGGGTGTAGGCAGTGAAGCGCGGGCAGCCGAGCGTCTCGGCGACTTCACGCATCGGCAGCTCTTCGATCTCATACAGCACGAAGACGGCGCGCTGCTCAGCTGAGAGCTGGTCGAGCGCACGCTCGAGCAACACCACCTGCTCGCGCTGTGCACAACTGGCCTCGGCGTCGGGTACTTCGTCCTGCGGGCATGCTGGCTCCGCTGCCAGCTCGCCTCCAAGGCGCTGCTGTCTGCGCGCAGTATTCCTACGGTAGTCGAGTGCTTTGCGTAGGCAGATGCCCGACACCCAGGTCCTGAGCGAGGAGCGGCCCTCGAATTCAGGCAACTTCCGATGCACGGTCAGAAAGACCTCCTGCCCGACGTCGTCGAGGTCGCGCTCGTGTACGCCCATGCGCCTGAGCAGCTTCAGAACGTACGGCGCGTAAGCCTCGAACACTTCCGCGAAAGCTGGCGCGGCTGGCTGGGCCTGCGACGGCGCTTCGTACGATTCCAGCACGCTGATGGGTGGTTGGGATGGCACCTGACCGTCATGAGTCGTTCGAGCCGAGGTGGATTGTCTTGCTACGACCACTAAAAAGCGATTCCAAGCCCTAGCTCAGCACGCGCTGCCGCCTGCGGCATGCGAAACAGGGAGACCGGGGCATTGTCCGGTCCGCGAAAGGTGTAGTTGCGCTGGAGCAACGGCACCGACAACAGCACCGCCACACGCATGAACAACGGCGCAGCGAGCACGACGTCCCAACCCCCTGAAGCACGCAGATTGACCACCCAATCATGGGCGCTCTGATTTGCGAACGCGAAGTCGCGGGCATGACTGCTCAAGCTGCCGAGCTCAGCCCCGAAGCACAGCTCGGGCGTCGACCAGACCTGAAGTCGCAGCGGGCATACAGCCAGCGACCCCAACAGCAGCGCGAAGCTCGCTTCGCCAGCGCCGCGCTCGGGTCGCGCGGTTCGGGCAGGCAGGTACGAGATCCCGAGCTCGATCCGAGGCCCGCGTGGGAAGCGGAGCGCTGCGTATGCCGAGCCAGTCAGGGCCACGCCCGGCAGTTGACCCAGGCCAGCGCCGCCCGCAGCGGCAAGCTCCACCAGCACAGGCTCGTAACGGGTGCGCGGCCCAAGATCGCCGCTATCAGCTGCGGGAAGCGGCGTCTCGTTCGACGTTCGTGCGTTGGCAGTACCGGCGTTGGGTGCGGGCAAGCTCGCGGGATCCGGGTCGATCGACTCGCCCGCAAAGAGCGCGTCCAGGCGCTCGGCGGTGCCGTGCTCGAGCGGAATCCCGCCGCTGGGGAGGGCTGAGTCGGGATTGAGCGTCACTGCGATGACCAGCGCCACGGCTGGCTCGATCGCGCTGCAGTCATCACCTTCGAACTGCAGGACGCGCCGACCGAGCACCCGGCCAGCGAGCTCGCTCACCTCGAGGGTCACTTCGAAGCCCGCCACACTGCGCGCGACGTAGCCGTCCAAAAACAGCTGGGCTTCGCGCGCAACTACGAACAACTCACGTCCCAAACGCGCTTCGACACTGGCGCCGATCTGCGCCGCAGTCGGGCAGCTGTCAGCGTCGGCGAGCCGCACCCAATTCAAGCCGGGCATGATCGGCTCGGCAGCTCCTGCACGCCCGATCTGCGAAACGAGTAGCCACGGCACGAGCAACCACAACGCAGCGGAGCTCGGTGATGGAGGCATGCGCGAGCAACGATTTATGCCCCGCGCTCGTCTGAGTTGTCAACCTATGTAGACAGAGAGCCGCTGCCCAGCGCGCGGCTGCCGCTAAGGGCGGCGAAACGTTCAGCTTCGCGGGCAGGAGCGCAGCATCCCGACACTGGCGATTCCATCACCGGATGCTCGACCTGCAAGCGCGTGTTCATCCCCATAACCAGATGCGATCCGCGCGCAGACCTTCCGAGCCGTCCGCTATGACGTCGATCCTGACAGCACCGTCGTAACCCACCGCGCGCGCAGCCTTCACCGCCGCGTACTGATTTCGTCCCACACAGGGCCTACTTGTAACTGGGCCCGGACGAAGTGCACACAGTCGGAAGTTCTGCATCCGCCCACCAAAAAGTCGCTGTTCCTCCCAGAGTCGCGAACGCTTCTTCGAAACCTGCTGCACCCCGTTGCGCGCCGCATCTTTACGTCGCGGGTGACCAACGAGATAGTGCACGATCGTCGTCGCGGCGATTAGCCCGTCGATCGCCGGCACAAGCACGGCCATTTTCGCTCAGCAAGCGAGGGTGCTACGCGGGTTCCTTGCGCGTGATGTGGAGGAGCGCGCTGCCTTCGCTGACTTGTTGGCCCACTGCGTACGTGATGTCGCCGACTGTGCCTTCGAACGGGGCTGTGAGGGTGTGCTCCATCTTCATGGCTTCGACCGTGATGAGCGGTTGGCCTTTCACGACGGTTGCGCCTGCTTTGACTTGGAGCGCGATGATCTTGCCGGGCATGGGCGCGCGGATGGCGCCGTCAGCTGCGCTGCCCGCGCCTGCAGCCAACGACTGCGGCTCGTTGAACACGTAAGCCTGGCCGCGTTCGAAGACCAGCGTGTCGGCACCGTGCTGCGCGAAGCGTAAGCCGGCCCGAACCGTGCTCAGCGCAACGCGCTTACGCTCGTTGCCAGACTGAACCTCGACCTCCGACGCTGCCGAGGCGTTCACGCGGAAGCCAACGGCTGCACCCCACACGCTCTCGTCGCGAAAACCCGCGCGGCGCGCGTGCGCCGCGCTCTCCAGCACCGCAGCGGACAACGCATGCGCGGGGATGAGCTCCGCCTGATGCCGCTCGATGAACCCGGTGTCGACGTGACCCGCGACGAACTCACGATGCGCCGCCGCGCGCGCCAGAAACGCAGCATTGGTCTTGACCGGCCAGATCTCCACGCCGCTGCAAGCGGCAGCCAGCTTGGCCGCCGCCGCACGCCGGTCGCCCGCATGCACGATCAGCTTCGCGATCATCGGATCGTAAAACGGCGTGACCGAGTCACCTTGCTCCACACCTGTGTCCACGCGGATGCCTTCAGGCAACCGCATGTGCGTGAGCGGCCCGATCGACGGCAAAAAGCCCGTGTCCGGATTCTCAGCGTAAAGCCGCGCTTCCATCGCATGCCCGCGGATCGACAGCTCGTCCTGCGTCTTCGGCAGCCGCTCCCCACTCGCGACGCGCAGCTGCCACTCGACCAGATCCACCCCGGTGATCGATTCCGTCACCGGATGCTCGACCTGCAAGCGCGTGTTCATCTCCATGAACCAGATGCGATCCGCGCGCAGACCTTCCGAGCCGTCCGCGATGAATTCGATCGTGCCAGCGCCCTCATAGCCTACCGCGCGCGCGGCTTTCACAGCCGCGCCGCACACAGCGTCACGCGTCGCCGCATCCATGCCCGGCGCCGGCGCTTCTTCGATCACCTTTTGATGCCGGCGCTGGAGCGAACAATCGCGCTCGAACAGATGCACCGCTTGCCCATGGCTGTCCGCAAACACCTGCACTTCGATGTGCCGCGGACGCGTGATGTACTTCTCGATCAACACACGGTCGTCGCCGAAGCTGGCAGCGGCCTCGCGCTTGCACGAAGCCAGCGCCGCAGCAAAGTCCGACGCGCGGTCCACCTTACGCATGCCCTTGCCGCCGCCACCAGCGACAGCCTTGATCAGCACGGGGTAACCGACACTCGTCGCTTCGCGTTCCAGCCGCCCGGGATCTTGGTCCTCACCCAGATAACCTGGCGTAACCGGCACGCCGGCCTGGGCCATCAGCTTCTTCGCTGCGTCTTTCAGACCCATCGCACGAATCGCAGCCGACGGCGGCCCGACCCAGATCAGCCCGGCCGCCTTTACCGCATCTGCAAACGAGGGGTTCTCGGACAGAAAGCCATAACCCGGATGGATCGCGCGTGCGCCGCTCTCGGCGGCTGCAGCCAACAGCTTCTCGGGCCGCAGATAGCTCTGCGCCGCGGCCGCGGGCCCGATCGCCAAAGCTTGGTCCGCCAGGCGCACGTGCAGCGCGCCGCGATCGGCTTCGGAGTACACGGCCACTGTGCGAACACCGAGCGCACGCGCAGTTCGGATGATGCGGCACGCGATCTCGCCGCGATTGGCGATCAATAGGCTCTCTATCATGATCACATCCTGAACACGCCGAAGCGCGTGGGAGGAATAGGCGCGTTCAAGGTCGCCGAGATCGCGAGCCCGACCACATCGCGTGTCTGCGCAGGGTCGATGATGCCATCGTCCCACAAGCGCGCGGTCGCGTAATACGGATTGCCCTCGAGCTCGTAGCGCTCGCGCACCGGCGCACGAAACGCAGCTTCGTCTTCGGCGGACCAAGCTTCACCACGCTGCTCCATGCCATCGCGGCGGATCGTGGCGAGCACCGCTGCAGCCTGCTCACCGCCCATGACCGAGATGCGGCTGTTCGGCCACGTAAACAAGAAGCGCGGGCCGTACGCGCGCCCACACATGCCGTAGTTGCCCGCGCCGAAGCTGCCGCCGATGATCACCGTAATCTTGGGCACCTCCGCACAAGCCACCGCGGTGACCAGCTTCGCGCCGTCCTTCGCGATGCCGCCCGCTTCATACTTACCGCCGACCATGAAGCCGGAGATGTTCTGCAAGAAGAGCAGCGGCCGCTTGCGCTTGCACGCGAGCTCGATGAAGTGCGCGCCTTTGAGCGCGCTCTCTGAGAAGAGCACGCCGTTGTTCGCGAGGATCGACACTGGCTGCCCCCAGACGTACGCGTCGCCGCACACCAAGGTCGTGCCGTAGAGCGGCTTGAACTCCGCGAAGCGCGAGCCATCCACGATGCGCGCGATCACCTCGCGCACGTCGTACGGCTCACGGACATCTTGCGGAACGATGGCGTACAGCTCGCTCGGATCGTAGGCTGGCAGCTCGGGCCCGATCAGCTCCAAGCTCGTTTCCTTCGGCCTGTTCAAGCGCCCCACGATCGAACGCACGATCTCGAGCGCATGCGTGTCGTTGTCAGCCACGTGATCCACCACGCCCGAGCGACGACCATGCGTATCTGCCCCACCCAGCTCTTCGGCTGAGATCACCTCACCGGTCGCGGCTTTGACCAAAGGCGGACCAGCCAGAAAGATCGTGCCCTGGTTGCGCACGATCACCGTTTCATCGCACATCGCCGGCACATAGGCGCCACCCGCCGTGCAGCTGCCCATGACACACGCGATCTGCGGGATGTCGAGCCCACTCATGCGCGCCTGGTTGAAGAAGATGCGGCCGAAGTGCTGCTCGTCCGGGAACACCTCGGCCTGGTAAGGCAAGTTCGCGCCGCCGCTGTCCACGAGGTACACGCACGGCAAGCGGTTCTCCAGCGCGACCTGCTGCGCGCGCAGGTGCTTCTTCACCGTCAGCGGGAAGTACACGCCGCCCTTCACCGTCGAGTCGTTCGCGACGATCATCACCTCGCGACCGGCGACCCGGCCGATGCCGGTGATGATCCCGCCCGCAGGCGCCTCGGCGTCGTACATGCTGTGTGCGGTGAGCTGGCCGAGCTCCAAGAGCGGGGAGCCAGGATCGAGCAAACGCTCGACGCGCTGGCGCGGCAGGAGCTTGCCACGCGCGATGTGTCGCTCGCGCATGCGCTCAGGGCCACCGAGCGCCGTCTGCGCGACCGTTTCACGCAGCTTTTGAGCGAGCTCGCGGTTGACCTGTTGGTTCTTTTGCGATGCGGGCGAGCTGGGATCGAAGTTCGAATCGAGTCGAATCATGCGGGATGTGTGCCGTTCGCTAGGCCAATCATGATTGTACGATTGGCAGCTGACCTCATCAACGGACGTAAACGTAGCCTGAAGGGCGTGCCTCGTCACCAACCACGGCACGTGCCGTCACGAGGCAAACGTCTGGCCGCCGCGCGCCATGTAGCACGGCTTGACAGCCATACCATAGTCAACAACAGTGTTGATTATCATCCGAATCGCCGTGCACGAGGATGGGACCATGACGCACGCGACTGACAACATTGCCGTCGAGGATCTGGAAGAGCCGCTCAAGCTCGCGACCGAGGTCTACCTGTCTCCTGAGTACGCGCGCGCCGAGGCGGACAAGCTCTGGGCCAAGGTCTGGCAGCACGCCGGGCGCGTCGAAGAGATCCCAAACGTCGGCGACTATCTAACCTACGACATCGGTGACGAGTCGATCTTGATCGTGCGCGCCACCGCCGACACGATCAAAGCATTCTACAACGTGTGCTCACATCGCGGCCGGCAGCTCGTGGAAACGCCGAACGGCGCGCACAGCTCACAAGGCAAGCGCAAGCTCTTCGTGTGCAACTATCACGGCTGGCAGTACGACCTGCAGGGCAAGTGCGTTCACCTGCTCGACCCTGACGATTGGAAGTGCGCGCTTACCGAGCAGCGCACGCGCCTCGGTGAAGTGAAGGTCGACACCTGGGGCGGCTGGATCTGGATCAATATGGATCCCGACGCCGGATCGTTGCGCGACTACCTCGAGCCTGCCGCAGGACATCTCGATCAGTTCGAGCTCGACCATATGCGCTATCGCTGGCGCAAGTGGGTCATGTTCGAGTGCAACTGGAAGGTCGCGATCGAGGCATTTGCTGAGTCGTACCACGTCAAGTCGACCCACCCGCAGCTCAACAAATACGGCGATTTCTACACCGTCAGCGTCGCGCAGGGGTTGCACGGCAACAACAAGTTTCACTCGCGAAAAGCCGAGGAAAACAACACGGCCACCGCGACCGTGAGCCGAGTCGCCAAAGGCGATGATCCGCGCAAGATGATCGCGACGATGCAGAGCGAGTTCTGGGACACCATGCAAGCGAGCACGACGCCCACCATGGTCGCCGCGGCCAAGCGGCTGGTCGAAGAGCTCCCTGAAGGCACGCCAGCCGAAGAGGTGCATCGCCATTGGATGGAATCGGCGCGACGTGACGACGCTGCGCGTGGTCTCACGTGGCCCACGCTCGATCGCGCGAAGGTCGCAGACGCCGGGCTCGCTTGGCACATGTTCCCCAACATGACCATCTTACAAGGCAACGTGTTCGCGCTGTGTTATCGCACGCGCCCGTACGGCTCCGATCCGAACAAGTGCATCTACGAAGCGTTCGCGCTCGAGCGCTTTCCGGAAGGTCAGGAGCCGAAGACTGAGTGGGTGCACGCGAGCCCCGAGGACGAGCAAGAGTGGCGCAAGGTCTTGAGCCAGGACTTCTCGAACATGCGCGGCGTGCAGAAGGGCATGAAGTCGCGCGGCTTCCGCGGTCCGCTGCCGAATCCCAACCAGGAACGCAAAGTCACCAATTTTCACCGCAATCTGGCGCGCTACATGGGCACCGGAGCGCCGCGTCGTATCTGATTGCTACTGCAGGAAGACAAGGATCATGAAGGTCAACATCGGGGTGTTTGCACACAACGCGAAGGACTGGGAACGCGTCCAGAGCGGAGACTACTCGCACCCGGCGGAAACACCGGACTGGAAGTTCGTACAGGCTGCGTTCGCATTGGCAGATCTCGCAGAGCCACTCGGCTTCGATGGCATTTGGGCGCCCGAGCATCAAGGCACACCGTACGGGATGACGCCCAACCCGATTCAAACGCTCACGTATTTTGCGGGGCGCTTCGAGCGCTTGACGTTTGGGACGATGGTGGCAGTTGCACCGTGGTGGCATCCGATCCGGCTCGCGCATCAGATCGCTTATCTCGATATCGTATCGAAAGGTCGCTACACCACGATCGGCTTGGGCCGTGGTGTCGCGAAGTCGGAGTTCGACGCCGTGGGCGTGCCGCGCGAAGAGAGCCGGCAGCGTTTCGACGAGACGCTCGACATTCTCAAGCTGGCGTTCAGCCAAGAGCGCTTCTCCTACGACGGGAAGATCTTCAAGATCCCCGAAATGTCGCTGCGCCCCGCGCCGTTCAGCAAGGATTTGCATACGCGCATCTACGGGTCGTCGTCGACGCGCGAGTCGTTGGAGCTTTTGTCCCGTCGCGGCATGGTGCCTTTGTTCGTCGGCAACAAGCCGATCGAAGATGCCGGCAAAGAAGTCCAGCTTGTGAACACGTTCCGCAAAGAAGCGGGCTTGGCGCCGTGTCAGCCGAAGAACGTGCTGTTCATGTACTGCGCGCCGACAGCGAGCGACGCTGCGCGGGCCGATCCCTGGATCGTCCAGGCCAACGTTGATGTCAACTTGCACTACGGCTTCGCGGACGCCTCGAACTTCAAGGGCGTCAAAGGCTACGAGGCTTATGCGGCTCGAGAAGCCACCGCGACCTCGCTCCTGGCTGCCGCCGTCACCGGCAAGAACACACCCAAAGACGCGAAACCGAAGACTCCGGGTTACCACCCATCGAACTTGATGATCGGCACACCGGACGAAGTGATCAAGCGCATCAAGGCTGCACAACGCGCCTGCTCGTTCAGCGAGATCACGATCGTCCCGCAATTTGGCGACATGCCCTACGAAGAAGCCGAGACGAGCACCCGCCTATTCGCCAAAGAGGTCCTACCCATCATCCAAAAGATGGAAGCTCCCTTACACCCGGAAGTCCTCCCGTCATAACCAGTTAGGCCAACCTAACAGTCACACTCTCAAACCGTACGCGTGCCCGTACCCGTACACGACTCACCCCTCTCCCCGCGCGTGTCCACACCCCGTGGACACGCGCAACAAGCCCGACTTTACAGCTCACCACAAAGCTGACTAGACAGCGTGCGAGCAGTCGAGAGCAAGGCAGTCTGCACAGCAGGCAACTCCAGCTTCAACCCGTTGCCAACCCCGATCGCCGCGATGGCATGACTCAGCTTCGAACGTGACTTCCACACCGGAGCCGCGACCACAGTCACGCCAGAGATATAGTTCCCCTCATCTACCGCAAATCCCCGCTCGAACGTCTCCTGCACCTGCGCGCGCCAGACCTCATAAGTCGGAGGATCATCCCAACGCAGCCCACCCCAGCGTGCGCGCAGCTCCTCCTCCGTATGCCCGCCAAATGCCGCGATGCAGCGACCGGTCGCGCTGATCAGTGCCGGGAAGCGATTGCCGATCTGCGTGCTGAGCTGAATGCTCGGGCCGGACTGTGAGACCGCCACGACCACGATGTGCTCCAGTCCAACAATATGAACACCCATGGTCATCACGCCAAACGTCTGACTCAAGCGCTCTAACACCGGCTCAGCCAGGTCATTGAAACGATTGCGTCTAATCCAATGCCGCGCAAGTGTCAGAACGCCGGCTTCGAGCGCGTAGCGTTTGGTCACCGGGTCGAACGAGACCAGCTCCTCTGCGACCAACGCGCGCAGCACATACAGACACGTGCTCGGCACGAGGCCTAGCCTGCGTGCAATCGCTTGAACGCCGAGCGGCTGTTCAGTTTTCCCCAGCAAACGTAGGACCGCAGCCGCACGCGAGATAGCCGGAGCCTTGCTGGTCTCCACCTGTCTCGCAAGCTCACGGTCCGGACGTGACACATGCACTTGTTCTGTCATGACGCGGCACTCCCGATTGGCCCTCTTCGGTATAAAGAACGGCCTTCGACATTTACAATAACATGTTCGATCTGGCATGACGTGTCCATTGACAAGCCGGCCAGTCGTTGGCCGCAGCGAGACAGTGAGTCGGATGGACAAGCTCACGCAGTACACGCGCTATGCGGACGCACAGCAGCACGCCAACGCCTCGGCGCTTTGGAACCTGTTCGATGGCGACCGTCAGCATCTCAACATCGCGCATGAATGCATCGTCCGTCACGCAGATGGGACAAACCGGCCCGCGTTGCGCATCGCGCATTCGGAAGGCGCCGATGAAATTCTGACGTTTGACCACCTCGCCCAAGGTTCCGCGCGACTCGCGCATTGGTTGGAGGCACAAGGCATCGAGCCAGGCGACCGCATCGCTTTCATGCTCGAGCCATCAGTGACCTTCTATATAAGTCTGTTTGGCGCGATGTTGATGGGCGCAGTCAGCGTCCCGCTGTTCACATTGTTCGGGCGTGATGGTCTACGCCTGCGCGTCGACGACTGTCAGCCCAAGCTACTCATCACCCAGCCGGACAAAGCCGAGATCGCGCGCGAGCTCCCCGGCGTGCGTGTGATCATCGCGGGCGACGACCTACTCGCAGAGCTCGAGCGCTTTCCAGCGAGCTACAATCCACGCACGCGCGCGAATGACCTGGCGGTGTTCCAATACACATCGGGCACCACGCGCGAGCTGCCCGCAGCGGTCAGGCACACGCATCGCGCGCTCGTCACGCTGATGTTCGCAGCACTCTACGGCACCGGCATCAGACCGGGTGACGAGTTCTTCTGTCCATCATCGCCTGCGTGGGGCCACGGCTTGTGGCACGGCACGCTCGCGCCACTCGCGCTCGGCGTCACGACGGGCACGTTCGCAGGTCGCTTTGTGCCCGAGCGGCTGATGCGTGCGCTGCAAGATCATCGCATCACCAATATGTCAGCGGCGAGCACGCACTACCGCATGCTCAAGAACTCGGGCAAGGCGAGCGACTATAGATTCGCCATCAAGAAGCTGTCTTACACCGGCGAGCCGATCGACCCTGCGACCTTAGACTTCATCGATCACACCTTTCACGTTCCGGCGTGCAGCATGTACGGCACGACCGAAATCGGTGTAGTGTTAGTCAACTATCCAGGCGCGAACGACTTTACTGTCAAGCCTGGGTCGCTAGGCAAACCTGTCCCCGGACTGCAGCTACGTGTGCAACAGCCTGACGGAACTGTGGCTCAGCCAGGTGTCGTCGGCGAGCTCATGCTGCGCCGGCGCGGCAACTGGGAGTCCACCAAAGACCTCGCCAAAGTCGATGACGACGGCTACTTTTACCACGCCGGTCGCGCCGACGACGTGATCATCTCCGCGGGCTGGACCATGAGCGCGGTGGAGATCGAAAACACGCTGCTCAAGCACCCGGATGTGCGCGAGGTCGGTGTGATCGCTGTGCCTGACGCGGTGCGCGGCCAAGTCGCCAAAGCGTTCGTCGTCAGCGAGCGCGCGCACGACGACGCCTACATCGATGAGCTCAAGACGTTCACCCGCACACGTCTGAGTCAACACGAATACCCGAGACACATCGCGTTCGTCTCGGAGTTACCGAAGACCCCGGCAGGAAAGATCAACCGCAAAGTCCTGCGCGAGCGCGAGGCTGCCGCCGCGAGCTGCGCACCGCAAACCTGTAAGGAGCACAAGCATGGCGACGCCTGAGAAGACCACAACCGATCGCTTTCCCAAGATCACCGAGCAGGGCATCGAAGACCTGAAGAAGCGCGTTGGCGTGCGCATCACGGACACGGTCGAGCCCTGGAACTACGAAGCGACACGCGACAACATTCGCCACTACGCACACGGCATCGGCGACGACAATCCGCTTTGGAGCGATCCGGCGTACGCCGCGCGCACGCGCTTCGGCGGGATCGTCGCTCTGCCCAGCTTCCTGTTTTCGACCAGCCGCATCGTCTCTGGCTATTGCGGCGGCCTGTCCGGAATCCACGCGATGTGGGCGGGTGCGGATTGGACTTGGTATAAGCATGTGCAGCGTAACGACGTCATCACCACGCAGGCCTACCTGAAAGATCTGATCGAACATCAGACACGTTTTGCCGGGCGCTCGTTCCAACAGATCTACCACGTCGACTTCTTCAATCAGCAGCAAGAGAAGGTCGCCGAGTGTGACTCTTGGGTGTTCCGCACGGACCGCGACGAAGCGCGCGAGCGCGGCACCAAGTACACGGACGCACGTGGTCGCGTAGAGCCATTCGACACTGACCAGCTGGCAGAGATCTATCGTCTCTACGATAACGAGCAGATCCGCGGCGCAGCTCCGCGCTACTGGGAAGACGTCAAAGAGGGCGAAGCACTGCCGCGTATGCTGAAGGGGCCGATGACCGTCACCGGGTTCATCTGCTACGCGCAGGGCTGGGGCGGCCTGTACATTCGCGCGAATAAGCTCGCTTACCAGCAGCACGCCAAGCATGCAGGACTGGGCATTCGCAATCGCTTCAACGTGCCTGACTGTCCGGAGCGTGTGCACTGGGACCAAGACTTTGCACTCGAGGTCGGCGCGCCTGGCGCGTATGACTACGGCCCTGAGCGCTGCTCTTGGCTGACACATCACATCACGAACTGGATGGGTGACGACGGCTTCTTGCGCACGAGCAAGTGTCAGATTCGTCGACACAACCCCGACGGCGATGTGTTATTCATCGATGGCAGTGTCACAGGCAAGCGCGTCGAGCAGGGTGAGCACATTGTCGAGATCACGCAAAAGGCCATCACACATCGCGGCGAGTTGTCCGCGACAGGTACGGCCACAGTGGTGCTGCCCAGCCGCACAACCCGCTAGTCCACTATGATGACCCTCGCGCAAATGTGTGCCGAGGCACTGCGCCGGGATCCGGCGCAGCCTGCAATCGAGTTCGCTGGCGCGTGGGTCAGCTGGGGTCAGCTCAAGGCGCTCGCGGATCAGCTCTACGCGCTGATCGCGAGCAGCGGCATCGCGGACAGCGCGCCGGTTGTCTTGGTATCGTTCAATCGGCCGCCAGCAGCTGCAGCGCTGTTGGCGGTGCTCGCGCAAGGGCGCAGCGTGCGGATGGTGTACGGGTTTCAGTCCGCGGCGGCGATCTCGCGGGAGCTTGCGGCGCTGGAGCCTGCGCTTGTGATCGCTGCGGCGGATGTGTTTAGCGATGTGGTGACGGAAACGCTGCAGGCGCAGGGTTCTGCTGCCGTAGCGCTCGGTGACAGCGCTGCAAACAGCGTTGTTGGGCTCGAGCGCTGCAAGCCGGGCTCGGGCTCGGGCTCGAACGGTGTGCCGGAGATCCAGATTCTTACCAGTGGCACAACCGGGGCGCCCAAGCGTATCGGCATCAGCCACGAGATGATCGCTCGCCACTTCGTCGGAGCGAACAAGAACTATCAAGCAGCGGAAGATCTGTCCCGCGCCGCGCCGATGTTCTCGTATTACCCGCTCGGCAACATCTCCGGCATCTACGGGCTCATCCCTCCGCTCTTGCGCGGGCATCGCGTCGCGTGGGTCGAGCGCTTCAGCGTGGCCGCTTGGCGCGAATACTTGAAGAAGCACAAGCCTGAGCGCGGCAGCTTGCCGCCCGCCGGCTTTCAGATGGTGCTCGACGCGGACGTGCCAGCAGAAGAGCTCGCGTGTTTAGGCTGCATCGCGAGCGGAGCAGCGCCACTCGCGCTCGACGTGCACCGCGCGTTCGAAGCCAAGTACAACGTTCCGATCCTCATGTCCTACGGCGCGACCGAGTTCGGAGGCCCAGTCACGAGCATGACGCTCGAGCTGCACGCGCAGTGGGGCCAGCAAAAGCTCGGCAGCGCAGGGCGGCCGATCGCAGGCTCGCAGCTGCGCGTTGTCGATCCAGAAACGGGTGTGCCGCTTGCCGCCGGCCAGGAAGGCTTGCTCGAGGTCATGACACCGCGCATCGGCGAGCATTGGCTCCGCACATCTGATTTAGCCGTGATCGACGCGGACGGCTTCTTGTTTCACCGCGGCCGCGCAGATGGCGCGATCATGCGCGGAGGCTTCAAAGTACTTCCCGATACGGTCGAGCGCGCGCTACTCCTGCACCCGGCAGTCGCCGCAGCAGCTGTCGTAGGCATGGCTGACCCGAGGCTCGGCCAAGTGCCAGCCGTCGCGATCCAGACCAAGGTCGATGTTCCCCGCCCCAGCGCGAGCGATCTGGAGCAACACCTGCGCGCCCACACCTTTGCGACCCACATCCCCGCGGCCTGGCAGTTTGTGGAGCAACTACCCCGCACAGCCTCGATGAAAGTCGACTACTCCGCGGTACGCGAGCTCTTTCAGCCGGGTCACGTAAGCCGTACGTAGTCGCTTCGCTTTACATTTGTGCAGTGCGCACAGCGGGCACGAGCACCGGTCGAACCGGTGCTACCCTGCCGCGCATGCGTAAACTGATCTATTACATCGCCATTTCGACCGACGGCTTCATCGCTGAAAGCGACGGCACGTTCGGATCATTCCCGATGCAGGGCGAGCACATGGCGGATTTGTTCGCCGACTTCCCGGAGACGTTCCCGGCGCCGGCCAGAGCTGCGCTCGGCCTCACCGGACCAAACAAGGTCTTTGATGCGGTGGTGATGGGCAAAGCCACCTACGACATGGGAGCGTCGGTCGGGCTAACCAGCCCTTATCCGCAGCTCGATCAGTATGTGGTCTCGACCAGCCTCCAGAAGTCCCTCGACCCTGCAGTCACTTTGATCCGCGAGAATCCGGTCGCGGCCGTGCGCCAGCTCAAGGCCCGCGAAGGACGCGCGATCTGGTTGTGCGGCGGCAGCAAGCTCGCGAGCGCGCTGTACGAAGAAATCGACGAGGTGATCGTCAAGATCAACCCGCTCTTGCTCGGCGCAGGCATCCCGCTGTTTGCGGGCAAAGTGCCCCCGACGGAGTTGCGTCTGATCGAACGCAAGGTTTACCCCAGCGGTTACGTCCGCTTGCACTCCGCGCTCGTACGCTAGCGCACGCTAAAAGCTCTGCAGCCGACAGCGGCGCACATGCCTCAAGGCTTGCGCCCTGCCGCTGGCGGCTGCAGCGGATCTTCGCCGGCCTCGCGCAGCTTTCGCTCGAGCTCGCGCACGTGCTCGGCCGGCAGCGAATCCCGCATTTCGCTGAGCGCGCGCCGCGCCTCCGACGGCCGCAGCGCGCCACGATTGAAATCAATACAGATAATGCACATCCATGGATCCTAGGCCGACGCGCCTGCCCTGTCGAATCGAGCAGTTTTCGCGCGCCAAATACCGGCCTGAACGGGCCTGCCGGGCTTTCACCGACAGGAACGCAGCCGTTGCGCTTCCACTGTTAGCAGGCTCGCTCTTCCCTGAACCACATTCACGCAGCCAATGCGCCTCGCACGAGGCTTCTGCGTGAGCGCTCGCGTCCTTCGGCGCACGCCTGCAGCTGAGGAGTGATTGCAAACTATCTCGCGCAGAGGCACAACAGACTCTGCAGCGGATTGGGGGATCTGTGAGCTCTGTAAACGTCGAGCAGCGTTTTCACATTCGTGTGAGCGGCCGAGGCAAGCAACCGATCATGTTTGCCCACGGCTACGGTTGTGATCAATCTATGTGGCGCCTAGTCGCGCCAGCGTTCGAGGCTAACTATCGAGTGATTTTGCTCGATCTCGCGGGCTCCGGCCGCAGCGATCCGGCCGCGTACGATCGCTACCGTCATGGAGCGCTGCTCGGCTACGCCGAAGACATGCTCGCGATCATCGCAGAGCTGGAGCTCGAGGACGTGGTGTTCGTGGGTCACTCGGTGAGCGCGATGATAGGCGCGCTCGCGACCACACTGCGCCCGGATCGCTTCGACTCGCTGGTCATGATCGGACCATCTCCTTGCTACATCAACGATGAGAAATACATCGGCGGCTTCACGCGCTCAGACATCGATGGGCTGATCGACGCCGTGGATAGCAACTACCTGGGTTGGGCGAGCACCATGGCGCCGATCATCATGGGCACCCCGGATCGACCGGAGCTCGTCGAGGAGCTGCGCAACAGCTTCTGTCGCGCGCACCCAGAGATCGCGCGCGCGTTCGCAAAGGTCACGTTCCTTTCGGACAATCGCAAAGATCTGCCGCACGTGCAGACACGCTCGCTCGTGGTCCAAGTCAGCGACGACGTGATAGCGCCCGTGTCAGTTGGGCAATACGTCCACGAGCACCTGCCGAACAGTGAGCTCGCAGTGCTGAAGACGCGAGGCCACTGCCCGCACTTGAGCGCGCCCGAGCTGACAACCGCAGTGATCCGGTCTTTTCTCCAAAACCCACGCGATCAGCGCGAAGAAAGGCGCGATGGCGAATAAACGAGCCAGCTGGACCGGAGCAGAGCCACTGCAGACGTTCTTCGACGCTGCGCCGTGTGGTCTTCTGTCTGCAGCCAGCAACGGCACAGTGCTCGCGGTCAACGATACGTTTCTGACCTGGACCGGATACGACCGGGACGCGCTGATCGGCTCACGTCATTTCGACGAGCTCTTGACCTTGCCCTCGCGCATGTACTTCGAGACGCACTACTGGCCGCTCCTGCACATCCAGGGTTTCGTGCACGAAGTCGCGCTGGATCTGCGGCGCTCCAACGGCTCCGTGTTGCCCGCGCTGGTAAGCGCCTGCGGAAAGCGCCAACAGGACGGGTCGATCGGTGGCTTGCGCTACGTCGTGCTCGCGGCTGAAGATCGCCGCGCCTACGAGCGCGAGCTGCTCTTGGAGCGGCGCAACTCCGAGCAGGCCGTCAAAGCCAAAGCCGACTTCCTCGCGATGTTCGCACACGAGATCCGCAATCCGCTTTGTGCGGTCGTGCTCGAGGCCGAGCTCTTGGAGCGCGAGGCTGATGCGCGCGGCGACCCTTCAGTGGGGCAGCTGCGCGAGTCGCTCGATCGTGTGCTCCGGCTGCTCAACAACATGCTCGACATCAGCAAGCTCGATGCTGGCAAGGTGTCACTGCAAAAGACCGAGTTCGAGATCGGCGACGTGGTGCGCGCGGTCGTGCATTCACTGCATCCGCTCGCGCAGGCGCGCCAGCTGCCGTTGACGATGCGCGTGGATTCCAAGCTGCACCGGCGCGTGCTCGGCGATCCGTTCAAGCTCGACCAAGCGCTGACCAACCTGGTCGGCAACGCGATCAAGTTCACCGAAGCCGGCTCGGTCACAGTCGGCGCGGACACGATCGCGCTGCGTGACGACTGTGTGCACGTGCGCTTCGGCGTGGCGGACACCGGCATCGGCATCGCGCCTGCGCGCCACACCAAGATCTTCGAAGAATACGAGCAAGCGGATGCCACCATCGGTCACCGCTTCGGCGGCACAGGGCTCGGCCTCGCGATTGCACGCAAGCTAGTGGAGCTGCAAGGTGGCCACCTCAACCTAGTCAGCGAACCAGGACGCGGCTCCACCTTCAGCTTCGACCTTACATTCGAGCCTGTATAGCGTTGACGAGAGCATCGAGCCCTCAGCCTTGCCAACAGCTCTCGTTGTTCGTCACGGATTGCATAGCTGCGCACAGTTGTATGTCGGCATGTTGTCGGTGAGACCCGGGATAACAATGCTCGAGCAGATCGGACTGGTCAGCTCCATCGGACAGTCGGAGCCTTTCATCGCTGGCTCGCATGGGATCTGGCCCATGCCATCTTTCGCGCACGCGTTCTTGATCACGTTGCCGTCCGGGTCCTTGACCTGGCCATCGAGCATCGTCGCCATCCTGATGCTTGCCGCGGGGTCCTTGCAGGTCCAGCTTGCTGGGCACGGCGGTACCGCCGCTGCTTGGCTAGCGCCGCTGCCAGCGGCAGCCGCTCCGGCACTCGCAGTACCTGCTCCAGCAGCCCCCGAGGTCGGCGTGGCCGCAGCGCCAGCCGCCGCCATCGGCGCGGCTTGAGCACCTGCAGCAGATGGTGCCATCGCTGCAGCGCCGGCGCTTCCGGTTGCGCTCATGGCAGTCGTGCTCGGGGTCGTAGTCGGGGCTGGGGTAGCAGGACGTGCCGGCGCAGCGCCTGTCGACATTGCGCCGGCAACCGCTGCCGTCATGGCTGGACTGGTCATCGTCGCCACAGTCGCAGGCGGGTTGGCTCCACCAGCCCCAGGTGGCACAGCGTTCGCGATACCAGGCTCAGAAGCACAACCCGCGAAGGCCAAAACCATGAGGCAACCAGCCCCAACCAAACAGTTAGTTTTCAGCATGACTAGCAGTACCCGCTTTCCTTCAAAACTCGCACGCACCCCGACTACCCGGACGCGCGAAGTGGCACGCTACGAGCAGCGCGACCTCACAAGTATGGATGATCGAGGCCAACAGTATCCCTTACACACCAGGCGCCCGCCGACGCCAATGGCGGCTGGCTGCAAGAGGCCTGAATTCTTGCATCGCTTGGCTACTCACAGCAGCGTGCTTGTGACGCAGTCAGGCTGGAGCTCACAAACGGAATGTCGCTGACGCTGCAATTTGAGCTGCATTCGATCCGTACAACCCCGGTCCTGCGTTGTTAGGTGTCTTAGTGTCAACACGCGTCTCATACGCTATGTACACACCTGCAAGATCGACGCTCAAACTGTCTAAGACAGCGACGCCGAATCCGAGCCCGAATGCATGCGAGAAGCCTGGAGGTGCGAAGCGGGCGTCCGCAAAATCTTTTGGCGTCGCCGATTGCACGCCTGCGTAGCCAGCCCTCAAGCGCAAGGACGGGAGCACGCTATATTCCGCACCCAAGTGCACGGAGACCGTGTTCATCCAGTTGGTTTGCGTCGATCGGGTCCGCTCCATGCCATTCATCACCAAGATGACGTCGATGGTTTTAAAGGCGTCTTCGTACAGAATATATTTAACGTCTGCGGCGAGCAGCAGCCGGTCCTTCAACGTGGTGAACGCGGCGCCCAGACGGAAGGCGTGAGGGTTGGCAAAGGGTGCGGTGAGGTCGAATTCCATGCCCGCGGCGCCGAGCTTTCCTTTGCCGCTTACGACCACCTTGCTGCGATAGGTGAGCCCGAGTCGCAGCGATGGCACTGGCTTATACAACACGCCGAGCTCGAAGCCCCCGAAGTTCCAGCCACTCGCTTCGGTGGTCGCATAGCTTGGATCCGGTCCCCCTGGCATGTAGATATACGGGGAGGTGAGCGGCGCGCTCGACGAGGTTGTAAGATAGGTCGCGCGCCACATCGCAGCGACCGACAAATTGTCTAAGATGCGCACCGAGATCGGGACGCCCACTTCCACCAAGCCGGTGCTCGACCGGTTCGTCAATACAAGATCGGGTCGCAGCTCAGGCGCTGGAAGATACTTGTTCAACGTGCCGGAGCCGACCAGCGGGTAGAACCCAGCGCCGACCACCACCCGCTCGTGAACGCGAACGGCACCACCCACGAATGGCAAGGTTGCCGTGGACCTATCGAACCGTATCGTCTCGTAGTTCTGTGATGTTCCGCCGCCTGCCGTCGGATGAGTGATCACGTACACTCTCTGCGGCTGCGACATGATCACTGTGGCATCCAGCGTCAGCGCTAACTTATTGATCTGATCGAGTGCCGCTGGGTTAATGGGTATGGCCCCTGCGGAATCGATGAACGCGACGCCGGTTGACCCCATGGCTGTCGAGCGCGCGTCAAATAGACCGTTGATGTCCGTGTTCGCGAGCGCCGTGCTCGACGAAAGCGAAAGGGTAAGCGCAACTAACAACGAACGAACTCTCATACAGTCTCCTCGGCAACTCACCATCTTCAGTGACACTGCAAGTTCCACTACGGACTACAGCGTTGGCCGCAGCTGACGATCGCCATACCGGCCACGTTCAAATGGACGCACACGGGGTTGGTCAGCCCAGAACAGCTGGAGATCGGATCGGCGTCATTGCAGGGCACGATCCCGCCCATGCTGCAGCTCGCGCTGACAGGCGCTCCTGCGCCGTCCATGGCACTGCCGAGCTGTGACAAATCCATGCAATTGTAACCAGATGGGCAGGGTCCGGCCGTCCCGGGGCCCTGTGCGCCGCCAGTCATTGAGCCCATTGCCGGACTCCCCGCGGCGGAGCCCGTAGCAGGACTGCCTGCCGTAGAGCCCATGCTCGGCACGGGTTGCACCTCGACGACCCCTACTTTTCCGCAGCTCGCAACGGCGCAGAGAACGAATCCAAAGAACATCAATCGTCTGCGAACACGGTTTGCCATGTCGAACGCTCCCTTTACGCCTATCAACGGACAACACCCGTCGACCGCCGTTAGTGCAAACTACGGGCAGCGGCATTTGACTAGTATGGATGATCGAGGCCAACCATATTCCCTTGCAGGCCACCGCGTTGCCGCTGATGGCGGCAGGCTCGACGCGGCCACCAAACTTGCTGTTCTGCGGCGGTGCGTAGGGAAAAAAGCCCACCAGTTAACGAACGCGAGCCACGCAGTGAAGCTGCTTAACACTACTGCTCCCAATCTTTCGTGGTGGATCGCGCAGGGCCCGGTTTTCACAGGGTCCGTGGGCGACGAAGGAACGGCCACTCCCCTTTCGAGGAGCACACGGGCGCTGTGGAAAGCGGGAACAAGCGAGGCGCCGCGAAAGATTGGGAGCAGTAGTGTTAAAGGCAGTTCGCCCCAACCCGGGATCACCCGGGTCAAGGCGACATTGTTTACGAGCAGCTGACAGCCGCCGCTCAGCGCGGCAGCGCTGTTGGCCAGGCTACGGCTTTGGTCTCAAGGTATTGATCGAAGCCTGCGACGCCGTTCTGGCGACCGATACCGCTGTATTTGTAGCCACCGAAGGGCATATCAGAGCCATGCGCGGGGCTGCCGTTGATCGACAGCACGCCTGCACGAATCCGCCGCGCGACTGCCTGCGCACGCTCGCTCGATCCCGAGAACACGCTGCCAACAAGGCCGTAACGACTGGCGTTTGCGATGCGCACAGCGTCGTTGTCATCCTCGTACGGGATCACGACCAGCACAGGGCCAAAGATCTCTTCTTGGGCGATGGTCATGTTGTTGTCGACATCGATGAACAGAGTCGGCTCCACGTAGAAGCCCTTCGCGAAGCCAGCAGGCCTACCACCACCGAGCACGAGCTTCGCGCCTTCTGCCTGGCCCTTATCGATGTAGCCGAGCACGCGGTCGCGCTGTTTGCCAGAGACCAGCGGTCCCATCATCACATCGGGCCGCTGCGGATCGCCGTACGGCGCCATCTTCATGACGCCCACCAAACGCTCCGTGATCTCTTTGTACTTGGCGCGCGGCACGAGCATGCGCGTTGGAATGCCGCAGCCTTGACCCGCGTGGAAGCACACCGCGAGCCCTGAGAACAGCGCGCTGTCCAAGTTGGCGTCGTCGAGGATGATGTTCGCCGACTTGCCGCCGAGCTCCAGGAAGGTGCGCTTAAGCGTGGCTGCGCCCTTCTCCATAATCCGCTGGCCCACCGCCGTCGAGCCGGTGAACGAGATCAGATCTACCAGTGGCGAGAGTGTTAGATCCTCGCCGATCAAGTGATCCGATGACGTCACGATATTGACTACACCCTTGGGGATGTCGGTCTTCTCTTTGATCAAACGGCCGAGCAGCGTGGCGTTCCACGGTGTGTCAGGTGCCGGCTTGATCACGATCGTGTTACCGGTCGCGAGCGCCTGCGCGAGCTTGTTGATCGCCACCTCAAACGGGAAGTTCCAGGGAAGGATCGCGCCGACCACACCGATCGCTTCTTTCCAGATGCGGCGCTGGATCATGTCGCCTTGCGCGCTCTTGATCTCCGACATCGTGGTCTCCCACGCGTAGCTGTCGATCAGGTCCAGCGGAACCTTGATCGCATCCACGAGCGGCGCGTCGAGCTGCTGCCGGGTCGTCGTCATACGCGGACAGCCTGCTTCCAGGATCAGCTGCTCGCGCATCTCCTCGCGCTCGTCTTCGAGCGCTTTCTGCAGCTGCGCCAAGCAGTGCTTGCGCAGCTCGCGGTTGGTCGACCACTCGGTCTCGTCGAACGCGCGGCGTGCAGCAGTGATCGCGCGACGCATGTCGTTGCGCGTACCGTCGGCCACATCACCGAGCTTCTCTTCGGTCGCAGGGTTGATGTTCGCGAACGTCGCGCCGTTGTCGGCGTTTACGAGCTCGCCGTCGATCAGCATGCGGATCTCGGGCTTGACCTTGAGCGCAGTCGGTGGCGTCTGTTGTGGACGCGGCAGGCTCGCAGCGGCGCCGGCGCCACCCGTCGCACCACCCACGCCACGCAGGAAGTTCACCGTCATCTTGGCCGACGGAAACGACTCGGAGATCGCCGAGCTCATGAAGCCGATGTCGGTGACCACGGTCATGCCGCTGACAGCGGCAGCCGCGTCGCTGCACAAGAACACCAGCGGCCAGGCTTGCTCAGTCGACGTAGAGACCTCGACGTTCGCTTCCTTGCGGTAGTCGGCGCCGAAGCCGAGCCAGCGATCCGCGTTCGCGCGGGCGAGCGGCGTATCAGTCGGGCCGGGCAAGATCGCGTTGATGCGAACGCCACGCTTCAGCAACGGCAACGCCTGGCGCGCGACATACGCGCAGATGGCCTGCTTGCTAAACATGTAGTCTGCCTTGCCGTGTTCTTTCACCCAGGCGGTCGCCGCATCGAAGTCATCGATCGCGAGAAACTCGGTGAGCTGCGGCAGGTTCGATTCCCAGCCCATGCCAGCGGCTGAGGAGATGAAGCCGATGGCGGCGCCCTTACCCAACATGCCCTTTTCGAACATGCGATCGATCATGTAGCGGTGACCGATGAAGTTGATGCGCTCGATGCCTGCGGTGCCGTCTGCGACGCCCGCGCAGCTAAACAGCGTGTCGACCTTGCCTCCGCACTCGGCGAGCGCTTTGTCGATCGAGGTCTTGTCAGCGAGATCGACCGCGATCGGCGTGACACCTTTGGTGCTCACCTTGGCGCGGTCCATCACGACGACATCCGCGCCTGCGTCGCGTACGACCTCAGCCACGGCTGCGCCCATTCCCGTCGCGCCGCCTACTACTAAGGCGCGTTTGTTCCGATAACTGAATGCATCGAAGAGTGACATGTCATTCCTCTTTCGCTGACTGTTTCAAACTTTGACCTTCACCGGCAGCGTCTTCCACCCGCGCACTGTGGACGTGCGCGCCTGCACCGCGTTGGCATAGTCGACATCCCACTCAGGGAAGCGCTTCAGCACTTCTTCGAGCGCGATGCGCGCCTCCAAGCGCGCGAGCGATGCACCGAGGCAGAAGTGAACGCCGTAGCCGAATGCCAGGTGCCCACCGACCTGACGGTGAATATTGAATGCGTCACCGTTGGTGAAGCGGCGTTCGTCGCGGTTGGCCGAGCCCGTCAGGAGCAACATGACGCTGCCCTCTTTGACAGTCTGACCATAGTGCTCCACGTCTTCGGTGACATAACGTGCCTGCACGGGCGACGGCGACTCGTAGCGCAGCAGCTCCTCGATCACGCGCGGCACCAGTGTTAGATCATTCGCGATCTCACGGCGCTGGTCGGGATTCTCGGCGAGGACTTTGCCTGCCCAACCGATCAGACGCGCGGTGGTCTCGTTACCGGCAGCGGCGATCAGGTTCACAAACTGCAACAACTCGTCGTGGCGCAGCTTGCGCCGCGTCCCGTCGAGGTCATCGAACTCGATCCTCAGCAATTCAGTGATGATGTCATCCGAAGGGTTCTGCGCACGCCACTGGATGTATTCGCCGATCACACTCATTTGGCCGTTGATCAGACGCTCTTGCATGTCGGAAGGAGGCGGCGCGCCCTCTTTGAGCTCCAAACCATGGTCGATCTGATTGCGCAGAGCGATCTGATCTTCCTCAGGAATGCCTAACAGGTAACCAATCGCGCGCATGGGGATCATCGCGCCAAAGTCAGCGATGAAGTCGAAACCGCCTTTGTCCTTCAGCGGATCCAAGCAACTCGCGCAGAAGCCACGCACCTTCTCCTCCAGCGCAGCGATCTTGCGAGGCAAGAACATGCTGGTGACCAGGTTGCGATGAAGATCGTGCGCCGGCGGATCTTCGAAGATGATCGACCCCGGCAGGCTCATGTTGGCCTTGATCAACTCGAGCAACGTCCCGCGCGACGAGCTGTAGCGCTTCCAATCCTTCGAGCAGCGCTCGACGTCCGCGTGGCGGCTCAGCGCGAAGAAGTCGTACTTCGCGTTGTAGTAGAGCGGCTGCTCATCGCGCAGCCGCTTCCAAATCGGATACGGATTGTCGTCGATCTCGAAGTCGTACGGGTCGTAGTAGACCGAGTTGCTTGGCGCAGCCTGCGCGGAGTCCTGTGTCATCGTCATGGGCAGCCCTCTTGATTGATGATGAAAAGCCCAGCGCGGGCTTCGCGAAACAGCAGCCGTCAGCTGCCGGAGATGCCTTTCAGCTCATCCGGAGTGGGCCGCTGCCAGGTGTTAGATCCACCCAGCTTCACGAGCATCTTGATGTAGCCGTAGATCGTCAGCGTCTTCGCGTCTTGCCCGAGCTCGAGCTCCGCGTTGTAGACCTTGCCGTCTTCTGGATTCAGTACTTTGCCTTCGACCCATTTGCGCGGGTTCTCAGCATCCGGCGATAGGCCCCACAAGAAGATCAAACCGACGACCGGCTTGTCCTTCTGGTTGCCGCTGCACTCGGTGCAGACCGCTGCTGGCATCTCGCCGTTCGCCTTGGGGAACTGCTTGAGAACCTTGCCGACGATCTTTCCCTTGTCTTCCCAGAGCCTGAAGATGCTCTGCGGCTTGCCAGTGTCCTTGTCGAGGCTCTTCCAATAGCCGTAGATATTCTTGTCAGGCGTCGTCGCCGCGCGAGCCGACAGCTCCAGACCAGACAACAGCAACAGACACGCACCGATCAAAAGCGTTCCACGCAAGAACATACTCACCCCAGTCGTTGAAATTGAATCACGCACCTGTTTGCAGAGTACGAGTCGTGCGCTGGGGCGAGTATGCTCGAGGCCGGCCAACCATCGGCTACCGAAGGTCACGCAGCAGGCTGGCCAAAACGTGCTCGGAGGGCCTTTTTATCGGGCTTTCCGACGGCCGTTTGCGGAATAGCTTCGATGAACTCCACCACCTTGGGCGCCTGAAAAGAGCCCTTTCGAGCGGCGACCATCGCCATCAGCTCATCGGGCGCAGCAGACTCGCCAGGCCGTGTCACAACCAGCGCCTTGACTGCCTCGCCCCACTTTTCGTGCGGAACGCCGATCACCGCGACTTGGGACACCGCCGGGTGCTCACACAAGATGTCCTCGATTTCGCGCGGATAAATGTTGAAGCCGCCGCTCACGATCATGTCCTTGGTGCGGTCGACGATTCGCAGATAGCCACCCGGATCGCGCACCGCGACATCACCCGTGTGCAGCCATCCGCCGCGGGTCGTCTCCGCCGTAGCCTCTGGATTGTCGCGGTAGCCGTCCATGACAATCGGACCTTGCACGCAGATCTCGCCTGGCTCGCCGTCTGGAACTGGCTGGCCGCTACTGTCGAGCAGCTCCACGCGATTCCAAGGAACGGGACGCCCGCAGCTCGCGAGCCTTCGTAGGTCAGTGACGTCGTGCTCGGCCTTGCGTAAGTAAGTGAGGCCCATCGGCGCTTCGGACTGACCGTAAAACTGAGCGAACACCGGTCCAATGCGCGCGATCGCCTCTTTGAGCCGCGCCGGTGAGATCGCGGACGCGCCGTAGAACACGGTCTCCAGACTGGACAGATCAAACTCGCCGAAACGCGGGTGATCGAGCAGCGCGTAGATCATCGTCGGCACGACCAACATGCTGTTGATCCGGTACTCTTGGATGGCCTCCATCACCTTTACGGGATCGAAGCTGGGCTGAATCATGATCGTGCCCTGCTTCAGTAGCGTGGGCAGGATCATGGCGCTGCCCGCATGCGAGAGCGGCGAACATGACAGCACGCGCGGCGACGCGGGCCACTCCCATTCTGCCAACATGATTTGTAAGCAAACCATCGGGATGCGCTGCGGCAGCGGGATAGCCTTGGGCTTACCTGTGGTGCCACCCGTGTAGGTGATGCGCGCGATCTTCGAACCGTCGACGCGGGGCGCCGTGAGCCGCGTGGGTTTGAAGCTCTCAGCCAGCTTGCACAGATCTTCAGCAATCGCGCTCGATCCGAACGCGATCAGCTTGAGGTTGGGCAGGCGCTGTTTTAGCTCCGCAGCTCGCTCGCTGAAGCGGCTGCCGTCAAAGACCAACACGTCTACGCGCCCATCGGTGAGCACGTGCACGTGATCAGCGACGCCGCCCAGCGGATGCATGGGCACAGCGATCGCAGCGAGCAGCTGAATCGCGTGCGCGACGTGCAGCACCTCGGGGCGATTGCTCGAGAGCGTGGCGACTCGACTCTCAGCGCCCACGCCCAAGCTCTGCAGCGCTTGAATGTATTGACTGGTGGCGTCGCGCACGTCGCCAACTGTCAGCATGGGCCCGCCTGCCAGCTGCAACAGCGGCCGTTCTGGCGTCTGGTTCAGCGCGTTGGCGATGATGTCTGGGAGGTACAGCGGCCTGTGCAAGTCGTCTGTGGACATGTTCTTTTTCCGTTACGCGCCGACGCGCTCCAAGATGTGAATGGCGCACGCGCTGCCGAGGCCGAGCACATGGGTCAGGCCGTAGCGCGCATCGTCGATCTGCCGCTCGCCCGCCTCGCCGCGCAGATGCGTCGAGATCTCATAGATATTGGCGATGCCAGTCGCACCCAGCGGGTGTCCCTTTGACAATAAGCCACCTGACACATTGACTGGAATGCGGCCGCCGAGCGTGGTCTCGCCGCCGTCGATCAGCCGCCCGGCTTCACCGTCTTGGCACAGGCCGAGGTTCTCGTAGTGGAGAATTTCCGCGGTCGCGAAGCAGTCGTGCAGCTCCACCAGATCGAGCTCATCCGGACCGATGCCAGCCATCTCGTACGCTTGGCGCGCCGCCGTGCGCGTACACGTGTTGATGTCGGCCATCACCAGGTCGCGCTCTTGCCACGGATCGCTCGTCAGCACCGACGCCTTGACGCGTACGGCGCGCTTCATACCAAGCTCGCGCGCTTTGCGCTCCGACACGAGCACTGCAGCGGCAGCCCCATCCACGTTCACCGAGCACATGAGCTTGGTGTTCGGATACGCGATCATCTCCGCGCTCATCACCTCGGGCAGCGGCGTCTCGTAGCGGTACATCGCTTTGGGGTTGAGCGTCGAGTGCTTGTGATTCTTGACCGACACCTTGGCGAACTGCTCGAATGTCGTGCCGTACTTGCGGCTGTGCTCCATGCCGGCTTCGGCAAACACCGCGGGCATGGTGCTCGATCCGAGCAAGCCTTCCGTCGAGATGCCCTGCGGCGCGGCACCCCCTAACAAGCCACGACCCATTTGCTCCACGCCGACCGCAAGCACGACGTCGTAGAGCCCGGCTTTGATGCTGATCCACGCCTCGCGAAACGCAGTCGCGCCAGCCGCACACGCGTTCGCGACATTCACCGCGGGAATGCCTGTCTGGCCGATCTCGCGCAGCAAGCGCTGCGCGACCATGCCGTTGGCTTGCCCGAGGTTCGCGCAATACAACGCTTCAACCTGTTGAATAGTCAGACCCGCGTCATCCAATGCGAGCAGCGCGGCCTCCGCTCCCAGCTGCGGAACAGTCCGCTCCGGAAAGCGGCCGAACTTCAGCATGTCGATGCCAAGAACGTAGACGTCACTCATCGCGAAGCTCCTTGCGGCTGAAAGAAGTAACTGACGTAGCTGTTGCCTTTGGCGTCCTTGCGGCCAAGCGCGTCGCCAAACACAACATCGACGGGCATGCCAAACGTGATGTGCTGCGGATCGGGCTCCACGTTGATCAAGTTGCCCTTGATGGTTCCCCCACCTTCCAAGTCCACCACTGCGGACACATAGGGAACCGCAACACCGGGGAACGAGCGATGCACGATCGTGAACGTGTGCAGAGTGCCTCGGTTCGACAACGCTCGAACCTCCAGCCCAGCACGCGCGCCACACTTCGCGCACGCCAAGCGCTGTCCCAGATGAGTTGTGTCACAGCGCGTGCAGACGCTGCCTTCGAGGTAGGCAGCGCCATCTGCTGACGTCTTGATGAATGGCACGACGGGCAACGGCCCTGCGTTCTCACGAGCTTCGGACATGTCGCAGCATCCTTTCGAGCAAGCTAGCACGGCGCCCACATGAAGTTGACGCCAGAGTCAAAACGTGAGTTTGACGTCGCAGTCAGATCCTGAAGTTGACGTCGCAGTCAAAACCACCTAGCACATTTGTATGCCATTCAATCGCAAGCACAACTTCCCTGTGTTCGACGCTGACAATCATCTGTACGAAACCAAGGAGGCCTTCACGCGCCACCTGCCTGATAAGTACAAGCGCGTGATCGACTACGTCGATGTCCGTGGGCGGACGAAGATTGTCGTCAAGGGACAGATTAGTAATTACATCCCGAACCCGACATTCGACGTGGTAGCGCGCCCGGGCGCACACGAGGAGTTCTACAAGAACGGCAATCCGCAGGGGAAGTCGATGCGCGAGCTGACCGGCGAGCCGATGCGCTCCATCCCGGCGTTTCGCGAGCCGGAGCCGCGCATCGAGCTGATGGACGAGCTGGGCGTCGACCGCACACTGATGTTCCCGACGTTGGCGAGCTTGCTCGAGGAGCGGCTGCGCGAAGACCCAGAAGCGATCCACGCCATCGTGCATTCGCTCAACCAATGGATGCACGAGACCTGGAGCTTCAACTACAAAGACCGAATCTTCACGACGCCAGTGATCTCGCTGCCGATCGTGGAAAAAGCGATCGAGGAGCTCGAGTGGGTGCTCGAGCGCGGCGCCAAAGCGATCTTGATCAGGCCCGCACCGGTGCCCGGTTTCCGTGGCTCGCGTTCATTTGCGTTCGAAGAGTTCGACCCGTTCTGGAAGCGTGCGGTCGAGTCCGGCGTGTGTGTGACCATGCATGCATCTGACAGCGGCTACGCCCGTTACCAAGCCGATTGGACCGGCGTCAACGAGATGCTGCCGTTCAAGGACGACGCTTTCCGCTGGGCCACAGCCACCAAGCGGCCGATCGAAGACAGCATGGCATCTGCGGTCTGCCACGGCCTGCTCACCCGTCATCCCAAGCTCAACCTCTCGGTGATCGAAAACGGTGGCAGCTGGGTCCCGCACTTGCTGCAAAATCTCGCGGAGACCTACAAGAAGCTGCCGCAAGCGTTCGATGCAGATCCAGTCACGACGTTCCGTCGCCAGGTCTATATCAGCCCGTTCTTCGAAGATCACATGACGGAGCTGGTCGAAGCCATGGGCGGCACTGACAACATCTTGTTCGGATCTGACTATCCGCACCCCGAAGGCTTGGCTGAGCCGGCGACGTACACCGAGCACCTGCCCAAGTCGTTCAGCAACGACGACGTTCGCAAGATCATGGGCGGCAATCTCGGCAAGCTCATGGGCATCGATCAAATGGTCTGAGCGCAGACCACGCAGACGACATGGAGGATCTCATGCAACTCGAGCACGTCATCTACGAAGTCGCGGACAACATCGGAGTCATCACGCTGAACCGGCCCGAAGCCGCGAACGCGCAGAGCCACAAGGTGCTCGAAGAGCTGGATCACGCTTGGAAAGCGGCAGATCGCGACCCAACGGTGAAAGTGATCGTCTTCAAGGCGAACGGCAAACACTTCTCTGCAGGCCACGATATGTCGGGCGCAGGTCGCAGCCCGACAGCACCGACCAAGTACGATGCGGACACGTTGTACGATTGGGAGCATCGGCACTACTTGCACTACGCGAAGACGTGGCGAGAAGTGCCGAAGCCTTCGATCGCAGCCGTGCAAGGCAAGTGCATCGCGGGTGGACTGATGTTGTGCTGGCCATGCGATCTGATCATTGCCGCTGACAACGCGCTGTTCTCGGACCCGGTGTTGGCGATGGGCATCTGCGGCGTGGAGCTGCACGCGCACACTTGGGAGTTTGGTCCGCGCAAAGCCAAAGAGCTGCTATTCACCGGCGATGCGCTCACCGCGCAGCAGGCCGAGCAGCTCGGCATGGTCAACAAAGTCGTACCGCTCGATGAGCTCGTGACGGTCACGATGGAGCTGGCCGCGCGCATCGCGCGTCAGGACGCTTTTGCGTTGCGCATGGCGAAGCGCGCGGTCAATCGCACGCTGGATATACAGGGCTATTCGAACTCGATTGATGCGGTGTTCGACATGCATCACATCGGTCATGCGCGTGCTGCGCTGGTGACAGGCGGTATCCCGGCGCTGGTGAACCTGGGCGCGATGAAAAACAGGAGTAAGACCGAGTGACATCTGACAATAAGACTTGCCCGTTCGAGGCGAGAGCTTGGGTGGACGATCAGCTGGCGGCTGTCTCCAGGGCCGCGCTGCAGCTGGATCAGCCCGATGGGCAGGCGCTCTTGTGCTTTCCCGTGGCCGACTTGCGCGGTCAGCCAGCAGATCGGGAGCTGCTGTTGGCGGCGGCGCCCGCGGGCTACGTCGCGTTCGACCACGCAAATCCGCGGGTGCGCGTGCGCTTGGTCGACGACCTCGGTCTCGTCGATGCCACGGAGCGCGATCGCACTTTGAAGCGCTTCCCGGCCTGGGGCGACGTGAGCGACTTGCTTGCCATGCTGGACGTACGTGCCGCCGATAGCGGCAGCTATGTCAGCGTCATACGCGGGAACAACCAACGCGGGGTGGTAGAAGCCAGTCAGATGTTGGCGCAAGCGATCGTCGCGGCGGGTCGTCACGCGCCTGGGCGGCGTGCGGTGCACGCTTCGATGATGTTCTTGCGTGCTGCCAGCGTCACTGAGCCGCTGCGCTTTGAGCTGAAAGAGCTCTCCGGCGGTAAGACGTTCAGCTCACTCGCCGTGAACGTGTTGCAAGGCGAGAAGCTGTGCGCGAGTGGTACCTTGCTGCTCGACGTGAAAGCACCGGACGTCATGCGTCACGCCGCCAGCGCGCCCGAAGTGCCTGGGCCGTACGAAAGCACGCCCTATGATATGTCCGTGACCGGGCGCGATCTGCGCTTCGTCGACAACGCCTACACGGGTGACCCCGATGCACCGGTCGGGCCTCCACACCTCGACGCGTGGATCCGCTTTCGCAAGCTCACTGATGACCCCTATCTAAATGCAGCGCTGCTCGTGCAATTCACTGGGCACGCGTCGATCGCTGCTTCGATGCGGCCACACGCGGGCATCGGTCAAGCGCAGGCGCATCGCACGCTCTCCACAGCGATCAACGCGATCTACGTGTCGCTGCACGCCGACGTGCGTGCGGACGAATGGATGTTGTACCGGCATCTGTCGGCGTTTGCAGGCGATGGCATGACGCACTCGGAGTGCCGCGTGCACAACCAGCGCGGTGCGCTTTTGGCCTCGTTCTGCGTCGACGCGATGGTGCGACGCATGGCGCAAGACCGACCTGTCAACGACCGGACCTCGCTATGAGCTTGACGATGGGGCGCGGGCCGTTCAGCGCGAACCCGGCAGGGCGCTTCCAGCCCGCGCTCCCTCATGACGTCGTGTACGTCGAGCCGCTGCTCCGCCGCGTGCGCGCGCGCGTCGGGGAGCGGACGGTGATCGACAGCCAGCGCGTGCTGCTCGTGCATCGCGTGGGCCAGCCGCCTCGTTATGCGTTTCCTGCGTCGGACGTCGCCTCGGATGTCGCGAGCGCGCGCGAGCCTGCTGCGAGCGGCTACGTCAGCGTAGGGTGGGATGCAGTCGCGAGCTGGTACGAGGAGGACGAGCAAGTCTTCGGACACGCGAAGAACCCCTATCACCGGATCGACTGTGGCCGCTCACAGCGGCAGCTGCGCGTGCAGCTCCGAGGGGTCGTGCTGGTCGATACCCACGATGTCGTCAGCCTGTTCGAGACCGCGAGCGCGCCGCGCCTGTACGTCGAGAAAAAGCACGTGCAAATGGAGCGGCTGATCGCCAGCCCGACCACCAGCCACTGCCCGTACAAGGGCTACGCCTCCTATTGGAGCGCGCAGATCGACGGCGAAATCTTCCAGGATATCGCTTGGTCGTACGAAGACCCGACGCCGGAATCCCGTCCCGTCGCTGGCTTATTGAGCTTTTATCCCGAGCGAGCCGAGGTCGTGCAAGATATTGTGACCTGGTTCGAGGCCCCCAACCCCGCACAAGACGGTTAGCATGACCATGACCCGAATCCGCGCGAACACCGAGACGCTTGCCAACGAGCAACCCGCTTTGCCCGAGCGCGAGCCCGAGCCTACCAAGGTCAGCCCGCGCTCGTCAAAAGGCGTGAAGACGCGCGAGCGACTGGTCGAAGCTGCCAAAGAGATCTTCGAGGAACATGGTTTTTTGAACGCGCGCATCTCAGACATCTCCGAGCGCGCGGGCCAGTCTCACGGCTCGTTCTACTACTACTTCGACTCCAAAGAAGAGATCTTCCGCGAGGTCGCGATCAGCGTCGACAAGCGCCTGTTTGCACCGCTCGACGAAGTGATACTGAGCGAACAAGTCCTGCCCTCGCATCAACGCGTCCGCGAAGCCATGCGCCGGCACCTCGAGAGCTTCCGCAAAGAAGCGGCCATGCTCAGCCTGATCGAGCACGTCTCGCGCTTCGACCCCGAGGTCAACGCGCTCAAGCTCGCACGCCACAAACAACTCACCAGCCGCGTAGCCGACATCATCCGCCGCCTACAGCGGCGCAAGCTCGCCGACCCGAAGCTCGACGCCGAAATCACAGCAGCGGCACTGGGCGCCCTAACCCACCGCTTCGCCGAGCTCTGGTTCGTCCAAGGTGCAGTAGACTGCAGCTTCAAAGACGGCGTAGACCAACTAACACGACTGTTCGTCAACGCCGTCAAGCTGCAGGACCCTGACCCAAAGGCGTGATTGGGCAGTCCAAAAAACGCTGAGGCCCATCACCACAACAGGAACACTGCGCCCAGGAGGCACGAGCTCCCAAAGTATTCAATCCCGAAACAGCAAGTTTAGCCACGAATCGGGGGTGCAGCGCCAGCAAGCGCATGTCTTGAAAACGATTATCAGTCGCAATATGATGCGAGCCTATGAACGTCCGACAATCGGTCTCCGTCTGTAGTCTAGCCCTTGCTTTCGTGCTCGGTTGCTCCGACTCAGACGCAGACAATGAGCGAACACACGCCGGCAGTGAGCCCCTCTACCTCGCGATGACGCGCATCTGGGACGACACGTCCACCACGTCCTACTTGCACGTGCTCGAGGCCGTCACGAGCAAGACCGAGGTCGACGTCTCCAACGCGCGCGAGGTCAACGGCCCTGCCAAGCTGTACGCGTACGGCGATAACTACTGGTTCGCAGTGGGCAGCGGCGAAGAACCCACGATCACGCGCTACGAGCTCAACGACGCCGGCCGCCTCACCCAAGGCGCGCAGATCAGCTTGCAACCGTTTGGCGTGCAGGACCTGTGGGACGCGATCTATTTCGTGTCGCCTACCCAAGCGTACTACCCCGACACTGACAACAGCCAGTTGATCCGCTGGAATCCGAGCACGATGGAAGTGGACAAAACCATCGCGCTCCCGGAGACCGTGCGCGAAGGCTACCTGAGCTATTACGGCCTGACCGCGACGCAGCGCGGCGACAAGCTGCTCTTCTCAGTGGGCTGGTTCGACTGGAACGAAAAAGACACCATTCTGCCCGAGACAGGGTTGGTCGAATACGACACCGAAAAGGACGAGCTGACCAACTTCCATGTGGATGACCGCTGCGCTGGGGTGACACAACCCGTAGAGCTTGCGTCAGGAGACACCTATTTCGTCAGCTCAGCCATGGCTGCAGCGAATCACCGCTTGGGCCGCCTCGAGACTCAGCCCTGCGCGCTCCGAGTGCTGAAAGGCGAGTCGAGCTTCGATGCAGAATACGTGACACATCTCGCCGATCTAACAGGTGGACCACTAGCGGGTGAGCCCGTGTTCGCCGGCGACAATGCGCTCTTGCTGCGCGTGTTTGACGAAGACAAAGCTGAGATCAAGGATGGCGCTGTAACCTGGGATCTCACAGGTCAAACCGCGTGGACATGGTCGCGCTGGGACCTCGAAGAGGACAGCCTCACACCCGTAGACGAGCTCCCTGAAGCGACAGCCGACACGTTCTGGTTCCAGCTCGACGGCAGTGTCTACGCGAGTGACACAAAAGAAGACTACTCCGAGACCACGCTGGTCAATCTCACCGCCAAGGGTGGCCCCAAGCGCGAGCTCTCGCTGCCCGGCTTTGTCCAGAACATCGCCCGCATCCGCTGATGGCAGTTGCCTGCACCTCGGACTAGATCAGGAAAGGGAGCGGGGACGAGGTTTCGGCACCGTTGAAGCCGTAGCTTTCTTCTTCGAGGCCGAGGGCACGCAGCGTCGTGAGGTGGGCGCGGGCTGAGTTTCCCGCTTCTTCGCGGACGTGCCAGCCGGTGTCGAGGCGGCCGCCTGCTTTGCCCGCGAAGATGAACGGATGCTCCTTGGTGCTGTGCGTATAGCCTTCGCCGTATTCGCTCGTGCCCATGATCACTGAGCCGTCCAAGAGGCTCTGTCCATTCACGTCCTTTTCCGTTGCGAGCTTGTCGAGCAGGATCGCGTAGCCGCTCAAATTGACTTCCGTCGCGAGCTTCACGATCTCGCGCTCGTTCGTGTGTGCGGCGTCGTGCAAACCGATCGCACCTGGCCCGCCGATCTCACCCGCTGCATTCATCGAGAAGTGCGTCGCGGCAGGCGTGAAGACGAACGTAAACACCCGCGTGAGGTCGCAGCGCAGGGCGGCGACGAGCAGATCCGCCATGATGGCCGCCTTCTCCAGGATCTTACTCTCACTCGCGATCAGCTCGGCAGGAGCCCCTGGCGCGGTGCACGCGACACGCGCAGCGTGGAGGCGCCGCTCGATCTCACTGATGTGTGTGAGATGCTCGTCGAGGCGCTCGCGGTCACGCTTTCCCAGCCGAATCCGCAGCTGCCGCGCGTCCTCCGCGACTGCATGGAGCACACTCGTGCTACGCGACGCCTCGACCTCTCCAGCGCGCATCGCAAACAGCTGCTCGAACAACAGCTGTGGATTGCGCTGCGGAGGATTCAGACTGTTAGGTCCGTTGTGTGAGACAGCGGCCCAAGTCCCGAAGTCGTGATAGAGCGAAGTGCTCACGCCCAGCTCGAGCGAGCGGTAGCGCGGCGGGCCCTCGGAGTAGAACCGTGGGTGCTTGGCGATGTATTGGTCGAGCGTCGCACGGTTCACCGCGAAGATATGCGCGTCGTGGTCGAAGCCTTCCGAGCGCGCCTGGTCTGCGGTCAGCGCCACGCAGACGCCGCGCATGTGCCCGTCCTCCTGCAGCGGCGGCGACTTCGGAATGTCCGTCTTGGGCTCCAGGCCGGTCACGACATTGATGCTCGCGAGGTGGCGCTCGAGCGGTCGCAACGTGGGCGTAACCGCGAAACCCTTCCCCTCTGTCAACGGCGTGTACTCATCGATCAACGTATCTGGAAGCTCACGGCGAAAGTTGGGGTCGAGCGTGCCGCGATGGCGAATCGTCCAAGGCAGCCCATTGGCCCAAAAGTACAGGCCGTAGCGAACAGGCAGCGGCGCGCCGGATGCGAGCGCGGTGCCGTTCCCGTTGAGCATGGCTTCGAAGAGCGGCAGCGCGAGCAGGGCGCTCGACCCCCGTAACATCACGCGTCGCGAGATCGCCTTTCCGCGCCAGCTCATTGTCCAGCCTCCACGGTGTAGCGAAAGCCATCGCTGCCTACGAGCGCCAAGAGCAGCGCGCTCAGTTGATAGCCACCCGCAGCGAACGCTTCATTGATCTCTGCGAGGGGCTGCTGTTCGCTCGACACTTCCAGGCGCGCCGAACCAT
>Ga0209082_1000008_pt1 | contig 157628 bp, 126 predicted proteins | sample ColdCreekSource_FD_184127 | JGI IMG/M metagenome (GOLD analysis project Ga0209082, IMG submission 184127) | Groundwater microbial communities from Cold Creek, Nevada to study Microbial Dark Matter (Phase II) - Cold Creek Source (SPAdes) (version 3) | ecosystem: Environmental > Aquatic > Deep... | reverse complement strand
GCGCGTCCACGCGCCTACCAGTGCCACGTTAGTCAGTGTGCTGGTGGTTTCCAGTGCTTCGTCTCGAAGTCGTGCTATCTTTCGCGCCAACCAGCTGCGCGGCGAGAATCGATAGGTCACCAGGGCCACAGCCGACGTCGAGCACACGCATGCCAGGCGCGAGGCCTGCCGCGCGGAGCAACAGCTCGCTCTGCATTCGAAACTGATGTGACTGTTCGACCAGACGATCGATCTCGTCTGACGTGTGGCCCATGACGTAAGGTGGCTCGGCTAGCTCTCGGCCCATGCTCGCTCCTGCGTTTGGTATGTAGCACAGCCGCCGTATCGGCGAACACTAGGCGCGTTTGTGACCATCTGGACCACCGCTGCTCTACGGACAAGACTGCACACCGCAACGCCAGTGCTTGCCGTCACACACGCATCCATCTGTCGCGAAGCACACGTTGGTGTTGTAGTTGCATTGCAGGTCGACTTGATCGCAGCCGGCGTCGTCATCAGCGTCTGACTGCGCGCACGCTGAGCAGCGCGCGGACCAGCCTCCATCGTCGCGCCGAATGCAGCCAACGGCGTCACGCGTTGCCGTCGGAATGAGCGGGGTCGACGCACCAGCGTCCGAACCCACAAACGAGGGTGGGGGTGGGACCAGCGGCGGACCTTCGACCACGCGGCGAGGGGCAGGCGTGGTGGTGCACGCACTGAGCAACAGAACAAGAAGGCAGCGCGTCATCGAGCTCGCGCGACTCTAGCGTTGCCGCCAGCAGCGGCCAACAGCCCTACGGGTACGTTGAGCGACTACTCGTTAGGGTAGAGTCCCGGTATTCGCGCTTTTCTAAAAAGCTCAGCGGTTTCTGCACAATGGGTAGGACGGTGCAGCTAACGGCGGCCGCCGGGGCGCACGCTTGGCTAGCTGAGGGTGCAGTACGCGGGCTCCGGTAAAGGTTCGCGAAATGCTGTGTTAAGCTAAGACTGTGTCACTGTCGCGTCGTCCGTCGGCCGCCCCCGCCTTGCAGTTCACTGATCCGCCCTGGGATGCACCACTCGACGCTGCTCGAGAGATCGAGAGCATCCCGAGCGCGGCGCTGATCCGCGGTATGTTCATCATCCCCGTGCTCGAAGAGGCCAAGCGCGTGGGTGCGAGCTTGGCCAAGCGCGAGCGCTACGTGCCCTTTCAGTTCTACTCGTTGCGTGAGCACGCGCAGCTGATGGTGGAAGCGAGCGCAGCCTTGTTTCCACAGCTCTCTTTGCGGCAAGCGCTCCGCAGGCTCGGTCGCGGCGCGCCGCACGCCTTTGTCGCTTCTACGCTCGGGCGTGTGGTCTTGCAGTCCGCCCAAGGCGTGATCGATGTCGTGACCGCGCTCGCGAAGGGCTACGAGCTAAACATGAAGCCGGGCCGCGCGTACGTAGATCAACCGCGACCGCGCGTGCTCGACGTCACGATGGAACAGGTCTACTTCTTCGTCGACAGCCACCACGTCGGCGCCTTTGAAGGCGCGCTCCATTACGCCGGCACGCGCGGCAAAGTACGAGTCCACCGCATCGACGCGTCCACCACCGTGCTGCGTGTCGAGTGGTGACAACTACGGCTCAGAAAGTGCCGGAAACGCTGACCGCACCTGGGCCTAAGCGGAGCTTGGCCGTCGGCGCTTCGTCGTCGCTGGGCGCCGCGAGCCACATCACGAGGCCGCCTGCTGCGAGGGCTGCGCCAGCGTAGAACGCGACCATCGAGACCGTTCGGAACGGGTCGTAGCTCTCTTTTACGTCCACCGGGCACATGTAATCAGCGCATTCGCTGAGCTTGCTGTTGGCGATCAGACCCGTGACTGCGGCGGTCGCGAGCGCTACGCCACCGAACGCCATGGTAATCACACCCAGGGGCTTGAGCGGGCTCGCTGCTGTCGCGCCGCTAGGAGCTGCAGTGGTCGCCGGGCTGGTCGCGGGGGCAGATCCGCTGGACGGTGTAAACGCAATCCCTTGGTCTCCTTGTGAGACCGGATCGCCTGACGCCATGGGCTTTGAGCGGAACTGGATCTTGAGCTGACGTTGCTCGCCTTCGCGTAGCTGGACCTCGACTTGTTGACGTTCGCCACCGCGCGTGGCGACTACGAAGTGCTGGCCGGGGTCGGTCGGTCGTGCCTCGCCGAGCAGCGCGCTCGGAAGCTGCGTGTTGTCGAGCGAGACCGACACTTCGTCCGGGCGCGCGTTGCTCACCTGGATGGTCAGGTTTGGGATGCGCGGCAAGAGCGCGTCGAGCTCAGAGCGCGCTTCTTTCAGCGCTTTCTGCATCGCCTCTGCGTCGCCGAAGTTGTTCACGCGCAGCGTCTCGCGGTAGCGCTCAGCGCCTGCGACCAGCTGTCCGAGCTGCACACGTGCACGCGCCGACCAGAGACCGAGCGTCGCAGTTGCATACAAGCGATAGGCGCGATCGAGCTTGGTGTTCGCGGTGTCGAAGTCGTTGGCCCAGTAGGCCTCGATGCCCTGCGTTCCAAGCGCACGCGCAGCTGCGCGTGTCGAGTCGTCGGGCTCGGCCTGCGCGCAGGTCGTGCCGCTCGCCAATGCAGCTACCAGCTGCAGTACGAGCAGGCTCGCGATAAGAACAGATTTAGATCTAACGTAAGTCGGCACGGGATCCCCCACTCAAAAGCCCAGCAGATCACCAGCGTTCTTGGGCTTGGCTCTCACAGGCTCGGTCTTGGGCGCCGGCCGTTCGTCCGGCACCTCGTCGCGAGCCTGTTCGCGCTCACGCTCACGCTCACGCTCACGCTCACGCACGTATCGCTTGCGCCGCCGACCGCCGGTCTGCTCGGAGTCGTTCGCTGAATCGGGCGACTTCAGTGGCTGCACAGGCTCGGTCTTGATGACCGGCTCGGGCGTTTGCGGCTGCCCCACAGGCTCGAACACTATCCCACCCGTGTTTGGCGGCGTAGTTGGCGGCGTGTTTGGCGGCGTGTTCGGCGGGATAGGCGGTGCTACGGGCGGCGTGCTGATGGTCGAGGTCGTCGTCTCAGTCGGCTTGACCTGATCGTCGTCACCCAGGAGCAGCACCGTCGCGATCACTGTCACCGCGAGCAACGCAGCGGCAGCCGCCCACACCGGCAAGGTGCGCGTCTTCGGTTGATCGGAGTCGAGCTCGCGCGCCACCAGACTGTCAGGTGGTACATGTTGCGGCCTTGGTGTCGCCACGCGAACCGAAGGAGCCTGTTGCGTTTGCAGCGGACCTGTCGACGTCCACGGGCCCTCGCTCGGCAGCGCAGGCGGCGTGACCCTACGCGGTTGCGCCACGCGTGGGGCAGTCATGTCTTGAAACGTCATCTGATCGCGAAACGTCGCGGCTTGTGCGAACGGCGCGAGCGCTTGCATCAGACTGGGCACGTCCGGCCAGCGTTCATCGCGCGCGCGTCGCACAGCGCGATCGATGATCGCACACAGCGCGTTTGGCGCATCCGGCCGCACGGTTTTGAGTGGTGCGGCTTCAGTCGTCGCCACTTTGATCGCGAGCTCGGAGAGCGTTGCAGCTGCGAACGGCGGGTAGCCCGCGGACGCTTCGTACAGCATCACGCCGAACGCATAAACGTCCGTGCGATGGTCGAGGTTCTTATCGCCGCGCAGCTGCTCGAACGACATGTACACCGGCGTGCCGATCGCGGTGCCGGTTTGCGTGAGGTTGGTGCCACGCCCATCGGAGTGCTCAGCGAGCTTGGCGATACCGAAGTCCAACACCTTCGCGATCGGATGTGGCATGCCAGCCACGCGCTCCAAGAAGATGTTGTCAGGCTTCAGATCGCGATGGATCACGCCTTGGGTGTGAGCTGCCGCGACACCACTCATCGCGCCCATCATCAACGAGATCAGCTCGTGCAGCGGCGGGCGCGTCTGTTTCCGCAAGTAATCCCGCAGGCTCTCGCCCTGCAGCAGCTCCATGACCAGAAACAGCGTTTGGCCGTCGCGAATCACGTCGTAGACATCGACGACGTTCGGGTGGCTCAGCTTTGAGGCCGCGCGTGCCTCACGAATCAAGCGCTCGGCTGCATCCGGGCTCGCCGCGTATTGTGGATGCATCCACTTCACTGCGACTTGTTTGCCAGTCAGTACATTTTCGGCGCGGTAAACGCTGCCCATGCCGCCGGCTCCGAGCAGCGAGAGCACTCGATACTTTGCGCTCAGCAGCTCTCCGATCTCAGGCACCAGCAGTCCCCCTTGTGCGCCGTCGCGCAAGGCTGGGTCTTGGCAGAATGGCGTCGCGCGGTCAAGCTTGCTGCGCCGTGATTTCCCCACGGGATGGCGCCTGAGCGCAACATCAAGTACTAGTCTAATAGATGCGCATCGAGCTCGACGAGACGCCCCAAGCGAGTTTGGTTTCGCTGACGCAGGCCAGCCTACGCGCCGTGCTCGGCGGCATCGTGCTCATCCACGGCCTCGACAAGCTGCAGCATCCGGCGCCCTACGCAGAGCAGCTGGAAAAAGCCAGCCTGCCGGACGCCTTGCTGCTCACGCAAGTGGTGTTCGCACTGGAGCTGCTCGTCGGCGGTTGCTTGGTCCTGGGCCGGTTCACGCGCACGGCGGCGTTTCTAGCCGTATGCGACACAGTCTTGCATGTGGCGCTGAGCGCCGCGCTCGGCGAAACATGGCAGAATGCCGCCAGTCTTGAGCTGCTCGTCCTGAAAATCGCGCTCTGTGGCTTCCTGCTCGTGGTCGGCAGCGGCCCCTACGGTCTAGACCCATATTTCAAGCGTCGCGCCCGGCTGCGAGCGATCGCCCGCGACGAGATCTGGTCGCGCCCGCCCTACGTCTCACACCGCTAGAAACAACTGTTAGACCTCAGTCATCGTCGCGCTGGACGCTGGCCGAGGCTTCGCCATCTTCGTCGACATAGACGTGAACTGTCATCGGGCGACAGCACACGGAGCAGTCTTCGACGTATCGCTGTGTGCCGCCACCGGCTTCATCGAGCCACAAGCTGATCGGCTCGCCGCAGTATGGGCATGAGCATTCGGCGTCCATGCAGGGCAGGGTAGCACACGCTATCCGAGCGCGACCGGCTCGATCTCCGCGACATCTCGCAGCAGCGATCGATACAGTTCGAGCGCGGCCGTAGTCTGTGCCGCCAGCGCGCGGCTGCTCCACAAGATGCTGAGCGAGCTGCGTGTGCTGTCAGAAGTCTTGGTGCGTTGCGCGTCCTTGATCGCGTTGGCGCACGGGCCCTGTGTGTCGACCAAACACAAGAGACCTGCGAGCTCGATCACCTGCCCGGTGGGATTGAACACATAGCTCTCACCGCTGACTCCCAGCCGGATCCGCAACGGAGCTTCAAACTTATCGCAGTCCACAACGCTGATCGGAATGCCGCTGTGCAGCGAGACCGCGTTGCACGCGTCGACTGCCGGATTGATTGTGCGCAATCCACCTTCACCACTCGCGCGCGCCAGGTACTCACTCGCAGGCTTGGCCCGGCCTGTGGGCTTGAAGTCGCGCGACCTGAGCATGTCGCGAATGGCTGCACGCACAGCAGCCTCCGGCGTCGGCAGCACCTTACAACTGCCGATTGGGCTCGCGAGCAGCGAGACCGCCTCCGTCAGCGGCGGCAGCTGCGCGATCGGCGAGCGCCAGCGCGCGATGAATGCCTGAGCGAGAAGACTGTCGTGAGGTTCGAGCTGAATCTGCAGAGCCATATTTCGCGCAGGATAGCAGCACACGCGCCCACAGCGTGCGTCGGCGCCGTGCAGATAAAAGCAGATTTTCGTGGAACTGGCTTTAGGTCGACACGGAACCGTCCGAAAGCGTGGCGTACAGCTTGCTTAGCGACGTTTTGCGGCGCGGCTTGCGGTCTTCAGTCTGGTTTGGGAGTGGGTCATGGAGCGTGCAGTCATCGCTCTGTTTCGATGGCTATTAATCTTAGCTTTGGGGTTGTCTGCGTTCGGCTATGTCTGTCGCGACCGCGTCGGCGCATTCGTATTTGCACGCGCGCTCAACCAACGTCGCGGCCTCACGTGCAGTCAGCCCGAAGTGTCAGTCGCTGCATCGCTGAACGCTGTGCGGCTGTCGCCGCTGCACTGTCAGGTGAGCGAGGGTCCCGTGCGGGCGTTCGAAACAGGCGTCACGCTCTTGCGCCTCCGGCGCCTGCACGTGCGCTCGGCGGAGCTCGAGTCCGCGACGATCGACTATCGCGATCGTGATGTCTCACATGTTCGGGCGGTCGACCTCGAGCCAGGCCGAACGGTCGCGGACCGCCGGCTGCGTCAGAAGTTGCTCTCGGCCATGCTGGACGCCAGCGAGATGCATTCGCTCGACGCTCCACGGATCAGCGTCAAGCTGCTGACAGCTACGCGCTCCGGACGTGTCCAGTTTGTCATGCATGCTTTTCGTACATCGCTGGACGGAACCTGGAACCGCAGCCAGGCCGAGCGGGTCGAGTGCCCGGCCGATGTGGGGATCGAGCTGCGCGGCATGGACATGCGGGTCGTGCCGGGCTGGGGCAAGCTCAGCGCGATCTTGACGGCGGGCACGCCGGAAAACGCGCCGCGCGCGACCCTCTGGCTCGAGGGTCGGCGACTCGACGGGATGCGACCGAGCGTGGTCGCGGAGCTCGGTCCGGTAGCGCGGCCTACAAACAAACTGCTGTAGCCCGCGGAGGTCGGGAGTCGCGGAGCTCGCGGAGCGAGTCCCGCACCGCCGCTATGATTAACTCGAATCCCACGCGCTGAAAGCGAGCTGCGACCGCGAAGGTATGACTTCGCATCGCAGGTGCGTAGCAGTAGGATGGGACGCATGACGAGTCAGCACCGAGCGCGGCTCAGCGAGTTGCAATCGGTTCATGCACCCCATGCACCCCATGCAGCTCAAGCATCCGGATCGGGCGTCGCGCCGGTCGCGCGCAGGGCCAGCCCGGATACGCATTCGCAGGCGTTTTCGAGCCCGGGCCAGCTCGGTGCACGCAAGCATTGCCCCGTGTGTGGCGAACGTTACCCCGCGGACTTCCGCGTCTGCCCGCGCGATGCCACTGCGCTCGCGACTGTGCTCGGCGACAGCGATCCACTCGTCGGTGTGGTCCTCGCGGACACCTATGATCTGCTCGGCGTGATCGGCGAGGGTGCGACCGGCCGCGTCTACGAGGCGGTTCATACGCGTCTGCGCGCCAAACACTACGCGATCAAGGTGATGTACAGCGACCTCACGCGTCAGCCCGCGGTCGTCGAGCGCTTCGTGCGCGAAGCGCAGGCCACCAGCGTGCTCACGCATCCGAACATCGTCTCGGCGTTGGACATCGGCCAGACCGAGGACGGTCGGCCCTTCATCGTGTCCGAGCTCTTGCACGGCGTGCAGCTCGGCGAGTACCTGGCGCGGCAGGGTCAGCTGCCTGTGCCGGAGGCTGTGCGTATCGTGCGCCAAGCTTGCCAGGCGCTGATCGTCGCGCACGACAAGGGCATCGTGCACCGGGATATCAAACCCGGGAACTTATTTCTGGTCGGCACACACGGTGCGGCCACCGTCAAAGTGCTCGACTTCGGCATCTCGTTGATCGGCGATACTTCGCTGACGAAGACCGGCATGATCATGGGCACTCCCGCCTACATGCCTCCGGAGCAAGCGAGCGGCACCCGCGTCGACCATCGCGCGGACATCTACTCACTCGCGACCGTGATGTACGAAGCGCTCACCGGCTGCAAAGCGTTCATGGGTGCCGATCCGATCACCACGCTGGCGGGCGTGCTCACGCGCGAGCCGCTGCGTCCACGCACCCTGAACGACGCCATTCCGCCCGAGCTCGAGGCGGTGATTCAAAAGGCGATGTCCAAAGCGCCCAACCAACGCTACCGCTCGATGCGCGAGCTCGATGCGGCGCTCGCGGTGTTCGATATCCGCTCGGCTGGGCTGCAGAATGTCCCTGTCATCCACAGCGATGCTATGCACGTGGATCTAGATCTCGACCTCGGCAGTGAGCTGAGCGAGCTCGACCTGGAAGAAGAAGAGCCCCAGGACCGCAGCCAAGAGCTGCAGCGCGAGGTCGCAGCGGCTGAGCCGTCGCCCTTCATCGGCCCGCTTGCGCGCATCATCGGCGCGGCTTCGCTGGATCATGCGCGGGCGAAGCTGGTCTGGTTGGCATGGGGCATGGGCGTGACAGCGCTGCTCGGCCTGATCGACGCGACCACCAGCGCGATCCGCTTGAGCCGCGGCGGCGCAGCGCTGACCGGCACCGAGATCGTCATGTCCACGCTCGGATCGCTCGCGCTCCTGGTTATGCCGACGTGGCTGTTCGGTCACTATGTCTCTTCGCGTGTCTGGGCGAGCACGCCGCGGGTGGTGGAGACGATTCGGCGGATGCGTCGGGTGTTGTTCGCCGGCTTGGTCACTTACGCGGCAGGAACCCTGTTGATCCGCGTATTTTCAGGCGTTTTGGCGAGTGACCTGAGCAGCCTCAGCTCCGCAGGTTGGGGGCTGTTGCTGGTGGTCGTGGCCGCGATCGCGGGCCTGCGCACGGGCTGGCGCGAGCTGCACCGCGGCGGCCTGCAAGAATCCTGAAACACCCACACGTTGGGTCCCGGCTAAGTTGTTAGCCCTTGTAATAGGTTCGAGGGCAAGCTTGGCTATATTACTGGGCACCGACCGATGGAGGGCGTGACTCCTTGGATCCCGCGCAGGTCCTGATACTCGTTCCGCAAGATGGCCACGGCCTGGAACGAATCGTGTTGAAGAGCGCCGACGCGATCCATGTCGGGCGTTCGAGCCGTTGTCAGGTGCGTTTACCGAGCGATTCGCGCATGGTCTCGCGGCTGCACGCAACTTTGTCGTGGCGCGGCGGTACTTGGTTCATCACCGACGCGAGTCGCCGCGGCACATATCTCCAGGGTGAAAAGCTCGAGCCGGGCGCGCCTCGCACCATCCCCCACGGTGCAAGCCTGCGTTTTGGTGATTGCGAGTTCACCGCGCTCACACGGCCCGACGAGGAGCAGCGCGCTCCCGAGACCTCCTACACACTCTCTTCGCATTTGGTTCAGCTCGGCACGATCGACACCGCCAAGGTGTTGCAGGCTGCGTTCGAGCTGCCCGAGCTGCTCGCGACGGCCATCGATGAGCACGCGATCTACTCGTTTGCTTGTGACTACTTGGTGCGCGCGCTGTCGCCCGTGATCGCGACCGCGTTTGTCGCGACTATCGATCCCAACCAACCCGTGTCGCTCCTCGGCCGGGCCGAGCGCGGCAGTCACTCGACTGCGACGCGCGACTTGTTCCGACCGGTCATCAGCCGTCGCGTGATCGCACAGCTCAAGAGCTCGCCGGAGTCGGTCGTGTTCATCCAGCGCAGCATCGACGACCCCCAGCTGAGCGTGACAGTCAGCGGCTCGTCGCAAGCGGTCGGCGCAGCGCTCTTGGATCGCGACACGTCGGGCAGCTTGGTCGTGCTGTATGTCATCGGGGATGTGGTGCTCACGCACGGAGACACGCTGGTCGCTCAGTATCTGCGCCTGGTCAGTACGTTGGTGCGGCAACATTTGCTGGCGCGTCGGCAAGCGCACTTGACCAAGTACTTTTCGCCGAACGTGGTGCAGCTGATCTTAGACCGCGATCCTCACACCGACATCGAGCGCGAGCCGCTGGTGGCCAAAGCGACCAGCTTCTTCTTCGACGTGCGCGGCTCTTCGCTGCGGCTTGAAGCGTCACCCGAAGAGCGCTCCAAGCTGTACCGCGATCTGCGGCGCGTGTTGTCGATCGTGACCGAAGCTGTCTTCGAGAACGGTGGCACGATCATCGACTACGCGGGCGACGCGGTGTTCGCTGTGTGGGGCGTGCCGCTCGCGCAGCCCGACCAGGCCGATCGCGCGGTGGGTTGTGCGCTCAAGGTCGTGCAGCGCTTACGCGAAGAAGCCTTTCTCACGATGCAACCGGGCGCGCAGCTGTGTGGGATCGGCATCGCGACCGGCGAAGTGTTGGTGGGCCCCGTGGGCTCGTCGGTGATGTTCAAGTACGGCGTGTTCGGCCCGAGCGTGAGCGCGGCGCAGCGCTTGGCGGCATTGACCAAACCCGATCAGCTCGACCGCGAGATCTTGATCTCGCACGAGGTCCGCTCGGAGCTGCAGCAGCTGCGAACGGCGACGCGTCACGTCGCACAAGTAGCGTTGCGCGGCATGGACAGCATGGTCGAGGTGTTCGAGGTCGCGACCGATATCGGCTTCGACAGCGATCCCGGCAACCGTTATTGAGGCAGCCTTGCTCGGCCAAACTGACGCATTTGTGTGCGCTGTCGCGGAGCGATAACGTGCGGACATGGTTTCCTCCCGTGCCCTGACCGTCTCCGTCGCATTGGTTCTGTTCAGCGCGTGCCGGCCACCACGGCCCCCAGAGTCTCCGACCTTTCCGCCGGCCAAGGAGCTGGCGGTCGCCAACGACGCGGTGGATCCCGACGGAACGCAGTTCGAGTATCCATATCCGGTCCAGTTCTTCAGCTTGGACAGCAAGATGCCGCCTTTGCGCATGGCGTACTTGGACGTCGCGCCCGCGCAGCCCAATGGTCGGACCGTGCTCTTGCTCCACGGCAAGAACTTCTCGGCGTCCGCATGGGCGAGCACGATCAAGTTGCTGAGCGAGCACGGCTATCGCGTGATCGCGCCCGATCAGGTCGGCTTTGGTAAGTCCGAAAAGCCCACCAGCTATCAGTTCAGCTTCGCCGCTTTGGCGGCGAACACGCGCGCGCTCTTGGCCAAGCTCGGCATCGAGCGCTCCGCCGTGGTGGGGCATTCCATGGGCGGCATGCTCGCGACGCGCTACGCGCTCCAATATCCGCAGCACGTCGATAAGCTCGTGCTCGTGAACCCGATCGGTCTGGAAGACTACGGCACGCTCGTGCCGTATCGCTCTGTCGAAGCCTGGTACAACGATGAGCTCAAGCAGACGCCGGACACGGTGATCGCGTACCAGCGCAACGCTTATTACGCTGGTGAGTGGAAGCCCGAGTACGAAGCGCTCGCGAGCATGCAGATGCGGATGACCAAGCACCCCGAGTACGCGCGTGTCGCGTGGAGCTCGGCTTTGATCTACGACATGATCGTGACGCAGCCGGTGCTCTACCAATTCCCGCTGCTGAAGGTGCCCACCGGATTGATCATCGGCATGCGCGACCGCACGGCAGTCGGCAAGGCGTTCGCAAAGCCTGAGGTCGCGAGCACGCTCGGCGATTACACGCAGCTCGGCAAGCGGACGCGCGATGCCATCCCGGGTGCCCAGCTGATCGAGATCGAAGGTGCGGGGCACATCCCGCAAGTCGAAGCGTTCGATCGCTACAGCGAGGGGCTGTTACAGCTGCTGCAGTGACGAAAGCTACCGCCCGACAAGGGACAACCTGGACAACCTGGCACGGATTACCCGTCAACCAGTGACCGGTTGACTGTCCGCGACACATGACCGATTCGAGCATTCTGTGATGCCGCCCACCACGCCTGATGGTGGATGCAAGCCGCAGCTTGTTCGAAGCCGATATCGATGGCGCTCGTTCGTGAAGAACTGGCGGGATCGGATCTGATTCGGATGCACACCCCGTCGGCAGGCATGCCGAAATGCCGTCGCCCAAACCCCTGCAGCTCAGCCCTAGGCGCCACTTTGGTGGCCCCTGGGACAACACCGTCACATCCATCTGTGCCATCGCGACAGCGTGACACAGCCTGCGCGACTCTCCCCCAGCTGCAGCGGGCTACGGTTGGCACGCCACCTGCTTAGGTGGGCCTGCGACTCTGAAGAGCAGGAGCATCGGAACAAATGGATCCCATGAACGTGTTGGTCGTCGAGCGAGGCGCGGACTGGAGGCACTGGAACGCCACCTCTCACTTGGTCGGCCACGCCATGCTGGTTCTGGTTCAGCAGGTCGATGAGACCACCGCGGCATTTCGCGCGCGCATTCAGCACCGCCTGTCGCGACTGACCCAAACCCTGGGCGCGCTGGTTCTGCTGCGTGGCCGCCGAGGCACGGGGCTCACGGCCGAAGGTCTCGTGCGCAGCCTGTCTCATCGTGCACCGAAAGACGTCCGCACGTTCACGCGCTACTTCGGCCCGGAGCTCGAGCTGACAAGCACCGCTGCGTGATCGGTTAGCAGCTGACAGCTGCATGGATGAGAGGGCACATCGGCTAGGTCGATGTGCCCTTTGCAATTTGACCGCCGGCGCCAACACTTAGGCGGCCGGCCCCGAGAGTCTGGCGAGCTCTCGTGACCGACCGCCTCTCACCGAACGCGTCTCGTAGAAGGAATCACACACCACAAGCTAAGTCGCTAAGCGGCGCAGTGGCCTTGCGCGAAGTCTTCAGTCTCGGCGGCGACGGCGGACCACGAAGCCGAGCCCGAGCAAGCCGATCACGCCGAACAAGCCCGCACGCTTATGACTGCTGCCGCCATGGCCGACGTGGGCGACCGTGCAATCGCTGCTGACGCTCGCCATGCCTTCCGCCATGCACGAACCATCCGCGCAGCTGGAGCTACCGCTGGCTGACCAATCGACCTCTGCGTCGAGCAGGGCCACGAGCGCATCCGCGCACTCTTGCAGCTTGTCCGTGTCGATGAACTGACCGTCGCAGAACAACGCGCCTTCCATCGCTTCGCATTGCGTCTTGCAACCACCGGTCACTTCGGCTTCGCAATCTAAACGACCATCTGCCTGGCAATCCACCTGGCAGTCGATGTTGGTGTTCACTTCGCACGAGCCATCGCAGCTCGCTTTGCACTTCACATCGCAGCTCGCGCTCGGCAGCTCGACGTCGCATTGGCTGTCGCAGCCGACGCTACAGGCGCCGCTGCAGCTCGCCATGCAACCGGCCTTGTCGCTGTTGGCTGCACACGATGCTTCGCAGCTACCGCTGCAGCTCGCGCGACAGTCGACCGCGCACTCGAACTTGCCTGGATCGACTTCGCACTTGCCGCGACAGCCCGCTTGGCAATCCACATTGCACTGCGCGCTCGGCAGCTCGTCGCAACCTGCCTGACAATCCACGGCCAACTTCGCGCTGCACGTCGCACGCACGTTGACCGGCGTGCACATGGTCTTGCATTCGGCGCTCGGCGGCACGACCACGCACTGCGCTTTAGGCTGAACATCGATCTCGCCGCACGCGCCGATATCTGCGCGTGCCGTTGCATGGCTGAGACAGATCAAACCCACGCTCAGCGCAGCGATGCGTCCGAGAGTTACTAAAATCGTTTGCATCAAGCTGCTCCTGCAAATTGGGTGATGGAAGTCAAGTCAAGCAATCCGCCGCCCTCTATTCACGAGCTGTGCCAGCAGCTCAGAGCGGCGTCTCGCAGGCCTTGAACCTAAATCACAGGAGCAGCACAGGCGACTGCGTCGCAGTGGGACGTCTAACTGTGGCGCATCAGCCACGGAGCTTGTTGTGGTCTGCGTGCACCACAAAACAAGCTCCGACTGCTGTCTGTTGCGCTGATGTTACGGTGCGGTTGGAACTGCACTCGGCGCAGGCGCGGGCGCTTCACGTGGCGCAGCGCTTGCGCCTGGTGCAGGCGCTGCCGGCGCAGGCGGTGCTGCGTCAGTCGAGTCAGGCTTTTGAATGAGCTTGAACTCGATGCGACGGTTCAGCGCTTTACCGGTCTTCGTCGCGTTGTCTGCGACGGGCTCGTTCGGTCCGGCACCGCGTGTCTCGATACGCTCCGCTGCGATGCCGCGCCCCGACAGGTACAACTTGACCGCTTCGGCACGCTCTTTCGAGATCACCAAGTTGCGCTCGACTGTACCCGTCGAATCGGTGTGTCCAGAGATTTCGACGCGCAGCGCTTGGTACTCGGCGAGCACCTTGGCTGCTTCGTTGAGCGTCGTGAACGACTCGGGCCGAATCACAGCCTTGCCGCTCTCGAAGATGATGCCCTTGATCGCGCCGGTGAACTTCCGGACTATTTCGGGCAGCTCATCGGGACAACCATCGTCGTCGTCGTAGCCATTGCGCGTCTCAGGTTGGTCCGCGCACTTGTCATCGCGATTCGGGATGTGATCGCCGTCGGTGTCTTGCAGACAACCATCCGGACCATCACCGATCACGCTCGGACATTTGTCATCCGCATCGGGTACGCCGTCACCGTCAGCATCAGGCGGTGGCAGCGGGCAACCATTCTTCTCGGGGTTGTCGCTCGCGACGCCGGCAACTTCGGGGCAGCGATCATCTGAGTCGGGCACGCCGTCGCCATCTCCATCGGGTGGCGGCGGCGGACAGCCGAGCGGCGGAACGCCAGCGAGCTGCGGGCACTGATCGTTTTGATCGTTCACGCCGTCGCCGTCAGCATCGGGCGGAGGCGCAGGCGGCTCCGGCCGACCGAGCACGACCGACGCGCCGAGCAAGCCTTCCCAGTGCAGCGCAAGCGTGTCCGCACCGTAGCCATTTGCGACGCTGCCGCGGCCTTCGAGCCGCAGCGCCAAGTTCTTGCTGACGTAGGCCTTCAAACCCGCGCCGAAATGCACCGCGCCATCGATGTCATTGCCGAGCACGTCAGATGCTGACGACAACCCGATCACGCCACCACCACCGAGGATGAACGGCACGATGGTCTTGGTCGGCGCCTGCAAGATCACGTGACCGCGTGCGGTCCACAGGTTCACGCCTTCATCGGTCTGGCGTGTTTGCGAAGGCAGAAGCGCGCCTTCCACCTCGAGGCCGAACACTTCGTGCGGAAACCACGCGAGTCGCAGACCGAGCTCGGGGGTCACAAACTCGAGCCGCTGATAGTTGATGTCCGCGTCGTCCGCTTTGTAGAGCTCGTGCTTCTTGCTGGGAATGAACGCACCCCAATAGACGCCGAGCTCGAAGCTCATGGGCGCTGTTCCCCAAGGTGGTCCGTAAGCCGCTGCCGGTCCGGGCCGGGCATCGCCGCTCGCAGCTGCAGTCGCGCCGGAGTCCGTGTCAGCTTTCAGCGAAAAGCCAGCCTGCGCTTCTTGTGCGCGCGCGGTGCATGTCCAAGTGAGGCCGAGCGCAACGGCGCTCGCGATGATGGAATGGCGTTGGCACATGTGAAGCGGTCCTTCCAAGCTCAGATCAGCGTGTAAATAAGGTTCAACTTGAGGATGCCGTCGTACTTATAGAGCGGCGGCACGCCGGCCGGGCGCACCGGCGGCTTGGTGTCGACCTGAATGCTGGCCTTGAACTCGAGCTGCAGCCGATCGACGATCACCGAGCGCAGCGCGAGGTCCGCGTTGACGCGCGAGTCGCTTGGCTCTTCCACATTCAGCAGACCTTCAACGCCCATCAGTACGACCATCATCGCGTTGATCTGGTTGTCGTAGCCGAGGAACAAGCGCGCGGAGTGCAGGTATTGATAGCCCTTGAGGCGGCGATCGGGATCTGCAGGATCGGGCAGTGGATCGGGATCGAAGTTCTCGTACGTGAGATCGTAACCAACCTCGCCCCAGAGCCTGAGCTTGTCTTCGGTGTAGAGGTTACGCATGTAACCGGCTTGCCCTTGCAGCCGCGCATCCAAGCCCGCGAACGTGTCCCAGCGGTACATACCCGCGACGAACAGCGCGTCCATCGTGGACAGGAAGAGCGCGTAGCGGCCGCGCGAACGCAGGTTGCGCGCCGTGTCGATCATGGCGCCCGACGCGGTCGGACGAGCGCGGCCGTAGACGAAGTCCATGCTCAGATCCAGCGCATGGCGGTCGCGCACCATGCCGAAGATCGTGCCGACCGTAGCTTGCAGCGCTTGTGTGTTGCCGCTGCTCAGCGCGCCGCCGAAGCTCGTGCTGAAGCTGGTCATATCCTTCTGGAACTCGTCGAGCGCAATCTTTCCGCTGTGTGGCGCTTCCGCGGGTGCTTGCGCGTGTGCGCGAGCGCTTAGCAGCAGCGCCGAGACCAAGACGCTGCATGCGATCAGCGCGCGCGCCGGTATCCGACTGTTCATGGCAAGTTCCTCCAAGTCCCAAGCAGACAGAAGTGTCGAAGCGCGGAATGTGAGCCGATGTCGCAGCACACACCTGTTGGATCGATGTATGTGATGTGCGATCTGTCACATGCTATGACCGTTGCCAGCTGTAGGCGCTTTGTCATAAGCCTCTGAGCGTCACCCGCAGGCCGTTGTCGCATACTCGGCACACCAGCGTCCAAGTTTTGTATGCACTTAGGCCACGGTGCGACCACGGTGCGACCCCCCGCGCAGCCGACCTCGGCCGCCTAAGCCGAAGCTAGGAGCTGCGTTACGGGCGTGGACGGGTCAACGCATCCGTTCAGGTGTCGCGGGTACGAGCCGCGAAGGTCGAGCGTGCGGATTCGAGCAGACGCTTGTCTCCGATGCGCTGCGCGAAGTCGCCGAGCAGGCTCACGTCTGGACCGCGCCAACGCAGATCCTCGAGCTCCTCTGTCAGCGGCACGTCTACGCGCAAGCGCGCGAGCTTGCGGTACAGCTCCGCTGCCGGGCGTGCGCCGGCCAAGCTACTTGCGAGCGCCTGAGCGCCGCGAACCTTCACGCTCCACGCGTTCGGGTCATCGGGGATGTGCTCGAGGTGCTTGTACTCGGCGAGCACGGCCGCGGCCGATTTGGCACCCCAGCGGGGGATGCCCGGAATGCCATCGGCTGTATCGCCCACCAATGCGAGCCAGTCCGGAATCGATGCAGGTCCGACCCCGAACTTCTCATGGACACCCGGCTCGTCCGTCGTCTTCTGGCGCATGCGATCTAAGAGCACAACGCGCGAGCCTTCCACACACTGCGCAAGATCCTTGTCGGGCGAACAGATCACGACCTGCGTGACCTCGGGCAGGGCGGCCGCGCGCGCAGCAAAGGCAGCGAGCGCGTCGTCGGCTTCAAACTCGACCATCGGCCAGGTCACGATTCCGAGCGCGCGCGTGAGCTCTTCAGCCAACGGAAACTGCGCGTACAACGTGGGATCGATGCCTTCGCCGGTCTTGTACCCAGCAAACAGATCGTTGCGGAACGACTCGATCACGTGATCGTAAGCGACTGCCAGATGCGTGACCGTCGGATCTGACAACAAGTACAAGAGCGATCGGCCAAGCGCTCGCGTAGCGGCGACCTCGACTGCATCCGGCATTTCTCGCGCCGGAACGCCAAAGAACGCACGAAACAGTTCGTAGGTGCCGTCGATCAGGTGAACCTTCATGGCCGTGGCTTGTAGTACAGCTTTCGATGGGGATGCGAAACCTGTGCAGGGCTTACGAGCGCTGTGGCGCACGGAAACAAGACCGCCGCTCACCTTGCCTCGTCCAAGCCCCCAAGCCCGGCGCTACTGCTTCCCATCTTTCGCCGGCCCTCGCTTGTTCCGCACCGTCCTGCGGCTCCGCGGGCACCTTGAAGGGGGAGTGACCCCGTCGACGGTGCCCGCAAAACCGCAGAACGGCGCGGCCCTGCGCGATCTTCCGACGAAAGATGGGAGCAGCAATGCTAGAAGCGCCGCATGCGTCGTGGCGAGTGTCGATGCTGCCACCACAACCTGTCGCGCCGCCGGCCATGCGCTGCTTCCGCTGTCACACGAAGCTCAGCCGCTGTGGGCAGCAGCTTCAGTGGCCTGGGACGCGCACGCGACGGCTCGTGTCGCAGGTTGGAGCGCCTGTGACTTTCCAAGCTTAGCGGGTTTGCTGCTTTGCTCCGTTTTTTAGGGCGCGCTGGTCGATGGTGGACCATGCTGGCCGACGAAGGTTGATTGCGGTTTCATGGTGGGGAGCACTCGCGTTATATGTGCTGCGGATTTGCTTGATATGCAGCGGGAGGGTTTCGTGAGTCAGCCTGCGCTTATGGTGCGTCGCCGCTGGGGCGTAGCGGGCGTTACGGCCCTCGCACGGCTGATTTGCCTTGGCTTTTGCCTCAGCGCTGGTGCGACAGCGACAGTGCGCGCACAAGACGTGGCCGATCCAAAGCGCGAAGCCGAGTACCAAGAGCTAATCAACTACGCGCTCGAGGAATACGACCGCGGCAGTTGGGAGGAGTCGGCCGCGCTATTTCATCGCGCGCACGAGCTCGCCCCCAGCGCGCGCACGCTACGCGGATTGGGTCTCGCTACCTACGAGGCGCGCCGTTATGCAGAGAGCGTACGCCACCTGCGTGCCGCGCTGACGGACAAGCGCCGTCCGCTGACCGACAAGCAGCGCGAAGAAGTGGAGCACACGCTCGAACGCGCGCGCTTGTTCGTGGGCCATTTGTACATCGAGCTGAGCCCCAAGGATGCTCAGCTGCTGATCAACGGTCGCGTGACCGAGCCCGAGCCGGAAGGCTCCTATATGGTCGACAGCGGCATCGTCGACATGGAGGCGAGCGCATCAGGCTACGTGTCTGCCTCGCGGCGTATGCGCATTGCAGGCGGCGAGCAGCAACGTATTTCGCTGCCTTTGGTATCGGTCAGCCCTCCGCCCGAAGCACGCGTCGAGCGCAGCGCTACGTTGTCACCCGCGCTGTCCGAGCCCTCGCCCGTGATCTCGTCTGGTCCAGCGCGCGCTGGGACCTCCGATGGCAGCGCGTTGACCCCATGGAAGTGGGTCGCTGGTGCGGGTGCGGTGTTGGCGCTCGGAACGGGTGGCACGCTGCTCGCCATGCAAAAGGCACAGGCGCCGGCTTACGAGCGCGAGTGCAACCAGGCCGCGATGGCTTCGCTCGATTGTGACGAACGTCACACTTATCTACGCGAGACCCTGTGGTACGGCTCGATCATCGGCTTGTCTCTCGGCGGCGCGCTGGCCGCGCTGACCGTCACGCTGTTCGTCTTGGACTCTGACACGAGCGCCAAGAGCGACTCGCACGTCAGCCTGATGTGCGGCGGCGGCCCGCTAGGGGTCGCCTGCCGCGGGCAGTTCTAGGTCTCAAGCCTTGGGTGGAGCGGCAGCAGTCGCCTTCCACGCGGGCAGTTGCTCGATTCGAGCTTGCCACGCTTGCAGCTGATTGAAGCCTGCGAGCGGGATCTTGGCAGGCACTGCCGTCGCAAGGCTGGCAGAGAGCGCGAAGTCCGCGAGCGAAAGCTGATTGCCTACAACGTATTGGCGAGCCGCCAGCCTGTTGTCGAGCACAGTCGCGAGCTGTTTGAACGCGTTTTCCGCCTCTTGCACGCGCGCCGGATCGGCCGTGCCGAGCCCCAACATCGGCTTCAGCATATTTTCGAAGTTGAGCCGCGCGATGATCGGGCTCCACTCGTTCGCGCCCCAGAACATCCAGCGGTTGATCTCGGTGCGCGTCGCGAGCTCATCCGGATACAGCTCACGCCGACCTGTTTTCTCAGACAGGTAAATCATGATCGCGTAGCTCTCAGTCAGATGCACATCACCGTCCACCAGCGTCGGCACTTTGCCCATGGGGTTCAGCGCCAAGTATTCCGGCGCGCGTTGTGCGCCTTTCGCGAGGTCGACGATCTGCTCCTCTAGTTGCAAGCCGAGGTGTTGCACCACCAAACGAACGCGGCGCGCGTTGGACGACAGCGGATGTGTATAGAGCTTCATGGGCCCGCGATTTTAACAGCTGCCAGAATTGCCAGCAACGGCTGAAGGACCGCGGCTGTACCTATTTGTCGTCGCAGACCACTAACGTGTCTGTTCGGGGCATCTAGTGGTGCTCAAAGGTGCAGCTCAGGGCTGCAACATACGTTTGCGTATCTGTCACTGTCACACTAACCTGGGGGCTCGAAAACCATGCAGACCCCCATTCTGATGATTCACGGCATGTGCTGCACCGGCGACGTCTGGGCGCATTTCCGCAAGTTCTTCGAGGCGCGAGGCGCGAAGGTGTACACGCCGACGCTTTGCCCCACAGAGCGCGTGAGCATCAGTGCCCGGCCTCCACGCGCGCTGCGCGATCTCAGCCTGAACGACTACGTGCGCTACCTGGAACAAGAGGTCGAGCGCATCGAGCAGGAGACGGGTCAGGTGCCCGCGGTGATCGGTCACTCGATGGGTGGGCTCTTGGCGCAGGCGCTGGCAGAGCGTAACCGCGTGCGTGCGGCGGTGTTCATCTCGCCTGCTGCACCGGGTGGTATCCACACGCCACTGACCTACGTGTTCTGGAACGCGCTGCTCTTGGCCAAGCGCTTCGGCCTCAGCCAGGCGATGATCCGGCCCAGCAGCAAAACCGTGTTCCCGATGGTGCTCAACGCGATGCCCAAGGCCGAGCGGCTCGCTGTGTTCGAAGCCATGGTGTGGGAGTCGGGTCGCGTGTTCGAGGAGTTCGCGAACTACCCGATCGACGAGACCAAAGTGCAGATCCCTGTGCTGACTGTGGCAGGGACCCGCGATCGCTTGATCGCTGCACCGCTCGTTCGCCTCACGGCGAAGAAGTACAAGCCGGTGGGCGGCGACTTCTTAGAGTACAAAGCGCACGGACACTGGTTGTACGCAGAGCCGGGCTGGGAAACTCCGGCGAAAGAGATCTACGGCTGGCTCGAACGTGCGCTCGAGCGCAGCTCGGTGCCCGCGCTGAGCGAGCGGCCTCGCGCACACGCGTAGCCCTTCTATCGCGCAAGTCGTGGTATTTGCGAGGCTCCCCCTCTTCCCAATCAAGGAGCGTCGCCATGACGACCGAACAAGCGATCGAGATCACCACGCCCGACGGGATCAGCGACGGGTACCTGTACGCCACGCCAGGTGAATCGAAGCCGGGCGTGATCTGTCTGCCCGACATCGTCGGCATTCGCGACAGCATTCGCCAGATGGCGCGGCGCGTCGCCGACGCTGGTTACAGCGTGCTTCTCGTCAACCCGTTCTACCGCACGAGCCGCACGCCGCTGTTTTCGTTCAAAGTCGCGTTCGGCGAGGAGCGCACGATGAAGCGGCTCGGCGAGCTTGCGGGCCCGCTCACGCCGGAAGCCAACGCGCGCGACGCGAGCGCGTACGTGGACTATCTGTCGGCGCACGAGAGCGTAAAGGCCGGTCCACTCGGTGTGGTGGGCTATTGCTTCACCGGCGGCGTGGCGCTGCGCTACGCGGCTGCACGACCCGACAAGATCGCGGCGGCGGCTTCGTTTCACGGTGGCCGTTTGTACACCGATGCGCCGACGAGCCCGCACCAGGCGCTGGCGAACGTCAAAGCGCGCCTGTACTTCGCGCACGCCGACAAGGACAACTCGATGCCCGAGGCTGCGATCCAGAAGCTGGATGCGTCGCTCGCGAGCTGGGGCGGCAAATACGAGAGCGAGCTGTACACGGGCGCGGCGCATGGTTGGACGCATTCCGACGGCCCGGTCTACAACCAAGAAGCCGCCGAGCGCGCCTTTGAGAAGCTCACTGAGCTGTTCGCTGTTGAGCTGCGCTAAACCGGCTTCTGCTGCTCGGTCCAGGCGATCAGGCGATCCGCCGAGCCGGTGTTGATCACTGACTCGGGCGGGACCCAAGCGCGCTGCGCTTGCAGGACTGCGTAGTTGACGTGGTTGAGCTCGGGGACCTCGTGCGCGTCGCTCGTGACGACGAACGTCAGCGGGTACTTGCGCGCGCGGCGCAGCGCTTCGAGCGAAAGGTCTAGGCGCGGAAGCGAGCCGTTGATCTCAAAGGCGGTGCCGGTTTCGGCTGCCGCGGCGAACACGGCGTCGAGGTCGAGATCGATCGGCGGACGAGCACCGATCTGGCGCGCTGACAAGTGGCCGATCATGCGCACGCTCGGGTCGCGCATGGCAGTGATGATCCGGCGCGTTTGGGTCTCGCGATCGAGGTGAAAGTTGTCGTGTACGGAGGCCAAGCAGAAGTCGAAGCTGCGCCTAAACTCCAAGTCGTAGTCGAGCTCGCCCTGCGGGCCGATGTTGAGCTCGACGCCGTGCAAGAGCCGCAAGCTCGAGCCGAGCTGCGCGCGCAGCGCACGGATCTTTTCTTTCTGCTCGAGCAGCGGCTCGCGCCCGACGCCCGCCAGCACACCCTCGGCGTGCTCTGTGATCGCGAGCACGGCATAGCCGCGCTCTTTCGCAGCGGTGATCAGCGCATCCAGGCTTGGGCGTGCGTCGCGCGAGAGCTCGCTGTGCACATGAAAATCACCTATGACGGGGCCGAGCGCCGCTGGCAACGCGCCGTGCTCAGCGGCTTCGAGCTCGCCCGCATCTTCACGCAGAACGGGAGGAATGAACGCCAGCCCGAGCGCTTCGTAGATCTCCTGCTCGGTCTGCGAAGCGACGACTGTGCCGTCGTCGACGCGTGCGAGCGCGTATTCATTGAGCGTCATGCCACGTGCTAGCGCGCGCTGGCGCAGCTTGATGTTGTGGCCTTTGCTGCCGGTGAAGTACAGCTGCGCCGCTCCGAGCTGCGAGGCGGTGACCACGCGGACATCGATCTGCGTGCCGCGTCGCGTGACCACGCTGGCCTTCGTGTCGCCGCGCCCGAGCACGTGATCGACCACGCGCAGGCCCGTGACGGTGTCCATCACCTGCGTGGGGTCGCTCGACACCACGAGGATATCGATATCGCCCACCGTCTCCGAGAAGCGTCGCAGCGAGCCACAGTACGAAGCGTGTGAGACCGACGACAGCTCAGCGAGCTGCGCGACGATGCGCTGGGCGAGCGGCAACGCGACCGAGATCGGCGTGCGCTCAGAGCTGTTCTGCGCGCGCATGCGCTCGAGCGTCTGTGCGAGCTTTTCCTCCGACTTGGTCCCGAAGCCTTTGAGCGCGCGCAGCTTCTGCTCGGTGATCGCACGCTGCAGATCCGCGAGCGACTCGACGCCCAGCTCTGCGCGCAGCCGCTTGATCGCCTTGGGACCGAGCCCAGGAACACGCAGCAGCGCGACGATCGCCGGCGGATATTTCTGCCGCAGGCCCTCGAGCTTTTCCACACGCCCGTTCGTGGCCAGCTCGCGGATCTTCTCGGCTGTGCTCTTGCCGACGCCTTCAATCTTCTGCAGCTGCTTGAGATCAAGGTCTTGCAGGTCGCCCGCGTAGGCTTCGACACCGTGCAGCGCGCTCTCATACGCGCGCACTCTGAAGGATTGGGGATCTCCCTCATCGAGCATCGTGAGCTCGGCCAGCTCGCGCAGCACGTCGAGCACGTCGTGTTTGATATCGGCCATGTGTGATGTGTAGTGCGTCGCAGGCCCGAGGGCGAGTCCGACGCGCGTTTCACGCTGCTTTTCTCGCCGAAACCACCCAGCAATCCGGAGCGCGCGTCTGTCACCTCGTTGTGCGAGCGTGTAATCGCTGCGTTCCTAAAATTGAGTGCTCGATACCCATCGTGCGGTTTGTTTTCGTGCAAAACATACGCACTGCAGTTACCTTGCTTAGTCTGGTAAGGGGTACGATGACTCGCTTCAGCCTCGAAAGCGGGCGCATGCTTGCGCTCTTTTCGCTGTGCGCGTGCACGTCCGGTCAGGTGCAGGGCGGGTCTGGACCGCGTGCAGCCATGTCGGAGGTTGCGCCGCCAATGGCTGCAGGCGGTGCGCCCGCCGCGGTCGAGCCGGTGCAACCGTCTGCAGCGGACGGCGGCGTACGCGAGCCGCTGTTGATGCGCCAACCGCAAGGGCAGGGTGGCACCCTCGGGCAATCCCCACAGACGCTGCCAGAGCGTGTGTACGGCGTCACGCTGACCGACGTTTCACCGATCGAAGGCATCACCGATGCGCTCGCGAGCCTGTCGCAAAAGCCGACCACGCGCATCGTATTCGGCCTTCGGCGCCAAGCGATCACCTACTGGCCCGCGGCGCGCGACATTCACGCGGTGAGCTATGTGATGGGCGGGATCGTCGACTCGGTGTCGATCTCGAGCATCAGCGTCGACGCGTACGCTGTGCGCACCACTGATTATTTGAACGAGCTCGATGAGCTTGTCGACATCTGGGAGATCGGCAGCGAAGTGAACGGGGAGTGGGTCGGCCCGAGCGACAAAGTACAGGCCAAGATCACTGGCGCGTATTGGCAGGTGAAAGAGCGTCAGAAGCCCACGGCGCTAACGCTCTACTACAACGAAGGTTGCGTGCAGAAACCTGAGCACGAGATCTTCACGTGGGCGCAGAACAACATCCCGATGGAGATGCGCCAAGGGCTCGACTACGTCTGGGTCACCTACTACGAGCAGCGCTGTCACCGCGCAGAGCCCGATTGGAACCAAGTCTTCACGCGTCTGCACGAGCTCTTCCCGCACGCCAAGCTCGGTATCGGTGGTTGCGGTACGTCTGACCCTGCACAAAAGGCCGAGCTGGTTCAGCACTTCTACGGCCTCGATGTCGATGTCCCGAGCTTCGTCGGCGGCTACTTCTGGTGGTATTTCCGAGACGACATGCAGCCGTCGAGCACGCCGCTGTGGACTGTGCTGAACGACAGCTGGCTGCGCATGCCGCTCTGAGCGGCTGCAGTGGGCTCTGTTGGACCACGTGCGCCGGCACAGTGTGACACAAGCTCCTTGCCGGAAATGCTAACGAATCCGCAGCTCGAACGCTGGCATGTCCGTTGCTCTAGGTCCCCCGCATACAAGGGGATTCAGGATGAGCAAAGGCATGCGAAGGTTTTCTTGGCTCGCGCTGTTGTTGTGGCTGGGCTGCGGTGGGGAGAACGGAAGCGCCGCAGAGCAGCTTGCGTCCGCACCAGGCGTCGCCGCGCCCACGACCACAGGCAGCTCGGTCAGAGCAGAGAGCGACGCCAAGAGCCCTGCTCCGAGCACGGTGACGACGCCGGCCGCTGCTGCGCCGAAGCCCGGCGCTGGTTCCGATGTTGGGCCGGGTGTGGGCATGGCCAGCGCGGGTGGAACACCAGGAGCTGCTGCGCCAGCGGCGACAGGAGCGACTCCTCCTCCCGCGAGCGGCACTTCTTCGGGTGCGGCTGGCGGTGGAGCCGCGCCGCCCTCGGATGGCAGCGCGGATGGTGAGAGTGGGGACGAAGCTGGAGCGTCTGAGCCCAAGTCCCCGGTCACTGGCAGCTCGCAAGCTTCCACGCTGACAGCGGGAACGTGGGATGACAACCGCAACTTCGATCGCTTCGAGAAGTACCGCAAGAAGCTCAAAGATCAGCAGCTCCACGGCATGATGCAGAGCACGGACGAAGAGCACGCGGACGCGAAAAATGCATTCGCGCAGCCGGCGTCGCGCGAGAAGCTCGATGTCTCGCTCGTCATCGATACGACCGGCAGCATGGGCGACGAGATCCGCTACCTGCAGACTGAGTTCTTGGCGCTCAGCTCAGCGATCGAAGACAAGTATCCCAACGCCGAGCAACGCTGGTCGCTCGTCGCGTACCGCGACATGGGCGATGACTACGTCACGCGCGTGTTCGACTTCAGCGATAACGTAGAGGAGTTCCGCGACAAGCTCTCGCAGCAATCAGCGGGTGGCGGCGGTGACTTCCCGGAAGCCCCGGATGCGGCGCTCGTGGAGATGGCGAAGCTGTCCTGGCGCAACGAAGACAAGGTCGCTCGGCTTGCGTTCCTGGTCGCGGACGCGCCGCACCACGACAACAACGCCGAAGACATGCTCGACGCCATCCGCGGCGCACGTGAGATCGGCGTGCACCTGTACCCTGTCGCTTCGAGCGGCGTCGATGAGCTGACCGAGGTGAGCTTGCGTTCCGCAGCGCAGCTGACCGGTGGTCGCTACCTGTTCTTGACTGACGACTCGGGCGTCGGCGGCGAGCACAAAGAGCCGACCATCCCGTGTTACTTCGTGACCAAGCTGGATAAGGCCATCTTGCGCATGGTGAACATCGAGATCAGCGGCGTATACGCAGAGCCCGCTAAAGACGACATCATCCGCACTGGCGGCGACCCCCAATCGCGTAGCTGCAAGCTCGAGTCCGGCGAAGTGGTCGAAGCTTTCTGACGGTTGTGTCCTGTACGTGTCTTTTCGTCTCGTTTGCAAGCGCGCCGCCCGCCTTTATCCATCATTGTCCTGGGCGGGCGGCGCGCGTCTCCTAGTTACTGAGCCTTGTCAGCGAGCCACGTCTTGCCGTCGAAGGTCGCCAGGCGCAGTTGATCGAACGTCTCATAGTCGTTCGCTGCCGTGGTGATCGTGATGCCCGGCAACAGCAGCTCCGGCCTGTAGTCCTTGAGGCTCGTAGCTTGCTTCAAGATGTTTTCGCTGCTTACGTCGTCGCCGCACTGCTTGAGCACGTGCACGAGCGTCTGCGCGGTCACGTATGCGTACGAGTGATTCGAGTCGATCGTGTCGCCTTCGGGGAAGTGTGTCTTCATGAACGCTTTGTAGCGCTCCATCTCTGGATCCTTCGCCCACTGCGGATCGTTCGTGTCCTTGATGTACTGTGTCGTGTGCAGACCCTTGGCTTTGTCGAGCCCGGCCGGCACCAACACCGCACCCACTGATGCGCCGACGTTGTTCAGATAGTGCGTCGCCTTCCAACCGAGATCCGACACGCGGCGGATAGCTTGCGCTGCAAACTTCGGGGTGGTGATGTCGACGAACACGTCAGCTTTTGAAGCTTTGAGCGTGGAGATCTGCGAGTCGATCGTGGGATCAGACGGCTCGTACGAAGCCTCTGCGACGATCTGCTTCACGTTCTTGCCCAAGCCCTCTTTCAGGCCCTCGAGCAGATCCTTGCCGTAGTCATCGTTCTGGTAGAGCACGGCGATCTTGGCTTTCGGCGTGTGCTTCAGGATGTGCGCCGCGTAGGTGCGGCCCTCGAGCCGGTAGCTCGGATTGAAGCCGATCGTGTAGGAGAAGTGCTCGGGGTCATTCCACTTCGATGCGCCCGTAGCGACAAACAGCTGCGGTACCTTCTTGCTGTTGAGGTACTTGTGAACCGCGCTGTTTGCAGCGGTACCGACCGATTGCACGACTGCGACTACGTTGTCTTGCTCGATCAAGCGGCGCGTTTGCTCCACCGTCTTCGGTGGGCTGTACGTGTCATCGAGCGTGGTCAGCTCGACCTTGCGACCGTTGATGCCACCTTGGTCGTTGATCATCTTGAAGTAGGCCGTGTGGAGCTTGCCGATCGCACCGTACGCGGAGGCCGGACCGCTGTAAGGCATGGTCTGCCCGAGCTTGATCGTCTTGGCTTCGGGCGGCTGCGCTGCCGGCGAAACGGTCGTCTCTGTATTCTCCTTATTGTTTTCTTTGACCTCTTGCGCGACCTCGGGCTCGGTCGGCTTCTCTTTCGAGCAAGCGGCGAGCGCGATGAGCACTGCAGTCACTAAGCGTAGTTTGGCGAGCATAAAGGGACCCCTCTATAACTTCATGGCCAACAGCACCGGGTTGGATGTCACAAGCCTGCTTCACAGCAGGCAGAGCACGCGCACACTACCAATACGCTCGCGCGCCCGCATCAACTTGCGCATGCGCGCAGCGTGACAACGCATCGATGTGGGCTACGCGTGAGCCAAGGTTCGCTTCCTCATACCGAACCTCTGGACGCAGACGTTTCAGCGCACGCAGCGGACGTTGTGGTATTCGTCGTAGCTGTCGCTGATCCATGAGCTGCCTTGCTCGAGCTCGACTTGGTACGCGCTGTTTCTGCCGTCTAGGTACTCGGTGGAGGTCCAGTAGCGTGCGTTCTGGGTGAACGGGAATGACCGAACGTTGACCGCCGGCTGGCTGCGCGTGGGGTCTACGATCGTGAGTAGCTCTTTGAGGGACGGCAGATGCCAACCGCCACCGTCGAGATCGAGCTGCTTGCAGTATTCGGACGCCTCGAACCATGTGCGTGTCGCGCTGTCTGGTAGCTTTTGCCAGAACAGCCCCGTGTTCAGGTCGCGCACGCCAGCATCTTCGAGCTGCAGGTTTTGCTCGCGCCCACCGGTCGCGTTGGCGCTCGACACACAACGCACGCGCCCGCCTTTGAAGCGGCCGCCCATGTTGCTCTCGCCGGACATGAAGTCGATGTTCCAGCTCATTTTCAAGCCTTCTGGGAGGGGGTTGAGGATCGGAGAGCTGGTCCAAACAAAGTCGATTGGGAACGCGTTGAGCCGCGCATCGATGGTGTTGATGCGGGTCGGCTCGATCAAAGACTCGAGCTCGATCTTCGTCGGCAAGCGCCAGGTGCCGCCTCCGAGCTTTTCAGCAAGCTCTGGGCTTCTGCAATAGGCCTTGGCTTCGTCCCAAGTGCAACCCGTGCCGACACCGCGCAAGCGACCGACGAAGTCGTAGTTGCCTTTGCAGCTCGGATAGACATCTGGCAACACGCGTTGCCAACGCAGCTTCGTCACATTGTCGGTGATGACTTGATCGCTGACCGTATAGCTTGGCTTTGTCTTGGAGTGCTCCGAGCTGTCCGGCATCGGCCACTCTGCGAACACATGATCTGTGGGCACCAACGCGCGAAACGCTTCCAGGTCTTCGTTGCGATTGGCGGGGTTTTTCAGCGGGTCGTAGGAGACGCCTGCGTCAGCATCCGCTTTATTAGCGGGCTCGATCACTGCTTGCTCATCGACATTTTCGCGATGGATGCCCGGCAGTGCACAAGCGGTCAGCAGGAGTGTGGCGACTTCACAAGCCGTGTGTGCGCTAGATCGCTGCGTCATGCTGACCCCTGTTTGAAACGGGCCGCTCTATATTCGAGTCCGTTGCGCGAGTCTATGCAGCTCCTGGCGGCAGACGAAGGCCTGCTGCTCAGAGCGGCAATGCGCGGCGCGCGCGCACGAGGGAGGTCCGTGTTCCCTGTGAGGGGCCCCCAGGTTCGGGAGAGCACGGTGTGTCCGTCTCTGTCATCTCGGTCGCTCAAACTACACGAAGAGCCTTGTATCGATCGTCCGAGTGGGTGTACGAACGATTTGCTGCAACGCAGATAGCTACGATACGAGGTTTGTATAGCTGTGAAATCACCGCACCCGGCGGGCGTTCACGCGCAAGTGGGCGTTCAGAAACACTTCCGACAGGTTTTTCTGACGGGCGGGATTCCAGGGTGAGCACGAGACCCGCGAGCCGCTGCGGAAGGCTCTTGGACCAGCCTTCTCGCAGCGGCCGCGGGGATCTCTGCGGTCGCTGATCATCGCTACCAGTAAAGAGCCCGCTAACCCACGCAACCGCAACCGGATATCGTTTGCGAGAACGGTGATGACGGGTAAGCAACGCCGCTCACCGCTCGTCTGCTAAAACCCACGCGTGACCCCGGCCTCGATCTACGCCTGCCACTCGCGTCGATCGCCGCATCCCCCGCAGCAGCGCAAGCACAAGCCGCCCTCGAATGGAGCGCCGCATCGAGCTGCCCCGACGCGGCGACCGTGCAGAGCGCAATCGATCACGCCGCCGGCCCGCTTGCACGCAGAAGCCGGGTAAAAGTCGAAGCCGAAGTCGAACAACGCACGGGCGCTTACGAGCTCACGCTGGTCGTGCAAACCGCCACCGGCTCGCACAGATCCATAGCATCGGCCGTGGAGGGCGTGACGGCGGAGAACCGCGACCAGTCTAAGACATCGCCCCGACCTCGCTGGGGGTGCGACGTCGACGACGGCAGCTTGATCAGCACACTGTCGACGGTCGGCCAACGGCTGCCGGCGTCGCAGCGATCGCCAACGAGATCGTCGCGTTCGGCATAGGCGCAAGTTACCTCGCGTACGATGACGCAGACCAAGGCCAGCTCTACGTCTACGACGTGCTGCAACCTTGACGTCTGATAATACCGGTAGCGTCCTCTGACACTAACAGTCAGAGGACGCTACGCGCGCGCCGGCTACTTCGCGTGGCTGCGCTCGCGCAGCCACTTATTCGTGAAGTCCGCGCTGTGCTCGTGCACCTCGCGTTGTGTCTTCTCCATCACGCTCGCCAACACGCCGCCGATCCCAAATACTTTGACGGTGTTGTCTACTTCGATCACACGCTCACAGTGCTTGCCGTCGCCGACTGGCCGCGCGTAGATCACGAAATCAGTGCGGATCTTGTCCGCGCTCTTGTTCGGAATGTACTGCGCCTTGTAGCGCTTCGCGGAAACATCGAAAACTCCGATCTCTGCGTAGCGGCCGTCACCAACGAGCTTCTGCGCGATCGCCGGGATCTCGAACTTCGACCAGACATTGATCTTACGATGCAAATTGCCTTGCTCGTCGCGGCGCTCTTCTACGACTTCGAAGCCCGCATATTCCTTGAGATCGTCTTGGATCGCCTGGCCAAGCTCTGGATCCATAAAAGCTTTCCAGAAACCGTCGACGTCGGTCTCGATCTTATGCGTCACTGTGTAGCCCATATGAACTTCCGACTCCCTGAAGTTGCTGCGGTTTTGTTTCCGGGCGCGGCATCCTACGCGACGCTCCGGCGCTAAGCCAGCTGACGCAGCGGGTCCCCGTTCCGGGTCTAAACGCCGTTTGCGCCATGTTGTGCTGCGCTCCGCACGCTTTGCTCTCCAGCAGCAAACCCGACGCAGTGAGTCACATCTGTAATCCAGACGCATTCGTTTGGTGTGCTGACGCAGTGCTGACACGCGCGCTGCAAAGTGTAAGGAACGAAACCGCGCCAGCGCCGTGTTCCTACGTCGGGCCACAAAACGCTGCAAATGTCGCGCGATCTTGCGCCGCCGAAACAACGGGGAAAGCAATCCCCGAGTACACAATCAGGCCCCTGGGGTTTTGCTGAGTGCGCCAACCAAGCTCGCGCTCGACAGCACTTCCTAACACTACGGAGACGAGCGCATGGAAAAAATCGAAATGTCTGAGGTCTTGCTCGAGGCGAAGCGCGAACGCGGCATCACGTGGGCAGAGCTCGCCAAAGCGGTGGGTATGTCCGAGGTCTGGCTAGCGTCGCTGTTCTACGGTGAAAGCTCAGCCACCGAGGAGGTCGCGACCAAGATCGGCAAGATCCTCGACGTCACCGAGCAGGTGAGGCACGCGATGGTCGACTACCCGATCAAAGGAAATAGCTTGGGCAGCCGCCCGGTGCCGACGGACCCGCTCTTGTATCGCTTCTATGAGGTCTTGGCCGTCTACGGCCTATCGCTGAAGGACGTGATCCAAGAGAAGTGTGGCGACGGCATCATGAGCGCCATCGATTTCACCATGGATGTTCAAAAGGTAGAGGACCCCAAGGGCGACCGCGTGGTGATCACGATGAACGGCAAGTTCTTGCCATACAAGCGCTGGTAGGCGGCGCCGCTGCGCAAATGGGACGACCGGCAGCTCGGCGGGCGTGAAACACGCTGTATTCCCTGGTCGGCTGAGTTTGCTATGCTGCCGGTCGGGAAACGCAGCGTGAGGAAACCTTGAAGACGTTGGTCGCATGCTTATTCGCGTGTGCTGTGTTGGCACATTCACCAGAACTGTTTGCACAGGCGGCAGCGCCTGCGCCCAAGGCTGCGGCGCCTGCGACCAATGCCGGCGGCCCAGTAGCGGCCCCGCCGCAGGGGGCCATACCCGCGGGAGATGTCGTCGCGCCGGATCCCGATGGCGAATCGGCACAAGGCCAGGGCCAGGGCGACGACGCGGAAGCTGAAGGGGCCGCGCCATTTTCTGAGAAGCACGACGTCGGCGCGTCGCGCTTGGACACCGACCTCCTCAAGGTCGAGGCGGAACGGGAGAACTACAGCCGGTTTTGGCCGTGGTTCACATTGACCACCGGTGCAGCGCTGACCGCGGGCAGCGTGGCCGTCGGCGCCGGTCACGTGTTCGCTTGCGACAATGGCTGCAGCACCTCGGCTTGGATCGGCATCTTGGTCGCGACGGGCACATTGGTCGCGACGCTCGGCACGATCTGGGTCGTGAGCTCGAACGCGGGCTTGGCCGAGATCGACTCGCGCCGCTATCAGCTGCAGCAGGAGATCGAGCGCATTCGCGTCTCGGCCAACCTGCCTAACAAATCTGACTATCAGACGGGCTCGTCACTGCTGACGATGGAGTTTGCTCTGCGCTAACGGAACGCTGATGCCTGACTACAGATCGAACGTGATCCTGTAGTCCAAGATCAAGCGGGCCGGCATGTAGTACCAGTGCAGGCCGTAGTTGCCGTCGCCCGGTCGCACCAGCAAGCTCGCGACCAGGAGATCGTTGCGGCGAATCAAGCCCACGCGTGTGAGGGCGTTGAAGCCGGCAGCGATCTCGGTCTCGTAGTGACCGGAGCGCGGCATCGAGATCACCTGGAAGTAGGGGCCGATCGCGCCCCAGTCCTTGTGCTTGAAGAACATGGTGGTCTCGGAGATCCAGAGCAGCCCGCCGTCGTGGATGTTGGTGAACAGCTGGTCGAAGGAGCGATCAGGCGAGTCTTCGTAGTGCGCCATGAACTGACTGGCGAACACCATGTTGTCGTTGAGCGGCAGGTACAGTCCGACGCCTGCTTCGGCGTACGGATACTTCGCGTGGCCTGACGTGGGGTCGAAGATCGGATCGACGTCGCGGCGAGCTGGCCTGTCGCAGTCTTTGCAGTAGTCGCCGTTTTCACCTGCGGCGAACGCCAAGTTGCGCCACAGGGCGCGGTAGCCAATCGTGCCGCTGAATTCCAAGATCACGACGCGCAGCGCTGCGGTGGCTTGCACTTGACCGAAGTACTGCCCGACCAAGGTGGAGCCGCTGAGCGTGAGCACGTTCGCGCCGCCGTAGAACGGCAGGCGATGTTCGAGCGTCAGCCCGCCACCGGCCCCGAGGTAATCGAGATGTAAGAACGTGCCCGGAGGCGAAGAATTGAGCGGCCAATCTCGCGCTTGGTCTGCCCGTGCGGACAATGGCGAGAGCACCAGCACACCCACAAACAACAGTACGCCACGCATGTTCATAGCGGCCGCAACATACCCGATTGTCGCGGCAATCTAGGGCCAACAAATCCAGTTTGTGAGTGCTAAATTAACGCGAGCAGCGGCATACGCCGCTTGAGCGTCCGCTCGGGCCATTGGCCGGATCAGCGATGAGTAACGCAGGTCACAGCGTCGAGGCAGCGGGCGCAGGCGGCGCGAACCAGCCGCGCAGCTCGAGCTTTCGCAACTTGCCAGCTGGATTGCGCGGCAGCGGCTCATAGGTGAAGCGCAGCTGCGCGGGCACCTTGAACGCTGCCAGTTGCGCGCGTGTATGCGCTTGCAGCGCGAGCGTCGTCGCTTCGTCCGCATGGACACCGGGTCGCAGCTGGACCACGGCGGCAGGTTCTTCACCGAGCAGCGCATGGGGCACCCCGATCACCGCGACATCCAGCACGAACGGGTGGTCGTGCAGCACGCTCTCGACCTCGACGCAGTAGATGTTCTCGCCGCCGCGGATCAGCATGTCCTTCGCGCGGTCCACCAGGTAACAAAAGTTCTCCGCGTCGAGGTAGGCGATGTCGCCGGTCTTGAGCCAGCCCTCGTCGAAGGATTGTTTTGTCGCTTCGGGATCGTTCCAGTAGCCGCGCATGACTTGAGGTCCTTTGACCCAGAGCTCGCCGACTTCACCGACTGGCAGCGTGTGCGTGCCCTCGGCGTTCATGATCTTCCAGTCGTTCGTGGGAGCGGGTACGCCGCACGACTCTGGTCGCGTCACGTAGTCTTCGGCTTGGTTCGATGCGTAGCTCGATGCCACTTCGGACATGCCCCAACCGTTCGCGGCGCGCGCGTTCGGAAAGGTTTCGCGCAAGCGACCTGCGAGGATCTTGGCTGCGGGTGCACCGCCCACGCTGATACTGTCCAACGAGGACAAATCGTGCTGATCGCGCTCGGGATGCTCGAGCAGCTGGGCAGCCATCATCGGCACACCACCGGCTTGCGTGATGCGCTCGCGCTCGATCAAGCGCAGGGCTTGGCCTGCGTCCCACTTGTGCATCAGCACGAGCTTGCTGCCGTTGAACAGGCCCGCGAGCAGCCAGGGCATGCAACCCATCACGTGGAACATCGGGACGGCCAACAGCAGCGCGCGCTGCGGCGAGCTCGGTCCCGGCGCAGGCGCGGGCTCTTGGCCGCGGCGTAGGGCAGCACGCGCTTGCGCGCAAGCAGTCGTCAGAGCGTTGGAACAAGCGTTGCGGTGCGTGCAAACCGCGCCTTTCGGCTTGCCCGTCGTACCCGAGGTGAAGAATATCAGTGCGTCGTCATCGGGTGCGATCGCAACCTCGGGCAGCTCGCACAGCGGCAGCTCAGCCCAAGTGCTCATCGGCCCAAGCAACGCATCGAGCGACTGCACTCGAAACACGTACCCGTGCCCGTGCCCGTGCCCGTACACGTCTTCCCTCTTCCGATCCGCACCTTCCACCGCTGCTGCGACTGACGTAACGGTGGATCGCGTACGGGCACGGGCACGGGCACGCGTACGGGGAAGAGCCGCTATCGGCTGCGGAACGATGCGCTCGAGCTGCGCGTCATCCGTGCGTGTCGCGATGACGTTACGCAGCTCGGGGCATGCGGCGAGATGCGGAGCGACACGCTCGAGCCGCTCGCCATCCGCGAACAACAACGTCGCGCCCGAAAAACGCAGCGCGTACTCGAGCTCCGGGCCAGTGCCCCAGGCATTGCACGGCACCACGATCGCGCCGCACAACGCAGCAGCGAACATCAGCACCGGCCACTCGGGCAGGTTACGCATCGCGATCGCGACGCGATCTCCCGGCTGCACACCCGCCGCTTGCAGCTTCAGCGCCAGCTGACGCGTCGCGCGGATGAAGCCGGCATAGCTCAGACGCTCATTGCCGTAGACCAAGCAGTCGCGCGCGCTGTAGCCATCGAGCTGCGCGAACACATCGCGCAGCGTGCCGGGCGCGTTCTTCCACACGCGCGTGGGAACGCCGCGTATGTCCACGGTTTCCATCTCGAAGCGCGCCCCCGGCGCGGTCAAACGCGCATGCGCTTCTTCGATCGACATCACTGGCCAGCTAGGGCCCGAAGGGTTCTTCTCTAGTGCACTCATAGGGAAAACTTCGCCGCCGCGGGGCCCGCGATGCGAGCGCAACATCGTTTCCATGTGGCTCAGATGTCAACTCATTGCCGCCTCATACGCTGCTGGAAACTGCCGTTTCGCTACATGTGCCCACTCCTTCCCAGAGACTGCCAGCAGGTTTACGGTACCCGTGCTTTGTCGGTGGCCGCGCCTGACGGAGGCTTCGTGGGCACACGCAGGGTACGAAACAGTTTTGAAACCTGGATCGACAGTCTGAAATATGACGGTCGCGGAGCTGCTTGGATTTGCGCAGCGGAGAGCTGGTCGAGCTCACTCAACCCCGACTCAGCGGGGTCTCACCCGCCGCGACTCAAGCGCGATCCTGGTGGCGTCGTCTCGCTAACGATCCCACTGAACACTGTCGCTCGCTCAGAAGCTAGCCACACACTCCGCAGATTGCCCAGAGCGAAGAAACCTCTCGGAAATGCTTCAGTCATCTACTGGATCAGCGCATGGAGTAAGTAAACTGGCGCCCGACCTGAGTCGGTGTGTCGTGACTAAGCTCACACGTACACGAGGAAAAGAGTACATGCCCGGGAAGACCGTCAGACAGGCAGCGGTGGCGTCCATCGCGACACGTAAGAACGAACCCTTCGTAAACACGACGAAGAAGCCACCAGAGCAGTTGTTTGGCTCCGAAGTGTTCGGCTTCGCCGCGATGAAGGCGCACCTCCCGAAGCACGTTTTCAAGTCGCTCAAGCGAACGATTGAAGCGGGCGAAGCGCTCGATCCCAGCGTCGCCGACATCGTCGCCGCCGCGCTGAAGGACTGGGCAGTTTCGAAGGGCGCGACGCACTACGCCCACGTGTTTCATCCCCTCACCGGCCTGACCGCTGAGAAGCATGACAGCTTCCTCTCGCCCGACGGCGAAGGTGGCGCGCTCAGTGAGTTTTCCGGCAAGGCGCTCGTGCAGGGCGAACCGGACGCGTCGAGCTTCCCGAGTGGCGGCATCCGCTCCACGTTCGAAGCGCGCGGCTACACCGCGTGGGACGTGACCAGCCCAGCGTACGTGCTCGACGGCCAGACCTTGTGCATCCCCACCGCGTTCGTGTCGTGGACCGGTGAAGCGCTCGACAAGAAGACGCCGATCTTGCGCTCGGCCCAGGCGCTGAACATCCACGCCCAGCGCATCCTGAAGCTGTTCGGTCACGAGAGCCCCGGCACCGTCGTGGCGTTCGCCGGTGCCGAGCAGGAGTACTTCCTAGTCGACCGTCAGTTCTACCTCGCGCGCCCGGACATCATCGCCGCGGGCCGCAGCTTGTTCGGCGCCAAGCCGCCCAAGGGCCAGGAGTTCGAGGATCACTACTTCGGTGCGATCCCCGAGCGCGTGATCGCGTTCATGGCTGAGTCAGAGCACGAGCTGTTCAAGCTCGGCATCCCCGCGAAGACGCGCCACAACGAAGTCGCGCCAGGCCAGTTCGAGATCGCGCCGGTGTTCGAAGAAGCGAACATCGCGACGGATCACCAACAGCTCGTGATGCTGACCATGAAGAAGGTCGCCGAGCGTCACGGGATGCACATTCTCTTCCACGAGAAGCCCTTCGCTGGCGTCAACGGCAACGGCAAGCACGTCAACTACTCGTTCGGCAACGGCAAGCTCGGCAGCTTGCTCGACCCGGGTGACACGCCGCACGACAACGCGCAGTTCCTCGTGTTCTGTGCCGCTGTGATCCGCGCCGTGCACAAGTTTGGTCCAGTGCTGCGTGCGGTGATCGCATCCGCCAGCAACGACCATCGTTTGGGCGCGAACGAAGCCCCGCCGGCGATCATCTCGGTCTACCTCGGCGACCAGTTGGCCGACGTGTTCGAGCAGCTCAAAGCGGGGGGTGCCAAGACCTCGAAGAGCCGCGGCACGCTCGAGATCGGCGTCGACACGCTGCCCAAGCTCCCGAAGGACGCGGGCGACCGCAACCGCACCAGCCCGTTTGCCTTCACCGGCAACCGCTTCGAGTTCCGCGCGGTCGGTGGCAGCCAGTCGATCGGTGACCCAGTCATCGCCGTCAACACAGCAGTCGCTGAGTCGCTCGACTACGTTGCGACCAAGCTGGAAGCTGCGATCAAGGGCGGCAAGACGCTCAACGTCGCGGTCAGCGCGGTGTTGCAAGAGCTCGCCACGCAGCACAGCGCTGTGGTCTTCAACGGCGATGGTTACTCGGCCGAGTGGCACGCCGAAGCCGAGAAGCGCGGCCTCGCGAACCTCAAGAACACGCCGGCGGCGGTGCCCGCGCTGCAGAAGCCCGAGGTAATCGAGCTGTTCGACAAGTACCGCGTGCTTTCGCCGCGCGAGCTGCACGGTCGCTACGAGATCTACCTCGAGCAGTACGTGAAGAGCGTGAAGGTCGAGACGGGCATCACGGCCAAGCTGGCTCGCACGGCGATCCTGCCAGCTGCGCTGCGTTACCTCTCACAGGTTGCCAGCGCTCTGAGCGCGTCCAAGGCTGCCGGCCTCACGGGCGACTTCAAGGTCGCGGGCAAGTTGAGCGGCCTGATCGCCGATCTCGAAAAGACGGTCGAAACGCTGGAAGGCTTGAACTCCGACGTTCCGCACGGCGATACGCTCAAGGAAGCGCAGTACTACTCGGACAAGGTGCTGCCAGGCATGCTCAAGGTGCGTGAGGTCGCCGACGCCCTCGAGGGCATCGTCGCCGACGACCTGTGGCCGCTGCCGACCTACCAAGAGCTGTTGTTCATTCGCTGAACGTCGGAGGTCGGGAGTCGCGGAGCGAGTCCCGCGACCGCCGATGTGATTAGCCTCACGCGAATTCCTCCAGCTGGTCGACGTAACGCAGCACACGCGTCGCGTCTTTGAACAGCTGGGGGACGGCGCGCAGCGCTTCTTCTGCCAAGGCGCCCTGCTGCCGGCCCAACGCGGCCTGGAGCAGGGCGGCTTCGTGTAAGAGGGGCTGGAAGTCGTTGTTGCAGCGCTTCTGCCACTGCTCGTCGTCGAGGCCTTCGCGCTCCGCCGCGGCTTCGAAGTCGATCAGCATCACCGACAGCGGAGCAGGGCTGACGATGTAGTTCTGAAGCTGTGCGTCGCCGTGGCTGAGGCCGCCTTTGTGCAGCGTGGTCATGAGCTCGTAGGCCCGCATGACCATGTCCCACAGGCCCGCAGCGGTGACCAGCGCGACGTCGCGCGTCTTGCGCAGCTTGCCTTCTTCGCTGTCGGTGTCGAACGGCGACAGGCGCGCGTACGGACGCCCCGGGATGAAGCAGCACCGGAAGGTGTTGTGGCTCGAGCCGATCGGCGGTGGCAGTCGCGCCAAGGTGCTGGCGCGCAGCGCGTGGTTGTATTCGAGCTGCGGATCGCCGTGCAGACGCGCTGGGAAGTAGGTCTTGCGAAAGTGTAACGGGTAGGTGGACGCCAGCGGAAACTGCGCGCGCGTTTGCGACCCGGCGATCACGATCTCCGCAGCCATCAGCGGCAGACCATTCGCATGTCGTTGTTCGATCGAGTGCACCACGAAGTCGCGACTCGGCGGATTGTCGATCAGCGGCAAGTACTCTGCTGCGATCCGAACCATGTGGTCTGGCGTCACGGCGATGGCGCGTTGCTCGTCCATACATGTACCGTACACCGGGTCCGCGCGCCCGGCCGTGTAAGTGGCAACCAGATCCAAACGTTTACCTCGGCCGGCTGAGCGGGTATGCAGGTGGGCCTCTTGCGCGAATGATGGAACAGCGAGCTGAACCCGGTCCCATGCGTGTGTCCCCTTGGCGGGCGCCCCACGTCTGGTGCTTTGCGCTGTTTTATGCCGTGTTGCTCGCGTCGTGGCCGGCGCTGCCAACGCAGGATGCCTCGGCTTGGGTGATGGAGGCCTCGGCCTTGAAGCGCCAGCTCGCAGGGCTGGGCCTGCCGGGTTGCTCATTGGTCGATGCGCTTCCGCCGAATGCTTTCGCGCAGCTTGCGATCGCGGGCTTGGAGCTCGTGCTGACTGCGCAACAGGCGGGCCGTGTGTACATCGCGCTGTGCGTGCTCGGTTTATGCGCGGCGCTGATCTATTTGAGCGAGGGCGCGCGCGCTCGGCCTGGTGCGGTGTTGGCCGTGTTGCCGCTGTGCGCAGGTTATCCGCTGTACCATGGCTTTTTGAATTACTTGGCTGCGCTGCCGGTGTTGTGTTTCGGGCTCGGTGCGTTGCTGCGAAATCCCGAAGCACGCGGGCTGCGCGGGTTCGCGCTGCTCGCGATCGTGCCGTGTGTGCTGTACAGCTGTCATGGCACCGCGCTCGGCGTGGGGGCGTGTTGCTCGCGGTGCAGTGTTGGGTCCGCCGCAGCTGGCAGCTGCTGGCGCGTGCCGCTCTCAGCTTCGTGCCGGTGCTGGTTTTGCTGGCGTTCTACGTATCGCAGCGCAGCGCGGAGGGTGCGGCGCTCACTTGGAGCGCAGGCTCGCTCGGCGCGACCGTGAGCTATCGTCTGCGCTCTCCACTTCGTTTCTTCAGCGTATTTCACGGCCTCGCGCCGACTTACGACGACCCTTTGCTGCGGATGATCGCTCCGCTATTGGTGGTGGTGAATGTCGGCTACGCGCTCTGGCTTTGCGGCAGCGGTTTGCGCTGGGCGGTGCGCGCACGCGCGAGCGAACAAGCCCATGAGCGCTTTCTGGCGTGCAGCACGCTCGCGCTCAGCGCGTGTTTTTTTGTGCTGCCGCACGACGTCGCGAAGATGCTCAATCCGGCCGAGCGCTTGCTGCTGCCAGCTGCGCTGATCGGCGCCGTGGGCTACCGCGCTGATCGCACACGCGCGTGGCAGCGCGGGGCGCTGTACTTCATCTTGTTCGCTCAAGCCCTGTACGTGCTCGTGTGGGGCACGCGCGCGGCGGGCGCCGCGTCAGAGCTGATCGCCGTGCGCCAGCGCTACGGCTTCGATGTACCTGTCGTGCAAGCACGACAACTGAGCTTCGCCGCGAAAGCTCCGCGGCTCGGCGCGGTGGATCTATTGCCTCGGCATCAGGTGCTGGCGATGCAAGGCATCCTCGAAGAATTTCAAGCAGGACACCTCGTCGCACCTTTCGACACTGGTCTCTTCCGCTGTGTTCGAGTCGAGCAGAATGAGCCGATCGGGTGGGACCTCGAGGAGCTCCAGCGTGACGAGCGGCCGCTCGTCGTACTGGGGGAGCGCGAGCACATGCGCGTTTTGGCGGACCAATTCGGGCGCACATTTAGGACGTTGGAAGTTGGCACGGGTTTTATTTTGGTGCAGCGGACAGCGGCATCGTCGCCCTAATTCAGGCCTGACCTAAACACGGCGCGCAGCCGCAGTTTCCTGCGCATTTCGTTCTCGCAGCGAGCCCAGCAAATCAACGCGCGAGAAAGAAAGCTCGAGCTTTCACCCCTTGCCACTTCGGATGATGGGCATATAGTGAAGGTGTTGTTGCTGCTGACTTCGACCTGCGACCGTCACGCCAACTATCGCAACTGTTGCAGTGGGTGACGTTCCGATCGGGGCTACGATAGGAGGTGGCACGTTGCAACGTGACATTTGGTTGTTAGTCGGTCCGCAAAAGCACTGATAAGTGCGCCCGAGGGCTCTGCAGATGAGAACTGCAGCCCAAATGGACGCCCAGTGAAACCCGGATGGACCGCAGATGCTGTTGTTACATCATCACTCCAAAAGGCACCGAGACCGCCGCGCAATGCGACGGTCTCGGTGCTGCTAATTTAATCTCCTGCGTTCGTCTGATCGCATTGTGAGCAATCGATGGGCGCGCCGATGCGCTTCGCGCGTTCATCTGTGTCGAGGACCCAGGCGCGCATTTGCCACGGCGGACGATGGCGCATGTGTTGCGTGTGACCGCAGCTCAAGTCGGCGATCCAATCACCGGCGTCATCCTGATGGAAGCCCGCGATCTGTCTGTGCATGGATCGGCTGTGCGCGATCGGGGCGCGCGCCGCAAGCCTGGGCTATTCAGTGACGGTTGCGGTGATGCGCACGTCGGGGCACTTGTCTAGGAACAGTTTGCACTCTGCGAAGCGTTGAGGGTCGAGCCTGGCCTCTGCACCGTCGCTCTCGAGCAGCGCTTTGCCGTTGGCGCACGAGATGTTCGCGAGCGTTTGTTTGGCTTGGCCTAGGATCTTGCTGACGCAGGCTTCGTATTCAGAGACGGTCGCTTCGCACGCGCGCACCTGCTGATTTGCGGTGGCGTCGTCGCAGTCGCTTTCCTCGCGGCCGCCTTCTGCGGTGATGCCGTAGGTGACTGGCGTGGTCTCACATTCTCTCGCGGCGGTCTCGCACTTCGCGATGTCGAGTGTGATCTGGGTTTGCGCGCTGTTGACCTTTGCGGTCCGGCGAATCGCGAGTGAGGAGCATTGCGAGCGGATCAGCTCAGCGTCGGAGATGATCTCGGTCGCGCCATCGTTGAGCGCTTCGCACGCTGCTTTGGCGTCTTCGTCGTCAAAGGCGGAGAGCTTCTGTGCGCTCGGCAGTCCTGTGCTGACGGTCACTGCCGAGCTTTTGTCGTCGTCGCCGCAGTGCGTGACTGTTAAACCGAGGAGCACAGTGACGAGCCGTGCGTGTTTTCTCGTGCTGTGCTTGGGCATCGCTGTGCGCGTAATCCCCCCGTTCGAATCAGGGTAGGAAGCGCATGTAACGGAAAGAAAGGAGCGCTGTCGGCGAACGCCTGATCGAGTGGTCGGCACGCGCAGCTGAGGGCGGCGGTGGTCAGCTGCGCACCCCAACGGGGCATCGTCCACACCATGCTCGCTAACCAGTAGGGAACGCCGCCGGGAGGAAGAGGGAGAGCGCCGAACAACGCCAGCCGGCAACGGCTTGCTCCGCGCCTCTAGCAAATCCTCTGCGTGAGTCCGCAAAGCAAATCTCTGGCTCTCCTGGCGCTCTTCGGCGGTCCTGGCGTCCTTTGGCGATTTCTCAGTCACGGGCGCTCAGTGCCGGGCGTGCGGGCCTCGTGCTGGAAGGTGGCAAGGTGCCCTGCAGGCATGCGAGACAGCGGTATGCGTTTCTACGCGCCCGCGTACTTCCTTGCCGTATGCCTCAGCGCCGCCGCGCTCGCCCCTGCGCAGGCCCAGCAGCCTCCGCAGGCTCCGGCTCCCGTCGCGCCCACGACCCCGGCAGCGCCTACGGCTCCCGCGAAACCGCGTGCCCCAGCGGCTCCGTTGGCCCCCAAAACACCGACCGCACCCGCTGCGCCGACACCAGCAGCACCAACGCCAGCGCATATTCCAACGCCCGCAGCGCAGTCGCCCGCCGCGCCTGCGCCAGCGCAACCTTCGGCGCGCGTTCCGACGCCTGCAGCACCGTCATCGGCCCAGTCGCCCGCAGCGCCCGTTCCCTCTGCTGCGGCGAATCCAGCTCAGCCCGGAACGTCGGGCGCTGCGAATGCGCTAGCGCCTGCGCCGGTGAAAGCCGGCGAACCGGCAGCAGCTGGCGCGCCGCCATCAGGCGTTGTTGCGCCGCCAGTGACCGGCCCCGCGGCGGCAATGCCCGCACCGGCAGGTGCCGGTGCGCCCGCAGCGCCGCCAGCTGGTGTTGGGCCTGCGCCGGTCGGCGATGCCGCCGTGAGCCAGCCTGCTGCTCCGGTGGTTGCGCCAGCTTCGCCAGCTGTGAGCTCGTCGAGCCCTCAAGGCGCGGCGCCTGGCAAGAGCCGGGTGCCGGTGGCGCCTTCGCATGATTCCGAGCGTCCGCCCGCGGCGCCGGTGCCGGAGGAGCCTGCTTACACAGGGTTTTCCGCGCGCTTGGCGATCGGCATCGGCGGTGCGTTGCTCTTTCCGGAAGGCGACACCCAGCTGGCTCGGCCTTTTTTCCTCGTGTTGGACCTCGGTTATGCCGTGACCCGCAACATCGCGATCGTCGCGCGCGGATCGAGCTGGCTGCCCACCGAAGACTTCTCCAACGAGTTCTTCGGCGCCGGCGCAGTCTATCGCTTCCTCGCCGAGCGCTTGTACGTCGCAGGCGCGCTCGGCCTATCGCTCACACGCTTTGGCAGAGCAGCCAGCGAATGGCGTCACTACGTGCAGGGTTTGGCGCTCGAAGCCGATGTCGGACAAGTCTTCCCGCTCACGACCCACACTTCATTTTCACTCGGAGCGCATTTTCAATTTGGCACACCGATCCTGGGCAAAGAGCCCGATGCGTTCATGAGCTTGCAGGCCGGCATCTTCGTCGCGTTCGGCTTGCGCTGAGGCTGCTGCGGGACGTCGGCGCGCTGCAAAGTACGCTACCATCGGCCCGTGGCACTTACAGCGAGACCGGCAGGAGGTTTGGGCCGTGCGCTGCGCCACCGCAACTACCGGCTCTTTTTCTTCGGTCAGGGAATATCGCTCGTCGGCACCTGGGTCACGCGACTCGCGATGAGCTGGCTCGTGTACCGACTGACCGACTCCGCGTTGCTGCTCGGTGTGGTGGGATTCGCGGGCCAGATCCCCACGTTCTTGCTCGGCCCATTCGCCGGCGTGATCGTCGACAGGAGCGATCGCTATCGCTTGCTGCTCGTGACGCAAGTGCTGTCGATGATCCAGTCGAGCCTGCTCGCGTTCTACGCGTTGAGCGGCTTGGTAACCGTCTGGCACGTGCTGGTCTTGGCGATTTCTCAAGGCTTTATCAATGCTTTCGACACGCCAGCGCGCCAAACGCTTCTCGTCGACATGCTCGAGTCGCGCGAGGACCTGCCCAACGCGATCGCGCTCAACTCGTCGCTCGTCAACGTCGCGCGTCTGATCGGCCCATCGGTCGCAGGCGTGCTGATCGGCTTGTTCGGCGAAGGCATCTGCTTCGCGATCGACGCCACCAGCTACATCGCCGTGTTGGCCGCGCTGCTCGCGATGCGCATCGTCACGCCCGAGCGCCCCGTCCGCACCACACGCTTCTCGAGCGAGCTGCGCGAGGGCTTCACCTACGTCTCTAGGTTCACGCCGATCCGCGATCTCCTGCTCTTGCTCGCGTGCGTGAGCCTCGCAGGCATGCCGTACGCTGTGCTCATGCCCGTGTTCGCGACCAAGGTCTTGCACGGCGGACCCCACACGCTCGGCTGGCTGATGACTGCGACTGGCATCGGCGCACTGTGCAGTGCGCTCTGGCTCGCCACGCGCACCAGCGTGCTGGGCCTCGGACGCATCGTGTGCGGCGCATCATGCGTGTTTGGCAGCGCGCTGATCGCATTCTCGTACTCGCGCAGCTTGTGGGTGAGCCTGCCGCTGCTGGTGTTTGTCGGCGGCGGCATGATGATGCAGATGGCCGCCACCAACACGCTCGTCCAGACGCTCGTCGACGAACGCATGCGCGGTCGTGTGCTGAGCTTCTACACCATGGCGTTCTTTGGCATGGCCCCGTTCGGTAGCTTGCTCGCGGGCACGATCTCCGCGCGTTACGGCGCCGAGATCGCAGTTCGCACCGGTGGCGTCATCACCTTGGTCGCAGTCAGCCTGTTCATCCGCCGCCTGCCACAGCTGCGCGAGCAAGCGCGTCCAGTCTACGAACGCTTGGGTATCCTGCAGCCCACAGCTGCAGTTCCCGAGCCTGAACAAGCCGAGTAACGTCAGCTCGCGCTCGCCAGATCCTCGAGCCACGCGTGGACTTCCGCATCGGAAGGCATGCGCCAATCTGAGCGCGGCGATAACGCGACCATACCGACCTTCGGACCGTCCGGCGTGCACGAGCGCTTGAACTGTTGCGTGAAGAACCGGCGCAGAAACAGCTCGAAGTGCCCGCGCAGTGTGCTGCGGTCGTAGCGCGGTTCGAACGCGACCTCTGCCAGGTGCAAAGTCACCGAAGGCTTGCGCCCGTGGCGCAGCGTGTGAAACAAAAAGAAGTCAGTCAGCTCGTACGGCCCAACCTTCGCCTCCGTCAGCTGCGCGATCTTGCCGCTCTCGTCGGGCGGCAACAGCTCAGGAGAGATCGGCGTATCCAGGATCGCAAACAGCACCTTACGCAGCTCTTCGACATGCGCCTCTGCCCACGTGCTGACGCGCTCGTTCGCGACCCAACGGATCAAGAACTGGATCAGCGTCTTCGGTACGCCGGCGTTGACGTCGTACATCGAGATCTGATCGCCCGCGTACGTGCTCCAGCCCAGCGCTTTTTCCGAGAGATCGCCCGTACCCACCACGATCCCTTGCACCTGGTTCGCTGTGTTCATCAAGAGCAGCGTGCGCAAGCGCGCTTGCACATTCTCGAACGTGATGTCGGCCAGCTCGGGCCGCTTGCGCACGATCGCCAGCAGCTCATCCAAGGTCGCTGCGCCCGCTTCGTGTCCGAGCGTGGCGAGCGTCTCGCGCGCGAGCTCGCTGATCGACACGCGCCGGAACGTGCAGCCGAGCGCGCGTGCGAGCTCATCGGCGTTGTCCTGCGTGTCGGCGCTCGAGCCGAAGCCGGGCATGATCAAGCAATGCAGCTCGCTGCGTGGCCGCCCGAGCAGATCGAGCGCAGCCGCTGAAACGAGCGCTGCGTGCGTGGAGTCGAGCCCGCCAGACAGCCCGAGTACCAGCTTCGAGTTTGCACCCACGCGCGACAGACGGGTCGCGAGACCGTGTGTCTGGATGTCAAACACCTCGCGACAGCGCTCTGCGAGCGTCGCCGGGTTCTTCGGCACGAACGGATGCGGTGTGATGCTCCTGCGTAAGCCCTTCGGCCAGCGTGTATGAAACCCGACGCGCCGAAACGACTTGGCGTCTTCCTGCGCGCAATCGCCGAAGGTTGTCGTCACGTTGCGCTCGTGCACGAGCTGGTCGAGATCGACGTCCGCCGCCAACAGCTGCGGGTCGCGGCTGAATCGTCGAGATTCCACGAGCAAGTTGCCGTTCTCGTAGATCATCGCGTGCGCGTCGTACACGATGTCCGTGGTCGATTCGGTCGGGCCCGAAGCCACGTACGCGTACGCGCACTTGCCGCGATCACTCAGCGAAGAACACAAGAGCCGGCGCAGATCTCCCTTGCCGACCAACACATTCGAGGCCGACAGGTTACACACGAGCGTGGCGCCGGCCGAGACCTGCGCGATGCTCGGCGGCCGCTGCACCCAGAAGTCCTCGCAGATCTCCACGCCGACCACGAGATCCGGCGCTTGGTCAGCAGTGAACAGCAGGTCGGTGCCGAACGGAACCGCCGCTCCCAGCAGCGAGAGTGTCTGGCCGGATGGAACCTCGGTGCCGGGCCGAAACCAGCGCCGCTCTTCGAACTCGCGGTAGTTTGGCAAGAAGCTCTTCGGCACGATGCCGAGCAGCTTCCCGCCCTGGATCGCAGCGGCCACGTTGAACAAGCCAGTGGGCGTGCGCAGCGGCAAGCCGACGAAGTACAGCGGATGCATCCCGTTGCTGGCCTTGATCAGCCGCTCGAGCGCGTGCAGCGCGGCGTCTTGGAGCACGCGGCTCGCGAACAGATCGCGCGCGGTGTAGCTCGACAGCCCGAGCTCAGGAAACGCGACGACCTGCGCCTCCTGCGCATCGGCCTCACGCATCAGCTCTAGCGTCGCGTCCGTATTGTTCGCAACGCCCGCGACGCTGACGCGTGGAATCGCACATATCACTCTGACAAAGCTCTGCATCGCACCCTTGTTTTAGCGCGATCTCAGGCACAAGTCATGATCTCGCGAACGCCAACAGCACCAAGCACAGGGTCACCCACACGGACATCAGCGACAGCTCGATCAGCAGACCGGGCAGGTTCGCGTGGTTTCTGCGCTTAAACTCGTGGCGCTTGGCAGGGCGCTTCAAGCGCACATTGAAGAAGGCGTTGCAAAAAGCGTTGCCCAGCGAGCACAGCCCGATCACCAGCGCCGCGTACGGGTGCAAGAAGCCCAGGACGACGCAGCACGCGAAGATGCCTGCCACGACCGGCACCAGGCTCGCCACCAGCTGCGCGAGCAAGCGATCGAGCGCAAGGATGGGCGCCGAGCCGATCAGCTCGGGCGCTTCTTCCCCGGCGCTCGCTAGCCAGCCAAACGCGCTGGCCGACGTGCCTGCACACATCACGATCGCGAGCCAACCGACCGACACGCCGTGCAGGTCCCAGCGCGTGAACATCAGCGTCGCCGGCAGCAGGAACAGGTTTTGCTGCAAGAGCTGGGTCATCAGCCATGGGTCGCGCAACGCCACGCGCAGCTCCTTGCGGATCAGCGCCGCGCGGGCACCGCTGCCAAAGCGTGGCAGCTGCGCGATGCTGCGCGGGCGGCGCACATCGGCGTGTGCGGCGAGGGTAAGGCCCTCACTGAACGGCGCCGCCAATAGCCGCACGCTCGCTACGAACGTCGCCACACAGAACAGCGCGAGCACCGGCGACCATGGCGATGCGCCCATAACGAGGCGCGCGGGCAGCCACAGCGCGCTGCTCGCGCTCGGCAGTGTGTTGAAGCGAACCAGGGCATCGAGGTTGTCGTCGTCGTAGCCGGAGAGCGAGGGCAGCTGCACGAGTAGCGCAGCGCCGAGGCCGATCAGGCCCGCGAAGATCTGGGCGAACACGCGCGTGCGCCGAGGGCCCAAGAGCCGCAGCATCCCGAGCGCCAGCCAGAGCGCCGCGCTCGTGGCGAGCAACGCACCCAGCGGTAAGCTCAAGTAAACGAGCAGCCAGCGCAGCTGACCAAACGCCGCGAACACATTGGCCACAGGCAAAAGCAAGAGCGCATACTCTGAGCTGGTGCGCAGCGCGATCGCGCTCGCGCGCACAGCGAACCACGCGCGCGGCGGCAGCGGCGAGCTCACGAGCAGCTCGACATCTCCGCGCTCGTACAACGTCTGCACCGCGAGCGTGAGCGCACGCGCCCACAGCGTCAGCAGCGTCAGGCCGACGAGCCCCGTGACCATCGCGAGCGGAACTGTGTCCGACACGCGGATCGTCACCTGGATGCCGAGCGCGAGCGGGACTGCGAGGCCATGCAGCAGCACGAACAGCACGATCCCGCTGATCCAGCTCGCGGCTTTGCCGCGCGCGTCGCGGTACATCAAGCGCAGCTCGTGCCGCAACAGCCAGAGAAACGAGCCGGGCGTTGCCATCAGCTCGCGACCAACTGCAAGAACAGCTCCTCGAGCGTCGAGCCTTGCTTGCCAGTGTCGCGGCGCAGCTGCTCCAAGCTGCCCTCTGCCACGAGCTTCCCGCCCTGCATGATGCCGACACGATCGACCAACCGCTCGGCGACTTCCAAGATGTGCGTGGTCAGGATCACCGTGCAGCCCGAGCGCACCAGCTCGAGCAGCAGGTCTTTGACCTCGCGCGCGATGCTCGCGTCGAGCCCAGTCAGCGGCTCGTCTAAGATGAGCAAACGTGGCTCGTGGATCAGTGCGCCGGCGAGCACGGCTTTTTGCTTCATGCCGCGCGAAAAGCCCTCACAACGCTCGCCGCGCTGCGCCCACAGGTCGAGCCGTACCAGCAACTCCTCGGCGCGCTCGCGGGCGCGTGCCGCCGGCATTTGCCACAGCCCCGCGACGAACTCCAAGTACTCCAGCGGGGTGAGCTTGTCGTAGAGCATCGGCTCGTCGGGCAACCACGCTACGAGGCGTTTGGCGGCCCGCGGGTCGCGCAGCGCATCGATGCCGAAGATCTCCACGCTGCCCGAGTCCGGCTTGAGCAGGCCTGTGACCATGCGCAGCGTGGTGGTCTTGCCGGCGCCATTCGCACCGAGCAGCCCGTACAGCTCACCGGCCGCGATCTCTAGGTCCAGGCCGTCTACAGCGGGCCGTGCGAACGTCTTACGCAGGTCACGAACACGCAATGCACTGGGGCCGGGATCCACCGGCTGCGATTATGCACGGAACGCGCCGGCAGCGTGAACATTTCAGTTCAGCGAGACGGTCTCGCAGCCGAGCTTGATCTGCACGCTGCCTCCGCCGCTGATGGCGTCACAGGCGCTCGGACACACGCTGATGCGCGAGGGTGCCTTGGGGTCGTCGTAGTACCAGGCGACTTCCGCACCACACGCGTCTTTGTCCTTCGTACGCGGCAGCGTGCGCGGCTCTGCCGATGGCGTGACGACTTCGATGTTCACGCGATTCGGATCCAACGTGGAGCCCGATGGTGGCGTGGGAATGTCGTAGTCGCAGGGCAGGGGCGCGGCTTCGATCACTGCCTTTTGCAGGGGCTCGAACACCTGGCTCCAGTCTGCTGTGCAGATCGAGATCTTCTGGCCACCCGTGGCGTCTGCCAGCGCGTAGTACTGGCGACCGGGCGAGAATGCGCCACATACCAGCGGCAAACCACACGCGCCGATGCAACCGAGGCCGTTGACGTCTTCCGACGCGATGGCGTGAAAGAAGAAGGGCTTGTTGACCAAGCCTGCCATCTGCGAGCGGAAGTCCTCGGCTGCCATGTGGCTTTCGTCGTCGCTCACGACGATGAAGTGTAAGGCAGCTTCGGGGCGCAGAAACGCCGAGTAGTCCGGGTACTGCGCGAGCAGTAACGTAAGTGGATTGTTCGAGTCGACCGGCGAGAGCACCCACAGGTAGCGCGCTGGATCCATCGAGAGCGGTGTGCCCGCTGCAGCGTCAGCCGGCGCGAGCATGACCACGTGATGATCCACGCCGGCTGTGCTGATCGTGTTGGCGAACTTCGTGATGTTCTCCTGCACAGCCAAGATTTCGTCGACCATGCTGGCCGAGCCGTCGATGATCCACACGATGTCCGCCGGAGCTAGCTTGCCCTCGGCCATCTGAGTCACCTTGCCGCAATCCGCGTCGCTGTCTGGCTGCTCGTTTTGCACGGGCGCGCTTTGTCCGCCGGTGCCGCCTACCACCAGTACCGGAGATTCCGGGTTACCCGTGCCAGCTCGCGCTTGTCCGTTGCCGCTACCAGCTGCAGAGCCTGACTGGCCCGCGTGCGCGCTCGGCGTGCTGGGCAGAGGGCGCGCGACCATTTCGTTGCTACCGCAAGCGCTCAGCGCCGCGCACAAGAGCGCTCCACCCAACTGCTGTGCGCGCCGCGCGAGCGCCGTACGATAGCTTCGTGGCACGTAGAAACCCCTTGTGCTTCGCGCTGTTACGCTGTGCGTCGGACCGCGCCGCGCGTGCGCCCTTCGGGCGAGCTGTGCAGCGCTGCGAAGTCTCTAGCGCACGGGTTTTGCGCGAGCAACCCGGCGCGACCCAAGCGAGGTGATGCTCACGCGTGGCGACTTCGGCACCGGATGCTGCCGCTGGAAGCGGCAGCGTCCGCACAAAGCCCTTGACGACGCCACGCCCGGCATCTCGTTCGCGGTGACCCGAAACCAACGTGCGAGCACAAGCGCGCGAGACGATCCGAAACCAGCCTGCTGGGCAGAGTGGTCTTCCGCAACCTGCCCTGTGGACGGTGCAGCAGGCTGAGAGTTGCCCGTGTCGATTTCCAGGACATTAGCCTAGCTCATCAACGTCACATGACCACCGCCTGCAATAGTCAGATCGCGGACGCTTTTGCGCAGAATTGACGAAGTCATGTCAGCTACTCATCAGTCAAAGGACACAACACGAAGCGTCAAACGCGCTATCGTCCTGACATGAACGTCAGACTGCTGGTGCTCGGGTTGTTGCAGCAACGCCCGATGCACGGTTACGAGCTCAAACGCATGGCACATGAGAACCGTATCGAGTCGTGGTCAGGAGTGCTCGCGGGTTCGATCTATCACGCGCTCAAGACGTTGCAGCGCGAAAGGCTGATCACCACGGCTCGCGAGCAGAAGCCGTCTGTGCGCCCGCGCGTCGTGTATTCGATCACCGCGACTGGGCGCAGGGAGCTGAAGTTGCTCGTGAAGCAAGCGCTCGCCGCACCGGTCCGCGGCTTTCCCACCGATCTCTACGGGGCACTGCTGCACATCCAGGCGGTGTCGCCGCGCGAGAAGGACGACGCGATCACGCGTCAGATCGATTCGCTGGAAGCGGAGATCGCCGAATGGTCGTCGGGACGCCCCAAGCAGCTCGGCGACTCTGTCGAAGCGGGCCTGCTGTTCGACAATGCGCTGCGGCACATGCGCATGAATCTCGACCTGCTCAAGCGCTTGCAAGCACGGCGTCCGCGGCGCGCGCTCAAGTAGAGCGAGCGGGCAGTTGAAACGGAGGACTCTGCTCCATATCGCCCATGTCGTCGGCGCCGTAGTAGCTCAGCACCAGCTGCTTGGCGCCAGGTCGCGTGTACACGTCTGCACGCGGACGCTCGATTGTCTCTACGATCGCGGCGGCCACCTCTTGCGGCGTCTGCGCTCCAGGCAAGCTGCGCGAGTCGATCCCGCCGTGCAGCGCGCTCGAGCCAAAGTCAGTCGCGACCACACCGGGATGGACCGCGCTCACGTGAATCTCCGGAAACGCGCGCAGCTCCATTCGCAAGTTTGCGGTCAATGCGTTGAGCGCGTGCTTCGCTGCTGAATACGCCGAGCGGAATGGCGCCATCGGCACACGACCGAGCATCGACGACACGTTGATGATGTGACCTCGGCCCTGCGCGCGGAAGTGCGGCAACACAGCTTGCATGCCGTACAGCGCGGACTTCACGTTGATCAACATCATCTCGTCGAAGTCGTCATCGTTGAGCTCCGAGACCATGCGCGAGATGCCGCGCCCCGCGTTGTTCACCCACACATCGAGCTGACCGAGCTCTGCGAGCGTATCCCGCGCAACGCGCTCGACTGCCTCACGTTGCGTGACGTCAGCGACGCTGACGCTGGCGCGTTCGCCGATCTTGGAAGCGATCTCACGCAGCTCACGTTCGCGCCGCGCGACCAGCACGACTCGAGCGCCGCGAGCACCGAGCTGTTCAGCAAGCACGGCGCCAATGCCGCTGCTCGCGCCCGTGACCACGACGACCTTGTTCTGCATGGCGCGAGCATTTCACGCCCCTAAGCCGCTGTCAGCGGTCAGTGCAAACATTTGTGGCTGAGCTCTTCGGTCGTCTTGGCTGTTGCTACACACGACATCGCGCGGGCAGAAATGTAGCGGCCGATGCAGCCACGCACGGCGTTCTGATGTCGTGATTGCAGGTCAGCTTTGTGTCGTGCAGCGAGCGCGGCGTCTCGAAATCCCATTTCTTCCAGCTCGATCTCCACGATGCGATCGAAGATTGCGTGGCATTGTTGCTCGGTCGCGAGCTCGCGCGTGCAGCCTTGCGCAGCGAGCGCGAACACCAGCCCGAACCATGTTTGCGTGCGCGTCATCGCGTGAACCTCACGCGTATCGGTGGAGACAATGAGCGAACCGCTGCTCCGCGCGCGTTGTGTGCCGGATTGAAACGTGTACGCAACGTACAAGCTGTGGCAGCTGCACCAAAGCCGTATCCCGGATCGGAGACCACACTCGCACGTTCGACGCTGCCATCCTCGCGCACCCACGCGCGGACGATCACGAACTGCTCGTAGAGATCTTGTGCGAGTGCGTCAGCAGGCCATGGACATTGCCACTGTTCGCTCGTGAGGCTCACTGGTTGCGCGACGGTCTGACTCGCGCTTTGGCTGGTCGTCGTCTCTGCGGCAACGGGTGCGACGGCATCGACTTTGGTCGTGCTTTCGCCGCGGGTGGTTGTCGCCCCGCCTGCGTATGCGCTGGCTGTGCCGGTGACGAAGGTGTCTGCTGTGAGATCGACGGGGGCGTCCGCTGCGATGATCTGTGCGGCTTGTGCGGGTGAAGCTGATGGCTGCGGTGCTGCTGTGCGCGGGGCAGGTGCTGCTTTGGGCTGCGGCACCGCCGCTTGAGGTGGAGGTGATTCGGGTGGTGCAGCTGGCGGCTCGGGCTCGGGCTCGGGCTCGGGCTCGGGCTCGGGAAGTTTGATGGTTTCGATCGCTGTGGGTGCGTTGGCGTTTAGATCGTGGTGCACCATTGCGGCGATGCGGGCGCTCCAGGTTTCGAGCGAAGGACCCGAAAGCTGCGAGAGCAACCACAAGCTGGCGTGCAGCCCAACGGCCGCGATCAGCGCGAACAACCGCAGCCCTGGGCGGCGGCGCTTGGGCTGGCCACCGAACACGGCGTCGAGCAGCGGTGACTTGTCGGTGGTCGACGTCACGGGTGCTTGTGCCCACTCGCTGGAAGGTCGGGCAACGCGCCGAACGCGATGCGTGTGACACCCGCGCGCTTCAGCGCATCGAGCGCGGCGATCACGCGCCGGTGCGAGATGTCTCCATCGGCTTGGATCACCGCGCGCAGCGCAGGATCATCGGCCAAGGCCGCGCGCGCGCGCTCGCTGAGTGTCTCGTGATCGGGCACGCTCGCGCCGTTCACCAGGATCGAGCCATCCACCGGCAAGAGCACGGAGAACACGACCTGAACTTCTTCGCCTTGGCTCGCTCTCGGCAGGTCGAGCGGCACCGCAGGTGCGACCACGATCTTGGCCGTGACGATGAAGATGATCAGCAAGACGAGCGTGACATCGACCAACGGCGTGACGTTGATGCCGGAGATGATGCCGCGCCCTTGCTTGGCCGATCCACCCATGGCCTACGCATCCCGTCCTGAGAGAAATGCCAGCACCAGGTTCGACAGCACCTCCGCGCCCGCGAGCATGCCCTCCACGCGGCGCTGGAAGTAGTTGTACGCAGCGACTGCGGGCAGCGCGACCGCGAGCCCCACAGCGGTCGCTACGAGCGCTTCTGCGATCGCTGACATGACGGCGCCGGAGGCGACTTGCCCGCTGCCACCCGCATGGCCCGCGGCGCTGTGGCCGAGCTCCTCGAACGCTTGGATCACGCCGATGACCGTGCCGAACAAGCCGATGAACGGCGCGTTGTTGCCGAGCGTTCCGAGGAACGCGAGCCGCCGATCCAGCTCCTCGCGCTCGAGCGCAGTGCGACTCTGCATGGCCCTGTCCACGGCGCCCGGTCCGCGCTCCGACAGCCGCAACCCAGCGGCGGCGATGCGGGCCGCGACCGAGCGAGAGCCCGTGAGCCACGCGATGGTCGCTGGCGTGTCGCCGTGCTCCAAGCGCGCATGCAGCTCAGTCGCGAGCGTCGGCAGGTCAGCCGTGTTCGAGCGGTAGTAAACAAAGCGCTCGATCGCGATGGCCACGCTGATTACGGACAGCCCAGCCAGCATCCACAGCACCCAGTTCGCGCCAGTGTCGAGAAACAGGTGTTTGATCGCTTCAACGGTGTTCACGGGACAAACCCCCATTCAAACGTCGGGCGCCCGCCCGCGAGGAGCCCATTGCGCAGCGCGCGATAAGGCTCGCTGTCGACTTCGAAGCTGAGCTCGCTGCTGCAGCCTTTGGCGGCGAGACAGGCTTGGCCGAGCGTACTGCAGTCTCGTGTTTCGGAGACCGTGCCGTCGCTCGTGCAGCGCTGCTCGAGCTGACCGGCACACACATACTCGGGACCGTCCGCGCTGCACTCGCCGTCTTCGAAGTAGCCGCGTAGATCCACGCTGCGTAACCAGCTGCTGGCATCGAAGCGGACCAACACACCTGGCTCATCCGGGCCGACGTCGTGCGAAAAACGCTCGGACGCGCTCTTGCGGATCACGGGCACACCAGGCTCGGTGCCTTCTGTCTGTTGCACGGCGAGCTGCGCGCGGAAGGGCAGCTCCACGCCAGCGATGCTCGCGCTGCCAGACACACGAAACGAAGCGCCGTCCAGCTCACGCGCGGCAGCTAGCGTGTAGGGCTGATCGCGCGTGAGCTGCGAGCTGATCCCGAGATCGTACATGAACGAGCGCACCGGCCCGCTCACACCGCTGATCTCACCCACACGTTCGGGCGTCTCGCGCGTCAGGTCGATCACCCGCGCATCGAGCCATTCTAAGCGCGCTGTATCGCACAGCTCGCCCGCGGTGTTGCCCGCACAAAAATACAGCGGTCCGAACGCGAGCTCAGCGCTGTCGATCGTCAGCGTCGTGTCGCCTGCAGCTGGTAGCGGCGAGCCGAGATCGCTACCCGCGAGGTAGAGCGGCACGGACACGCGCTCTTGACCCGTGTCTACACACGCGCACGCGCCGAGCGCAAGCATCGAAATCATGATCGCACGCCGCATCACAGGCTCACCCCCAACGAAAACATGCAAGCGAACGGCGAGCCAGCCGCGATGTGCCGAGCGGGCGTACGCGGGCGCACGCCGTCGTTCGGATCCCAGTCCGAGGGAAACGAGTACTCCACCGCGGCATAGCGCGAGCCCAACGTGTTGAACACGTCTGCGCTCAGCGTGATCGGCCCCCACTCGAGCGCAGCAGTCGCGTCGAGCAGCGACACGGGCGCGGCAAAGTCGCTGTAGGGCAGGGGCCTCGGCGACAAGTACGAGAAACCCAGCCCGACGCGCCCGCCGAAGCGCTGTCCGCCGAGCGACTCCACGAACGTGCGGCGCGCGCTCACGTCCGCGCGCACCACGACGGGCGGAACGAACGGCAGGCTCTGCCCTTCGCTGAACGGTGGCTGCGGCTCTTCAGCGGTAGCGGGCGGCGGCTCGAGCAACGTCGCCTTGACGAACGTGAACGAGAGCGAGCCCACCAACCACGAAGCAGGGCGCGTGATCAGGTGCGCCACGGCGCCGAGCCGCTGCGTCGCGCCGATCCGTTCGAGCCGACCTTCCGAAGCATCGAACGCCACGTCGTCCGACAAGCGCGTGTAATAACCGCCGACGGTCAAGCGTAGCGCCGGACCCCAATCGAAGCGCACGCCGAGGTCCGCCGAGTGCACTTTAGAAAACGGTGTGTCGTCGCCATCCTCGAGCAAGCGCGCTTGCGGCGAGCGATAACCTTGCCCGTATGCAGCGAGCAGCGTCAGCCAAGAAGTCGCTTGCAGCTCGATGCTCGAGCGCGGACCCGCGGCGAGCCCGAGGGCGCTGCGACGAAAGCCGACGATGTAAGTGTCCTGCGGCCTGATCAGCGGAGCGAAGTTGCCCAAGCGATCGTCGACATCGAACGACAGCACGTCGCCGCGCACGCCTAGCCGCGCGCGTAAGCGCGAGCCGAAGCGCCAGTCGAGATCCGCAAACGCACCGAGATCGGCGCTGCGGATGCCGGCATCAATGCGGCGATCCCAGGTTTGACTGCGTACGCTCGCATCGAGCAGGTTCTGTGCTTGATCGATCAGATCGAGCCGCGCGTCCATGCCGAGCTCGAGCGTGCCGTGCGTCCACGCTGCCGGTCGCAGTGGCGCTGTGCGATAGCGAGCAGTGAGCCCGAACGTCAGCGTGCGGTTCTGCTGCTCGATCAAGTCGCCGCGACCAGAGGTTCGATCCAAGCTGCGCGAGCGCTGCAAGAAGCCGGTGAAGTTTTCCTGCAAGCGAAAGTTGTCGTAGCCGATGAACGCGCCCCACTGGCCATTCGCGCCGCTCGGCTTGTTGTAGTCGGCAAAAAAACCGAGCAGCACGCGCTCGGCCAAGGCATTTTGTGCACGTGCCGTGGGATGTTCGTAGCTGCAGCTGAAGCACACGCGTCCTGCGTCGATGTCGCCTTGCCGCAACACACCTGCGAGATCGGAGCGCGCCGCGTGTACGATGCCGATCGCACGGTAGCTGAGCTCTGCGCTGCCTGCGCGCAGCTGAAACACGCCGCTGCCGCTCTGGGCTGCACGGTTTTGACCGAAGCCATCCGTGCGCATGTACTGCACCGCGCCGAATGTCTCGTTCTCGGCTTCGGGCGGTGCCCAGGTCATGAGCTGACGAAAGGTGTTGAACGAGCCGTAGCTGCTACGCAGCCGCGCGCCGCGCTCAGCGGCACCGAGCTGAATGTCGATCGAACCAGCGACAGCGAAGTCGCCTTGGCGAGGATCGGCCACGCCCTCGCTTACACGCAGGCTGTCCACGACGTCGCCGATCAAGAAGCCGAGGTCTGCGTAGCCTTGGCCGTGAATGTGCGACGGCAGGTTGATCGGCAGGCCGCCGACGCGAAATGCGATGTCTTGGCCGTGGTCCGCATCAAAGCCGCGCAACATGTAGTTGTGCGCGACCGCCGGTCCTTCGCCGCGACCGATGTACAAGCCTGGTGCGGCGCGCAGGACTTCCGCGCCTTCGCTGCGTGGGGCTGCGGTGAGAACGTCGCGGTCGAGCTCGAAGTCGCTGATGCTGCGCTCGGGGCGTTTGCTGCGTTGGCCGAGCACCGTTACGTCGATTATGCGTTCGGAGTCGAGCTCGGGCTCGGGGGCCGCTGTTGGCTGCAACGTCGGCACGGGCGTGGTGGTGGGCAGCGTGAACGCTACCGGGACACGGATCCGACTCACGATCGCCGTGTCGCCGCGCCGCGCGGGCTCGAAGCGCCACGCTTTGACAGCTGCGATCGCCGCCGTATCGAAGCTCGTGCCCGCCGAGCTCGCGACTTCGGTCGCTGCGACGCTGCCATCCGCCGCCACCGTGACGAACAACTCGACGCGTCCTTCACGCCGCTCGCTGAGTGCATCGGCCGGATACTGCGCGTCGACACGGTGCACGGCGACGGGTGGCGTCACGGGCGCGGACTCGGCCTGAGGCGCGGGCGCAGCAGGCTCCTGCGCAGACACGCTGCCGCAAACGCACGCGAGCACCAGCACGCAGCACGCGCGGCGGAAGCCAGGGAGCCGTAAAGTTAATAAGCGGTGTGCGAGCACAGAACGGGGCCAGATAGCAGGAAGAAGCAGTAGATGCAACTCAGTTGCATTCAAACGTAAGGGCTGCTGACGTTGTAGTGCGATGTCGGCGCGCGATCGCGGCGATCTGCCGATCCGACGCCCCACGCGCGAGCGAGCAGCGCTAGGCGCGATGCATGCGCGGACGGACGCGACTGAAGCTTGCAAGCCAGCATCCAAATCCCTTATCACGCGTGCCCGATGAGCGTACACACCCCTGATCACGAGCCCTCATTGTTCGATCCGAAGCCAGGCGTAGTAGACGCCTTGAACCAACCCGAGCCGCCGGATGTCGCCAGTGCCGCCGCGCAGCTCAAAGAGCCGGTCCCGCGCAAAGAGCGCAAGGCACGCACGAGCCAAGTCAGCGAGGCTGCAGCGAGCGCGAGCCCTGAAAACGAAAACCCGCCAAGCGAGTCGAGCGAGCCCACGCCGAGCGTCAGCGAAGCTGCGACGGCCAGCGCAACCGAAGAGGCTGCCGAATCCACCGAAGCGAGCGCGAGCGCCGGCGAAGACGGCGAGGCAGCGAGCGCCAAGGGCGAAAACGCCAACGAAGAAGAGCTCCCGAAGAGCGACCGTAAGCGGCTCGCGGAGCAGCTCGACGCGCTGAAAAAGAAAGAAGCCGAGCTGCTGCGTGCGCTCGCGATCACCGATCACCCCGATCTGGCCGACGCGATCCGCACCATCGAAGCGCGCGTCTACTGCGTCGCGCGCGCAGATGCGAAGCTCGCCCAAGGCCTGTCGAAGAGCGAAGCTCGCCGTCAGGAAGTGCTGAGCAAGAAGCTGTCGGCGTTGCGCGAGAAGCGCACCGAGCTCGACACGCAGATCGTCGCGCTCGAAGCCGAGTCCGAGGAGCTTGGTGCTGCGCGCCTCACCGACTTTCAGCGTGAGCGGCAGGACGCGCTGCAAGACCTCATGGTCGCGCTCGCGACCCACGACACAGCGCTCGATGCTGCGGGTTTAAGCGTGCAATCACTCTTGCCCGAGCTCTCTGGTCTGATGCCCGAGCTGGAGGCGATCGCACGCTCGGTCAGCCAGCCACGCGCGGACGCATAACGCGCCGCGTTTGGGGCCAAAATGCTCGCGCACCAGCGCGCCGCTTGGCGCTTTGGTGCGCGCGCATCGAGAATTACAGGGCTTTTCTGCAATGACCACGATGGGGCTGCGACACTTGTGCTCTGGTCAGGTGGCACGAGCTGTGCTTTGATCGACACTGGGTGCTCATCCGAGCGCCGGGCCGCGAGGAGGTCATCAATGCGAGGCAGCTGGAGCGTGTGGTTCGGCTACAGCTTGGCGCTGACCTGGGTTGGAAGCGTCGTGTCGCCGGTCTGTCTGCAAGCACAGGCCGCTCAGAGCGGCAGCGAGCAGGCCGAGGCCGAGCAACTGATGCGCGCGATGCAGCAGTACATGTCGCGCGGCGCAGACGCGACCACGATCGGTCGGGCCGGCCCTGACGCTGACTACTTCCGCAATGGTGCGAACGCGCTGAGCGTGCCCAACGCCAAAGATCCGAGCGCTGACTACTTCCGCAACGGCGCGAACGCGCTGAGCGTCGGCTCTGACAACGCGGATTACTTCCGGAACGGTGCGAGCACGACCAGCGTGCCGGGTGGCAACGATCCGGATGCGGAGTACTTCCGCAACGGCGGGCAAGCGCTGAAGGTTCCTGCGCGTGGCGAGCCCGGTGCCGAATACTTCCACAATGGTGGGCAAGCGCTGAAGGTGCCTTCACGCGGTGAGCCGGGTGCCGAGTTTTTCAACAACGGTGCCACGGCGACCTCACTGCACGCTGCGACCAAGCCGCCGCGTCGGGTCGAGAAGCCCGCCGAGCCCGAGCCGCCCCCTCCACAAGAAGCGCCGCCACCAGCGGCTGCCGCTGAGAGCGGCGAGGACGAAAAGGCACCTGCAGAAGCGCCTGCCGCCGAGCCTGCACCGGAAGCGTCGGACGCTCCGCCCGACATTCCCGCGACACCCGAGCCGAGCAGCGCGCCGGCCCCGGCCCCCAAGGCCGACGTAGCGCCGCTGCCCGAGGACAAGGGCGAACAGTCCGCGCTCGTGCCGGCGCCGGTCGCCGCGGAAGATCCGCAGCCGCCGTCTGCGTTCGCGCATCTCGTCGACCGCTACGCGCGTGGCGTGCGTTTGTTCGGCGTCGCGTTGGCTGGCGTACTCGGCGCGTTGGTGTTCACGGCGGTTTGGCTCGTGCGCCGCGGGCGCCGCGACGACAAGCGCTAGAGCGCCGGTTCGGCGCTCTAGGGCTGCGGCAGCTTGACGATCCGTTCGTACAGCCGCACGGGCGTACCGTGATAACTCGTCTCGCTCCACACGCTGTAGCCGTGTTTGCGCGCGATCTGCTGCGAGATGACATTGTCGTGATCGATCATGCAGACCGTTCGGCTCGCGCCGTAGACATCGTTGATCCACACGTGGGCAGCGGCGATGGCTTCACGTGCATAACCCTTGCCGCGCGCTTCGGGGCTGATGATCCAGCCTGCTTCCGGCGCTTTGCCGAGGCTCGGCGCCATGTCGCGCTCGAAGTCGGCAAAGCCCACCTCGCCCACGAATGCGCCCGTAGTCTTTTCGGAGACAAGCCAGTAGCCAAAGCTCAAGAGCGACCAGTGACCGACGTAGCGCAGGATACGCGACCACACCTCTTCCGGCGTAAACGCGCGCCCGCCGATGTAGCGGGTCACTGCTGGATTCGACCACAGGTCGACGCAGTCTTTGAGGTCGCTACGCTGATGTCCGCGCAGGATCAGCCGATCGGTTTGCAGGACTGGGATCGCGTGAGCGTTCACAGCACAACGTTACACCGAGCTGCGACTTTCTAAAGCTGGCAGCGACACTTTGGCGTCAGGTTGTCGTGCTTCTAGCCACCACAGCAGGAACGCTGCCAGGCAGGCGAGGGCGCCCGTCACCAGCTGCACCGCATGCAGCATCAAGCTCGCTGAAAAAGCTGCGCTCTGCGTCAACCCGAAAGCCGGAGCTGCGAGCACAAAGGCTGCATCCGTCGTACCCAGCTGCGCGGGCACGAGCTCGCCCGAGGCCGCGCCCACCAAGTACACCGCCTGCATGACCGCAGCGCGCGCGAGGCTCGGCTCGGCGCCGAGCGCATAACCGAGCAGCAGGAGCTGTGCGGCCTGCAAGCTGCGGCCGAGCAACTGCGCGAACACCGCGTTCGCGAGCGCCCGCGGCGCCGAGCGCAAGAGCGCAGCAAAGCGCTGCAGGCTCACTTCCACAAAGCGCACGCGCGCAAACAGCTTGCGCGCAGCAGCCGAGCTAGCGAACACGCCGATGCCGAGCACCAAGCACGTGATCGCAGCGGCGAACCCGAGCAGCGCCAGCTGCAACGCGTGAGGCAGCGCCGACCCGAGACTGGCGACGTAGCCCGCGATCGCCCAGCATGCGTTCGCGACCAACACCGCGAGCTGCAGCAGCGTTGCGATCGCCGCGGCTTGCGGCAGACCGAGGTAGCGCGCGTACAAGGTCGCTTTCGCAGCTTCAGCGGCCGTACGTCCAGCCGGCATCACCACATCGAGCGCTTGCGCGATCAGCTGACCTCGCAAGAGACACAGCAGCGGCACCCGCGCATCCGCCGCCGTCAGCAGCGCGCGTGTGCCCAGGATCTCGCAGCCCAGCCGTCCCAGCTCCAGCGCGACCAAAAGCGGCAGATAGCTGCTGAGCGACCACAGGCCGCGCAGCACCTCGACATCGCCGAGGTTCCAGATCAAGAGCACGAAGGTCACGACACCGAGCGCAGCCATCAGCAGCGTGAGCACGCGCGTGACGAGGCGACTGATCTGGGACTTCTTCGTCGGTTCCGATGTTGTGGGCAACAGGTGCTTCTCGGTCACAGCTCAGCACGCAGCCTGCCTGCGTCACGTGAGCGCCCCGTGACGAGGTCGAGACAAACGCGGCGCCTATCAGCATCAAGACACTGGCGTGACGTCGGTGCAACGCGATCACGTATCGGGCGCACAGATCGTGCGCCCGATACGCGCGCGTTCCGCGCATCAGCTTGTTTGACTCACGTGTGTGCTGTGGCTCGAGCGCGCATCCGCACAACTAACAAGCCTTGTTGCGGACGCGCCGCTGTCGCAATCGGACAGCTGCCGCCATCAGCAGCATCAGCCCCGCGCCCCAGAGGTCTGCGCCAGCAGACTTGGTCGCGCAGCTGCAACCCGAGCTCGCGGCGGGCCCTGGCGCCGCAGCCTGTGTGGGCATGGTGGCCGCTTGTGTGAGCGAGCCGGTGCCTGCGGCGCCCATGTCGCTCGGAGCGGCAGTGCCTGCAGCACCAGTTCCCGCAGCAGCCGCCGCACCTGCAGCCGGCGGCTGCGCGGCGTTAGGATCGCAGCACAGCTTTGTGCTCTCCGTACAGCCCGCCGAGCTCGCAACCACCACCAGGTTGTCCGGCGCATAAGCAGCCGTCTGCTCGCCATCCGGGCCCACGGCGATGATTTGCATCTGCAAGATGCCGGCGAAACCAGCTTTCGGGCTGCGGTAACACAGCTCGTACTTGCCGGTCTCATCGACCGGCTGGCTCGCCCACATCTCCCAGGGCGCGTCCTTTGTGTCAGTTGGGCGGTAGAACGCGCGCAGCTCCGTGCCGGGTTGCGCGTGAACACAACCGCTGATCTTGCGACCTTGGCCTTCGAAGAGCATCGCGTCGATCGAGCTCACCGTCACCGCGGGCACATCACGTGTCCCGTCGATCACCTTGATCACACCAGGACGCGCCTCCCAAGCGTTGTACGGAGGGCTGTAGATGTAACCGACGATTTGATAGACGCCGACCGGAACGCTGGCGAGTGCCCAAGGCAAGCCGAGGAGCGCTTGCCGCTCCGTGATCGGCACGCGCATTTGCCTGACATCGAGCCACTGGTTGGCGAGCTCCGGGCGATCAGACAGCGTATCCGAGCCGATGATCATCGAGCTGAACTGCGGCGCGATCTCGGGGGTGTTCTTCGCATCGCATGCGAGCAGATCCGCTTGGTTGATCCAGACGGGCATCGGGATCTGCGGCGTCATCGTCGGATCGAACGGCCAGAAATGATAGCTGGGATCTTGGCCCGTGAGCTGACCGCGAAACGCGAAGAACTGATGCGTCTTTTGTTCGGTGACCGGAATGTGATCCGGCTCTTCCATCACGTCGTCGTAGCCCACGAGATAGTCCAGCTGCACCGTCTCGGTGGTTCGCTTGTCGACCACCGTGATGCACTCCTGCATTCCAAATTCAGGCGGCAACGCAGGCACCGGATGAGCAAACGCCACCGGCGCTACAAGCCACAAACAAGCACACGCGATGAACGTGATGGAACCGTGGAACGCTTTACTGCTTCGCGGCATCTGTACCCAGGATGCTTGGCTGCGCTTTCAAAACGAACATTCCGCTCTCGGTCGTGTGCATGATCACGATGCCGCTCTTGAAGAATGGGAACGCAGTCCAAGCGCCGCGCATGTTTGAATCATCGGCGTTCGGCATTGTGTCGAACGAACCGACTTGTTTCAGCTGGCCTTGCGGCAAGCCGCTGATGTCTAGCACATGCAGGCCAGCCGTATAGTTCGCCTGGTAGGCAAAGTTGCCGACGATATACGCGTTGTGATCGGTCGCGCTCGTCTCGGCTTCGTACGGCGGTAGCGCCACAGGTTTGTCGAGATCCGTCATGTCGAACATGTACGTGCGCGTGTTGTGACCACCGCGGCTCTCGTCGACTTCGTCTTGCAAAATGATGTGCGTGTGGGCGTCGTTGAACCAGCCCTGGTGGCAATATCTTCCGCCTTCGTAATTCGTCGTGGAGAGCAGCTTGGGCGCGCTCTTGTCTTGCATGTCGATCACGCTGAAGTTGTCGCCGCCGTTGTACGTGACGCAGATCTCGTGCCCGTTGTACGCCATGTCAGGGCCCTTGTAGATCAAGCACTGGGCGTCGTGCACGTACGAGTGTTCGGGACCGCAGCCGAGGAACTTCGGATTCATCGGGTCTTTGAAGTCGATCATGTGCAGCGCACCGCTGCAGGAGCGCGCGCCGACGATGTAGACCATATCCGAGGCTTCGTTCACCACGATGTTGTGCGTGTTGCTGATCGGCTCCTCCGACGTGCCCTTGTACACAGTCATCGCCGTGAGCATGGTCATCGCGCTTGCGCTAGCGCTGCGTTCGGGCAGGGTCTTCATGTCGAAGATCTGCATGCCGTGGTTCTGGATCTCCGCACCCACGAGCGCGTAGTCCTTCAACACTTTCACATCGCGACTCACAGACTGCGAAGTCGTGCTGGGCAGGAAGCCGAGCACCACCGGGCAACCGGGCGCGCTCAAGTCCACGAACGCCGTGCCATTGTTCATGCCGACGACGCCGATCTCGCGCCCGCCTTTGGATTCTACGCCGCCCCAGATCGCGTTGCCTGAGCGACCGCCGAGATCCGCGAGCGTGATGCGCGCGAGCATGTCGACGCCGCTGCACGGGAACGGGCCTGACATTCCGTTCTCACACTTCACCACCGGATTGTCGCAAGCCACTGCGCACGCGTCGCCGACGCCATCAGCGTTTGCGTCGAGCTGATCCGGGTTGGCGAGCGCTGCGCAGTTGTCGCAGTCGTCACCGAGCTTGTCGCCGTCTTTGTCGAGCTGCTCGGGATTGGCTTTGGCCGGACAGTTGTCCCGCGCATCCTCGACGCCGTCCGCGTCTTGGTCAGCGCCCGTCGCCGTGACATCACCGCTGTTGCCCGCCGCAGCGGTCAGCGGCGAAGCGCCGCCGGTGCCCGCTGTCGCAGTGCTCGGTGTGGCGCCCGTGCTGGACTTTGTGGCGCCGCTGCCAGCTGCGGACGAGCCAGCACTGCTGGTCGCGCCCATGGTGCCCGCGCTCACGGTTGTTGTGGGGGCGCCCGTCGCTGCGCCCTCAGCAGCATTCTGAGTCGCCGAGCTGCACGCGGCTAACAGCGCGAAGCTTCCGAAGATTAGCCGGGTGTGTTCCCAGACCGGAACAGAGCGAGCTGGCTGCGTCCTGAGCAGAGTGCGCATGGACGTTTAGTGGTCGCGGTTGTTTGCCGCGGGTCAAGAAACCACAAACAACGCTCACAAACAGCTGGGCAGCGAAGCCGCTGACCACAGCTCACAGCTCAGAAAGCGCTTGCCGAAGGACCGCGCCGCGCTCGCTGATGAACGCTTCGATGCGATCGAACGCGGTGCTGGGCTCGGTCGTCCTCTGCCAGCGCGCGCGATCGAGCTCGAGATCGTTCGACAGCCGCGCGCGATAGTCGACCAGGCGCGAAAGGCCCTGCGCCTCGAGTAGCTGCTCGTCGAGCACGCCTAGGGAGCGCTCGACGTAGCGGCTGCGCAAGCCCGAAATCTTGAGCATGCGCCGGCTGAAATAGTTGCCACCATCCACGAGCGGCGATCTCGCAGTGTCGACCACACCTTCGACATCTCGGTAATCAGCACCAAAGCTGATGTCTGAGTCCCAGGGAAGCTGATACCAGTGTTCAGCCTCTTCCGTACCCGTGTGATAGAGGAAGAAGTTCTGCGCAACGGCGTCGCCATTCTGCGTGAACGCGACCCACAACATGCGATCGTAATAAGCTGTCAGCGAGAAGATGGGATCGACTTGCACCTCGAACTCGCCCTGTTCGAGCGGCGTGTGCTGGAGCCGGTCCACCAAGCGCTCGAGCGCGGCGTATTCATCGGGTAAGCCCGCTTCCTCGTGGGCTTCCTGCTCGCTCTTCGGAGCGCCTTCTTCCATCATCTGAGGCTCGAAAGCATCCGGGCTCTCGTCCGGCTCTTCGCCCTCGGGCGGGTCAGCCGGTTGCTCGTCCATGTCGTCGTCCTGATCGCTGTCGGCCTTGGGTCCGAGCTCGGTCTCGAACGCACGTGTCAGATCGCGACCGGGTGCGAAGTCGGCGCGCGAGCCGTGCTTGCGAACGCCCTTGTACAAGCGACCGCCCTCGGGATAGCCGCGCGCTGTGACGTAGGCCGCGTTCACCGGCTCGATGGTGGCGTACAGCCCCCAATAGGCGCCGTTGATGCGCAGGTTCACGAAGCCGGTGTGAGGCGTCGCGTAACCGAGCGCACGGTACAGATCGAAGCCCAGTGCTTCGCGGATCAGGCTTTGATCCTTGCCCATGGCTTTCAGGAACAGCTTGCGAATCGCGACTGGCTCCGGCGGCGGGGCGTCATCGTACGGCCATGCCTGCAGCTCCGCGCCACGCTTCCACTTGAGATCGAACGACTTCTTGGCCAGCCGGCGCGTCGACGAGCCCTGGAGCTCCAGCTCGATCGCGTAGCTTTGACCCTGTGCGCACAGTGCGGCGGGCACCTCGACGTCTGCGTAGACATCCTCGTGCAGCGCGTCCCAATCGGCTTGCGCGACCTTCAGATCCCAGGTGGGCAGATCGAGGCTCAGGTCCTCCTCGGGTTGCACGGCACAGGGCCCGTTCGTGTCTGGAGGCGGCGGCTCGGTGGGCGGTGCCCCGAGCTCATGCACGCCCTGCGCGCACGCGCTGAGCTGCAGCGCTGACAAAGCCAATAAGGCTCGCCACGTCGAACGTGTCCACTGACTCCAGGTCCCCGCAGGAAGTCGCTTGTGCACTGCAATCTAAGTCCTTCGGGCATCATACGGTGCGCTGCATGGGCCCGCCAACGGAAGACTGCGGCGTCGCCAGCCGGTTGCGCACGCAGCGCCACGATCCCTTGTCCCTGCGCCCCGAGCCAAATGACCCTGGTCGGGGTCCTTTGGCAGATTCCACAGGGATCTCGTGGGTTCGAGCGGCCTGATCCACTGTCACGCCGGCGATGTGGGCGGCAGTATTACGCTCGCCAGTTTCCAAGCCTCGGCCGCCGTCGCAGGACCTGGTGTCATCGCTGTAAGTGTAAGACTAACAGTTCTGTCGACAGTCTAACTGTTAGCTATCCGCGTAGCGCATTGTGGGCAATCTATTGCGCTGCGCTGCCTCTCACGGCGGCGGCGTATCTCGAGCGAGTCCTTGACGTGCGCTTGTGAATGACATGTTGTGCAGCCCTCGAACACGGCGATTTGCGTTCTCTGTTGACGCGATCTCGTCACACGCACGTGATAGACCGCCCGTTCGAACCCTCACCGAGGATCCCCAGCGCATGAAGTTTACGCAGTACCCGCACCACGCTGGCGCGTTGGTTTGCACCGCAATGGTCGCCATGGGCGGCAACACAGTCGCGGCACAGTCCGCGCCGGCGCCGGGCTACACGCTGCTCTGGAACGACGAGTTCAACGGCTCCAGCTTGGATCGCAGCTTGTGGTGCACGCGCTTCGCGCACGGCGGTGGCGCGGAGCTGGAGATCAACGATTCAGAGTGCACGGGACCGGGCGGCAAGAATGGCACCGGTGACTTCCTGAAGGACGAGCGCCAGCGCTACCGCGATCACAACGCGCTCGGCGAAGCGCTGCACGTCGTACAGGATGGCCACCTCGCGTTGCGTGCGACCGAGACGGGCTCGGATGACTACGCGTCGTTCGAGGCGGCGATGATTCGCAGCAAGCTCGAGCTGCGCCCGAGTGAGAATGAGAGCTACTACATCACTTCACGCCTGCGCTTGCCGAGCCCGCAGGGCAGCTTCGCCGCGCTCTGGTTGTCTTCAGGGTACGGCGACGATGGCAACTTCGATTGGCCGCCCGAGATCGACATCCTCGAAGCTGCGATGAACGGCGTCGAGGACACCGAGGAGATGGTGCGCGTCGGCGTCGCGGTCAAAGGTGAGCAGACCGACTCGCACAAAGAAGAGATCACCGCGACCGGGCCAAACTTCGATGACAAGTGGAACAACTTCACCGCGGACCGCTCGCTGCGCGATGTTTGGTTGGACGTCGCGACCGAGTGGACGGTCGCTGGCCAATGCACATACATCAACGGCGAGCTCGTGCAGTGCGGGAACTACCGCTGGGTGAACAACGCCGGCGAGGTCGCGAACAAGGGAAACATCATCTTGAACTTGGCCGTCGGCGGCGGTTGGGCAGGTCGGCACGGTGTCGACGGCGACAAGCCGATGGCGATGGATGTCGACTACCTGCGCGTGTTCAAGAAGAATGGCGACCTCTCGGAGGCGCCGAAGCCGTCCTCGCCCGTGAGCAGCGTCGAGCCGTCGACAGGCAGCACATCGAGCGCCGCGCCCGCCACCGCACCCGATGGCTCTGCGGCGTCACCGGACGATCCTTGGTACTGGAGCTGGCACTTCTGGCGCTGAAACGGCTGCCCAAAAGCGAAACGCCCGCGCCGCTCGATGAAGAGCGCGCGGGCGTTTTGCTTGTAGAGATCTGACTGTCAGCTCTTCGACGGAGCTGCCGGACGATTGATCTCGAGCTTGAGGTTCAAGTCGACCGTGTCACCGACCAACAGGCCGCCCTTGTCCAGCGTCTTGTTCCAGTTCAATCCGAAGTCGCCGCGCTTGACCTTGCCGCTGATCTTGACCGCGCGGACGAGGTTGCCCCAAGGGCTCGCGACGCCGTCGCTCACTGTCGCCGTCAGCGTCACTGGCTTCGTCACGCCATGAATAGTGAGATCGCCTTGCAGGTTGTAGCCAGCGCCTGCCTTGGTGATCTTCGTGGACTTGAACGTGATCTGTGGGTACTTGGCGGTGTCGAAGAAGTCAGCGCCCTTCAAGTGCTCGTCGCGCTTGGCGTCGGCCGTATCGATCGAACCGGCTTCGATCGTGAACGAGACCTGGCTCTTTTCGAGCGCTTTTTCGTCGAGCAGGGCCTGCCCCTTCCACTGCTTGAACTTACCGTCTACTTCAGAGACGACCATGTGGGGAACTGTAAAGCCTACATGGGAGTGGCTGGGATCGATGGTCCACTCGGTCAGGCCAGCAGGTGTGGCTGCGGGCGCAGGCGCCTTGGCGGGCGCTTGGGCGACCGCGGAAGAGGCGGCCAAGCTCAATGCGAGTGAAGCGATGATGGGGCGGATAAACATTGTCACGTTCCTTTCGAGTGCTGGGAACATCCTAGGGCCTTCAGCCGGTACGACAAGGTTATCAATCGGAACATCAGCGTGTCGTTGGAGTAAACAATCGGGAAAACTACTTGCGACGCCGCTCGAGGCGCGGCGCCCCGCGCGCACGACTCACGACCAGCGTATCGACGTCGCGCAGAGGTTCTTCTAGCTGATCCAGGCGCACAGGTTTTGTCACATATGCAGCGACGTCGAACGCGCGCGCCTTGGTGAGATCGCCGGGCTCATCAGAGGTCGAGCACATGATAACTGGCGTGTGCGCGTGCTTCGGTTCGTCGCGCAGCGACTCGAGGAAGGTGAAGCCGTCCATCACGGGCATGTTGATATCGAGCAAGATCAGATCGATCGTGGGATGGCTCGGATCGCCCAGCCACTGTAACGCACGCTCGCCATTGGCGGCAGAGTGAATGTGGAACTGCAGGCCGTCGGTCTCTTGCAACAGCACCTGCGTGAGCACGACGTCGGCTTCGTTGTCTTCGACCAAGAGAACATGTGCGAGCTCGCGATCCGGCGCTGGGTCGCTTACGGTCTTCTCAGGCGGCTCGCTCACTTCGCGCAGCTCAGAGCTCGGCGCCAGGGTGGGCAGGCTGAAAGAAACCTTGGTGCCTTGCCCTAAGCTCGACTCGACCCAGATCCGACCCTGGTGGTTCTCGATGATCTTCCTACACAGGGCGAGGCCCAGACCTGAGCCACGGGTCAAGCCAGGATTAAGCCGCTTGAACGGCTGAAACAGTTGATGCGTGTGCCGCGGATCGATGCCAGCGCCGTTGTCTTCGACGCTGATCGTGTGGTGAAGCTCTTCGGTCTTACAGCTCACCGTGATGCGTGTGATCGGCTTGTCGCCGTAGTTCAGCGCGTTGCCGATCAAATTTTGCAGCACGTTCGTGAGCTGCACCGGATTTCCGTAGACGCGCGGCAGCTCCTGCACGACCAGCTCGTGCTTCACGACACTCGCGTGCTGGGCGAGGTTCTCGAGCGCTTGCTCCACGAGCTCTTTGGCATCACACGTCTCGCGCTCGGTGGGCAGCTGCTCAGCCTCGAGGCGTGCGTAGTGCGTCACCATTCCAACCAAGCGCTCCATATGCTGCGCCGCCGAGCTGACCGTCGCGAGAAAGCCTTTGTTTCGGTCGGACAGTTGGCCGCTCGTGCACACGATCTCCACGTAGCTGTGGATCGTGCGCAGCGGCTCGTTGAGATCGTGTGCGAGGGCGCGTGTGAACAGCTCTAAGGTGTCGCGTTGTTGCACGATCCGGCGCTGCAGCGCGCGCGTCTCGCACGCCGTGTTGATCACGCGGTGTAGCTTGTCACCGTCCAGCTGCGACTTGAGCACGTAGTCTTGCGCGCCGTTCTTCATCGCTTCGACGGCGATCGCTTCATTGCCCTGCCCGGTCAAAACTACGACCGGGACGTCCGCCCACTCGGCGCGGATGTCGCGCAGCACGTCGAGACCGTTGGTTCCAGGCAGCGAGTAGTCGAGCAGGATGCAGTCCGGATCGACGCGACGCAGCAGCTCGATCCCGCGCGACCCATCCGGGGCCTCGATCATGCTGTAGTACACCTGCGTCGTGCGTCGCAGCGCGCGCGCGTAGAGCTCGCGATCATCGGCGCTGTCGTCGATGACTAAGATCTGCTTGCGTACGGGGGCTGCGTGAGCACCCAGCCACGCAAGTAAGCCTGGCAGGATGCAAGCGACGTGGCTTCTGTCCACGAGCTCTACCCCTCGAACGCCCAGCATCGCGGGCCCGAGCAGCGCTGTATCGGGCGTGCACAAGAGCACGATCGGGAGGTCGCCGATCCGCACGCGCAGCTGTTCGAGCTGGCTCCGCACTGCACCTGTCCACAGCTGCTCGTCGACCACGATCACATCCGCGTCCGCCGGTTGCAGACCGAGCTCGGCTTCAGATGCAACAGTCCACGTCACGGTCATATTGCGTTCGAGCGCCACTATGGTCGTGACTGCAGCCTTCAGCTGCAAGTCGCGGCCGACGAACAACGCTTTGACCAGCCCGCTCACCAGCGCTCCTCCTCTTTGGGCACGAGCGCGATCCCGAACCAATAATCGCGAATGACCTTGGCCACCCGTATGAGCCCATCGAAGTCGACCGGCTTTTGGATGTACGTGCTCGCGCCGAGCTCGTAGCAGCGATCGATGTCGCGCGCGTCGGTCGAGGTGGTCAGGATCACGACGGGAATGCGCCGTAGCAGCTTGTCCTGCTTAACGATCTCCAGGAGCGCGCGGCCATCGAGGCCGGGCATATTCAAATCCAACAGGATCAATGCGGGCCGTTCCGCGCCGGCGTAGCTCGCGTATTTGCCGGTCTGGTGAAGATAGTCGAGCGCTGCTTGACCGCTCGAACACCAGTGCAGCGGATTGGCGAGACCGGCCTTTTTGAAGCTGCGCGCAGTGGCTTCGAAGTCATCGGGGTTGTCTTCGACCAGCAAGATTCCCCGCAAAATCTCCGCCTTAGACATGTGCAACGCTCCCGTTCAGCTCAGCGTAAAGTAGAAGGTGGCTCCCTCACCGAGCTCCGACTCGATCCACACAGAGCCGTTGTGCCGTTCTACGATCTTTTTCACGAACGTCAGGCCCGAGCCTGTGCCCTTGGTGTCATCCGGCTCTGCATTCAGGCGCTTGAAGATGCGAAACACCTCCGAATGAAAGCGCGGATCGATGCCCACCCCGTTGTCCCTCACGTAGAACACATCGTTGTGTCCTTTGTACTGGTCGAGATGGCCGACCTCGATGCGTTTGACCGGCGAATCGTTGTACTTCACCGCATTTGTGATCAAGTTGCGGAATAGCTCCTGCACGCGAACGTGGTCGCACTCGTAGCGCGGCAGCGGGTGCGGGACCTCGATCGTCACGTGCTGCTCCTCCAGGATCGGCTCCATCAGCGTGACGATTCCTTTGAGCACCAAGTTTAGGTCCGTTTCGCAGATCGCCAGCTCTTGCCTGCCCAGCCGCGACACGTAAAGCAGGTCGTTGATCAGCGACTCCATGCGGATGCACAGGTAGCGCATGCGCTTGAGCCGGCTCTTGCCGCCCTCGTCCAGCTGCTCGCGGTAGTCCTCCTCGAGAAAGCGCGCGTTATTGGCCAGGCCCCGCAGCGGTTCTTTGAGATCGTGCGAAGCGATGTACGCGAAGTCGTCGAGCTCCTGGTTCGTGAGCTTCAGCGCTTCGAACAGCTGCTCGCGCTCCTGCTCACGCCGCTTGCGCTCGCTGATGTCGCGAATGAGTCCCACGTAGCGATGTGCACCATCGCGACGTAACTCGGAGACGGCGAGATCGATCGGTACCAGCGTTCCGTCCTTGCGCCGACCTGTCACCTCGCGGCCGCTGCCGATGATGCGCGGCTCGCGCGTCACTGCGAAGCGCCGTAGATACTCGTCGTGCTCGGAGTGATAGGGCTCCGGCATCAACAACTTGACGTTCTTGCCCATCACCTCGTGCGACTCGTAGCCAAAGATCCGAGTTGCAGCGGGGTTCCACGACTGGATCGTGCCGGCCTCGTCGATCACGACGAGCGCATCGACCACCACCTCGGCGACACCGGCGAGCTCAGTGCTGAGCTCTTGCGCGGTATGGCGTTCGGTGATGTCGCGGATAACCCCGACAAAGATCGAGACCCCGTCGACGATCGTCTCGGTTACGCCGAGCGAGATCGGAAACAAGCTGCCGTCTGCGCGCAACGCGGTGAGCTCGCGACCACCGACTCCGATCACTTTCGCGAGACCTGTACGGCGAAAGTTAGCGATGTAGTGCGCATGTACGGAGCGATGGGGCTCCGGCATCAGCATCGTCACGTTGTGTCCGACGAGCTGTTCTTCGCTGTAGCCGAAGACTCTCAGCACAGCGGAGTTCACTGACAACATGGTTCCCGACTCGTTGATCGAGATCACGCCGTCGATGACAGTATCGAGCACCGCAGCCAAGAAGTCCTTGGCAAGGCGAGGCTTGACGGGTGGCACCGGTATCTCCATGGCGGTTCGGCGCTGCGCCACGGCGCACTTGCGCCGCGCATCGAGGCCTCTATCGTAACACGGCCTATGGCAGCTAAACCTGCGAAGTTTGAAGGGTTTTATGCCCTGAGTCGGTCGGGGAGGCGGTGCGGTCGCATCGCGCGCTGTCGCATAAGCACGGCGTGCACGCGTCTGTTCAGGACATCGCCGATCACATCACAAAGTGTCTCGCTTCAGCGCAGCCGGGGAAGCTGGTAGTGATCGGAACCAATGATTTGCGCTCGCCAATGATTTGGTAGTGATTGAGAAAGAGTCGTCCGAATGCAGTGCTGATTGCATGCAGCAAGCACCTGCAATTCACGCTGTTCGGCCGATCTTTGGGCGCTGATCACGCGTCTGAGGCGCATATGTGCTCTGCGTCTCGACGCCATCAGCGGCTTGCGTCGATACACATCATTCACGCACTCACTGGATGCTCTGTAGCGACTTGCACAGTGCCGTACAATCGAGCGCTTGAACCAGGCCCGTGACTTTCATCGAGACAGGAGTTGACGTATTACATCTGTCGAAACGTTAGCTGCCTGCTTTGCTCGTTGCACGATCCTTTGGCGTCAACGACGGTCCGAACTGAGATTTGAGAGTTCGAATCGAGCGGAGTGAAAAGTCGGGTCGCATCCGGCCAATCACTCTTTGAAGCAGGTGAGACCATCCGAAGTTTTGAGCATCAAGGACGCGTGCAACCGGGTCGGTAGACTCGCTCTCATGACGACAGCGAAGCGCGGCGACCCCGCGGGAGTGGCGAGCGATGGCAGGGAATACAAATAGGAAGAACGGTTTGGCTGGGCGATGGATCCTGCTCAGTCTTGGAATTGGGGTAGCTGCTTGCGCTGGCGAGACAGCCACTCCGGAGACCGGCCCCACGGTTCCAGTTGCGGGCGCGGCTGCGCTTCCGCCCGGAAGCGGCGTCGCTCCAACCACCGCTGTGCCTCCGACGACCGGCACTGTCACTGCGCCTCCCACAACGGCGACAACGCCGCCTGCGTCGACCGGTACGGCTCCAGCCGTCCCACCGGCTACGGCTGCCACTACGCCCACGACCGCGGCGCCAGGCACCCCACCTACCACGGGTGCTGCGCCAGCCACGCCGGCCGGTGGCATCGCGACCTACCAACACGACATCCGCCCGATCGTCGAGGCACGCTGCAACGGCTGTCACGTCGACGGTGGCGTGGGTCCGTTCCGCCTGGATACGTGGGAGTTCGTCGACATGTACAAGGCCGCCATCATTCCGGCGGTCATGGCTCATCGCATGCCGCCCTGGCCAGCGGACGATACGAACTGTGTCAAGCACGCCAACAAGCAGCGCTTGACCGACGAACAGCTCGCGCTGTTCACGAAGTGGCAGGCAGACGGCTTCCAGCAGGGTGATCCTGCGGAATTCGCTCCATTGGTCGAGGAGACGCCTGTCGTCGACCTCGGTGAGCCTGACCTGATCGTTACGCCGCAAGCTTACCAACTGGGCCCGAACTACGAGGGTTACCAGTGCATGCAGACCGACGCGAACCTCACCGAGGACGTGTGGGTCCGCGCGTTGGACGTGCAGCCGCAGCACGCTGAGTATGTGCACCACGCGATCGTCAACGTCGGTGGCGGCAACTGCGACGCGCTCGGCATCTCGGCCGAGAACATCTACAGCTACCGTCCGGGCTCACGCACCGTGAAGTTCGAAGACGGCGATGCGCTTCTGTTGAAGGCTGGTCAGCGCATTGCGATCCAGTTCCACTTCAACACGCGCGGCGCCAAGCCGGCGGACAGCTACCCCAAGGATCAGAGCCCGTTGCGTCTGTGGACCTTGCCCAAGGGCGAGACGCCCATGCGCCAGATTCACCGTCAACCGGTCCACGCGCTCAACATCACCATCCCGGTGGGCGCGAAAGATCAGTCTGTTCGCACGTCAGCCAGCATCGAAGCGCGCGCACCGGCCGAGATCATCGGCATCAGCCCGCACATGCACCTGCTCGGTCAGCGCTTCAAGAGCACGCTGAGCGGTGGCGGCCAGAACGGCACCTGCTTGGCGGAGATTCCGGACTGGGAAGAGGGTTGGCAGATCGACTATCTGTTCAAGCCGTCCGAGTACATCAAGGCAGCAGCCGGCATGAGCGTCGCGCAGGAATGCGTGTACAGCAACGGCCCGGAAGATCAGGGCATCGGTCCTGACGGTAAGAAGTACACGCCTCAGCTGACGACGTTCGGCGAGGATACCCGTCAAGAGATGTGCCTCGGTTACATCTGGTACCGTCAGCCCTACGGCGCCGGCGCCCGCTGAGCTGACCAAGTTGCCACAATACACGGCCGCTACGGCACGCAACCCGCGTGCAGTGGCGGCCGTCGCACATTTAAGTGTCATGATTTCGTAGTCCCCCTGAGCACTGGCACGGCTCTGGCTACGCGCTACACCACCTCCTCTAACGGTGTAGTATGCCCAGCCAACTTAGATCACTGCTCGCGCCGGTTCTGCTCTCGTTCCTGTGGGCATGTCAGGACGCTGCGTCGCACGGCGATAACCCGTTCGAGGGGGCAGCTGACGGCGGCGCCATCGAGTCGGAGCTCGGTGAGCCGGAAGGCGACCTCGAGACGATGATCGAAGGGGTGCAGGCGCAGCCCGCCAAGGCGACCTTTCCGTTGCGCGTCAGCGATGATGGGCATCGGCTGGTGGACAGCGCGAGCAAGCCGTTCTTGATCAATCAGGCGTCGTCCTGGGGCTTGATTCAGAGCTTGTCGACCGAAGACGCGCGCGCGTACTTAGACCAGCTTGCGGCGCGCGGCTGGAACACCGTCATGGTGAGCATCATCTCGTACGATGAGCGCATGCCTGGAAATCCCCCCGCGTGGCGTGGGATCGACCCGTTCGAGAAACGCTGGGACTTCTCCACGCCGAACGACGCGTACTTCGAGCACGCGGATCACATCCTCGAGCTCGCGCGCGAGCGCGGCATGCTGGTGACGCTGGTGCCGAGCTACCTCGGCTATCCCGAGGATTCGACGCAGGGCTGGGCCGATGAGCTGCTCGCGAGCACGAACACTGTCGACAAGAGCCGCGCGTACGGGCGCTATCTCGGTCGGCGCTACAAGAGCTTCGACAACATCGTGTGGGTCGCTGGGGGGGACAACGAGCCTGCGCGCGGCAGCGAGCTGGAGCAACACATGCTCGCGATCGTGGAAGGCATTCGCGCGGAAGATCCCGAGCATTTGTGGACCGCGCATTGGAGCGGCAAAGAGACGGGGATGCTCGCGAGCGAGAACCCCACGTTCGCGCCATTCATCGATCTCGATGGCTATTACGCATTCAACTATGCGCTGACCTACGAGAAGGTGCTCAATCAATACGGGCTCCGCACTGGTCGTCCGCTCTTTCATCTCGATATGAGCTACGAGACGGAGTGGGGTGGTGAGCCTGCGGAGATCCGCAAGCGCGCGTACGATGCGATGTTAAGCGGTGCCGCGGGGTCGAGCTTCAACGCTGGGCCCGACTGGTACTTGTTCAAGAACTTTCGGAAGATGGACACGCCGGGCACGCGCGAGACGCAGCATTGGTTTCGGCTGTTTGCGAGGCTGCCCTGGTACGAGCTCATCCCGGACGCCGACCACACCGCGATCACCGATGGTTATGGTGAGCTCGGCAGTACGAGTTACGTGTCGGCTGCGCGAACACCAGACTACCGATTCGTGATGGCGTATCTCGCTAAGGGCGGCAGCTTGAAGATCGACTTGGATCGCATGCCGGGCAGCAAGGTGCGCGTGACATGGGTCGATCCCACGAATGGCCGCACGCGCGAAGGCACCCAGCTTTCGGGCGGTGGTCAGCGCGCGGTGCAAGCGCCGTCTGCGAAGAGCTGGATGTTGGTTGCGCGCAGCTTGTGAGCTTGGTTCGCCTAGCCCTAACGACTAAGAACGCTGTTCGATCAGCGCAGGGCATGTTCGGCCGGCTTGCGCCAGCTGAGTATGCGTCGAAGCGATGTGCGCAGGGGGAGTCCGGTTCAGGGCTGCGCGCTGGCCTTGGCGGCGAGCTCCAAGAACACACGCTTTTGCGCCAAGCCCAGCTTGCGTCCGGTCTCCTTGCCGTCGCGGAACACGATCACCGTCGGGGCACCACGAACGCCGTAACGCGCCGCCACCTCGGGCGCGTTGTCGATGTCGAGCTTGCCTACGCGGAGCTGTCCCTGCAGCTCGCTTGCGACCGCCTCGAGGATGGGCTCGAGCGCGCGGCAGGGAGGGCACCAAGCCGCACTGAATTCGAGCAGATAGGGGAGCTCAGAGCCGAGCACCTGATGTTCGAAGTTGGCGTCGTCGATGGCTTCGAGCTTCTTGGTCATGTCGCAGCACCTTTCTTAAACGTCGCTCCTTCCAAGGTGTCCAGCAGGCCGCTTCTTACGGCGAAACGTGCGACCAGCGCCGCGTGCATTTTCCTCGTAAGATTGGCGGGACTCGAGACCTTCCTTTGTCATGACCGCGCTCACACTCGCTAAACCGAACGACCGCCTCGATGCCTGGCAGGCGCTTGGCCAGCTGGTGCATGAGCAGCGCGCGGCGCTGATCCGGGTCGCTGTGCGCGAAGGCTTGCGTCCGGAGGAGGCGCTCGAGTGCGTGCAGGACGCGCTGTGCACATGGCTCGCGCGACATGGCGCAGAGGTTCCAGGGCGCAACGCTTGGATCGCGTCGCTCAAACACATGGTTCGAAACGGCGCGCGCAATGGTCGCAGACGGCACCATCGCTTGAGGCCGCATGTGCCGATCGATGATGATCAAGCGCTCGACGACGGCGTGCGCGGCGCGGAGTTGCTGCTGGAAGCGGCAGAGACTTCGCTGCGCTTGAAGGTGTGCGTCGCGCAGCTACGCGAGGTGGAGCGGGCGGTCGTGACGTTGCGGCTCTTGGAAGAGCACTCCGGCGAAGACGTCGCGCGCATGCTCGAGCTGTCGCGCAGCCATGTGGATGTGCTGGTGCATCGCGCCAAGGCGACGTTGCGCGTGTGCATGGGCGAAGGCAGCTGCTCTCCGTAGGGCTGCCGCTGTCAGCGGCAGCCCATGCCTGCTCGCTCAGTCGACTGCGCCGATCCAGAGTTGGATCTCGGCATTCTTCACCAGCAGCACTCGCAGATCTTCGAGCTTATCGAGCGCAGCCACGCCCTCACACCCGAGATAATGCGAGAGCGCCTTGGTCTCGCCGTCACGCTCCACGCTCCAGTTGTGCGTGGGGCTGTCGGTGCGAACACGCCCGCAGCCGTCTTCTTCGGTCGCGTACTTGTCGTTGAGCTCGAAGTAGCCGGCATCCGCCAGCGCATCGAACACTTCAGCCGCTGCTGCGGCCGACACGGTCTTTTCGGCTTCGCCTTCTTCGTCGACGTTGCTCTCGCCGTGCCACTTCACCTGGCCGCCTTGGTCGAGTGAGACCGTGTACACCGGGCAGAAGCCGAAGCACTCTGTTGTGCTGAAGGTGATCTTGAACGCCTGGGGGGCCTCGGCTTCACCGGCGTCTTCCTCCGTGACGCCTGCGTCCGAGTCGTCGCTGCCAGCTGCGCCTTTGCCGCCTACGCTGCCTTTGCCACCCGCGCCGCCTTTGCCCGCAGCGCCGCTGCCTGCGCTGCCTTTTCCTGCGCTGCCGTTGCCCGCAGCGCCTTTGCCACCCGCGCCGCCTTTGCCCGCGCTCGTGCTGCTGCCGGCCTTGCCAGCTTCGTTGCCGTCTCCTGAAGCGTCCGGACCGGCGTCCGCGGTCGAGCCACTTGTGCTCGAGCCTTCGTCGTCTTCGCAGGCGACAGCGAAGCTCAGAGCTGCGGTCAAGAACAAGCCGAGGACATGCGGCGCACCTGCGCGTTGAATGCGAGGGAGGGACATTTGATACTCACTTTCTAAAAGTTAGGTCGGGACTTCGATGTGCGCGCAGTGCAGTCCCTGTGCCAAAGGTGGCGGCTGCTGCGCTCGCATCCCACGCGCTGCGACCAGTGCCAGACTGTGCCAAGCGCGCTGTAGTTGCCGCGTGGCTACTTGGACATGCGCTCTACGTCGAGCCGTGTTTGCAGCGGACCGCAGGCGGCTTCGCGTGTCGAGCGGTAGTCCTCGAGGTTGCCGGAAAGGGCGGCGAGTCCCGCGGCGAACACACCGTTGGCCGTCTCGGACGAGGGCATGTACACGTAAGTCGCGCCGGCTTCATACAGCGCGTCGATCTCTTTGGCGCGTGAGCCGCACGCGAAGATCGTGGCATTCGGCGACACGGCGCGTACCGCTTGCACGATCGCGTGGTTGGAAGTGCCGCGCAGCAGCTCGTCCGGGATCGTCGAGATCACCAGCTGGGCTTGCTCCACGCCGGCGTGCATGAGCGTCTCTTTCGAGCCTGCGCTGCCGTACATCACGCGCACGCCCAGCTGCTTGATCACCGAGTGCGTCTGCACGTTCAGATCGACCACGAGCACCTCGGCCAAGAGCTCGGGATGCTGACGCGACATGTCTTGCAGCATCGCCGCGGCGACGCGATGAAAGCCCAAGATCACGATCTGCGGCTGCGTGTGGTCGGCGCCGCTCTTGGCTGCAGCGCGGTGCGGGTCGGAGTAGCCCAAGCGCGTGAGCAGCGCGTCGACTTTCAGCGGCAAGCTCGCCGAGAGCGTGAACAGCGCCGGCGTGGCGAGCGCAGTGATCACGAACGCGAAGATCACCACGCTGGCGAGCTTTTGATCGATGTGACCTGCGTGCACGCCGAGGTACGCGATCACCAAACAGAACTCGGAGATCTGCGCGAGCTTGGTCGAGGCATCGACCGCGTTGTTGCGGTCGAGCCCCGTGGAGGTGGAACAGCGGGCCGAATGTCACGAAGCGCAGCAGCACAGCGACCACTGCCAAGAGCGCAGCCAACAGCAGCACCTGTGCGCTGTCGGGGATCGGGATACTCAGGCCGAGCGCGACAAAAAACAGCGTAACGAAGAAGTCGCGCAGGTTGGAGACTTTGACCGCGACCTCGTGGTGATAGGGGAATGACGCGATGGTCATGCCCGCGATCAGCGCGCCCATCTCGCGCGAGACGGACAGCTGCACGTCGACGCCGACTGCGTGCAGCAGATCTCCGAGGTGCGCGCCGGTGAGCGCGACGGCGAAGCACCACGAGAGCGCGAGCGACACGACGAGCTCGGGCGAACGTGACACGCCAGCAAACAGGAGCGGCAGCACGAAGCGCGCGCCCAGCGCGGCCAAGGTCGAAAGGATCGCGATGCCCGCGAACGTGAGCACGATCGGCAGCCACTCGGGCGACTCGAAGCTCGCCTGCAACGCGAGCACGATGATGGCCCAGATGTCCTGGAAGACGAGGACGCCCATCGAGAGCCTGCCGGACACGGTGTCGAGCAAGCGGCGATCCTGTAGGAAGCGCGCGACGAGCAAGGTCGAGGAGAACGCGCTTGCGAGCGCGAAGTAAAGTGGTGCGTAGCGGCTGCCGAAGTCGATGTTTGTGACTATGGGCAATGCGCTGAAGAATCCGAACGCGACCAGCACGGTGAGCGGCACTTGGAGGAGGCCGGTCCAGAGCAGCGTCTTGCCGCTCGACATGAGCGCGCGTGGGTTCACCTCCAGGCCGATCACGAACAGCAACAGCGTCAGGCCGAGGTTCGCGATGGTCTCGATGTCGCCGCCCGGGCTGATTGTGTGTGCGCCGATCGGGCCGAGCACAACGCCCGCGACCAAGAGCGCCGCGATGGTCGGGATGCGCAGGCGCTCAAAAATTGCCGACAAAAAGCCTGCGGCGAGCACGCACAACCCGAGCTCTTCGACGAGCGAGCTGGAGCCGACGCTGGTCGCGAGCACGACCGGGAAAGCTGTGATCGACGAGAAGAAGGGGAACGTAGCCAGAGACGAGAGCATGGGAGATCACAACGAGGCTGGGGCCCGAAAAGGCGCGTGCGCCCTGGGAGTTTCGCACCGAACGCGCGCGGGTGGGCACAGATTCTCCAGCGGAGCCCTCTGACACGGCTACGTGCCGCCGCTGTGGGCAGCAGCCACGTGTGCTGTCACGCGCGCGGATAGATGATTACGTTGTGCGCGCGCGCTTCTGAGGCGCCGTTGTTGATGTACGCATGCGGCTGGTCAGCGCGGAACGCGACTGAGTCGCCCGCTTCGAGATCGTACACGGTTCCCGTGATGTCGATCCGCAACGAACCGCTGAGCACCACGAGGATCTCGCGCGTGCCCGGAGCATGTGGCTCGGAGCGCTGTGTGCTGCGAGCCGAGAGCCGGAGCTCGAAGATCTCGACCCACGGTGTGGTGCCTGCAGGAGCGATCGGCCTGCTTTCCATGCGGCCATCGGGCGAGCGCAGGACTTGTGCGTCCGCGCGCCGCAGCACTTGGCCGACCTCCGTGTCACCGCCGAGTAGCTCGGTGAACGGGATGCCCAAGCCGACCGCGATCTTCCACATCACTGCGATCGAAGGGCTGCTCTTGCGCGTTTCGATCTGCGACAGCGCTGCGCGGCTGACGCCGGATGCGCGCGAGAGATCGTCCAGCGACATGTCCCGTGCGGTTCGCTCGTCGCGCACGCGTTGCCCGACGCGCCGCGCTAGATCGGCAGCGCCGACTGCGTCGCCGCTCGACATGCTCGCGCCGCGTTTACGTACGGTGGGACGCGTCGCGCTCGTGCGCGCGGCCGCGGTTGCCTTTGCTGTGCTCGCTGCCTTCATCTCGGGGCGAAAGCTACCAGCTCATGTCACGGCTGTCACGAAGCTTCCGTGAATATTGCCGGGCCTAGTCTGGAATTCGGACGGTGCTTCTGGAGTTCGAGAGCCGTCGGCGGCCGCAAATCACGGGAAACGAGCGCGAATTGAGAAAGCCCTGAGTCCCGTTTTGGCGGGGCGCAGGGCTGTCTGGAATTCGAGCGGTGGGAATTGGGGGCTTCGGGACCAAAGACCGAGCGTTTTAAGCTTCGTCTCTCACCAACACGTACCGGTGACGCCAGCGAACGCGTAGTAGTTCGCGTCGAACGGCGGGCCGCTACTGCAGGACCTTCCAGATGTTGTAGGCGCTGATCGTTGAGATCAGGAGGCCGACAATCACGAGCAGAAGCTTGGCTGGCGCGTGCTTGGCTAGCACTGCTGCCAGCGGCGCCGCGAATAGGCCGCCGAAGATCAGGCCGGCGATCGTGGTCCATACCGTCAGCCCGCCCATGACAGTGAGCGAGATGCCACCGGCGAGCGCGATGAAGAACTCAGCCGCGTTGACCGAGCCGATCGTGCGCCGTGGTTCCTGACCGCTGCCGATCAACGAGGTCGTGACGACGGGGCCCCAGCCACCGCCGCCCACAGCGTCGACGAAGCCACCCGTCAGCGCGAGCGGAGCGACGTACGTGGGTGGCTCGGTCGCGACCACGATCGGACGAAACGCCTTGGTCAGGATGTACAAGCCCATCAGCAACAGGTAGCCGGAGATCCACGGCTTGATCGCATTGCCGTCGAACGACGTGACGATGTAGGCGCCGAGCACGGCGCCGACCACGCCCGGGATCAGCAGGCGCTTGAACAGCGCCTTGTTCACGTTGCCGAGCTTCCAGTGCGACAGGCCCGAGAAGCCCGTGGTGAATACCTCTGCCAGGTGCACGGATGCGGATGCAGCTGCTGGCGGCACGCCCGTGGAGAGCAAAAACGCAGTCGAGGTCACGCCGTAAGCCATGCCTAGCGCGCCGTCGACAACCTGCGCGAGCAGGCCGACGCCCGCAGCGCTCCAGAAGCCCGTTGTGCCTAAGCCCTGACCGATGGTCACGAGCGCGTCATGCGCGGCAGCGCTTTTTTGATACAGCACTGCGAGCACGCCGACGCCGACCAGCAGGACTATCCCGCCGCCGAGCAGGAATGTGCTGTCCGGCCCGCTGGGGAGCTCTTGTGCTTGGGTATCGATGGGCTGGCCAGACATTGAAAACTCCACTGCAGTGCCTGTGATGGGAGCGAAACAGCAATTCCGTGTCAGAGGACGGTGAGCCGTGAAACTTGCTGGGACAGCCAGCGCGGATCCACGTCTGCGTACATGGCTGCAATATCGGCGCCACCCCCGCAGAGCTGGCCTAAGGCCCGAGGGCAGGGAGCTCTGGCGCGGTAAGCGCTGCAGCCAAGCTCTGCTCGAACGGTCGCTGTGGCGGAGGCTGATGCGCTGTGAGGGTGGCCTAGTTGTTGCTGATGGCTGCCGCAAACTCACCTTTCTGCCAAGGACAGTCTCGATGAGAACTATCTTTTTGACTGCGTTCGTCGCTGTTGCCGCCCTCAGCGGCTGGACGGACCGCGTCAGCGCGCAATCAGAGCTGCTGAATGTTTCGTACGATCCGACGCGCGAGCTCTACGACGACTACAACGCGGCATTCGCGAAGTACTGGAAGGCGAAGTCGGGCCAAGCGGTCACCGTCAAGCAATCGCACGGCGGTTCGAGCAAGCAAGGTCGCGCAGTGATCGATGGTCTCGCCGCGGACGTGGTGACGCTCGCGCTCGCGTACGACATCGATGAGATCTCCGCCAAAGGCAAGCTCATCGGTGCCGACTGGCAGAAGCGCCTGCCGCACAACAGCGCGCCTTATACTTCGACGATCGTATTCTTGGTTCGCAAAGGCAACCCCAAGGGCATCAAGGATTGGGGCGACCTGGTCAAGCCCGGCGTATCGGTGATCACGCCTAACCCGAAGACTTCGGGCGGCGCGCGTTGGAACTACTTGGCTGCGTGGGGTTACGCGCTCAAGAAGAATAACAACGACGCTGAGAAGGCTAAGCAGTTCGTGAGCGCGTTGTTTAAGAACGTCGCGGTGCTCGACTCGGGCGCACGCGGTGCGACGACCACGTTTGTGGAGCGCGGTATCGGCGACGTGCTGATCTCGTGGGAGAACGAAGCTGTGCTCGCGATCAAAGAGCTCGGACAGGGTAAGTTCGACATCGTCGCGCCTTCGCTCTCGATCTTGGCTGAGCCGCCCGTTGCCGTCGTCGACAAGGTCGTGGACAAGAAGGGCACGCGTAAGGTTGCCGAGGCCTACCTGCAGTACTGGTACACGCCGGAAGCGCAGGAGATCGCGGCTAAGAACTTCTACCGCCCGATCGATGAGAAGGTCTTGGCGAAGTACGCCGACCAGTTCCCGAAGATCACGCTGTTCACGATCGATGAGGTGTTCGGGGGCTGGCAAAAGGCTCAGAAGGCGCACTTCGCCGACGGCGGCGTGTTCGACCAGATTTACGTGAAGTAAACGCGCTCACGAGTCACGAAAAAATCGAGCCAGGGGTGACGTGCTGTGTGAAGTCGCTCCTGGGTTGTCTTTTTTAATGGCACACCTTCCTGCAATTCATCGAACCCTGGATCGGACCTCATGACCGCGACGACCGTTGACACAGCCCTACGCGTCGAACCTGGACCTAACAGTGTCCAGATCTGGAGCCAACAGATCTTTAGTGGCTCGGAACCGAACACTTTGCGCGAGTTTTTGGCGCGTGCGTTTTCGGTCGAGGAAGTGGAGGGCTTCGAGCTGCAGCCATCGGCGGCATACGGACGTATCCGCTATCGCGCGCGCTCGAGTCCGGCGTCGATCTGGAAGAAGCTCAGCCGCGCGCTGCGCGGGATCGCGGTGTCCGCGAATGGTTCAAATGGCAACACGAAAGCCAAGCGCGAGGCGCTAGATGTCGGCGCGGTGTACCTCCATAGTGTGAGCGATGCCGCGCTGCACGTCACACGCGTGGGCAGCACACTCACGACGTGGCACGTGAAGAAGCGCACGGGCAAGTCTTTGCTGTTGTCGCATCCGCTCTTGCGCGGGAACCGCGAGCTGCACTTTCGTTTGGAAGAAGAGCTCGCTGCCATATTGGGTGTCCAGTCGTTTCAAGCGAGCACGCTGACCGGCTCTGTGTCGATCCGCTACGATGCGAACCAGCTGAGCGATGCGCGCGTGGTGCTGCTGCTCGAGAAAGCCTGGCCACGGCTCTTGTCCGGAATCGCAGCGCCGCCTTCACGCAGGCGCTTTGCCGCTGCGGGCGGCGTGCTTGGTCTGGCATTCACCGGACAGTTCCTGGTGCCTGCGATCCGGCCGATCGCGGTGCTCGGTGCCGCGGTGTACAGCTCTCCGAACGCAGTCGCCGCAGCGCGCGATCTGAAGCGCGGTTCGATCGGCTTGCCCGCATTGTATACAACGGGCCTGTTCTTCATGCTCTACACCGGCCTGCCGTTCACGGCCGGGTTGTTCGCTACGCTCTCACAGCTCTGGCCGAACCTCGCGAACGACAAGCTCGTGCGCAGCCAACGGCGGCTGTTTGCCGAACAGCGTCGGCGACCGGCGTGGGTGCGGCTGCAGCGCGCCGATGGCGTCGAGGCCGAGGTGCACATCGACGACGTTCAGCGCGACGATCTCGTGCTCGTGCGCCGTGGCGAGACCGTGCCGGTCGATGGTGTGGTCGTGGAGGGCTTGGCGGCGGTGGTCGACCCCGCCGCTGTCGGCTGCAGGATCCGCGACCTGTCGCAGGGCGACCGTGTGCTCGCTGGCAGCGTGTTGCGCGACGGTAGCTTGAGCGTGCGCGCGCAACGCGCCGGCGCTGCCACGCTCGCACGTACGGTCGACGCCGCGCTGCCCCACGCTGCGATCGTAGACATGCCTTCAGCGGTCGAGGTCGAGCGCATCGCCAATCGCAACGCCAGACCTGCTTTGGCGCTCAGCTTGGCGAACCTGTTCTTTACTCGCACGCTGCCGCTGTCGCAGGTGTTGATCCGACCTGACTACGCGACCGCTCCGCGCTTGAGCGTGCAACTCTCAGGCTTGCACGCGATCGCACAAGGCTTCGCGCAAGGTGTGGTGTTCAAGCGCCCAGCTGCGCTCGATCACTTGGCGAGCGCGGATGTCTTCATCATCGACGACAGCGCCGACCTCGCGCGGCCGCTCTTGTCTGTCTCGGCTGTGGAAACGGTGAGCGGCGTCAACAAGCAGCTGCTCTTACAATACGCGCTCAGCGCGCCGCAACACACCGGCGCGGAGCAGAGTCAGGCGTTGCGGAGCGCGGCGCAGGACGCGGGCGTTGAGCCGCTGAACGTGCTGGCAGCGCGCTTTGCCGGCGTGAGTCGCTATCGCGATGCCGCCGGTCGCGCGATCGAAGTTGTGTCAGGCGCGTACTTGCAGTCCAATAAGATCAACGTGCCCAAGCGCTTCGCGCCGCGCGGTGAGGTGGGGGTGCTGCGACCGCTGTGGGTGCTGCGCGACGGCGATCTGATCGGCAAAGTCGCGTTTGCGCGCAAAGGTGAAGCGATCGGCGTGTCGTTGGTCAAAGCGATCAAGGCCCACGTGCCGAGCGCTCGCATTGTTTACGCATCGAGGGCGAAGGACGCCGACGCGCAGGCGCTCGCAGCGAGTGTGGGGATCGAAACCGTGTACGCTGGTCTCACGCCATCTCAGAAGGCTGAGCTCGTGCGCGGAACGCCGCGCGCGACAGTGTGGATCGGCGACGGCACGCCGGACGCCTCTCAGGAGTCCCTGAGGGCAAGCACGGTGAGCATCTCGTTGGCGGCTTACGGCGCGGCTGACGACGACGCGGCGGATGTGCTGCTCGGTGAGGCTGGTGCGGAGCACCTAACGTCTGCGCTGAGCTTGGCCCGTGAGCACGCGAAGCGGCTCGCACGCGACTACCGGACTGTCTACAGCGTTAACCTGCTGGGTGTAGCGGGCGCGGTCGTCGCGCGCGTCACAAGCTTGCAGGTCGGGCTACTCTCGAATGCAGGTACGTGGCTCGTCTACGCTCGTCATGCGCGCGCGCTCGATAAACTGGCGGCTGAGGCGGAGTCGACGCGGACGCGGCTGACGCGCGCGCTGCATCCATAGCAGAAGAAGGCGGCGCGCCGCGCTCCGGATCCCAGTGCATCAGGATGTCTGACCACTGGAACGTCAGCAGCAGCGCGATGCGGTGATAGCCGAGACGGTCGAGGAAGCGGGCGAGCGCGCTCAAGCCCAGCTTCCGACCGATCTTGCGCAGCATGTTGGAGATCTTCTTGCGCATCGCGCGAGGCGAAAAGCCCGTTACAGCCACAATGGCCAACGACAACACCCCCGCGACTACACCGATCAAGATCGCCAAACCATCGGTCTCTGCCATGCCGAGTGAGAGCACAAAGATCGACATCGCATGCAGCGCGCTCGCACCGCTGAATGGATATGCGATCGCAGCAGCCAGTAAGAAGATCAGAAGTCCGATCGCACGCCGTGAAATAGGATGGGATATCCAGTGCCAACGCGGGCGAATCAAACGCTCAGCTGCTTCGAGAACTGGTAGTGCTGAATGGATCGCGATGGCCAAAGCACGTCGTGAGATCTGCTTGCGCAGGATGTAGCGAGGCAAGCGCAGCTGCTTGCGACCGGATGCGATATGACCACCGATCGCACCTGCGGGCACAGAGACGATGCCTTTCGGCACCTGCACGGGCACGACTGCAGGCACAGAAAACAGCACTAAAGCAGCCTCCGCGCGTTCTGGACCGAGCGAGGAGATGATCTGCTCCACGCTGAAGAGCTCAACGTCTGGATTGCGGCTGAGGATGCCGCGCAAGACGTCGGACGTACGCAAATGGATAAGCGCATCAGGCGCGAGCGCCGGCGCGTTTGATTCAAGCGAGCTGTTCACTAGCAAACTTCCTGTCGTCTAACAGGCTCAGCGATGTGAGACGCGCTACGCGCTATGCGAAATCTAAGCCACCTACTCGAAACAGATTGACCACACTGTTTCCAGTGCATGACCTGTCATGTCTTACGCACATCGTGGTGACAGCCCGTTGACAAGTGAGGGCAATCTGCGTAGGTGTAGGGGTGTCTACCGTTACGGACAGCTGATCGTGGCGACACATGTCGTCGCTGTCAACAATTGCCGAGGTAGGCGGAACCAGCACATTTCATGGCGCCTTGCAGCTGACTGCTGCAGGGCCCGCTGGCGTTTTGTCACTTAGTCACGGGAACAGATGCATCAACGAACGCGAAGAAAGGTCAGGCGATGAATCAGGAAGTTGTGACGGAGATCAGAGAACTTCCCAAAGCAAACGTCGTAGAGCTTCGCTCTTCATGCCTCTCCTATACGGAGATCCTCGCGCAGTCAGTGTCAGTCATCGCGCCGTCGACAGTTCCCGCGGCAGTGCTTGGACTCATCTACGCGAAGGCAGGCAACGCAACCTGGTTGAGTTTTCTCCTAGGTTGCCTCGGTCTGGTTCTCGTCAGTCTCAATATCAATCAGTTTGCACGTCGTTCGGCGTCGCCGGGCTCGCTCTATAGCTACATCGTGCAGGGTCTCGGACCGACTGCAGGTGTGCTCGGCGGCTGGGCATTGCTGTTCGGGTACCTGCTGACGGGTATGTCCACCTTATGCGGCTTCGCGTTGATCGCGAACGTGCTGCTCGAGCAATTGTTTGGCCTGCAACTGCCAGTGCTCTTCTGGTTCGCATCAGGCGTTCTGGTCTCGTTCTATATCGCTTTCCGAGACATACAACTGTCAGCCAAAGCGATGTTCTGGTTCGAGGGCGCGTCGATCGTTGCTGTGGTGGCGCTCGCGTACATGGTGTGGGCGAATCACGGTTTCACCGTGGACACTGCGCAGCTGACCATGAAAGACGCGACGCCGGGCAACGCGCTCGCAGGTGTGGTGCTCGTGGTGTTCTGCTTCTCAGGCTTCGAGAGTGCGACGGGCCTCGGTCATGAAGCTTCCAAACCTCACAAGAACATTCCACGCGCTGTCATTCAGAGCGTAGTCATCTCTGGCCTGTTCTTCATGCTGACTGCGTACGTGACCGTGCTCGGCTTCGGTCAGGGCCCTGCTGAGCTCGGCAGTCTCGCGAGCAGTGAGGCGCCGCTACACACGCTCGCCAACGCGATGGGCGCGGGCTATCTCGGAACGTTCATCAATGTCGGCATCTTGCTAAGCTTCTTCTCGTGCACGCTGGCTTCCATCAACTCGAGCGCGCGCATCATCTACGCCATGGCCCGTCACGGGTTGATCCCTGATGCGTTGGGCCAAGCGCACATGTCGAATCAGACACCGCACGTTGCCGTGGGTCTGACAGCCCTGCTGACGTTCGGCATTCCCTGCGCGCTCTACATGAGCGGCGTGAATGCGTTCGAGGGGCAGGAATACTTCGCGACCTTGTGCAGCTTCGGGTTCATTGTCGTGTACGTGCTGATCTCGGTCGCGGCGCCGGTCTACCTGGCTTCGATCGGTAAGCTGACTGTTCGTTCGGTGCTCTATGCGGTCGGCGGCGTGGGCTTCATGGCCTTGCCTGTTGCGGGAACGATCGGTATTCCGGGCAGTGACATCCTCCCTGTCGCTGACGCGGCCGGGTCGAACTTCCTTGCGATCTTTGCGGCGTACATGGCCGTCGGGTTGTCATGGCTCGTGCTACAGCGTATGCGCCAGCCCAAGCTGATCGATCAGATGCAGCACGCCGTAGCGCGCATGGATCTGAAGCGCGCTCAGGTTGAGGCGCGTGACCTAGAAGTAATTCCAACACTTGAATCGAAGGTGATCTGAACATGTCTACGAATGCCACTCACAACCAAGCCCCTACGTCGAACGCATTGTCCGCGCTCGGCGAAGCGCTCGACGCTGCCTCAGTTTCGGTTAGCCATGCGCGCGCAGATGCCACAGAGTCCGCGAAGCTCGCAGCTGCCAAGGTGCAGTCGGGCGTAAGCGTAGGCGCCTACTACACCGCGTACGGCGTCTCGTACGGTCTGGTGTTCACGGGCGTATTCCTGAAGGAGCTGTTGCCGATCAGCAGCCCCATCCGCCGCGGTTTCGAGGACGGCGCAGTGGCCGCGATCGACGCTGCCGAGACGCGTCGCGCTGCACTGACGAGTGGTGACGTGCCGGCACTCGAAGAGCCGCACGTTCCCTCAGGGAAGTTGGCGTGAGCCGCTCCGCTGCCATTTCAAAGCTGTTGCTCAGCCCGCTGCGCGCTCTGACTGCGCGCAGCGCTGCAGCCGTCGGCGACAGCTACGCCCGCGCCGCGCAAACGCTGCTCACGCAGTATGAGCGGCTCGAGGATGAAGCGGCCGAGCGTCGTTATCAGCGTCGCAACCAACACCCCGCTCCACCGCTTGCTGCGCAAAGCGGCACGAGCGTTGCTAAGTCGACGCTGTCCTAGTTGATCATCACGTGACCTCCTGACCAAAGAGCGCATTCTATGTCCAGTGCTGACCCCTCCGCCGCTCGTACTACTCACCGTCCAAGCTCGCGCGCGGCGCAAGCGCGCAAGGGTGCAGCTGGTGACGTAGTCTCGACACTCAAGCAACCCGCGGCGATCACGCAGAAGAACGCCGCGCCGTTGCCTGTCACGGGCCCTGTCACACGCAATGGCCGGGCCGCGAGCCCGACCAGCACCGCGGGTCTCAGCATTGCATTTACCGGTCCGCGCACGGTCGAGTTTACGAGCGCGACATTGTTTCGCGACAGCGACGGGCCGCTCGCGCGCGAGCTCTACACGCGTGCGTTTCGCACGTCTGGTGTGGTGCAAGTCGCGATCGACCCGCGCCAACACAAGGCCGAGGTCGTGCTGGACTCGCCGCTGCAGCCGCGCGACGCACGCTTGGCTCAGCTGGCCAAGCTGCTGACTTCGAGCCCGGCTGTGAGCGCGGGCGACGCGCTGGTATTGCCTGAATATCTCGCGGAAAGTCCAGACAAGGCTGTGCGCCTGCAGCGCTACGGTCTGCTCCTGTCGACCTGGACGGTTCGGCACGAGCTGCCGGGTCGCGTGCGCTTTCACAACGCGGCGTTGGTTCGCCGCCGTGACTTGAGCGAAGCGATCGAGCGCGAGCTGCTCAATGCCTTTGGCATCGATCGCTACAAGACTGACGAATTCACCGGCACGTTGCTCGTGCAGTACGATCCGAAGCAGATCCGCAAGCATCAGATCGTGGAGCTGCTCGATGTGGCGCTGGCCAAGGCCGGTCGCAGCCCGCTCACACCGGTCGAGCTGGATCTGCCGATTTGCACTGCATCGGTCGTGCTCGCGATCACGAGCACGTACTTCATCCCGGCGCTCGCACCGCTCAGCGCGGCAGTGTTTCTGTACTCGGTGATCCCGAGTTTCAAGAACGCTTATCAGGTGTTGTTCAAAGAGAAGCGGCTCGGTGTCGATGTGCTCGATGCACTGGTCGTGCTCGCTTGCTTCGCGACCAACCGCGTGCTGCCGGGCACAGTTCTCGGGTTCACGTTGGGTGTCGCGCGCAAGCTGGTGCAGCGCACTGAGGACAACAGCAAGAAGATCCTCGCCAGTGTGTTCGGTAAGCAGCCACGCTTCGTGTGGCTGTTGCCGGACGGCAAGCTCGACGCGCAAGAGGTCGAGACGCCGCTAGAAAAGCTCAAGGTCGGCGATGTGATCGTCGTCCACACGGGCGAGACCGTCCCGGTCGACGGTGAGGTTGTGTCCGGCATGGCGATGGTCGATCAACACACGCTGACTGGTGAATCGGCGCCAGTGGAGAAGATCAAGGGCGACAAGGTGTTGGCGTCGACCACGCTGCTCGCCGGTAAAGTGAACGTAGCTGTGACGAGCGCGGGTGAGGACACAACCTCCGCTAAGCTCGCGCGCATTCTGAACGACACGGCCGGTTACAAGCTGCGTTCGCAGTCGCAGGGCGAAGAGCTCGCAGACAAGGCTGTGGTGCCGACGCTTGCGCTCGGCGCGCTCGGCCTCGTGACCACTGGTGTGCCCGGTGCCACTGCGGTCATCAATTGCGATCTCGGCACTGGTATCCGCATGGCCGCGCCGATCGCGATGCTCAGCTCGCTCACGCTCAGCGCAGAGCACGGCGTGCTCGTGAAAGACGGGCGCGCGCTCGAGCTGCTGCGCGATGTGGACACGTTCTTGTTCGACAAGACGGGTACGCTTACACGCGAGCGCCCCGAGGTCGGCCGCGTCCTCACATACAATCGCCACTCAGAGCACGAGATCCTGCGCTGGGCGGCAGCTGCGGAGCACAAGTTCAGCCACCCGATCGCCAAGGCCATCGTCGAGCACGCGCGCGCACAGAAGCTTGAGCTGCCTGCGCTCGACGACTCGCAGTACTCGGTCGGGTACGGGATCAAGGTTCGCGTGGATGGGCGCACAGTGCGCGTGGGCAGCGCTCGCTATATGTCGCACGAGGGGCTCACGATCCCGCCGCTGCTCGCGCACGAGCAGGAGCTGGCGCACGCCGACGGCAACTCGCTGGTGATGGTGGGCGTCGATGACGCTGTCGGCGGCGCGATCGAGCTGCGTGCCGCTGCGCGTCCCGAGGCGGCTGCGGTGATCGCAGGCTTGCGTGCGCGCGGTGCCAAGCATCTGGCGATCATCTCGGGCGATCACGAGCAGCCGACGCGCAAGCTCGCGGAGCGGCTGGGTATGGACCGCTACTTTGCCGAGGTGTTGCCCGAAGACAAGGCCGCATACGTCGAGCTGCTCCAGAAGGAAGGCCGCAAGGTTTGCTTCATCGGCGACGGCGTGAACGACTCGATCGCGCTTAAGAAAGCGAATGTGTCGATCTCACTGCGCGGCGCGTCGAGCGTTGCGACTGACACGGCGCAGGTCGTGTTCATGGAAGACAACCTGACCAAGCTGCTCCAGCTGCACGATGTCTCGGCCGCCTTGCGCAAGAACATCCGTACGAGCTGGGGGCTGATCGTGGTTCCGAACCTGATCTGCATCGCTGGTGCGTTCTTCGCTGGCTTTGGCGTGATGCACTCGATGATCTTCAATCAGATCGGCGGCATGCTCGCGGTCGGCAATGGGCTCTTGCCGCTTCGTAAAGCCTCGCAGCTGAGGGCGGCTAAGGAACAACAGCGCCTGCTGCAGCAAGGCGCCTGAACAGCCGCCGCCATCGGCTTCAACACGCTTCCCTTGGGCCGTGCGCGGCACCTGGGAAGCGTGTTGCTTTAAACACTCAGGAAAACCATGAGATGGCATTCGTCACGGATTTTCTGGCCGAGGTCCGGAAAAACCGTGTTTTGTGATGGGCCGTTCGGCTGAGCAGGCGCTCAAGCCCGCAAGGACTGCCACCACTCACGACCCACCTGTGGCCTGAATGTTGCTGTCCCTACCCGGCAGACACACCTCTCTTTGCAAGGACAGCGTGGACCACATTTTCAGCTCACCTGTAACCACCCCAGTCCAGCCTCGGACCAGCGCGAAATAAGAGCGACCATGAGCATCTTCTCCGCATCGCGCAGAGGCAATGTCCTGCCCGGGTTTGGGCCTGCACTCGGCTTCACGCTGACTTATCTCTCCATCCTGGTCCTGATCCCGCTCTCAGCGACGTTTTTCAAAACGTTCACGCTGACCTGGGATCAGTTCTGGACGGCCGTCGGCTCGCAACGGGTGGTCGCCGCCTACAAGCTCTCGTTCGGCGCCGCGCTCGGAGCCGCCACCATCAATGCCATCTTTGGCTTCATCGTGGCTTGGGTCCTGGTGCGCTACGAGTTCCCCGGCCGCAAGTTCATCGACGCGTTGGTCGACCTGCCGTTTGCGCTGCCGACCTCGGTCGCAGGTATCGCGCTGACGGCCATTTACGCACCGCAGGGCCTGATCGGCTCGGTGGTCGAGCCGCTCGGGTTCAAGGTCGCGTTTACGCGCGTCGGCGTAGTGATCGCGCTCGTGTTCATCGGCTTGCCGTTCGTCGTGCGCACGGTGCAACCGGTGCTGGAGGAGCTCGAAGTCGAACGTGAAGAAGCGGCTGCCACACTCGGGGCAGGTCGCTGGGCTACGTTCAGGCACGTATTGTTCCCCACCGTTCGGCCCGCACTGATGACGGGCTTCGCGCTGGCCTTTGCCCGAGCCGTGGGCGAATACGGGTCGGTCATCTTCATTGCCGGCAACATCCCGCTGGTCTCTGAGATCACGCCGCTCATCATCATTACGAAGCTCGAGCAGTACGATTATGCAGGTGCGACCGCAGTGGCTGTCGTGATGCTGCTGATCTCGTTCGCGCTCTTGCTCTTCATCAACTACTTGCAGTGGAAGCTCGCCCGCTTCCGTCAGGCGGTGACCTGATGTCCAGCATAGCCGCAGCCCCGAATCACTCGATCGCGCCCCCGTCGACGGTCCGCAGCAATGTGCGCTCCGAGCCAGCTTGGATTCGCTGGACGTTGATCGGCATCGCGCTGGCGTTTCTCACGCTGTTTTTGTTCATCCCGATCGGCACTGTCTTTTACGAAGGCCTCAAGAAGGGCTTCGGCCCGTACTTCGCGGCCGTCACGCACGAAGACGCGATCGACGCGATCAAGCTGACCTTGCTCGCGACCGCGATCGCCGTGCCGCTCAACTCGGTCTTCGGCCTTGCAGCTGCCTGGTCGATCAGCAAGTTCGAGTTCCGCGGCAAGCAGTTCTTGATCACGTTGATCGATCTGCCGTTCTCAGTCTCGCCGGTCATCTCAGGTCTCGTTTATATGCTGATGTTCGGCGCACAAGGCTGGTTCGGCCCGTGGCTGATCGAGCACGACTACAAGGTCGTGTTCGCGCTGCCCGGCATCGTGCTCGCCACGATCTTCGTGACGGTGCCGTTCATCGCGCGCGAGCTGATCCCACTGATGGAAGCGCAGGGCAAGTCGCAGGAAGAAGCTGCAGCCACGCTCGGCGCGGGTGGTTTTCAGACGTTCTGGTTGATCACCTTGCCGCGTGTGAAGTGGGGCCTGTTGTACGGCGTCGTGTTGTGCACGGCGCGTGCGATGGGTGAGTTCGGTGCGGTTTCGGTTGTGTCAGGTCACATCCGTGGCGCGACCAACACCATGACTTTGCACGTCGAGATTCTCTACAATGAATACCAGTTCTCGGCCGCGTTTGCGGTCGCGTCCCTGTTGGCTTCGCTCGCGCTACTGACCTTGGCAGCCAAGTCCTACATCGAGTGGAAACACGCCCCGGAGATCGGCAAATGAGCATTCAAGTCAACCGTGTCACACGTCGTTTCGGAAGCTTCCTCGCACTCGACGACGTGAACTTGGAGATCAAGACGGGCGAGCTCGTCGCGCTCTTAGGGCCGTCAGGCTCGGGCAAGACGACGCTCTTGCGCATCATCGCAGGCCTCGAGGCGCAGGATAGCGGGAACGTGCTCTTCCACGGCGAAGACGCCACGCACACCGATGTGCGCAAGCGCGGCGTCGGCTTCGTGTTCCAGCATTACGCGTTGTTCGATCACATGACCATCCTCGACAACGTCGCGTTTGGTCTGCGTGTCAAGCCGCGTGCTCAGCGCCTGCCCGATGCCGAAATCAAGAGGCGCGCGAACGAGCTGCTCGAGCTGGTGCAGCTCGGCCGCTTCACGTCCCGCTTTCCCAATCAGCTCTCGGGTGGTCAGCGTCAGCGCGTGGCGCTCGCGCGCGCGCTCGCGGTCGAGCCGAAGGTGCTGCTGCTCGACGAGCCTTTCGGTGCGCTCGATGCGAAGGTGCGCAAAGAGCTCCGCCGCTGGCTGCGGCGCTTGATCGATGAGGTCCATGTCACGAGCTTGTTCGTCACGCACGACCAAGAAGAGGCCTTGGAGATCGCTGATCGTGTGGTCGTGATGCGCGGCGGCAAGATCGAGCAAGTGGGCACGCCCGACGAGGTGTACCACTCGCCGGCCTCGCCGTTCGTTTACGAGTTCCTCGGTGACGTGAACCGCTTCGAGGGTGCCCAGCTCTCGTACGCGCGCCCGCACGAGATCGAGATCTTGCTCGAAGCAGACGGCGACAAGACCATCCCGGCGACTGTCGAGCACTTGGCCACGCGCGGCTCGTTCGTGCGCGTGGAGCTGGCCGCGACCGAGAGCACGCATGTGATCGAAGCCGATCTAACCCGCGAGAAGATTCGCGAGCTCGAGCTGTCGAAGGGGCAGGGCGTGTTCATCCGTCCCAGGGTGCTGCGTACCTTCAGCTCCGGCGCCGCTGCAGAGTGAACTAGAGGGCTAGGCTAGGGCGTTTCGCGCGCTGTCACCGCTGCGGCGTGCTGCGCGTTTTGCGCGCGCTCTACGCCGCAAAGGGCCGCTGTGAGCGGCCCTTCTGGTCATCGCGAGGTCAGCCTGCGTCGGCGTCGTCGCCGCCGGAGCCGCCAGACCCGCCGGAGCCGCCCATGCCGCCCGAGCCGCCTGGATCGCCTGGACCGGCGTCCCGGTCGTCCCCACCGGAGCCCCCCGAGCCGCCGAAGCCGCCGAAGCCGCCGCCTCCACCGCTGCCGCCGCTTCCACCCGAGTCGTACTGGCAGGTCGAGCTGCAACCGTCGTTGGAGTTGGTGTTGCCATCGTCGCAGCTCTCGCCGAGCTCGTAGTCCCGATAGCCATCACCGCACGTGGAAGTCCCGACCGATGCTCGACCGACCGCGTATTGAATGGTCGAGCCTTCGACCTTCGCGCCGTCGACCAGCTGCAGCGCGTACTCTCTGGTCTGATTGCGCGTGTTCTTGATCGTGAGCCACCTCGACTGTCCGGGGTAAACCTGCTCACTCCTGCGCTGGTCCAAGTCACTGCAGTCGGGGTTGAGCTCGTACAGACGCGCGTAAGCATTCTCGCTCTGCGTGTCGAGCTTGATCGAGAGCACGCGATTCGCCGGTACCGAGATCCGCAGCCATCGGTCAGCGTTGCACGGCGATTCTTCGCAAGTCTCGGCGGCAAAATAGCCGGCGAGTGGGTAGTCGCCCGTGCTCAGCTGAGCCGCGGTTTCGCAATCCTCACCAGGCAGTGCGGTGCTGCATACCGATGGATTGCCCGTGCAACGGTAGCCTGGCTCCGCTTGGCAACTCGCCCACGCCTTACGTCTTCGTCGCCACAGGCCAGTGCCAGCGCGCACACTGCACGCAGCAACCAAGTACAGGCGGGCGCTCGACCGAACGCGCGATTTCCGGACCTTACAAGCCGAGGCTTGTTGTCATATACAGCCATTTGCATCTCCCCCAAACGCTTGGCGCTACGGGATGTTAAAAGGCTCTCGACTGCGGTCTCAAGATGTGCGCGATCTGTCTGGTGCTTTTCATGAGCGTGCGCTGGATGACACAACACATGTGTGCTGTGCATAATGTTTGAGCCTGCGCGCTGTGACGCAAAACCTGCGTGGTTGCTCGATGCGCCGCGGACTTGCAGCAGCTGACGGCGGCGCACGTGGCGGGCTCTCTCCCACAGTCAGCTAGCAAGCAGCGTGGTCATCTCAGGTTCTCAAAGCCTTCGTACATGGCTGAGAGCTTGACCGACTGGATGTCGCCGTTGAAATAGCCGCCGCCGTCAGGGTCTGCTCCGAGCGTGATGGGCGCGTCGTTGTCGATCACGACATGTTGGTGGAACGCATTCATGTCCGTCTCCACCACCACGCCTGATTCGTGGTCCAAGACGCGAATGAGATGTTTGTGTGCGTAGATCGTGGTCGGGCCATTGTACTGCATGGGCACTCGGCTCAGCGGAATCGAGCCCTTCAGCAAACTCACGACGCCGTTGTCTCGCCCTCGGCCGTACCACAGGTACTGAATGACTGTGCCTTCGCCCTCGTTGAGGAACTGCAGTGCCCAGCCACTCTCCCCGCGCAGCTTGGAGACGATGACTTGACGCGGGTCGTCCGGCCCCAAGGCTCGCGGCAGTCGTGCCGTGACCATCAGCGTATGCGTCGGCCACGCGAAGTACTTGCGCTCCGGTCGCTCGACGTTGAAGGTGACGTCGTGCAGCGCGAGCCGTTGCTCGAGCTCGGCGGAGAAGCGCAGCACTGTGTCCGCCTCGCCCCAAAGCGTGTCCGTGTCTCCCCTCACGAGTGTGGGTCGATCCGCTTCGAGCTTGGCTTCTCTCGTGATCGAGAGGTCGGGAAAGCCTCTGTACAGAACACTCGTCGCATCGGCGGGCTGATCACTCACATTCAAGTCGATCAGAGTACGGGCCGTTGAGAGTTGGAAGCGCAGCTCGTCGAAAAACGCTATCTCCGGGGGGCGTTCCGTGGATAGCCAAGCCTCGAGACCACTCGAGCCATCACACAGACCAACGAGCTGATGAGCGTAAGTCGCATTGTAGTAATGTGTCAGGACATTGAGCGCACGCGTGCGGTTGCGCAATACAGGAAGATCTAAGCGTTCGGCATCGATGCCCACGCGGTCGAAGCCATCCGATACCGCTTCCTCGATCTCAGCCAGTGCAGCATTCCGCGGGCGCGCGGTGACGCGTCGAACGAAGTGGACATGATTCCACAGCTCGGACCATCGCGGTTGCGTGCGGAGGCTGTCGCGCAGCTGCCGCAACGCTCCGTAAGTGTCAGTCCCGAATGCGGTCAGGTACATCGGGCGACACCCGCGAACCACCCCTGAGTCGAGCAGGAGACGTGGCAGGGTCTGCAGCCACGTCGAGCCTTCTAAGACGTGAAAGACCAGCTGCAGCGGCTGCTCTGCGGCTTGCAGCATGGGCAACTGAAGCGTCTCTTCCAACGTGGGCAGTGCGATCGCATCCCGACCGAGCGCAGGCAGACCGAGCACTCTCAGCTCATCGTCGATCCAAGCCACCTGCAGCGTGACCACGTCGTGCTCGACCTTCAAGTGGCGCGCGATGTATGCGCTGAGCGCTTCGCGGTTTTCGTCGATCGAGTTTGTGGTTGCACCCCAGGCCGTGCCATCGGACATGACTGGGCAAAGCTGACCGTCGTGGTTCTTCGATATGGGGCGCGCCACGTCGCTCCATGCGCCGTTGTCCTCGTTGCACACCGGACGCTCAGGATCCGGCAGTAGGGTGGAGGGCGTTTGCTCCACACCCTCCAGCTCTCGCCCCGGCTCGACTTCCGGCAGCGCCTTTACGTCTACGTCGTACGCAACACATTCGCCTAGCAGGCATGATTGCGATTCGCTGCAAGCACAGCGACCGCTGCCGCACGCGTGCGTAAGCTCGAGCTGGATGACACGTGCTTGGCCTGCGACGAACCCCACATGCGCACGCGCGGGGCACGCCAGAGGCAAGTCATCGCCGGTGCGTGCCTCGGCTTCGATGGTGACTTTCGCATTCGCATCGGCGCCGGGTGGTACGACACCGAAAGAGAATGGAATGTCGGGACCATCATCATTGAACGCGATCTGCGCGCGTTCTTTGCCGTCGACGCGCAACACCACGGAGACCAGCTCTTTTCGCGGCTCGAAGTTCGAGTTGACGACGACGAGAAGTTGCGTGGGCATTTCTGTGCGAGCTTCGCAGCTCGCGAAGAGCAGCAGCAGTGACGCCGCGCGTGTGATGGTCTTGGTCAGGTTACTCATCGGCCTCAGTCGAACACCATGTCTAAGCTGCCGCCGGAGGGAGGCCCCCCTTGATTCGAGTCAGATCCGAGCGTGACCGCCAACACGACTGCCAGCGCCCCGACGCTGACGGCTGCAACGCCCGCCCACAGCCATGCGCGTGGCAATCTGGAGTCTTCCTGCGCGGCGTGCGGCTCAGGCGCGCGTGTCGGAACTTCTGCGATCTGTTTGGTCCAGGTAGGTGATAGCTGCGTGCTGACGCCTCGCGTGATGTCGACCGGCAGCGAGCTCGGCAAGTGGCTCGGCGCGCGCAACGTGAGCAAGTGATGGCCCGGATCTAAGCTGAGCTGATGCGTAAGCCCGGTGGGCCAGCGCCGGCCTTCTCGGTCGACCTCGACCGTCGCATCGACGAGCAAGCCCGTAAGCACCACCGTGCCTGTTAGGTCGAGCGCTTCCGCCCGCATACGCGCGGCATCGGCAAGAAACTCGGCGTGCTCTCGCTGGTCTGCGAGGTGAACAAAGTCATCGAGCGCCAATAGCGTTGCGCGTCCGAGCTGCAGCTTCAGCGACGCGGTCGCCAAGTTGAAGTAGGTGCTTACGCGCGGCTCGAGCTCGATCGACCGCAGGAAAGCTGCACGTGCCTCGGGCCATTGAGCCGCATTGGATAACGTGACCCCGCGCTGAAACCAATCTTGCGCTGTCTGCGCAGGTTCTACTTGTGCATTCGCACGCGCTGAGATGAGCCAGAGGCACGCCAGCCAGAATACTACGCCCCGCATCACCATCTCATGAGCTTGACCTTGTCGGCAGCCGCGTCGTCGCTAGGGATGTTCGTCTGACTGTCCGCACGGGGTCGTGGGTCGCGCGTTCGAGCTCGGGGAAGGGTGACTCTGCGCTCGGGTGCAGGTTGAGTAGCTGCCGCTGATGGCTGCGATGGTGGCTCGGGCTGCGGGGTCGGCTCTGTGCTGGGCTCGGGTACTGATAGCTCGGCGACGTGTTCAACTTCCTTGAGTGACGGCGCCGCGTGCATCAGTCGTGTGGGCATCGCGATCAGCGCTGCGCCGCTCACCGCTGCAATGAAATACGCGACACGTGCGCCGGTCGTGGCTGCACGCGACCTCGGTCGCTCGCACTGCGACAATGCCTCGGAGAATGCATGTGCGCTCGCGTAGCGATCAGCGCGATCTCGCGACAGACCTTTCAACACGACCGCCTCGAGCGCGGGAGACACGCCCGGGCGATGCATCGATAGCGGCTCGGGTCGCGCGGTCAGGACCTTCGCAAAGATCTCGGCGCGCGAGCGAGCGTAGAACGGAAAGCGTTGGCTGAGCGCGAAGTAGAGGATGACCGCCAATGCGTAGATGTCGGTGCGTTCGTCGAGCGCGTCGCCGCGTACTTGCTCGGGCGACATGAACGCAGGCGTGCCGAGTTGCTCGCCGTGGCTGGTCACCAACACGTCGTCCTCGCCATCACCTCGCAGCTTCGAGATGCCGAAGTCGACGACTTTAGCCAGCCTCTCTGCCGAGCAGAGCAATATGTTCGCGGGCTTAAGGTCGCGATGGATGATGCCGTTGGCGTGCGCGGCTGCGACGCCACGAACGATCTGCTGCAGCGTGTCGATGGCCTCGCGCTCGGACATCGGCCCGGTGCGCGCGATCCGCTGCTCGAGGGACTCTCCGTGCAGGAGCTCCATCGCGATAAACGGCCGGTCCGCGGCCAATCCTGCGTCGTGGATGGCGACGACGTTGGGATGATCGATGCGGCCCACGGCGCGTGCCTCGCGCGCCATGCGCAGCGCTGCAGCGTGGTTGTGGACGGGATCTCCGCGCAACACTTTGATCGCGACACGGCGTCCAGTCACCACGTGACGGCCAGCGTACACGGTCCCCATGCCGCCCTGACCGAGCACGCGCTCGAGCAGATAACGCCCCGCGAGGACGGCGCCAACCTGCGGACATTCGACGTCGACGCTGCCTGCGGCGGGCGACAACGGCCGCGGAGCCGGGTCGGTCACAAGACTATCGAGGGTCTCTACTGTCGCGCCCGCGTCATCCACAACTGTGACCACGATCACGGCGCGTACCATGGACCTGCTAGCCAATCAAGGCGTGCTCCCTTGTGACAGCTGACATCAGGATCGCTCTCTGCGGCCGATGCAAGACAACCAGGGCTTCGACCGTTCGATAACCCCACTCAAACAGCTGTTAGAGGAGGCGACGATGGCACTTAATGATCAAGTCAGGGATGAGGCGGCTCCGGGGAACTTGGGGGGTTGGAACTGGGGGGCGTTCGGGCTCACCTGGATTTGGGGAATCGGCAATCGCACGCCCGCTGCGTGGTTTGTGCTCGTGCCGGTGATCGGTTGGTTCGGAATGCCGATTCTGCTCGGCTTCAAGGGCAACACATGGGCTTGGCGCAACGGGAGTTGGCCGACGGTCGATGCGTTTCGCCGTGCGCAACGAAAGTGGGCGTGGGGCGCGCTCTTCGCGTGGACAGGTGTCATCGCCGCGACCGCCGTGCTCTACGTCGGCATGACAGCGATGTTCGAGCAATCCGAGCCGTATCAGCTGGCGAAGACCGAGATCATCGCCGATCCCAAGCTGATCGAAATACTCGGCCAACCCATCGAGCTCGGCAGGCCCTCAGGAAGCATGAAGTCACACGGCGGCGGCGCCGGCGACGCCCAGTTTCAGTTCTCGCTCACAGGCCCAAAAGGCAAAGCCAAAGCGTACATCACAGCCCAACAAGCACTGGGCACATGGCAACTACAAGGAACTGCCATCGACCTAGAAGACGGCACCCGCCTAGAACGCACCCAGCACTAACGATGTTGGTTGCTGATTATGTCTCTGTAGAAGGCGGCTACTTTGGCTTCTTCTTCGGGGGTTCGTGTTGGTAGGGATGGTAACGCGTTGCTCCAGGGTAGGCGGCTTTCGAGCCCGACCTGTAAGACGGGTGCTACGTCTGCGGGCTGGTCGAGCGTTACGATGGCGATCTCGGGTGGATGGCCGTCGGGTTCGTAGGTGAGTGGGGTTCCGCACTCGGGGCAGAAGCCTCGGGAGACTTTGTTCGAGCTGCGAAAGCGCTTGGGCTCACCGTTTAACCAGCGCAGGCCTCGGGCCGTGACCAGCGGCGCGAAAGCGTTGCCGAACGCTTTCTGGCACATCCGGCAATGGCAGATCGATGCGCGACCGAGTGGCTGGTCGATGACGTAGCGCACTGCGCCGCACTGACAGCCGCCTGTTCTCTTTTGGGTAGACATGCCATCAGCATGCCACGACTATTTGCGCAGGACCTCGATCGCGCGCTCGCGCGCTTCCTGGCTCAGGATGCGCAGTCGTGCGGGAGGCATCGCGTGCACGCTGCTCCGAGGGAGCATCAGTCGCTGAATGGCCACGTCCTTTTCGGCGCGGGTCATGCCCTGCAGATCCGCACGGAAACGTGCGCGCGATTGGTCTTGGTTGAGCCGCTCGTTGTGACATTGCGAGCAGGCTTGCAGCAGCACCTCTTCGCCAGACAAGCCCGGCTGCGTGCTGATGCCCATCTCGGCGAGCCGCGCATGATCGTCCGGGAACACATCGCGCAGATCTGGCAGCTCTTCCGCCGCGAGCTCCCCGCGCTTGTATGCCTGATAGGCCTCGGTCACGCGCTCGAGCTTATCGGGGTCGGTGACCTTCACGTTGTGATAGGGCGATGGGATAAATTCGCCGCGCTTCGAAGCGTCGTAGGCGAGCTGCCAAGTCGGGCTCCTGCCCGGGACGCGGTTGTCCATGGGTTGGTTGCCACCCCCGAGCGCCGCGCTCTCGATGACCTCTTTTTCGATCGGCTCCGATTGGAACTGGTTCGGCTGGTAGTGATCGCGGCCGCCGACCACTGTCTCCAGCCCACCGGGCGAAACACCGCCGATGTCCTCGCGTGGCAAGCCAGCGACACTCTCGTCGCCCTTAGCTGCAGTGTAGTCTGCGACCAGCGCACGCCCGCCGGGCGTAGAGTTGAAGAACCAGTGCGTCCAGGGGTCGTCGAACTCCTGCATGCGGAGGATCCGGCGCGTGTCGGGACCATCCGGCTGGTGACAAGTCGCGCAATCGAGGATGGTGTTCTGCAGTGCGGGCTCATCGTAGAGCGTGACGTTGCGCCAGTTGTGCTCGATCGATTCGGTGAGCAGCTCGCCCGGCAAACAGCCGTCGGGGCGCTCGTTGCATTCTTGCTGAAACTTCACGACGTAGAGGTGGTACTCGCGCTCGGCGTTCATGATCGCGAGCTCCGCGAACTGCTCACCGCGGTTGAACGCGAGCGTCGCGAACTCTACCGGGCCGCGGCTTTCGTCGAGCAGATTGACGACCATGCGAAACATGATCACACGCGGGTTGATCGCGGAGATCGAGCGCTTCGACAGTGAGGTGGAGTGTCCGGTGAGGGCCGAGCCGCTGTAACCGCCGAGCGCAACGGGATCGAGACCGAACGCAAGCTGCAGGTCGTGCAGGTTGTTGATCTCGGGTCGGTCTTCGCTACAGAAGACGCGGTGAACCAGATCGTCTACGCCCGAATCACAGACACGTGCGGTCTGCTCTTCACCTTTGAGCAAGCTCGCAAAAGGGTCGCCCCAATCGGCGTAGGCGATCCCCTCATTGTCGACTTTCTCGATGTCCGCCTCCGCGTCGCGTTCGACAGCTGCGTCGGCGACGTCATCGCTGCGCCGCTCGGCCTCGTCCGCCGATTCACAGGCGCCCAAACTCAAGGCCAACGTGGCCAACTTGGCCAACTTGGCCAACTGCACAGACCGCCGCCGTAAGCGACATGGCTCTCCAAGTTTTGCTACGGCGACCAGCGTGTCCCCATCCATTGCGTTCACCGAGTTTCTCGTGCTCCGCACATGCCCGACGCTCCGAATGTACATGCAAGCCCGCAAAGCGCAGCTGCTTCCCAACGACAGCGAGCGATCGTGTTCAGACAACTTTGTGCCGTTTGAAGCACTGCTTCACGAGCCAACAGTTTCGCTAACGCAGTGGGCGCAACCGCTCATAACAGCTCCACTTAACACTGCTCTCCCAGCTTTCGCCGGCCCTCGCCTGTTCCGCACCGTCCTGCGGTTCCGCGGTCACCTTGAAGGGGGCGTGACCCCGTCGGCGGTGCCCGCAAAACCGCAGAACGGCGCGGCCCTGCGCGATCATCCGACGAAAGATCGGAGCAGTAGTGTTAGCCAACGGCCCCGAGCCTCACATTGGGCGAATGCTCGGGGCTCGGGGCAATGCTGCCAACGTTGGGCAAATTACTGCCATTGTGCGCGAATACTGGGTCGCGCTTTACACTGTTCGAGCCACGCGTTGAGCGCGGGATAACTGCTCACCTGCAGACCACAGACGTTCGCCCACAGCACCACCGAACCGACGATGATGTCCAAAACCGAGAAGCCGTCGCTTAGCATGAACTTCTGCTTCGACAGCCGCGCGTCAAGGATCCCGAAGCAGCGATCGAGCTCCTCTTTGGCGCGCGCAGCGATCGGCGCATAGTGCAGCTCTTTCGGCGACATCGGGCTGCTTGCGACTAGGAAGCGCGTCAAGGCGCTACCGAATGTTACGTACGTCCAAGCGGACCACGACGCAGCGTCGAGGCGTGCGGGATCATCGGCTGCAGGCCACAGCTTCTTTTCGACGCCGAAGTGCTCGCCAAGCCATTGCATGATCGCGACCGCTTCGAACATCGGGCGACCATCGACGACCAAAGTCGGCACCATGCCGTTTGGGTTGAGCGCGAGGAACTCGGGCTTCTTGTGATCGCTCTTCTTGAGGTCGAACGTGACGGTCTCGTGCGGAACTTGCAGCTCGTTCAGCACGCTGGCGACCGGGATGGCGCTTGACATAGGGGCGCAATAGAACACGATATTCATTGTGATCTCCTGTAGTTGGCGGGCCGCTCGCGGGCGGCGTCGAGTTCCGAGCAAGCTAAAGCAGCTTGCGGACAGGTTCTGTCCGCGATATCCGCGAGCATCTCGGCATCGGTGAATCCATGCTCGAAACGTCTGCCCGCTTACTTCGTTTGTTGTCGCTGCTCCAATCGCGCCGCTTCTGGTCAGGCGCGGAGCTCTCGGCTGAGCTCGAGGTGACCGAGCGCAGCGTGCGTCGCGATGTCGATCGCTTGCGTAGCTTGGGTTATCCGGTGCAAGGCACAGCAGGTGTTGCCGGCGGCTATGCGCTTGGTGCAGGTGGTCGCATGCCTCCGCTCCTGCTCGAGGAAGATGAAGCAACAGCCGTAGCAGTCGGCTTACGCATCGCAGCTGCGGGCCCTGTGAGTGGCATGGAAGAAGTCGCCCTGCGTGCGCTCGCGAAGCTCGAGCAGCTCCTGCCCACGCGCATTCGCAAGCGTGTTTCCACGCTGCACGGCGCAGTGGTGAGTGTGCCGAGCGGCGCGCCGCGTGTGGACGCGGAGGTGCTCACCTTGATTGCGACCGCGAGCCGCGATCTGCAGCAGCTGCAGTTCAGCTACGGCGATCGCAAGCAGCGCGCGAGCACGCGCCAGGTGGAGCCACACGGCGTCGTGCACGTGGGCTCGCGCTGGTACCTGGTCGCGTTCGATATCGAGCGCGAAGACTTTCGAACCTTTCGCATCGATCGCGTGACCAGTAAGCCGCGGCTCGGCAAGCGCTTTACCGCGCGTGCGATCCCGCACGGCGATCTCGCTTCTTATGTCTCGCAGTCGATCAGCGTCGACGTGCATGCACAAAAGGCGCGCGTGCTGTTCCACGGGCCGCTGGAGACGTTGGCGCAGCGCATCCCCGCATCGGCAGGCAGACTCACCGCTGTGAGCGAAACACAGTGTCAGTTCGAGACTGGCGGCAGCGATCTCGAGTGGCTCGCGCTGCATCTCGCATGGGCGGGCGTCGCCTTCGAAGTGATCGAGCCGCGTGAGCTCGTGGATGTGCTGGACTCGCTGGCAGTCCGCTTACAATCAGCGCACCTGACTTCGGCTACACGCGCGGTTAATCCAAAGGGCACGCGCAGCTAACGGCGGCGCGCGCGAAGAAGAATCCGAGATCGCGCCTAAGACGCCAGGAGAGGAGAAGATGCTCCGCTCCTCTCGCAACACACCTGTGCGGAAAGCAGCGGAGCATTCTCTGAATCTCTTTGGCGTCTTCGGCGGTCTTGTTGGCGTCCTTGGCGATTAAATCTCGCGGCTGCAGCTCAGAGCGTCACTTCAGCCGGGCTCACGCGCGGCTGAGGCTTCTTCGCGGTCAGCTCTTCGAGCCACGTTTCACCACGGAAGTGCTTGTACTGCTCGGCGCGCAGCTTGTCCGCGAGCCGGCCTACCGGCAGCTCGACATCGCTGTACGTCAGCGGCTGGTCCTTCGGAATGTCGCGCTTCAGCTTGCAGCCTTCGACGAGACCTTCCGGCAGATACTGCTGCCCGCTCATCTCTTCGACGTTCACTGCCTCGCCGTAGGTCATGTAGCAGCCGTATTCATCGAGCACTTCACCAGCCTTGAGATCGCGCTTGGCGACCGCACACACCTCGACCACCGGACCTGCCAGCGGCGGCGCGAGCTCGTCGTTGAACAAGACCACGCGCGCGATCGAGGCCGGCGTCTCGAAGTGCACGAGGTGGTACGGCGTCCAGAACGAATACAGCGGACCCGGGCCCATCTTGTAGAGCTCTAAGTAGTGACGCTGCTTCGGATCCGAATGCTCCGCGAGCACGAACACTTTGACGTTCGCAGGCCCAACTGTGTAGTCGACCACGCCGCCGAGCGCACAGATCTCATCGTAGTTCCAGAGCTTGCTGATCTCTAAGATGTTGCCGTCGAACTTCTTCTCGCCGCGCGACATGCCGCGCGACAGCACCTTGAAGCCCGTGGCGTTGGCGACGATCGCTTGCTCGAAGCTGATCTTCGAGCCGTCGGCGAACGACGTAACCATCGCCGCGTTTTGACCCCAGCGCTCGGCCCAGCCTTGCTGCGTAGTCGGGTTGCGATACGGATCCTGCAAACCTTTGACGTTGCCGATCAAGCGCGGCGTCAGGCCGAGCCCCCTCACCCAGCGCACCAAGTCCATCTGCACGCCCGGCTCATCGCCGTTGCATGCTGACAGAATTACGCCGTGCTTCTTCGCGTACGTACGCAGGATCGGCCCGATGGTCGCATCGACCTCGGCGTTCATCAGCACCACATGCTTCTTGTGCGCGAACGCTTCGAGGATCACGTGCGCGCCGAACTCGACCGAGCCTGTGACATCGACGATCACGTCGATCTCCGGCGAACGCGCGAGCAACATCGGATCTTCAGCGACGACCGGCTTACCCTTGCGGATCGCTTCGTCCACAGCGGCCTGCGTGCCGTAGCTCTTTACATCCGTGCAGCCGGAGTACTCGTACACATGAAAAGCGCGCTCGGGCTTACGGTTGTAAATGCCCGCCATACGCATGCCGGGTGTGCTGTTGACGATTTGATTCGTCAGCCCCTGGCCCATGAACCCTGCGCCGACCATGCCGACGCGAATGGGTTTCCCTTGCTCTTCGCGAGCCTTCAGTGCTGTGTCGACGATGATCATGCTAGCCCCTTGTCATCTAATTCAAATCTAGGGTCTGTCCCTATATTTCCCGTACGCGTGCCCGTGCCCGTACACGATCTGCGCCTTCCGCCACGAGCGACCAAAGGTCGGGCACGTTTACGGGCACGCGTACGGGATGATTGCGATTTTTGAATATAGGGACATCCCCTAATTGATCGAAGTGTCAGACTGACATCCTGCGTTTGACTTCAGGCTCGATCTCCTCGAGCAACTTCCAAGCGCGATCCTTGTCGGAGATCTCAGTCGTCGGCAGCGGCCACTTCAGACCGAGCCGTGGATCGTTGGGTGATAGGCCACCTTCGACGCCAGGCATGTAGAACTCACCGACCATGTAGCTGGTCTCGGTCGCGTCTTCGAGCGCCTGGTAGCCGTGCGCAAAGCGCTCAGGCACATAGAGCGCGCGACCGTTGTCAGCGCTGAGCTCGACCGCGACGTGCTGCATGTAGGTCGGGCTCTCCGGACGCAGGTCGACGATGATGTCGAGGATCGCGCCGCGCGTCGCCCGAACGAGCTTCGTCTCCGCGGACGGCGGGAACTGGAAGTGCATGCCGCGCAACGTACCTTTGCGCTTGTTGAAGGCCACGTTGGCCTGGGCGATCACAGGCTTGAGCCCGTGCTGCTCGAACTCTTTCTGGCAGAAGGCGCGTGCAAAGAAACCACGATTGTCCTCGCGGCGCTCGAGGTCGAGAACAAAGGCGCCCTTCAGCTTAGTTTCGGTAAAGATCATGAACGTGTACGCTCCTCAGCAGGCATCGCTGTCATCTACCTGATGGCTGCCGGACCGTCCAGGGAAACGGCCTCGCAGTCTGAATAGGGCGGTCATCTGAACGGCGAAACCGGCGTCTGTTTGAGCATCAGTTATCGCAGCGTCGAGTCAGTGCAGAAATTGTCGAGTGGTATGTGTGGCTGCGGCGCGTCAGCCGCTGTCAGCTGCATGAGGCAAGCGTGCATTTCTGGTTGCCTCGGAGTTGTTAGAACCCTGAGAGCTGACTCGCTTAAATCCTCGCGTGGCCAGTGCTAGGGCGCTCCCCAGCCTGGGATACCCCCGGATACTTGGCGCGTCGCCGGCGAACGGTGTCTACTGGGCGCCTATGGCGCAAGGTTCGGCGACTTTTACGCGCGTACTCGCTTGCTTAGGCGTGTTGGTCAGCGCTGGCGGCGCGCACGCAGAAGGCATTGAAACGACCGTGTCCGGCACCGTGGGCTTGGGCCGCGCGGCGACCGTGCTGCGAGTCAACGACTTTATGGCGACCTGGCAAAACCCAGCGAACCTGGCAGTCGTGCCCTCGACGGATCTGGGTGCCGAGCTGCGCTTGCCGCTACTGAGTGCGTGTTTCGACCGCGCGCGCGATCCCGCGTTGGAGGACGACTACCGGACCTCGAATCCCGAGCTCGGCTACTACGGTTCCGAGCATTTCAGGCAGGTGTGCAACAAGGGCAGTGTCATGCCCGCGGGCAATCTTGGCTGGGCACAGGCGTTCGAGAGCGGGTGGGGCTACGGCATCGGCTTCTTCACGCCAGCGGCGGTGCCGAACCTGGAGTTCGGCAACGACACGATCGTATCGCAGCAGCTGGACGCCGACGCAGAGATGCGGCCGATCACAACCACTGGCGAGGAATCGCCGAATCGCTTCTTGCTCTTGAAGCGTCAGCAGCTCGGCGGTTTCTTACAGGTCGGTGCGGGCGTCCGCTTGTCACCGCTCGTGCGGATCGGCGCGAGCCTGGGTTGGGGCTTTGCCACGCTGCACAACCGCAGTGTCGCGTCGGCGATCGGCGGCACGTTCCGCGACCAAGAAGTGCTGAACGATCTCAACGTCAGCGACTGGTTCATTCCAAGGGCCTTGGCCAGCGTCGTCGTGACGCCGCTGCCTTCGCTCGAGCTCGCGGCGACCTTGCTCTACCAGGGTGATGTGGATGGCGTGGGCACGGTCGACTTCACAGGCAATGGCATCCGCAACGCGCCGCGCGGTAACTGTCGCTCGGACAACCCAGGGCCGCATTGCCGCATCGAAGACGCTAGGCTGACAGCTCCGTTTCCGCGCTTGAGCGCGACCCTCGGCGTGCGTTACGCGTCCCTGCGCGCTGGCCGCGATCGTGCGCTCGATCCGATGAAGGATGAGCGCTGGGACGTCGAGCTGAACGGCAGCTGGTCACAGACTAGTCACGTCGACCAATACAGCGTGACGCTGTTTGAGGGTGACCCGCCGGGTCGCATCGCGCTCTCGACGGCTGAGCGCTCGGTTCTGCAGCCGCTGCCCGCCAGCTTCAAGATTCCCTACCAGTGGAAGGATACCTTTGGACTGCGCTTGGGCGGCGACTACAACCTGCTGCCGGAGCTCTTGGCGCTGCGCGCTGGTCTGTCGTACGAGAGCAACGCGACGCCTACGAGCTACATGAACATCGACGCTTGGGCCGTCAATCGCTTCGGGCTGCACCTCGGCGGTACGGTCAAGCTCGGCAACTTGAAGCTTTCGATCGCGTACGCGCACATCTTCTTTGGCAGCGTCGAGGTGCCGGTCGGAGACGGCAAAGTGGTCGAGGCCGTGTCTGCGAATCCCATGGGCGCGCAAGCCGTGAATGAAGGCGATTTCACGGCCTCGCTCAACGTGCTCTCTGGTCAGGTCAACTACGCTTTCTGAGTGAGAGATCGAAGGACCGGTCGGCGAGCGACCAGTCCCTCGTGCTGATCATGGGAGCGGGGATGGCAGCTGACCGCAGACGAACACCTGCGGATCGCAGTTCTTGCTGAGACGACATGCGTCGCAGCCGGGGCTGTCACCGCCCAGGCATTCCGCGAGGCAGTTGTCGATTTCGCCCGCGCAGTCTGCAACGTCGATGATGCAGTCGAGGCAATCCTGGGGGACCTTCTCTTTGATCTCCGGATCCTCGTAAGCGCACTCTCGGACCAGCGGTCTGAGCTCTTCGTTGGATTTGCTGAAGTTCATGGTCTTCTTTTCGCGCGCACACATACCGACCTTCGTCGTGACGGTGCCCGCGCAAAGGAGCCCCACGTCGCCGCCGCATCGAGCCTTCGGATTGAGCGCTGCTGCGAGCTCGGCCTCGGTGACGCCGCAGTACCAGCCCTGGCATTTGTCGCCTGTCGCTTCAGTGTAGGAGTGGCAGTCCGCGCCTGAGCCCTTCAAAGCCTCGCTCACCGGTCCAGCATCCTCGTCGGAGGTTCCACCGGCTCCGCCCTTGCCACCAGCGCCGCCTTTGCCACCGGCTCCACCCTTACCGCCGGCGCCGCCTTTGCCGCCCGGGCCTGCGTCCTGATTGTCGTTGTCGGTGTTCTCGTCGTCTCCACAGGCCATGGCGCTTCCGAGGGCCAAGACCGTTGCGATAGCCCAAGTACAGCGTCGACCAAAAATATGCTGAAGCATGCGAACCTCCTCGTTGGAACGCTACTGCCGATCATGCAGCCAAGGCTATTTCCTGGCTAGTGGGCGTCGCGCGCGGCAGCAAGAAACCCGTGAAGGAAGCTATGGCTCGGAAAGGTCTGCCGCTCACAGCTGCGGGTGAGGCGGTCGTGCTTGGCTCGAATGCGCGTCGCGCTCAGCGGGTGATATTGCAGCTGATGGCTGCGAACAGCGGGTTGTCAGTGAAAACCCGATGTTTGATCCGTGATTCGTCGAGCTGTGTAATGCGATGCACTTGCGAGTAGCTTCACGCGACAATCTAATAGCCTGACCATCGTAGTCGGTGCGTACGCGGAAAGCTGCACCTGTTGCTGTTAGATACAATTTACATCTACGATGCAGCCACTTCGAGGGCACGTTTCTCGGAGCAGGAGGATACTTGGAAACACGCAAGCATCGTAGTGGAGCGACACTCTGGACATGTTTGATCTTGTCCGCGTGCGCGAGTGAGGCGGCTACCGAGGAGTCGAGCAAAGAGCCATCCGCGTCTGAAGCAAAGACGACCTCGAAAGAAGCCGATGATGCTGAAGGTTCTGCAGCTGATGACGCCGCTGATGCTGAAAAGGCTTTGCCTGAGCTGGATGCGACCACGCCTTTGTCTGAGCTCCCCAAGGAGTGCGTAGGCTTCGACGTCAAGGGCCTGAAAGAGAGCCCCGGCGGCTCAGTGCTGCCGAACAAGTGCGCGCCGTTTCATGGCACGCACAACAATCCCTACGCGATTCGCTGCATCGACGCCGACCCCAGCTACAGCACGAACTACACGGGCGATGAGTTCTGCATCTTGCCGCCACCGGCTGAGCTCGGCACGCAAGTCCATGTCGGTCCTGCTGACATGGCGAAGCCTGGCACGTTCGAGCTCGGCTCCGGCGAAGAAGAGAACACCATGTACTGGGTCAACTCGCACAACGAGGAAGACCACTACTACTACCGCACCAACTGGCGCATGCGGCCTGGCTCGCACCACATGATCATCAACATCTCGGATGATGAGCATGAAGATGGTTGGGCAGCCGATCTCGAAGGCGCTGGCGCAGACGCGCGCAATGTTGGTGCGACGGGCTTCGACACGAGCGGCCGGAGCCGTGGCTTCGGTGGCTCGCAGCGTCCCGATCTCGATCGTCCGCAGGGCGTGCTCGAAACGCCTCCCGAGAACGTGGGCATCGGTGCGCTGCTCAAAACGAACCAGCAGTTCTCGTTCAACCTGCACCACCTGAACACCAGTGAAGAGCCGGTGTTGCGCGAGGCCTGGGTCAACGTCTGGTACATGAACAAAGAAGACGTCAAGAAGGAGATGCGCGGCATCGCGGCTTCGGGCAGCCCGCGTGACGTGTCGATTCCCGCCAAGCAACGCACGGTGCTCAAGTACCGCTGCGACGTCGAAGCGGACTCGCGCATCATCACGTTGAACGGTCATCGTCACGCGCACACGGATCGCTTTGCGGTTTGGGTGAAGAAGCAATCCGGTGAAGAGGTTCGCGCCTACGAGTCGTTCTCGTGGGAAGATATGCCGACTTTCCAGTACGACAGCGTTTCGACCAATCCTATGGCGAACGTCCCGAAGAAGATCGACGGCGCATCGAGCGGCATGCTCGAGGTCAAGCAAGGCGACGAGGTCTACTTCTTGTGCGATATCAACAACAGGTTGGATGTCCCGCTCAAGTTCGCAAACGAAGCGATCGATGGCGAGATGTGCATCATGTTCGGCTCGTACATCGGTGAGAAGTCGCCGTGCAGCGGCGGTGCCCAGCGACTGATGGTCGACGGCGACGAGTAACCGACACCGCGACGCTACAAAAGGGTCGAACGACCTGAATCCAGCACGTACGGCGGCGCCCACCAGCTCCGCCGTACGGCTTTAAGCACCTGAGCGTTGACACGCGGGCCGGCATAAGGGATGGCAGCAGGCTGCAACACCAGCGCCCAGCGCACAGCGAAAAAGGACCCATGCAGCCGACACCCCTCGCCTCTGCGGAGACCGCACCCAAGTACGCTTCAGCGCCACAGGCAGGCGTGGTGATCAAGGTCGCGTCCACCGCGAAGCAGCGTGAAGCGTTCTTGCGTGTGCCGTGGAACCTCGGCATGCACAACGATCCGCTCTGGGTGGCTCCGCTGCTCGACGACTACCGCCGGATGCTCGACCCGAAGAAGAGCGCGTTTCTCCAGCACGGCGAGCTGGAGTGCTTCATCGCCTATCAGCACGGCCAACCAGTTGGGCGCATCTCCGCACATATCGACTACGACTATGACAGTCACTGGCCCGACGAACCGAAGACTGCGTTCTTCGGCTTCTTCGAGTGCAAGGACGACGTGGCTGTCGCTCGCGCGCTGCTCTCAGCGGCAGAAGAATTCGCGAAGAAGCGGCGTCGTGTGCGCATCCTCGGCCCGTTCACGCTCGACTCCAAAGGCGAGATGGGCTTGCTCGTCGACGGTTTCGACAAACGCCCACGCATCGGCACCAGCTACAACCATCCGTATCTCGGATCGCTCGTTGAAGCTGCTGGCTTCACCAAAGCCAAAGACCTCTACTGCTGGTGGTACAACGCCAACAGTCCGATCGACCCGCTGACCAGTAAGATGGCGGCGCGGACCCGCGCATTGCCCAACGTTCGCGTTCGCACTGCTTCGCTCAAACACATGGAGCGCGAGGTCAACATCGTTCGCGACATCTACAACGAAGCGTGGAGCAAGAACTGGAGCACTGTCCCGTTCACTGCCAAAGAAATGCAGATCATGGCGAGCGACTACAAGGTCTTCATCGACCCTGAGCTCGTCTTGATCGCAGAAGTAGACGGCGAGCCCGCGGCGCTCTGCTTAGCAGTCCCCGATGTCAACGAAGTCATCAGAGACTTCGACGGCGAGCTCATGCGCAAACCATGGAACCTCGTGCGCTTGCTCTACCGCCTCAAATACCGCCGCCCCAAAGCTGCGCGCCTCATCCTGTTAGGCGTCAAAGAAAAATACCGAGCCTCCCGCAAATACGGCGCGCTCGTAGCAGTCCTCTACGAAGAAGTTGCCAAGCGCGGCGCAAAACGAGGCTACGTAGGTGGCGAGCTAGGCTGGACCCTCGAAGACAACCAACAAATCAACCGCGGCATAGAACGCATGGGCGCGACGCACTACAAAACCTACCGCGTCTACGAGAAGCCCCTGGTCGGCTAGCGCGAAGGATCGAGGCCCGCCACGAGCTTTGTGAGCAGCGCGCGTGTGAGGGCGCGCAGGCTCTCGTGGCGCTCGATTGTGCGTGCTGCGTAGGGGCCGAGCTTGTAATAGGCGCTGATAAGCCAGCGGCCGAAGGTGTTGTTGGCTAGGTGGCGGTCGCGGAACTGGCGTAGCACGCCGATCTCTGCTGCGAGGGGTGTGCCGTAGGCGGCCGTGGCTATGAAGCAGGGTGAGACGGTGGCGAAGCTGCGCTTGGTGGTTGTGATCTCTGCGACTGCGAGCGGGCCGTGCTCGTTCATGTCGTTGATCGCGCGAACGGCTACGTAGTAGTGCGTTTGCGCGGCGAGGTCACCGATGGTGGTTGTGATGAGCCCGCCAGCGGGTGTGTTAGCAGGCAAGGTGAGGGCGGTCGCGCCTTCGGTGCCGCTTGTCGCTGTCTTTGCGGGCCTGCCTTCGCGCACAAACGATGCTTCGTCGGTGATCGGCGCTTCAGCTATGCGGACCTCGTAGCCGAACAGCGGGCGCTCTGACTGCGGCGCTCTGAGCTGCATCGTCACCCAGGCGTGCGAGTGCAGCTCGTCAGGGTGTGTCGCGAGCGTGAGCGCTTCGACAGCGCCGATCGTCGGATCGGGTGGCTTGGTAGCCGAGTCACGCACCGCGACGACGAAGCGCGAACCATTCGCGTCGCGACGAAGCCGGTCGACTCCGCTGCCTTCGTTGTCCGAGAGCGCGCGCGCGTCGCTCATGGCCTCGAGCTCGCCGTAGTTGTCGCGCCAGTGTTCCCACGACGACCTGCCTGCTGCTTCCGAAGTGGCAGACTCCTCCCCCACGCCGTTGCCGAGCTCGAAGGGTACCCTGAACACCACTGAAGGCTGCCCGCGATATGGATAGCCGTAGGCGATCGCAAACTCATCCCAGAGCTCGCTCGGGTTCACCGGGGTCGGGAACGTGATGTCGTTCCAGTGCTCGTTGTAGTCGCCTTCGACGTTCACCTCGATGTACGCGATGTAGTCGCCTGCGCTCCAGCGCTCTGGAACCGTGAACAAGATCTGTTGTGGTGCATCGCCGAGCGCCGTCGCGCGCGTGACTGTGTCGATCTCCGGCATCACCTCGCGTGCATCAGTGGCGAACCGTTCGAGATCGGGTGAGTCCACACAGCCCTTGTCCAGGCAACGCGGCACATCCATGCGCGGCGGATACACAGAATGCAGAGGCAGTGGTCGCATCTCGCCGACTCCACCCATTTGTTCGTACGGCTCAATGTAGCCTGCCGCGATGTCGCTCTCTGTGATGTAGCGACCTTTGTCGCTCGTCAGCATCGAAGCGCAGCTGACGGCGTCGAGCTGGTCGCGCTTCGAGCGCTTGTTCTGGAACGACAAGCAATAATATGGGTCGGGCGACTGATCAGAGGGATCGGCAGGACCACGTGCGGCTTTGCCCTCGATCCGACTTTGAAAGATCACACGCGGAAACTGCTTCGCACCTGGCGCGGCAGCGCGACGGTGCGCCCAGACAGGCAAGACACCTTCGCGGCGCCCGTACGGCCACCGGTAACCGCTGTTCATCTGCGATGCACCAGGCCGATTGCCGATGCCGCGGAACGCGACAGCTTCGGTCAGCGCCACCGTCGCTACGAAGTTGCCCGCAGCATCCTCAACCCAGATCGCAACCTGAGCGCGCGCGACCGGCGTATAGCGAAACTCGATCAGGTCCTCGGCGCGCGCCCACGAACTAATGTAGCTGAGCAAAACACAAAGGCTTGCCAGAGTAATGCGCTTCATATGGAAGACTGCGGCTTCGGATGTCGCTATCGCCGAACGGCCTTTGCTGTTCCCCTACTGCGCCGATTGCACGCGCTGACCAAGAACTCTAGTTAGGTCGGTCGACCCCCAAGAAAAAAGCCGACGAGTATAGCACTCGTCGGCTTTGATCCTTGGCGCCTACACGACCTCTTTAGAGGTTCTTCGTCTCACAGGCTTCCCACTCGCCCATGCAATAGTAGCCGCCCGGCTCGAACTCTTTCTTCCACTTCTCTTCGCCGCAGAAGTTCCAGCGCATGAATGCGACCCAGGGACCTAGGTTGTCTCTGGCGCAGTAGATGTGGTCTGTCATGCCGTGCCGGATGAAGACTGTCGGTCCCGTGACCTCGGCATAGTCGCCTTCAAAGTTCGTCGTATCGCCCAAACCTTGTCCACCCAGGAAGATCGTGGGCTCGTCGATTGCATCTGCGCCGCCGCCGCCGCCTGCGCCGCCGCAAACGAGCACGTAGAGAACGAGGCGGTCGTCGTCAGCCTCAGACATCGATTGAAGCGCGCCCATCGAGTGGCCGCCGCGTCCGACTCGCATGGGGTCGAGCTTGCCGTACCACATGCTGCCTTCCTTCTCGTTCTCCGCGAGGATCCAGTCCAGCGCGCCTTTGCCGCTTTGTGTGGAAGCTTGGCTGATGATCACGAAACCGTGAGAGGCCAGCAGGTTCAAGTGGTCCAGGTAGTTGGAGGGGCCGGTGCCGGCGCCAGGACCCCATTGAAATACCGGGTGCTTCAGCCCGTCTTTGCCGAGCTCTTCTGGGTGATAGATCCAGCTAGATCCCGACGGACCGGTGCTTTCCACATGCGCCGGCGTAAAGGGGCCAGGCATCATCGGGTTCCCAAGATCGGCCGCCGAGGTCATCACTTCGCCACCGCAGTTGCCTCCGCCCATGCCTGTGGTGGGCGCAGTGGCAGTGCCTGCGGCGCCGGCAGTCGCACCTGCGGCTCCGGTTGCCGGTGCACCTGCAGCGGCGGTGGCACTGCTGCCAGCTGCGCTGCTACCAGCCGCGGCTGTGCCCGTGCTGGGTGTGCCGGTGGTCGGGGTAGCTGTGCCGCCGGTGCCCGCTTTCGCGCCGCCGGCGGGCTGTGCCGTGGAGCCGGTGGTCCCGGCGGTCGCGGGCTTGCCAGCTGCGCCGCTTGCTGTCGCGCCTGCGCTCGGCGCCTTTGCGCCTGCGGCTTCGGTGGGCTGCGTCGCTGTGCCGCCCGCCGGTAGTGTGCCGCTGCCGCCTCCGCAGCCCTGGCTCAGGCTCAACGAAATCAATAAACAACATCCCAACAAGTTACGCATCATCGGCTCCTGTTATTCGCTGCACACCCACGAACCATGCGCGCACGCGTGACCGGAGCTATGACGTGAGTCCAAGACCAGATCCTTACGAGATTCTTAGCTACGTCAAACGCTCGCCCTCGCTGCGCGAGGGTTAGCGCTTGAAAGTACAAAATCTGGGATGAGACGATCGGGTCGCAGCTCTCTGCTTGTTGCCGAATCCGCCGCTCTGAGAGGCACTTCTGCGGAGATCGTGGCAGGAGCGGACAGTGCACGATGACGCCGGGAGCGGCAAGCGCAGCGCTGGTCAATTCGTGTCTGCTGCTCTCAGCGGCGAGTCCGCCGCCCTCAGCTGCGGGCGTTACGACTTGCCGCGATCGCTGGGGACCTTCGTCTCGGCCAGGGTCACATCCGTGACAGTGCGGATGGTCGGTTGGGCGTTGTCGTTGGAGACGATGGTGTCGGGATCAAGCTCGTCGGGGTTGTAGGCGACAGGGTGGACAGTGTCATTGGCGCCGGGCCGGTTGGATTGTACCGGGTCGAGCCCGCGCAAGCGTTCGACGCGTGCGATCAGCGACGCTGTGCCGGTGCGGTTGTACCAGCTGCGCATCGTGTCCAAGTGTTCGCGAAACGCAGGCCAGTCGCCGGCGCACGCGTAGATCCGCACGTAGGCTTCGTGTATGCGCCCGCGGGTGAGTGGGTTTTCACTTTTCGCATGGTAGCTGTTCAGCTCCTGCATGCGCGCTTGCGCTTCTGGGAGCGCACCGAGGCCGGCCTCAGCGCACGCCAGCTCCAGCTCGATGTTCAGGAACAGCGTGACGAACGGTCGGTCCGCTGCCGTCAGCTGCGAGATCGCGCGCTCGCACATGGTCTTGGCGTCCTGGTGGCGACCGATGTAGTTCAGCGCACGCGCCCCGAATCCATACACAGCACCCCAGCCGATGAAAGATCGATCGGGCACTGAATCTAGCAGGGTCTGCAGGTCTCGCGTGATCGATTGCATCTCTGCGTCCGAGTCGGCGCGCATGCCACCATCGTCCTGACGCACCTGCGTCAACGCCAAGCGCGAGAGCCGCGCGTACAAGTCGAGCGAGGGGTAGCGCTGCGCGAGCGCGTCCAAGCGATCGGCGACGCGCACCATCTCGGTCACATCACCGATCTGCGTGTACACCAGGATCAACGCCGCAGGCTCCCACAGCTCGACTTGCCAAGCCGAGCCGACCTGGATCGCGTGCACATCGACCTGTTCTCGGTGCATGCGCGCTTGCACGAGGTCACCGCGGTTGGCGAAGTGGATGGAGCGCAGCGCGCTCGCGATCATGCTGTAGAGCTTGAGACCCAGGCGGTCGAGTGCAGCGGCGCAATCGAGCGCGCCGTCACCGTCTCGAAACGACTCGAACACACCGCTCGCGAACAGTAGACCGCCCGTATACAGCGGACGCGCGGACGCCGGCAGCGCCATGTAGTAACGCTTGCTTTCGAAGCGCTCCAGCAACTTGCGCCATACAGCCAGTGCGTTGGCCTGATTTTCCCGGCCGATCTCCTTGAGCGACGCACAGAACTCTGCGATGCCAGTCGGCGTGATGCGACGCGGCAGGCTCATGAATGGCTCGAGCACAGCGGCGATAGCGGCGGCTTTCGGAACGTTCAAGGAGATCGCCGCCGCGCCAGTCAGGGTCGTGACCACGCCGACCAGCTGAACGATCACATCCAAGAAGCGATAGTTGCGCTCGCGTCGTGGCACGAGCATGAACCGCACCCATGCGCTACCTAGCCCGAGCACCAGGCTGAGCCCGCGGCCCAAGTAAGGGCGCATGCGCGCAGCGAGGTTCAAGCCTGCGAGCTCTTGGACCGCGGCGAGCGCTTCGTCGCCGTAGCGCTCACCCCACACGCGATCGACGTAGTAGCCCGCTTGCGCAAGCGCAGCCAACAGCGGCATGCGTGCGTGCAGTGAGCGCCCATGCTTCGTGTACACAGCGAGCGCAGCTTCCAGCGCCGGGGTGACGACCTGCAGGTCCGCGAACGCGAGCCTGACGCCGACCGCATCGTACGCGACGCTCGCGAGCAACTCGGCGCCGCGCTCTTCGTGCCCAGCCTGTAAGAAATGCCAGCCTGCCTCGATGTGTGCATGAGAGGCTGTGGCAGGGGTGGCGCCGGCCAGTGCACGCTGCGCGCGATTTAGATGCAGCTCTTGGCGGCGCTCCTGCGTCATCCGGGTTCGCAGCACGTCGCGCAGCACGTGGTGCGCGAAGCGATAGCCTTGCAGTGAGTCGTCCAGCACCTCGGAGCGCACGAGCTCATCGAGCAACACGAGCGGATTCTGCTCTTTGACCAGCTGCGCACATTGCTCGCGCGTCAGCGCGCCTTGTTCGATCGCGATCGCTTCGGCGAGGGCGCGTGCGCTCGGCGACAGCTGGTCGACCCGCGCATCGAGCAGATGGTCGAGGTCGTCGAGCGCGAGCTGCGGCGGTCGCTCGACCGGCAACACCCAAATACCGTTCACGTAGCGGATCATGGCGCTCGCGTGCAGCCGCCGGATGAGCGCCATGCAGTGGAGCGGCATGCCGCCCGCGTGCTCGTTCAGCCAATCTGCGAAGCGCTGCAAGTTCGGCACATCGCCGAACACCGAGCGCGCGAGCGTGGTGACGTCGCGCGCCGAAAGCGGGCTCAGCTCCAGCTTCTCGCTGCGCTTCTGCAGCGAACGCCAGGACAGCGCCCCTAGCGCATGCGCGCTGCTCGCCGTCGCAGTGGCGATGATCGTAAGCTGCGTCTGTGGCACGAGACCTGACATGCCTGCGAACATCGCGAGTGAGGCTTCGTCTGCGGCGTCGACATCGTCGACCAGCAGCAAGAGCGGCTGAGACAAGCACGCGGCGTTGACCAGATCCAAGATCTGCTGCTGAAGGCGTGCGCGCCAGTCGCCTGACACCGCAGCCTGCGGAGCTGTCGCTGGCATGCCGAGTCGCGTGGCGATGCTCGCATCGAGCTGTGCCAGCGTGGCTGCGTGTGCGAGCGCTTGCTGACGTGCGGTCGGCACGTTGTCGATCAGGTACACGAGCAGCGCGATCATCGAGCCGTAGGTCTCAGGGCGCGATCGCACATCGAGCTGCAGCGTGGGAATGCCCAGCAGCTGCCCTTGCAGCGACACTTCGTGCAGCATACGGCTGCGGCCTACGCCGTGCGGTCCGAGCAAGAGCAGCGCGTGTCCACGTGCGGACTCACGCAGCTGAGAGCAGAGCTCTCGCAAGCGTCGCAGCTCCGGTTCACGCCCCACGCAGCCGGTGTGCACGAGGTAGCTCTCGGCCAATGCGTGTTGCGTCTTGGCATCCTCGGGCGGCAATTGCCCGAGCACCGTGAGGCGCTCGACGACCTCGGCCATGCTCGCAGGCCGCAGTGCGGGATCGATGTTCAAGAGCCGGAGCACGAACGCATCCAGCTGCGTCGAGATGCCTTGCGCCAAGCTCGAGGGCGGCGGAGGTCGCTTGCGCCACAGCGGCGTCAGCTCGCTGAGCGAGCGCGCGGGAAAGGCGTGCCTACGCGTCAACGACCAGTACATCAGCGCGCCGAACGAAAAGATGTCCGCGCGTTGATCGATCGGCGCGCGCGTGAGCGCTTCGGGCGGAATGCACGGGGGCGTGCCCACAACCAGCTCTGGAATGCCGAAGTTGGTGAGCGCACCGAAGTCGATCAGCTTGCACTCGCCGTTGTCGAGCACACGCACGTTGTGAGGTGTGATGTCGCGATGCAACAAGCGCCGCGTGTGTAACAAGCCCAAACAAGTCGCGATGTCGCGCAAGTAGCTGAGCGCGGTCTGCACCGGTAGCGGCGCCATCTTGTGGAGATCGCGCCCAGTTGCGAGCTCCATCGTGTAGTAAGGGCCCTCGGCGTCCACGCCGTAGTCGAACGCGCGAATGATGCGCGGGTGCTGAATGCCAACCAAGGTGCGGTACTCGCGCTCGAACAGTGCGACGTGTTGCCGAGAGTCGCCGCGCAACAGGCGCTTGAGCGCGAGCTCTGTGCCGGTCCGCTCGTCGAGCACCTTGTACACACAGCCCATGCCGCCTTCGGCGAGCCGGCTCTCGACACGGTAGCGCCCGCCGATCAGCGGGACGGAAGCAGCCAGCGGCGGCGTCGGAGCTTGGGGCCGAGGCCGCTCCGAGTTGCGCGGTTTGATGCGCTCGAAACCCATCGCGCGATGCTTACTAGTTTAATTGCTACAGCTACGATTGGCCATGTGGGGCCCTCTGCGTCAGCGCGTTTGCAGCGGCTATCGGCTTTCGTGTGCGCGCGGATCTCAGCACAGACACGGACGCACCTGACTCGCGAGAATAGGTAGGTTTGTCGGTCAGCTCCGCGGCCAGTGACGTTCATCGCGTACAGGTTTTCTACGCATTATCTGCATGCAACGGTAGATCATGGCAGAGCCTCGGCGCCCCGACGCATTCGAAGTCCAAGCACTCGGCCCGCGCCTGTTTCTCACCACGTTCCGCGGCAAAGTCACGATGGAGATGTCGCTCGCCGCGTGGCCGAGCTTCGAGCGTATCTTGGAGCCGATGCGCGAGCCGATCTGGCTGAGTGACGCGATGGAGCTTACGAGCTTCGAGCCCGTAGCGCTGACGCAAGGCTCGCGCTGGTACAGCCTGTTTCGGAGAGCGGGCGGCACGCACGTGCTGGTAGCGAGCCGCTGGGAGCGGTCGATCATGGCAGCGCGCACGATGGGGCTCGGACTTGGCGTTCGCGTGCGCGGCTTTTCGAGCCTCGACCAAGCCACAGAAGCAGCGCGCAGCTTGTTAGATGTGCAGGCGATGACTCCGTGAGCTTACGGCTGCGCCGCAAACGCCGCGTGCTCAGACGCTGCGAGCTCGACCAAGTTGCCCATCGCGACGTGCACATCCACGAGGTGCAAGCCCCAGTCAGGCGTGATGTCGCCCGAGATCTCGTCGGCTCGAGGATCTGACGGCTCGGCGAGCACGCTCAGCGCGAGGTAGGTGAACTCCTCGCGGTCCACGCACTCCGCCTCGAGGAACTCGGGCATGGTGATGAACTTCGTAGAGATGGTCTCACCTTGGCCGCGCGCGAACGCCGCTTGGCTGTCCGTGAAGAAGTAGGGTGTCAGCACGCCTTTGCCGCCGCTGAGAGCTGCAGGGTTGGTGCAGATCGCGCGACCGTCCATCACCTTGCCGAAGCGGCTGTTGCTGGGCGGCATCGTGGTCGCGCGGAACGTTGCGTAGCTGATCACACAACCGAACTGATCGTTCGCGCGGCATGCGGGTACATTCTTGAACGCACCGCCCACATCCATGCCTTCTGGCACTGCCACCGAGCTGCCTAACAGATGCGCCGCGATCATGCGCTTGCGCAGCTCGTCGTTCCCATCGATTTGGTCCGCGATCACGCGCCTGAGCACGCCCGAGCCCTGCGAATGACCAATCAGCACGAAGCCTCGACCGTCATTGTAATGTGTCAGGTAGCGATTGAACGCGGAGATCACATCCAGGTAGCCGATGTTGCGCGCTTCGTCTGTGATCCCGCCGCCGTTCAGAGCGCCGAGCGTGACCTGCCGGTACAGCGGCGCAAACATGCGGCAGTGACGCGTGTAGCGAGCGGCTTGCGCGCTGACCACGTCGAGCTCTTCTTGGTTGGCGCGTAGATCGGAGTTCGAGCCGGGATCGTTGCTCACCGTCGGGTAGACGTAGAAACAATCAAACTTAGGGTCCTCGGCCACGACGTGTGGCTCTAGCTCGGTCGTTCCGTCAGCGCGCACGATGGTCGCGTCCAGATCCTTGGTGCACAAATCGTATTTCTCGCCTGGCAAACACAGCCAGTTGGTCGCGTCGTCGTACATGTTGGTGCGATCGGCCTCAACCATCAGGCTGATCACCGGCGCGCGACCTTGCGTGGCGGGCGCTCCGCCGCTTCCAGCTTGTGCCTGCGCGCCAGCGGTACTCGCAGCGGGATCCTGCACGCTCGCATCTGCAGCGTCGTTTGAGCTGGCGCTGCCTGCCGTGGCGGTCGGGTTGGGCGCTTTCGTGCCCGCTTGCGCAGCAGATGACCCGCCTTCGGGGCGATTCGGCATGGCTGCTGATGGCGACGAAGATTGCGTGCTCTCAGTGGCCGACGAAGGCGAAGGCTGCGCTGGGGGCGCTTCCGACGAACCGGGTGCAGCCGCATCACTGCCACACGCTGCAGCACAAACCAGTATCCCTAAGCACCACTGGAGCGTCATGCGCGGGACCGTAGCTTGAGGCTCGAAATGGAGCGATTCCAGGCTTAGGACGCGCGATCATGCAAAAGATACAGCGCCCGTGGGTGCCCTGTGACTGTCACATTTTTGTAGGAAATAGCGCTCTTAGCGCGCTTGCTCTGCGCAGTGAAGGTTTATGACCCGATCGCGCCGCGTCATGAGCACTGTAGATATCGTGCGGTCTTCTTAGTACGAACCCGCATGACCTCGCAGCGATCGTGATGGGCGCTGCGTCACATGTTCTTCCTAGCGAGAGAGTACCTATGTCTATGTCGACGAAGCCCGTGCGCCTTTCGAAGCGATCACAGCTGTTGGGCTGTGCGTTCATTCTCCAAGCCGTTGCGATCTCAGCGTGTGCCACTGAGGCCGATCCTGGCGAGAGCGCACCGACGGGCATGACGATGACTCCCGCGCAAACAGGTGCAGGCGCTCCGGCTGCGAGCGCAGCCGGATCTGCTGCGCGTGCGGGCTCTCCCGCGACTGCTGCAGCAGGTCGCCCCGCGTCGGGTGCTGCGGGCACACCGAGCACCGCCCCATCGTCGGGCGCTGCAGGCGCAAAGCCAGCGGGCGCTGCGGGTAGCGCGGCAGGTGCAGCGGGTTCGACCGCGGCCGCCGCTGGCAGCGGCGCAGCTGGCTCTGGCAGCGGCGCGGCCGGCGCCTCGTCGAGCACGTCGGGCAGCTCGGGCGGTGCAGCTGGTGGCGGCGCAGCTGCTGGCGGCGTGACCTTCACCAAGGTGTTCGACGCGATGTTCGCGTCGTCTGCAGCTGCTGGCTGCGGTTCCTGTCACGGCGTCCCGGCGAACCCCAGCCTCAACGGAGGGCTCGGCGGCCTGATGACCAAAGACGCAGCGCACACCGCGCTGGTCGGCAAGATGTCCAGCTCGTCGATGTGCTCGGGCAAGGCTTACGTCACCGCGGGCGACCCCGAAGGCAGCTTGCTCTACCAGAAGGTCGCCGCAGCGCCGATGTGCGGCATGCGCATGCCGCCCGGTGGCATGGTGGATGCGGCCAGCGTCGAGCTCTTGAAGGGCTGGATCATGGGCGGCGCCAAGAACGACTGACCTGAGCGCAGAGCGCGGCGCCAAACGGCAGTTGTTTGGCACCGCGCCCCCGCGCGATGATCGCGAGCATGGCTCTGCGGATCGCTGATTTTTCACGCGTCGTCTTCTTCACGCCGCTCTCACACGCTTACACACACCACTATCGCACTTCGGCGGACCACGCGTTACGTCAGCTGTTTGAAGGCTTCTGACCCGCGATCTTCTGGAATGTGCTCAGCATGTCTACCGGCAAGGGGAACACGATCGTGGTGTTCTTCTCGACGCCGATCTCGACCAACGTCTGCAAGTACCGCAGCTGCAGCGCAGCGCTCGTCTGCTCTAAGATCACCGCAGCTTCATGCAGCTTCTGGGCGGCTTGATGCTCGCCTTCGGCGGCGATGATCTTCGCGCGGCGCTCACGCTCTGCTTCGGCTTGCTTCGCCATCGCGCGCCGCATCTCTTCGGGCAGCTCGATGTCTTTGACCTCGACCGCAGAGACCTTCACGCCCCAAGAATCAGTGGCTTGATCGATGATGCGCTGCAGCGCTTGCCCGATCTTCTCACGCTCCGCGAGGATCTCATCGAGCTCGTGCTGACCGAGAATGTTGCGCAACGAGGTCTGCGCGTACAGCGACGTCGCGGTCACGTGGTTTGCGATCTTCAGCACCGCATCCACCGGGTTCATCACATTGAAGTAGATGACCGCGTTCACTTTGATCGTGACGTTGTCTTTGGTGATGACCTCCTGCGGCGGCACATCGAACGTGACCGTACGCAAATCTACTTTTTGCATGCGGTCGATCACCGGCAGCAGCAGCCGCAAACCCGGGTTTTTGAGGTTCTCGGGAGCGACGCGGCCCAAACGAAACAGCACGCCGCGCTCGTACTCGTTCACGACGCGCACGGAGCGCATCAGCACCACCAAGATCACACCGAGCCAAAATAGCGAGGACACAAAGCCGATTGGAATCATCTCAAGACCGCACCTTTCGCGACCGTTGTACGCGCAAGCGTAGCGGGTGAGTGCTCACTTCCAACACCTCGACGGTCGCGCCAGCTTCCAGCGCGACATGGCTGCGCGCTTGCCAGTATGCGCCTTCGATGCGCACGGTGCCGCCGAACTCGGCTTCTTCTGCAGCAAACGCGCTGCTCACCTCGGCTTGGCGCCCGACCATCGCAGCAGGTCCAGTCAGCGGTTTGGCTTCTTGGGCGCGTGCAGCTTGGGCGGCCAGCAGCAACAGGAGCGCACCCACCAACAGCACGACCGGCACCTGCGTGTGCCAATCCACGTGCGGCAGCGCGCCAAAGTAGCTGCCTTCGTCGAACAGCATCAGGCCGCCGAACATCATCGCGAGCACGCCGCCGAAGCCGACCAAGCCGTGCGTGGGCAGGTGCAGCTCGATCCCGATTGCGATCGCTCCTGCCAACATCAGCAGCGCGCCAGCGAGGTTGATCGGCAGCACGGACATGCCCGACAGGCCCAGCAGCAGAGAAATCACCCCGACGATGCCGCCGAGCCCGATGCCAGGCGCACCCAGCTCGTAGAGGATGCCGAGCACGCCGATCGAAAGCAGGATCGAGGCCAAGGTCGGGTCGGCCAAGCGATCGAGCAGCTTGTCGGCCTGGCTCATCCCCAGCGGCAGGCTGCGCGCGTTCCGCGTCGCGAGCTCGGCCGTCCGGTCGGCGAAGGTTAGCTTGTGGCCCTCGAGGCGGTCGAGCAGCTCCTGCTTGCTCGACACCCGCCATTCGATCACCTGCTTTTCCTGTGCCTCTTTAGCCGTGTAGCTGGTGGAGTCGCGGACCATGGCCTCGGCCGCGCTCTCGGACCGCCCACGCCGCGCCGCCAAGCTCTTGGCCAAGGACACCAGGCTGTTGGTCGCCTTGGCTGACATGGTCTCGTCGAGCTTCTCGCCGGCCCCAACCGGATGCGCCGCCCCCACGCGGGTGTCGGGCTGCATGGCGGCCAGGTCCGTGGCGAGCAGGATGAACGCGCCCGCGGAGGTGGCTTGGGCGGTGGCGGGCTCGACCAGGCCGACCACCGGGATGCCGGCATTCGTCAGCGCAGAGACGATTTGTTGCATCGATGTGACAAGACCACCCGGTGTGTCGATCGACACGAGCAGTAAGGTCGCGCCTTCGGCTTTTGCGCGCTCGATCGAGCGTTCGACGTACCTGGCCTGGATCGGGTTGATCACGCCTTCGATGCGGATCTCGGCGATGACAGGTCTGGTAGTGCTCGGAGCTTCACCCCGACTTACGTTTGTGGGCTGTACCAGGACGCCCCAGACGAAGCTAACAACGTATAAGCACAGTTTCGCGGTACGCCCCACTTCGGGTTAGATGCGCCTCTTACGCGGTAGCGTCAAGACCTTGGGTGTACGAGCTCGGGTCAACGCGCGTGTCGAAAACACAGTACGGTGTAACGGTCGCTCTAACGTTCCGTTTCGTACGTAGCGTAATGTTAGCTTGCTGCAGCTCAGAGCGGCGGGTCCGTGCGATGCACTGCTCATGTGTCCAAAATTACGGCATCAATGCGACACAAGACCGCATTGCACGCTGGCGCGAAGCGTGGTCTAACCATAAGGTCTAATCGTTCAGGGCGGGGCTGCTGTTACGTAACCATCTCCTCCATCTCCGCAGGTTCCGTGATGGTGGCCTCGCTCTGAACGGTGTGCGTCTCAGCTGTTGAGCTCTTCCAGTTCCAGCTGCACTTGTTCCCAGCGAGTGGTGAGCTTTTCGAGCTCCGGCTGCACGGTGCGAAACTCTTCGAGCAGCTTGGTGCTGCGCTCTTTGTCCGCGTAGACATCAGGCTGGGCCAAGAGCTCGCTGCGCTCTTTCTGCGCCGCTTCCAAGACGCCGATCTGCGCTTCGAGCTCGCCTGACTCCTTCTCGAGCTTAGTCACTCGGTTCTTGGAGACCGGCTTCTTGGGCTGCTCTTTGGGCTTCTCGGGAGCTTTCTCGGAGGCTTTCTCGGCCGCGGGGGCGGCTGCCTTCGCAGGCGCTGCAGGTTGGTGCTTGGGCGCCGCAGGCTTGTGCGCAGACGCCGGATTCTTCGCCCCAGCCGCCACTCGCTCCTCTTGCTCTTGCCGCTGCCGACACGTGTCCATGTACTCGTCGAGCGTGCCCGGGTAGGTCTCGACCGTGCCGTCCGCGACGTTCCAGATGCGCGTGGCCAGGCGCCGAATAAAGGCACGGTTGTGGCTCACGAAGATCAGCGTGCCGTCGTAGCCCTCGAGCGACTCGGCCAGCGCTTCGGCGGAAGCGAGATCTAAGTGGTTGGTGGGCTCATCCATCAACAGTAAGTTACCGGGCTTGATCAAGAGTCTCGCCAGCGCGACGCGTGCACGCTCGCCACCGGAGAGCACACCGATCTTCTTTTCGACGTCGTCGTCGCTGAACAAGAACGCGCCCGCGATGCTGCGCACGCGCGTCACGCTCGCGGTGCCATCTTTCTCGGCGATCTCCTGGTAGATGGTCGCGTCGCGATGCAGCGACTCTGCGTGGTGCTGCGCGTAGTAACCGAGCTGCACGTTGCTGCCGACTACGATCTTGCCGCCGCTCGCTTCGATCTCACCGGCGATCATACGCAGGAGCGTGGTCTTACCCGCGCCGTTCACGCCGATGATGCCGATGCGCTCACCGCGCTGCACCTTGAGGTTCACGTTGTCGAGCACGGTGCGCTCGGTGTAGCGCTTGGCCAGCTCTTCCAGCCGGATCGGCTCCGTCACCGCGCGTTCGCTCGGCGGGAACTTGATGCGCATGACGCGCCGCTTCTGGTAGGTCTCGACATCTTCCATCTTGTCGAGCGCCTTGACGCGGCTCTGTACGGCTTTGGCTTTGTTGGCCTGCGCCCGGAAGCGGTTGATGAACTTCTCGGTCTGCTCGCGCTCCCGCGCGATGTTCTTGGCCTTGTTTTCGAGGACGATCTCTTCTTCTTCGCGCAGCTTGAGATAGCGCTCGTAGTTACCCGCGTAGCTGCGCACGCCTTCCGGCTCGAAGCTGACCACACGCGCGATCTGTTCGTTCAAGAACTCGCGATCGTGGCTGATCAGCACGAACGCGCGCTGATAGGCCCTGAGAAAGCTCGACAGCCAGGTGACTGACGGCATGTCCAAGTGGTTGGTTGGCTCGTCCAACAGCAGCAGATCGGGGCCCTGGAACAGCAGCGACGCGAGCACGGCGCGCATCTTCCAGCCGCCGGACAGCTCGGACAACATGCGCTCTCTGTCTTCGTCCTGAAAGCCGAGACCGTGCAGGATGCGCATCGCCTCGTGCTCGGTGTAGTGCATGTCGTAATGCGCGATGCGCTCGTGCAAGTCGGCGAGCTGCTCGGCCAGCTCCATCATCGCTTCGCCGCCATCAGCAGCAGCGCTCTCTTCCGCGCGGGCCAGGTCCGCCTCGCGCTCGGCGAGCTCGCGGTCGAGCGCTTCACGACCCTGGATGCTCTCCATCACGAAGCGCATCAGCGGCTTGTCTTCGCGCAGCGCGATGTCCTGCGGCAAGTAGCCGAGGCGTGCGCCCTTGGCGAGCCTGACTGTGCCGTAGTCCGGCGCCTGCTCTGCTGCGAGCAAGCGCAGCAGCGAGGTCTTGCCGGAGCCGTTGGGCCCGATCAAACCGATGCGGTCGCCGGCGGCGACCCGTAGATCTAAGCCTTCGACGATGGCTTTTTTGCCAAAGTGGAGGGCGACTTCTTCGAGGACGGCGAGGCTCACGGCGGGCTTATTAGCGCAATAGCGGCTCTATGCCACTCTCAATGCTCGCGCAGGCGGGGAAGGAGCTCGACGAAATTGCAGGGGCGGTAGCGATTATCCAGCTGAAACGCCAGGATTTGATCCCACGCGTCCCTACATGCACCCGTGGAGCCTGGCAGCGCGAACAGGTATGTGCCCTGCGCCACACCGGCCAGCGCGCGAGATTGGATGGTGGAGGTGCCGATGCTGGCGTAGCTCAGGTAGCGGAAGAGCTCGCCGAAGCCGGGGATGTCTTTCTCGATCACTGCCCGAAACGCTTCCGGTGTGACGTCGCGTCCGGTGACTCCCGTACCGCCCGTGGCCAGCACGATGTCGACCTTGGGATCGGCGATCAGCTCGCGCAGCGCGGCTTCGATCTGGCTTTGTTCGTCAGGGATGATGCGCTTTGCGACCACATGGTGGCCGACGGCGGTCGCGCGCTCGACCAGCAGTTGACCGGAGCTGTCGTTCGCTTCGGTGCGCGTGTCGGAGATGGTCAGTACGGCGATGTGTACCGGGGTGAATGGTCGGCTTTCATCGATGCCGGGCATGTCTAGTCCATACCGTGTATGCTCGGCGCGTGGAAGGTTTTGCAGGCATAGGCCCGCTTTTGTTCGCACATCGTGGCGCACCGTGCGAGCACATCGAGAACACTCTGCCGAGCTTCGAGACCGCGCTGTCACACGGCGCTGACGTGCTCGAGCTCGATGTGCACATGAGCGCGGATGGTCACATCGTGATCTCACACGATGAGACTGGCGAGCGTGTCTTTGGTGTAAAGCGGCCCATCAGCGCGACGCGTTACGCGGACATCAAGGGCTGGATGGCCCGTGGCCCGCGCGGCGAGCGCTACGAGCCGGCGGCGTTGGCTGAGGTGCTGGAAGCGTTTCCGCACACCGCGCTCAACGTGGATGTGAAGCAGGATCGGCCGGACATGCTGCCGGTGTTGCTCGATCTGATCATGGGTTACGCGGCGGAGGAGCGCGTGCTGCTCACCAGCTTCAGCTGGCGCACGCTCAAGCGCATCCGCACGCTCGGCTATCAGGGGCCGCTTGGTATGAGCCGACGCGATGCGGCGTTGTTCCTGCTCGGGCCGCGCTTGCCCCGGCTTTTGCCGCGTTGCGGCGCGCAGCGGCTGCAGATTCCCACGCGCTACGGGCGCATCAACCTCGCCACGCGCGGCTACATCGAAAAGGCGCATGCCGCTGGGTTGAAGGTGGATTATTGGGTTGTGAACAATCCGTTGGAGGCCGAGCAGCTGCTGGATCTCGGCGCCGACGGCATCGTCACGGACGACCCTGAGGCCATCGCGCGGATCTACGAACACCACGTGCGGACACGAGGTTTTCGCGCGCGCAGGGCGGCGGATGCTGCCGATGGGCTGGGGCTGCTCGCGAAGGGCTTGCCGCGGGCGCAGACGATGAATGATGTGTTCGAGGTTGGGCCTCGGCGGCCTGAGTAGGGCGACAACGTTCCTCCTTTGCTGGCCCGTACGCGTGCCCTTGCCCGTGCCCGTAAACGATCTGCGCTCCCCGTCTTCTCGTGGAAGGCGAGAGGGCGCGTACGGGCACGGGCACGGGCACGCGTACGGGATCGTGTTCGAGCAGAACGGAAGCTCGTGCTAAACGAGCAGGGTCATGGCCGAGCGACCCGACCTGGAATATTTCGTCCCGATCCTGAACGAGCGCCTGCGCACAAGACGCATCGAGTCCGTCGCGGTGCAGAAACCGATCGTGTTGCGCGTTGCAGTGCAGGGTGACGCTGCGAGCCTACTCGCGGGTCAGGTCATCGAGTCCGTCAAGCGGCGCGGGCACTTCGTGCTGATCGACTTTGTTCTTCCGCGCTTGCAGGTCGCGATCTCGCCCATGCTCGCTGGTCGCTTCGCGTTCGCGGGGGAGGGCCAGCCACCGAAGGGTAAAAAAGCTGCCGCCGCAAAGCCCAAGCTCCCGCGTGATGCGGCAGTGACGTGGACCTTCGACAACGGCGAGACCCTCGTCTACCGCGACGATGTGCAGATGGGAAAGGTCTACATCATCGAGCGCGATGCGTTCCAGCTCGTGCCGGGTCTCGCGGACATCGGTATCGACGTGCTGTCCCCAGCGTTTACGTTGGAAGCGCTGCAGACACTCGCGAAGAAGCGGCGCGATCAGGTGCGCGTGTTCCTGATGGACAAGTCCACGCTCGATTCATTCGGCAATGCGTACGCCGACGAAGCGCTCTGGGAAGCGCAGATCCATCCGAAGACCATGATGAACAAGCTGACCCCCGACGACTTGGTGCGCTTGCACCAGGGTATCGTGAGGGTCATGCGCGAAGCGGTCGATACCGTGCAGAGTCGCAAACCGCCGATCGACGAGAAGCTGCGCGACTTCGTCAAAGTCCGCAATCGTCACGGTGAGAAGTGTCCACGCTGCAGCGACACGATCCGGCGCGCGGGCGTGCACGGGCATGACACTTTCTTTTGTCCCACCTGTCAGCCCGAAACCCGTAAGACCGGCGTTGTGTCCTGGGGTTAGTCTTTGTCTTGAGTGTCAGGTCCGTCGTCGTCTTCTTCGACGAGGATCGCCGAGGCATCACCTAGCTCATGCGACAACATGCTGACTTGTGTCGCGGTCTCGCCCGGATAGTTGAAGGGTTGCCCGGGAATGACCACGAACACAGCAACACCCGTCACGCAATAGCCTGAGTCGCTGTAGTGACTGAGCAGCACGTGCCGGTACTGTGCGTCATCAAATGCGGTCCACTGCGGCTCCAGGATCGAGTGGTTGCCTTCTTCTTCCTCGTCGCCGGTGTTTTGCTCGCGCCCGAGCGTCTCTGCGAACAGGAAGTCTTGCACCATCGCGCACAACAGTGGGTCGGGCACTTCATCAGCCAAGCTCGCACTCAACGTCGGACCATTCGACGTGGCGTGGAACAAGTAGCCGCGGATCGCACCTGCGCGCTGCGCCAGCGTGAGCAGCATGGCCTTGGCGCGCTCTTCCGCCTGGGTGCACTTGGACAGGCGTGACTTAAGGATCGTCAGCCCGACGTTGCCACCACCGGCGCGCTGCAGCACTTGCTGGAGCGGGCCCATCTGTTTGCGCTGCGCTTCGCGCTTCAGGCGTTGCAGCCGCGCCGCGAGCGCAGGGTTCTTGAAGCGCGTGAGCTCGCCCTCCGCGAGATCGCTGTAGCGCTGGTAGCGCACGGTGTCTGATTGATAGAGCGCGATATAAGCCCGCGCCTCGTACGCGAGCCCGAGCGGCAACCCAGTCGCGCCCGAGCTCTGCACGCGCGCGATGATCGCATCGGCGACGGGGCCAGCTTGCAGATCCCCATGCTTCGCGCGGGCGATATCGAGCGCCAGCGCGATGCCGTCTTCGGCAGTGCGGCCCAGCTCGGCGCTGCGCGCGTCTTTGGCGTATTGCTCACCGAGCTCGAGCGCGCGCACCAGCTGCCCCGAGCCTGCAAGCGTACGCACTTGTGCCGCTGCGAGATGCGGCCACACGGCGGACTCGCCAGCGCGAATCGTCTCCAGGGCGGGGCCGAGCAGCTGCAGCGAGCTCGCGTAATCGCCGCGGATGCGTTGGTATTCGGCCTTGCCGTACAGCTCGACAGGACGCCAGCCGACGTAGCGCTCGGCGAGCGGCACGACCTCCATCAAGGTTTGCTTGAGCCGCGTGAGATCTTCCATCGCGGCGTAGGAAAGCACTTGCCACTGCAGATGGTTGTGATCGGCGAGGTTGTAGCTGCTTTGAATGCGACGTTCTTCGACGCGCTTGCGTTCGCGGTCCGCGCCGTGATTGTCGCCCTGCCAGAGCGCGTGCTGCATGCGCACGATCGCTGCGTTCACGCGGAACATCGGGTCCGAATCTAACAGGTCTGCGCTTTGCAAGCTGTCGTTGATCCCCAGGCCGGCCTGCATGAAGCCGAGCGCGTTGGTCAGGAGCAGGCGCGTGTACGTCACGTGCGTGGGATCGAGACCGCCGCCGTCCGGAGCGGCGACGCGATCGATCAGCTCGGCGTAGGTCTGGGCCGCGAGGTCGAGCCGTCCACTCACGCGCGCGAGCACGCCGAGCCGCATCTTCTCCGCCACGGTGAGCACGGGTGCGAGCATTGCGAACGGCTGCAGTGAAGGCAAAAGGCGCAACAGCGGCAGGTCGAGTGCGGGTGCTGCGGCTTGCAGCACGAAGCGCTCGCTCATCGCCAAGAGCGCGATCGCTTGCTTGGGATCGACGGTGCGTTCGTGCTCGGGCTGCTGGTGATAACGGAGCACCGCGCCTTCGAGCGCTGCTTTCAGCCGTGCGCCCGGATCGATCGTGGGATCAGCGGCTTCGAACGCGGTGAGCCCGCTCGCTTGCTTGAGCTCGGCGAGCAGGGCGGGCACATGCACGCGATCGTTTGTGCCCATCACGCCGACCAAGCCGCCGAGTCGCATGAGCAACGCGAAGCGATCGCGCTTGGGGCGGCCGAGCTCCTCGCACAGCCGGATCACCTCGTCATAGGTCTCGAACCAGTCGCTCGGCAAGCTGCGCACCAGCTCGCGAAACGCTTCCGAGTCGCTGTCGGTTTGTTTGCGCGACTCGATCGCGTGTGCGGTGAAAATGTCGAGCGCGCGCGAGGTATCTCCACCGCGAAGCAGGTGCTGCGCTTGGCGGAAGGTCGCGTCGCCCCGCTGTGCGAACACGTTGGCCAAGTGCACGTGCAAGTCGCGCACGGCGTCGCTCGTCAATGCGAGCAGCAACGGCCCGATCCATGCGCGATCGGCGAGCATCAAGCGGCCGCCGCGCAAGCGCGCGATGTCTGCTTGCGTCAACGCTTCGATGTCGTGCGTGAGCGCCGTGGCATTGTCGCGGCAAGCGAGCTCATGCGACTCATTGAAGCTGAAGCTCTGATCGGGGCACATTGCCAGTGCCGCACCGAGCTGCTTGGCTTGTACGCCGAGCTGCGCGACGCGCTCGCTCAAGAGCTGCGCCACACTTGCAGGTAGCTCACGTGCGTCGAGCTGCGAGGGCAACGTCCATGAGCCCGCGGTGTAGCGCGCCAAGTTGCGATCGACCAAGTGTTGCGCCAAGCGCATCAAGTCACGCGGACTGCCATGGGACAGTGCGTGTAACCTGCGCGCGAGTGGTGCGAGCTCGGGGCTCGTGCCGAAGATGCTAGCGAGCAGCTCCTCCGACTCCGACGCTGCCAGGTTCGGCAGCGCGATCGTGCTGGCGTTTGCGATCAGCATCGCGAACATGGCCGCATTCTTCTCCAGCTCGGCGGCGTCGGCGCTGGCCAGGATCACTATGCGCGCGCGCTCGATGTTTCGCGACAGCAGCGCGAGCGCCGCAGCCGAGGGCTCGTCGCAGCGCTGCAAGTCGTCGAGTGCGATCAGCAGCGGCGTCCGCTCCGTGGCGGCCAAGAAGATGCGGCGGATCGACTCTTGTACTGCGCTGCGTAGCAAGTTGGGATGCGCGAAGTGCGCTAGCTCGATCTTCGTGGCAGCCAACAGCTGCGGCGCTACGCAGCCGAGCGTCGGCAGCTCGGGCGTGATCAGCTCTTGCGCACGCTCGGGCAGCATCTGCTGCAGCTGAGTGAGCAGGCGCTGCATGACACCGTAGTCGCCTTGCGCGCTGTCTTCGGCGTCCGCGCGCAAACACGTGTAGCCCTGCAGTTTGGCTTCGAGCGTGCACGCTTCGAGGAAACGCGAGCGCCCGGCGCCTGGATCGCTCGTGATCAGCACCACGGCGCCGTGCTTACGCAGGCCGCGCACGATGCGCGAGCGCACGCGTGGCAGCTCCTCGGCGCGTCCGACGAACACGGGCGTGTCGAGGTACGACTGCGCGACCACGAGCTGCTCGGCGCCTTGCACGTTGGCCGGGCGACCTTCGATCGCGAGCAAGCGTTCGATCACCTCGGCGGCGTTACTCGGGCGCAGATTCGGATCGAGCTGCAGCAGATCTAAAATCAGTGCGTCGAGCGCTTCGGGTACGTCGTTGACGAGCTCCGAGGGGCGCGGGAGCGCAAAGCGCCAGGCGTTCGGCAGACTGGCGAAGTCGCGCGCGGGATAAGCGTGGTGACTGGTGACCGCGTAGTAGAGCGTCGCGCCGAGCGCAAACAGATCGGTGCGCGCGTCGAGCGATTGCATGTTCACGACTTCTGGCGCGCAGAACGCCGGCGTGCCCACGATCTCTTTGCTCTGTCCCATGCGCGTCATGGCGCCGAAGTCGATCAGCTTCGCGACGCCTGCGCTCGTGCAGCGCACGTTGCGCGGACCGAGATCGCGATGAACGATCCGCCGCGAGTGCAGCAGTGACAGTGCGGAGCATACGTCGCGCGCGATCTCGCACAGCCGGCCGTAGCTCACGGGAACCAGTTGTTGCAGGTCACCTCCGTCGAGGATCTCCATGGTGTAGTACGGGCCGAGTTGGTCGACGCCGTAGTCGTACACCTCGACGATGCGCGGATGCGCCAGCTGACAAAGCGCCTGGAACTCGCGCGCAAACAAATCGTACATGCGCCGCTGATGTTCCGGGCTGCTTTGCGTGGCAGGTCGCTTGAGCGCCACCTTCTTGCCGTTCGTCAGGTCGAGCACAGCGTACACATGCGCCATGCCTCCGTCGCCGAGAACGGAGAGCCTCTTATAGCGTTGAGCGATGAGGTCCGCTCTGTCTTGGACCGAGGGCAACGAGCTGGGACGCGCCACCCCGCGATCATAGAGGGCTGGCGAGGATTACTGTAGGGGTAGGAACCTTGGGCGCATGTAGTCGCCGTCAGCTGCAACGACCCGTCATGACATCAGCGCCGCGTGCTGCAGGGTTTGCGTGGACTCTTGCAGGCTCTGCTGCCGGTAGAGCTCGTGGTAGTGCCCGCGCCGAGCCATCAGCTCCATGTGTGTGCCGCTCTCGCTGATCTTTCCGTTCTCGATCACCAAAATGCGTGTGGCATTTCGGATCGTCGTGAGGCGATGCGCGATCACAAAAGCGATACGGCCCGTAAGGACATGTGCGAGCGCGCGCTGGATGCTGCGCTCGGTCTCGGTGTCGACCGACCCGGTGTCGACCGCGGACAAGGAGTCGTCGAGCACCAGGATGGGTGGCTCGCGCAAGAGCGCACGCGCCAGCGCCAAGCGCTGACGTTGACCGCCGGAGAGCGTGACACCGCGCTCGCCGATCAGCGTCTCGTAGCCGTGCTCGAAGCGCTCGATCGCGCTGTGCAGCGCGGCATCTTGGGCGGCGTCGCTCCCGATCACGTCGATCGCTGTCTTCGCGAGCTGGGGCGCCGCGAACATCACCAAGCTGGAGAGCCCGAGCGCCAGCACCGTTCCGCTGTAACGCAGGCGTTCGCTGCGTGTCAGTGACCACAAACTCGCGTGTGCATCAGTCATTGAGACCATCCGATCCGTGACATGAGTCGAGACAAAGTTCGGTGCCGCGGCGAGCGAGCCGTGTGTCCGTCGGGTAGACGGAGACGCGGCGCACGCTTCGTCGCGCGGGTGCTTCGGTGCTGGGAGCGCGAAATCGCTCGCGTGGTGCGAACGGTCAGCGACCGCGACGCATCAGTGCGAACGAAGCTCGGAGGCCCGCGCGACCACGTAAGCGACGTGGATTCGACTGGTCTCGAGCGGCGAGGCTTACGCGCTCAACCGTTCAGACCAGCGTGGACTTTGCGACCCAGCGCACGCACACGGAGAGCGCGATATTGAAGCGTCGTGTTGGCGTTCATCAGCGTCCTCCTTGGATGACTTACTTGGATGACTTACTTGGATGACTTACTTGGATGACTTACTTGGTGCGTGGGCCCGACTGTCGAGACTCAAGCAGCTCGCCGAATCTACTACAGGCCAACGAAAGCGCAACACGACGCAGCATTTTCGCCCTGAATTGCGCGAGCGGGTGAGGCAAATCACGCGCGCTAGCGCCGTACGCGTGCACGTTCTCGTCTCCCCACTGCCGCGCGCGATCCTCAAAGCGCTGATTTAGCAGCGGGGCGGGGAGCACGGGCACGGGCACGTGGTTTGTTGTGGGATGGCGGTGATAGTGTTGTGATCGTGAGCGTGTTAATCCTCGGTCATAACAACTGGAAATGGAGCCCATGATGAAGGCAGTCGTCGTGCACGAGGTCAATCGCATCAGCGTCGAGCAGGTCGAACTCGCTCCGCCGAAAGCGCACGAAGTGAAGATCAAGATGGCCGCCGCGGGCGTCTGTCACTCAGATCTGTCTGTCGTGAATGGGACGATTCCTTATCCGCTGCCAGTTGTGCTCGGTCACGAGGGCTCGGGTGTGGTCGAAGCCGTGGGCGAAGGTGTCTCGCACACCAAGCCCGGCGATCACGTAGTGATGTCGTTCGTGCCGAACTGCGGTCGCTGTTTTCACTGCGTGCGCAACGAAGCGTTTCTCTGCACCGCGACGAAGGGCGGTCAGATGTTGGACGGCACGAGTCGCCTCAGTCAGGGTGGCAAGTCGCTCGCGGCCTTTTGCTCGCTCGGCAACATGGCAGAGTACGTGGTCTGTCCTGCGATCAGCGTGGTGCCGGTCTCCGCCGACATTCCGCTGCCAGTGGCTGCATTGATCGGCTGCGGCGTGACGACGGGCGTGGGCGCTGCTTTGAACACCGCTAAGGTGCAAGCGGGCTCGACGGTCGCCGTGTTCGGCTGCGGTGGTGTGGGTATCTCGATCATTCAAGGTGCGCGCATCGCAGGTGCCGCGCGCATCTTTGCGGTCGACGTGTCAGACGAGAAGCTACAGCTCGCGAAGCGTTTCGGTGCGACGGACGTTGTGCTCGCAGAGAATGCTCCGAAGACCTTGTTAGAAGCGACCAATGGCATCGGTGTGGACTACGCATTCGAAGCGATCGGCATCGGTGCTGTAGTAGAGGCGGCGATCCAAGCGACGCGGCGCGGTGGCACCACGGTGGCTGTCGGCGTGGGCAAGCTGACCGACAGCGTGAAGCTGAACGCGCTCGTCTTCCCGCTCTCTGGCAAGACGTTGGCGAGCAGCATGTTTGGCAGCGCCAACCCGCGCTACGACTTTCCGCGCCTGCTCGCGCTCTACAAGGGCGGCAAGCTCGACCTCGAAGGCATGGTCACGCGCACGTACACGCTGGATCAAGCGCAAGAAGCGCTGCGCGATCTCGAGCAGGGCAAGAATGCCCGCGGCGTAATTCAACTGTCATAAGGCCTGCAACATTCGGTTAATCGTGTGTGTTGACCGTGATGGCGTTTGACGATCTTGTTAGCTCGACGTCGTCGCCTCACGGTCTTACAGTCACCCGAATACGCGCGCATCTAGCGGTTTTTCGCGTGCGTTACACGGTGATTTATGACGAATGATTTCGGTCCCTTTGTTCTCGGCGGCAATGTCTTTGGTTGGACTGTCCAACGCGACGATGGCTTTCGACTGTTGGATGCGTTCGTAGAGCGCGGCGGCAAAGCCATCGACACCGCAGATGTGTATTCAGTGTGGGCGCCGGGTGCGACCGGCGGTGACTCGGAGAAGATCCTCGGTGAGTGGCTCGCGCAAGGCTCGCGCTCACGCGTGCAGATCCACACCAAGGTCGCGAAGTGGCCAGCCCATCCGGGGCTGTCCGCCGCGAACATCCAAGCTGCAGTCGACGGCTCATTGAAGCGGCTCAAGACCGACTACATCGATCTGTACTACGCGCACGAAGACGATCAGAAGGTACCGCAAGAAGAGTACGTCAAAGCGTTCGATAGCTTGGTGAAGGCTGGCAAAGTTCGTCAGCTCGGCGCGTCGAACTTCACGCCTGAGCGCTTGGCGTCGGCGCTGCACGTCTCGCGCTCGGCCGGGCTTGCACGCTTCGACGTGTCACAAGACTACTACAATCTGATCGATCGTGACTTCGAGCGTACGCTGCAGCCTCTGCTCGCGACTGAGGGCGTGGTCGAGCTGCCATATTGGTCGCTCGCATCGGGCTTCCTCACCGGCAAGTATCGCCCCGGCAAGAAGGTGGACTCGTCGCGCGCAGGCGCGGCGCAGAAACATCTGGAAAAACCGCAGGCCGCTCCGCTGCTCGCCGCGCTCGACGAGATCGCAGCAGCCCACAAAGTGTCTGTGACTGCGGTTTCGCTGGCCTGGCTGCGGGCGCAACGCACGGTCGGCGCGCCGATCGCGAGCGCTCGCACGCTCGAGCAGCTGGCCGACTTGTTTCAGTCCGCGACGCTGACGCTGAGCGGCGACGAGCTCGGCCGGCTCGCGAACATCACGACGCCGCGCTGAGCGGCACCTCTTTGTCCCAACTCGTTCGTGGGTCGGGCCGGATGCGTGACAGAGTGGTTGACGCTGCGCGAGACCCGTGTAGCGTTAGCGCGTCGTCGGCGCGTACGGGCCCCGGCTCCCGAAGCGGGACAGTGAGTGCATGAGACAAGACGCCACGCGCAGACCACCGCAAAAATCAGCCGAGCCCAGCAGTCGTCAGGGCATCCAGGTCATCGCGCGGGCGGCGCGTGTGCTGCGTGCGTTAGAGGGCGAGCAGACCGGCCTTAGCCTCGGACAAATCGCACAGCGCGTCGGGCTCGCGCGTTCGACCGTGCAGCGCATCGTTGAGTCGCTGAGCGCGGAGCAGTTCGTGATCGCGGCTGGGCCCTCCGCGGGCGTGCGGCTCGGGCCAGCGCTCTTGCGCTTGGCCTCGTCGGCCAGTGCTGAGATCCATCGCTTCACGCGGCCGATCATGGTCGAGCTGAGCCGCACGCTCGGCGAGACGGTCGACTTGTCGATCATGAAGGGCACCACGGCGGTGTTCATCGACCAAGTGCCGGGCTCGCATCGTCTGCGTGCGGTGTCCGCAGTCGGCGAGGTGTTTCCTGTGCACTGCACCGCGAATGGCAAGGCGCTCTTGAGCTTGCTCCCGGTCGAGCGGCGCGAACGCCTGCTGCGCGGCCCGCTCGCTCGCAACACGGCGAACACGGTGGTGCGACCGAGCGCGGTGCTCGCGGACGTCGCGACCAGTCGCGGACGCGGCTACGCGCTGGACGAAGAGGAGCACACCGAAGGCATCTGCGCCGTCGGCGTGGCCTTTGTCGATCCACTCGGTCGGCCGGTCGCGCTCTCGGTTCCGATCCCGAGCACGCGCTTCAAGAAACGACGCAGCGAGCTGATCGAACGTCTGCTCGGCTGTCGCAAGCAGATCGTCGACCAGCTCGGCACCTCGCAGACTCAAGACGCTAAATAGCTGCCTGGCGCTCGTAGATCATGCGGAAGAACTCCGCGCGACTGTTCACCGCGCACTTGCCGTAGATGCTGCTGATGTGTTGGCGGATGGTCTTCGGGCTGTTGTGCTCGATCTCTGCGATCTCTGGGCTGCTCTTGCCCTCGAGCAAGAGCCTCGCGACCACGCGTTCTTTGACTGTGAGTCCCGCGCGCTCGAACACTGGCTCGGGCCCGTTTCGTTTAAGTGGCATGCTGACGCTATAAGCCGGCCGGCTCGCGGCCGCAGCGAACTCTAACGTTCCTTACGATTTCCGAACGCTCAGGTGGCGTTTACCTTGACAGGAACTGCCAGCCATCGCTGTCCGCTGCGATAACGATTGCTGCTGTGGGCGGCGCTGGCAGGTGCAGCAAATCGCAGATCACCCGATCTTTCGCGACGATCGCGACTTGTTCCCCACGATACAGGTCCGCGATCTCAGCGATCTGCGCGGCGAGCGCAGGGCCATGTGCGATGTGCGCGTCTTTGGTCTGCGCGCTGAAGCTGAGGGCGGCGAGACCCTCTGCGATGACCACGAGCGCGAGGCGATACTCGCGCAGGTCGCTCACGGCGGCAGTCTCGGGCGTGAGCAGCAGGATCGTGGCGGGACATTGCAGGTCGCTCATTGGCGCCTCCTACCCCCTAGGTTTCGAGTGCGGTCGATCCCGATCCCGACAATGCCGGAAAGAGCGAGCGTCGCACACGGCTGCGCTCGCGATCGAGCTGCTCGGGCGTCGCGCCGAGGCCCACCAACACGCGCTCCGTCATGGCCAGCGCGACCTCCGCTTCGGCGGTCACGATGATGTGCGCGCCAGCGCTCCGCAGCTGTTCCGCGTCCGCGACGTACGACGAGCGCGCGAGCACGATCGCTTGCGGATTGAGCTCCTTGGCCATGCGGATCACCGCTTCGGGGGGCGTACCGGAGGCTGTGAAGATCAAGCTGCGCGCGCTGGCCATGCCGGCTTGCAGCAAGATCTCGCTGTGGGCAGCGTCGCCGTGCACCGCGCGGATGCGCTGCGCCTGCAGCTGCTGCACGGTTTGATAGTTCATCTCGATCACCACCACGCCGATGTGGTTCTCGCGCAACAGGCGCGTGAGCGTGCGACCCACTGGCCCGTAGCCCACGACGATCGTGGTGGGTTCTTCGCTGGCCATCACTTCGGAAGGCGCTTCCGATGGCGCGAGGCTGTGACCGGGTAGCCTGCGTCCGGAGAGCCACTTCAAGAGCGGTTCGATCCCGCGGAACAAGAACGAGTTGAGCGTGATCGAGATGATCGCGCTGATCACGAGCACCTGTGTGGCTTCAACGGGCAACACACCCAGCTGCCGCCCCACTGTCGCCAGCATGAAAGAAAACTCACCCACTTGCGCGAGCGCGACCGCGACGACCAACGCGACCCGCAGCGGACGCTTGAGGAGCACTACGACGCCAAACGCGGCGAGTGGCTTTGCGACCAGCACGATCGCCACGGTGCCGAGGGTCAGCCCGATGTCGCTCATCAGGCGCGTCGGATCGAACAACATGCCCATGGACACGAAGAACAACACCGCAAAAGCATCGCGCATGGGCAGAGCTTCCGAGGCTGCGCGCGAGCTGAAGTCGGACTGTGCGACCACCATGCCGGCCAAGAACGCGCCGAGCGCCATGGACACGCCGAACAGCTTGGCTGAGCCGAGCGCGATGCCGAGCGCCAGCACGAGCACGGTGAGCGTAAACAGCTCGCGCGAGCGTGTGAGCGCCACGTGCTCGAGCAGCTTGGGGATGACGCGCTTGCCGACGATCGCCGTAAAGGCGACGAGCGCGCCCACCTTGAGTGTCGCAATGCCGAGCGCGAGCGCGATCTCTGTGCCGCTCTGCGTCTGTCCGGGCTTCACGAGCACAGGCAAGAGCACGAGCACGAACACCGTAAAGATGTCTTCGACCACCAACCAACCGACCGCGACGTGACCGGCGTTTGTATGCAGCCGATTGCTGTCGGTTAGCATACGCAGCAGCACGACTGTGCTGGCGACGGAGATCGCCAGGCCGAGCACGAGCCCGGCGCTCAGCGACATGCCCGCCCAATGCGAGAGCCCGACACCCAGCAGCGTGGCGATCGTGATCTGCACGATCGCACCGGGAATCGCGACGTTTTTGACTGCGAGCAACTCGTGCAGATGAAAGTGCAGCCCGACGCCGAACATCAATAGGATGACGCCGATCTCCGCGAGCTGCTCGGCGATCTCCGCGTGCGCAATAAAACCAGGTGTAAACGGCCCGATCACGACGCCCGCGAGCAGATAACCGACGATGGGTGACAGGCGCAGTGCTTGTGTGAAGAGCCCGAACACCAGTGCAGCTGTGAGCCCGCCAGTCAGCGTCAAGATAAGATCGAGGTTGTGGGGCATCGCCCTCAGGATAGCGCAGCGATGTGACCGGGCGTGTTATGCGGGCGTGTTTAAGCGCCAACGCGCGACGCGGCCAATGATCACAGGCCGATCGCGCGCTGGTGGGGTGGAGTAAGTCTTTAGTTCGCGGGCTCTTCGATGCCTGCGTCGAGATCCTGGCCTTCGCCGGTCGGGAAGGGGCCACCGTTGCCTGTGCTGTTGGGATCGATGGGTGCTTCGCCTTGTGTCGACATGCGCGAACAGGTGAAGCCGCCCTTCGGATAGTAACGGACCCAGTTGATGCACATCTCGTCTTCGGTGTCTTCGCCGAAGGTAACCATGCGATCGCTGGCGTTCTCGAAGGTGCAGCGTGTGGTGAGCACATCACCTTCCTTCACGAGCGTGTCTTCGATCGGCTTGAGCCGCTGCTCCTCGAAGCTGAACGGACCATCATGAAGCACTTCGATCGGGCCGGTGCCGCCGCGCTGCAAGCTCAAATAGCCACGTCGTCCCATGTGGTGCATGTGCGGCGTCACGCCGATCAGGTGCAGCTCGCCTTTGACCGTGCATGACGTCGTGTTCTCTACGCGTTGCTTGGGTGGCACGGTCGCGTTGCCGAACAAGCCATAGAGCGTGGCCATCTTTGGGCGGCGATGCTTGCGCGTGACGCACATCTCGAGGCCGCTGCGATCGTACGCGGGCTGATCGCTGTTCTTGTTGTAGTAGTGCATGTCGAGCGCCATGCTCGCCTTGCCTTTGGGCATATACAGGCCGACGTCTTCGGGGAACGAGTCGCCCGTTGCGCCAGGGGCCCAGAACGTCAAGTTGATGCGCTCTTTGGACTCCCACAAGATCCAGTGATGGATCGCGTCCTCGTTGTCAGTGACTGGACGTGTCGCCAACAGCTGCACGTCGTCATCACCCCAAGGTGCGTCGACGAGGATGTACGGATGGATCTCCTCGTTCGCTGGGATGGTGTACGGCTTACTCGGATCGTCCGGGTCGTGCGCGACAACGGTGTAGATATCCTCGCAGTCCTCTGGCCAGCTCTTGTCTGGCTCTTTGCGCATGACGACGCTGGTGTTCTCGCAAGTGGCCTGTGCTTGTGCCGCACCGGCTTTGATCCACGCTTCGAGCGGCGCGAGCTTTTCTGCAGAGAGCACGCCTGCCGGCGGCATCGGGCGCGCTTCGTCGTGCGTGCGCTCACCGACGAGCTCGTACACCTTGCGCGAAGGATCGCTGACCGCAGGCTTCATAAAGTCGTCGTAGGTGACGAGCGGCATCGGTGCACCTGCGACAGGTGAGCTGCCGTGACAGACCTGGCAGTCGCTGCGCATGACGTCGAGCACACCGCAGAAGCCAGCGCCTTTTGTGGGCTCTGCTGCATCGGCTCTGGTCGCGCTCGCGTCCGGTTCTTTCGCTTCTTCGCGATCGGGTGCTTCTGGGGACGCATCTGTTGCGGCCTTGTTGGCAGAGCCGGCGTCGCGCTCGCGACTGCTTTTGTCAGCGCGCTTCGAGGGTTTATCGTCGCTGTCCTGTGTGTCAGAACAGGCGCCCATCAGTAAGAGCGTGATGAGCGTGGCTGTCGCGCTGAGTGCGGTCGCCCGTTTGAACGAGTAGCGTCCATGCATGCGCGCAGGGTTCATGAGGTCCTCTCTTTCGTGTCTACTTTCACAGCTGCTGCAACAAGCTGCTTGGGTCTCGCGGCTGTGCTTTTGCGCCGCGAACATGCAGCAAGGCAAGTTTCGAACGAGCCTACTCGAAATAAACTCGACGGTCTGTGCAGAATAACGAGCTTGCGTGTGCTGTTATCGCGCTGATTGGGGGATCGCCATGCGTTGTGAGCGCGGCTTCACAGCGAGCGCGCGTGTTCGAACGGGACTGCAGCGTCGTCGCTAGTGACAGCACAGCGCCTACACGTGTATTCGTATTGGCGTCACAGAGACTACGATAGTGTTCATGCACGCAGCTAACAGCTGCGAGGTTTTCGATCTGATTGTCAGGTAAGTGCGTTGTAGGCAGTTGTGCGCTCTCAAGTTTTTGCGAGTGGAACAGGGCGCTCCTGCCGGCCGACGAGCCGGGGTTTGTTGTGCGAAATGCCACAATCGCCGCGGGCTCTCCCATCGTGAGGCTGACATCCGCGTCCTGCATTCGCGCCACGACTTCGTCCTGCGTCGCGGGTGTGGTGCAAGCTTCGCGCGGTGCTCGAGAAGCAACGTGTTCCAACTAAAAAATGCGTTGAATAAATGCCATTCCAACGACGACTGCTAAGGTAGCTGGGAGCGCATTGGAACCAGCCGAGTGAAGCGTCGCCTAGCCAACTGGCACGGACGGCGGTGGTCGAGACCGAGCGTGAGCGGCGGAAGCGGTGGTCGAAGAGTGGACTGCCCGCTGGATCCAATGGCAATACAAGCGGACGGCCGGGCAGTGCAATGCAGGATGAGGCACATGCAGCAACGCGATGAGGAGCAGCCGTGTTGAGGTCCAAAGACCGCGCGACCGGAACGTCGGCAGATGTGCAGGTGCCTCAGGCATCCGGAGGCGGGGAAGCGTCGAGCGACCCGCGCGTCGCTGAGCCTCTGAAGCCGCCTCCGCCGCCGCTGCGACCGCAGGCGCCTGAGCATGCGCTCGGGCGACGCAGCTTCGACCTGCTCGGGCTGAGCGTCACGCCGCCTGAGCCATGGGCCGGCAATGCCGCGGAGTCCAAAGGGAACTGGCTGCCGCCTGTGCCGTCGCGTGCAGCTGAGTCCGCGCCCAGGCAGCGCTTGGAGTCCGGCCCGCGCATGACGCAGCCCGCGGACGCTTTTGAGGCCGAGGCTCGTTCCGCCGCGCGGCGTAGCCCGTTTGGTCGAAGCTCCCAAGCGCCGCAGTCCTTGCCGCAAGGTGTGAGGCCCAGTGCCGCCCCGAGCTCGCCGGGACATACGGCCGCGCATGTCTCTTCTGGTGCGCAGCCTGCGAAGCGCGCGGCTTTACCAGCGCCGAGTCAGAAGTCGTCTGCGCCAGTCAACCCGAGCCCGGCTCCGCAAGCGACGCTGCCGCAGGGTGTTCAGCCCACGAGGCTTTCGCGTCCCCTGCGCGAGTCTGCTCCGGATCCTTTGCGGCGTCCGCAGCGTCCCGTGGTGAGCGCGCCACAGCCGGAAGCTGCACCCGAGCTCTCGCGTCGCCAGCGCATCGGGGCGAGCACGCCGCAGCCGGGAGCTGCGCGTGGCGCGGGATCGCTGGAGCACACGTTGCATGGGTTGAGTGCGTCGGCATCTGAGCCGCTGGCTCGACGCGGTCGTGCGACGCCACCGGTTTTGCAGAACACGCTGTCAGGTCAACCTGCTGGCAACATTCAGCAGGAGGCCGCAGCGCAGGGTCCAGATGCAGAGCCGCTTGCGAGGCGAGGGCGCGCGACGTTGCCGCCGCCGCGTCCATGGGATGGCTCGCAGACATGGCTGTCGCACGCGGCGCCAGCGCAGGCTGAGTCTCGCGCGCACTTCGAAGCTTTGGGATCGCAGACCATGCGGGGCGTAGGGCGGCTCGAAGCGGAGGCTCAAGCTGCAGTCGAAGGTGCGCGTGGATTGGATGCTGCCTCGCAGGATGAGGCCGAGCCGCTGGCGCGTCGTGGTCGTGCATCGCGTCCTCCGCAACCTGTGCAGCCAGCGCAGCCAGCGCAGCCGATAGCGGCGCCCGCGGTGCCGCGGTCACGGCCGCGCGAGGCAGAGCAGGCACCGTCGTTGCGCGCGCGCTTGGAGCAAGCTCGGTCGCGTCATCAGGAGCCGGAGCTCCCGCGTCCCTCGAACCAGGCTCAGGCTCCGCAAACTGGTGCCGTGCGACCTGCGGTGACGCAAGCGCCGATCGTGCCGCGCGCAGCGCAACCCACGCACGCGCCTTCCGCTTCGCCGCCGCCGTCGCACGAGCTGACCCAGCGCTTCGATTGGGCACCTCCGCCTGACACGCTGCCACCGGCTGGTGCGGCCGAGTCCACACCGTCATTGCAAGCGCAGCTGGACGAACAGAAGCGAAGTGTCGAGCCACCCGCGCCGCCGCGCGAGCGCTCGCGCTCGCAAATGCAAGCGCGACCTGAGTCGCCGTCGCAGCGAGCGCAAACGCACCAACACGAAGTGACGCGCCGTTTCGAGTCGCGCGAGCAATCGCCTGCGTCGCAGCTGCCAGCGCGACCCCAGTCATCGCCGTCGTTGCACGCGCAAACGCCGCAGCGCGAACAAACGCGAAGTTTCGATCCATCGGCACCGACGCGCGACCCGTCGCAGCCGCAAGCGCGGCCTGCATCGTCGCATTCGTCGCAGATGCCAGTGCGTCCTGAGTCCTCAGCGTCATCGCGATCGCACGGGCAGCAGCACGAAGAGACGCGACGGTTCGAGCCAGCCGCGCCCGCGCGCGAACAGTCGCCCCCGTCGCAGTCGCGTCCTCAATCGTCGCCGTCGTTGCGAGCGCCACTGCAGCCGCCGCATGGTCACGGCGAAACGGCCGCCCCGTCGCCGCGCGAGCACTCGCCGTCGTCACAGAGGCTCGCGCGTCCTGAGTCTTTAGCGTCATCGCGAGCGCGCGGGCAGCAGCACGAACAGACGCGACGGTTCGAGCCAGCCGCGCCCGCGCGCGATCGGTCGCCTTCGACGCATGTGCCGCGTCCACAGTCGTCGCCGTCGCCGCATGCGCACACGCAGCAGTCGCATCAGCACGAACAAGCGCGACATATCGAGTCCACCGCGCCGATGCGCGAGCGCTCGTACTCGTCGGAGATGAAAGCTCGCCCTGAGTCGTCGCCATCGTTGCAGTCGCAGGGGCAGCAGCTCGAACAAACGCGACGATTCGAGCCCACCGCGCCGCCGATGCGCGAGCGCTCGCACTCGTCGGAGATGAAAGCTCGCCCTGAGTCGTCGCCATCGTTGCAGTCGCAGGGGCAGCAGCTCGAACAAACGCGACGATTCGAGCCCACCGCGCCGCCGATGCGCGAGCGCTCGCACTCGTCGCAGATGCAAGCGCGTCCTGAGTCGTCGCCGTCGGTGCGTGCGCACGCGCCGCTGGAGGAGACGCGGCGCTTCGAGGATGGGATGCCTGCGTACGACGGGGCATCGTCGCAGCCACAAGCTGCGGAGTCGTCGCAACGCCACCCGCTGGAGGAGACGCGACGCGTATTTGTCGAAGACGAGGACTTGCTCTCGGCGTCGTTGCGACCCGCACCGAGTCGTGAAGGCTCGCGGTTTCAGTTGGAGCTTACGCCCGCTGATGGTTATCGACGCGATTCGACGCGGGCGACTGAGCCGCTGCCAGCGACAATGGCTCGACGCGCCGCTTGGCCGCACTGGACAAAGGCCGCATTGGCCGGCGTTGTGATCGGCGCTGCGGCTTCCGTAGCCATGGGTTATTCGGCGGCCTGGGTGCAGCTGTTTTCGCGCGGTGAGCAGTCGCCTGTGCTGCTGACGGCGGCACCGCCCGACGTCAGCGATGCTCCGCGCGCAACGGCTGCCGCAGCACCGCCAACTGCTCCGACGCTGCCCCCGCTCGACCCCGCTGCCACGCCTCGCCCGCAAGCTGCCACGGCGCCCGCCGTCGGTCGGCCCGCCGCTCAGAGCAGCGCACCAGCGGCTCAGCTCGAGCCCAGTCCGAGCGGCGCGCACGGTGGCTCGATAGAGACATCCATCAACGCTGCTTCCCGGGCACCTGCCACACGTGAGATCGAGCGTTCTTCGGCCACAGGGTCGCCGCAACGTTCGGTGTCGACGCCAGAGCATCGCGATCGCGCAGAAGGCAGCGGCACTGTGACGACGCGCGGCCGCTCCGCCGATGCGCGTGGGGCGAGCATCGCGTTGAACGGCGCTGCGGCCGATTCGCGCGCGGTAAGCATCGCGTCGAACAACGCTGCGCTCGGCACTGTCGATCCGCGCGGCGAGAAAATCGCCGCGACGGAAGAACATGGCGCAGCAAGCGCCAGCGAACAGAGCGCACAACCCTCTCCATCGAACACTGCTCCCTCGCGCGAACAGAGCTCTGAGGCGCATGCGAACAGCGCAGGGCCTACGAACGCAGAGGCCGCTGCGCTCACCCACGTCGGCGACTCGAACGCTCAAGGACAAGCGCACTCATCCACGCCAGACCGAGCTGCGAGCACGTCGCTGAACACGACGCCCAGCGCCGCTGCAGGCACGGCGCTGGGTACGACGCTCAGCGCGTCACCGAGCGTCGCTGCGAGCCCGGAGCCCAGTGCGTCGTCGAATGCTGCATGGGACCGCGCCGCGAGCGCTGCGGCAAACGCGCCCAGCGCGGTTGCGAGCACGTCGCTGAACACACCACCCAGTGCGTCGACGAGCGCGGCGGTGAACATGCCCAGCCCGTCGCCGAGCGCCGCTGCAAGCACGGCGCCCAGCGCATCGTCGAGTGCTGCATGGGACCGCGCAGCGAGCACGTCGGCAAACGCGCCCAGCGCGGTTGCGAGCGCGCCGATGAACACGCCCAGCGCGGCGAGCGCACCCGGCGCACAAGGCAGCGCGTCGGAGAACGCTGCGCTCGATGCAGCCGCGCGAGCACCCGCGAATCGTGCGTCAGGATCGGATGCGCTCTCGACACTCGACCAAGTGCTCGCGCCAGAGAGCAACGCACCCGCCGCGAGCGCTGCGCCGCAGCCAGCTGCAGCGGCTGAACCGAGCGGCCCGCGCCCAGTGCTCTCGATCAAACCGCTCGATCCCGCGACAAGCGAGAGCCTCGGCGGACCGCCCGCGCAGCCCACGCGCGAACAGGTCCGCGACGTGATGAGTGCGATGCACAGTCAGCTCGCGCAATGCGTGCAAGACAAACACGGCACCACGTACGCGAACGTGACCGTCCAGGGCAACGGCCGCGTCAGCTACAGCTTGATCGACGGCGCCTTTGCGGGCACCGAGGCGGGCTCGTGTTTGGCGCGCGCACTACGCTCAGCGACGTTCCCCGAGTTCGTTGGACCTCCGTTCAAGGTTCGGTACCCACTGGTCTTCTGATCGCGGCGGCGCAGCCGTTAGCTTCGCAGATCGCGCGCGCCGCCCTCAGAGGCAGCCAGCATTTCGATACGCGCGTGCTTGTACGTGTGAACGAATTGTATCGCTTACAACCGAGTAAGCGCTTTGGCTGTGGCGCCGCTGCTAGCCGCAGCGAGCGCTCCGCTAACTGTGGCCGCATCAGTCAGCCCCTTTCACAGCGCATCACATATTGACGCGCCGAACCCTTTACTGCTCGCGTTCGCCCAGCTATCCATGAGCGCCTTAGTCGACACATCAGTGAACCTTGCTCGGCGTCAGGCAGTTTGCGCCGGGCTGCGATTGACATGTTCGCGATCAGCACGTTGCCAGCCCAGCTTTGGGATGGCATATGCGCCCGCTCGTTCAGCATGACTTCTACAAAGGTGAGGCGTGACCGTGTTGAGTGACGGCGACGGTGAATCCCCCAAAGCTGAAGTATCTCTGAGCTTTGTAGATGAGCGTCCGGCCGCTGATAGCACGCCATGTTTTCAAGCGGGGACCCTCATCCAGGGCCGCTACGAGCTGCAAGAAGAAGTAGGCGTCGGCGGCCTCGGAGCGGTCTGGTCGGCCCGGCATCGCGGCTTGGACGAGTCGGTCGCGCTCAAGTTCCTGAAGCCCGAGCTCGCGAACCACGCTGAAGCCGTCAGCCGCTTCAACGCCGAAGCTCGCGCGTGCTTCGTGTTGCGAAGCGAGCACGTGGTGCGCGTGCTCGACGTCGACAGCTACGATGGCGTGCCATTCATCGTGATGGAGCTGCTGGAGGGCACGGATCTGCGGCGCGTGCTCAGCACGGCGACCGAGCTCGATCCCGCGGTGGTGGTGGACTACGCGCTGCAGGTCTGCGAAGGCCTGTGTGCTGCGCACGCGAGTGGCATCATCCACCGCGACATCAAGCCCGAGAATCTTTTCCTGCACGGCAACCCGGAAGACTCGCGCGTCAAGGTGCTCGACTTCGGCATCTCGCAGCTGCAAGCGGCGTACGGTCACGAGCCGCACATGCATGACTTCGACGCAGAGGCCCCAGCCGGCACGCCACCGTACATGTCACCGGAGCAGCTGAGCACGGCAACGGTGGATGCGCGTTCGGACGTGTGGTCACTCGGCTGCGTGCTCTACGAGCTGCTCACCGGCACGGCGCCCTTCGAGCGCGAGACCATGCAAGAGAGCTGCGACGCGGTGCGCTCGCTCGAGCCGCCCGCGCTGTCTACGTTGCGTCCCACGCTCGCACCCGAGCTGTGCGCGGTCGTCGAGCGCTGCCTGCGCAAGGATCCGGGCGAGCGCTACGCCGACGCAGCGCAGCTGGCAGCGGCACTTGCCCCACACGGCACTGGGCTGTTCGACGAGTACCCAGCCCGTTGCACAGCGCAACTCGCGAACGAGCGCCGCTCCACGCCGGAGCTTTTGCCAGCAGCCATCAGCGACACCGATGACGCGCTCGAGCTCTTGCCAGTGCCCACGCTCTCCTCGTTGCTGAGCGCGACATCGCTGCGAGAAGCGGTCGGGACCGCCAAGCATCTGCTAGCGCCTGCGCGCGCAGCTGTGACTGCGCGCATCCAGGCCGCGCCGAGGCGCAGCCTGTGGGCGGCGGTCGCGATGCTGGCCGTGCTCTGGGCTTGGTCATGGGCGCAAGGCAGCGAAGAGCAGCCACACATCGTCACGCCGAGCGATCTGGTGCGTGCGCCGGAGCCAGAAGCAGCGCCGCCGGCGCACAGCGATGCCCTGCCGCTCGGAGCGGCAGCCGCGCTAGAACAAGGCAAAGCCGAGCCGAAAGAGCTGAATCACCAGACCAAGCGGCGCCGGCACATGCAGCGCTCTAGCCGCTACCAGCGGCGCGACGCCCAGCGCGAGCCCGACGTCGGATTTTGACGCGACGCGAGCAGCCGCCCTCAGCGGCGTACTAGAGCTATTCGAGCATCGGCGGAGGCACCGGCGGCACGTCGTCCGGGATGACGCAGGCTGACAGATCGAACAGCATGAACTCGAGCGCCTTTTCTTGTGGCGACAGCGGCGTGTCGTTGCAGCTCGCGGGCACAGCCATTCGTGTGTTGTCCTCCGAAGCAGCACCCACGTGCAGATCGCTGAACACGACGCGTCCGCACAGCTTGCCGTCGGGCACCTTGGCCTGTTCAGTCGGCGTGTTGAACGAGAAGTATTGCGTCGCGCCCGGCGCGGTCGAGGTCGCCGAACCGACGATCCACGGCTGTGAGACATCGTGCTCCGCCATGACGTTCGCGTTGTGCCGCGCCTCTTCGATCACCAGCTCACCGTTCACCAGCGCGCCATTGTTCATGAGCCACTCTTGCAGTGCCTGACCTTTCGGGAACGTGGTGACGATCGACGCGTTGATCGTGCCGACGTCTTGAGAGCCCGGTGTCCAAAGCGCGAGGTTCTCTTCCGCATAAGGCCCGGTGTTGAACCAAGCATAGTGGTAATGCGAAGCAAACACGCGCCCACCGCGATCCGCGTAGTCGTGCAGCGCCTGTTGGTTCATGCCGACGGTCTCTTGCCCTTCGCACGAGAGCAGCACGACGTCATAGGCCATCAGCGCATCTGCCGAGGTCCATAATGCTTCTGCAGCGCGCGTCGCCACAGGCATCGTGTTGGGCGATTCGCGACCGCCACGCGGGCTGCCCTGGAAGATGTGCACGCGGCCTTCGCCGCCTGCACCGGGCGTGTATTCACTCGCATCGACGCCCACGCGCCTGAGCAAACACTCGAGTGTATCTGCGCTACCGGTTGCGATCGCGATGTTGGGGATGTCGCCCTCCGTGCGATTGCGCGGCAGCAAGGTCAGCGCTTTCGGTAGCGCGTTGTCTTCGCAGCGCGTGACGTTCGGCACGGTCACTTGCTTGCGCCACTTGCCGATCTGAATCACGAGCGGGATGTTCGCGCCGTCTGGCGCTTTTTCGAGCTTGAACCGGCCATCAGCATCGGTCAGCGTCGAGACCACCGCCTTGCCAGAGTACATAGCCTCGCAGGCGTCGCACGACGCACCTTGTGCGAGTGGCTTCACCGCTTCGTTGGGTACATACACCGCGACGTTGTAGAGCGGGTTTCGCCCGGCGGGGTCGAACACTTGCCCGCTGATCGTAGTCGAGCCCATCGGGCAGCTGTACTGTTGGCACTGTAGGTTCTTGCAGCCTGCGTTCGGCCCTTCGCTGAACATGCCCTCGGACTGCATCACGACGAACGAGCCGCCAGTCCCCGATGTCCCGGCAGGCGTAGACGCAGCTCCTGCGTTGCCGCCACCGGTGCCGCTCACAGCTGCAGGTCCGGCTGTACCTGCAGACTGATCGCCAATATTGCGTGAGCCGCTCGGTTTGATCGAAGCTGAGCACGCGCTCCCCACAACTAACAACAGGCTTAGTAGAAAGCACGACTCTAAACCAGATCGTCGCGCGCGGTGCCGCGTTACTATCTCACGCATATGCGATGCCCTCACGGCAGATTCGTGTCCGCCTGCGGCTGATCCTGTTGCAAGATTAGCGGCAGCTCGCCCTTGCCGCTACCAAGATGCGTCAAAGCCGAGCCTCAATGCGACACCACGCTCGGTTCGACGCACCGGAGCCGAGGTGGGCACAGCTAGGGAAATCGCGCTATTCACGCACTTCGATCAGCGTGACAGTGAACGCTGCAGCAGGCCCGTTAGGCCCTGCGCGGGGAGAGTGCGATGGATCACGACGAGCGGGTTCAAGCGGTGTGCACGCAACTCAAAGCGCGACCAGCTTCTCAAAAGATTACGGTGAAGAAGAAGCGGCCGGGCCACACGCCACACGATTATGGCTACAAGGCGGGCAAGCATGTCGTCGATCTGACGCATCTCGATCATGTGCTATCGCTCGATCGTGCGCAGCGTCTTGTGATATGTGAAGGCGAAGTCAACATGGGACAATTGTGTAAGGCCACCATGCCTTACGGTTTCGTCCCTGCCGTAGTCCCCGAGTTAGAGACGTTCACTGTGGGTGGGTTGATCGGTGGCTTGGGCCTCGAGACCTCCGCACATCGCTACGGCATCTTCCCGATGAACGTGCCGTGGTTCGACGCAGTGCTCGGCAACGGTGAGGTCGTGCGCTGTGACGAGCAGCAAAACGCTGATTTGTTTCGCACCTTGCCTGGCTCGTACGGGACACTCGGCCTGGTCACGCGCGCTGCGATCCAGCTGGTTCCGTGCAAGCCGTTCGTGCGCTCGCGCTATCATCATTTCGCCAAGGCCTCTGACTATGTGGCGGCGTTTGCGCGTGCGCTCGACGAGCACCACTTCGTCGAGGGCATGGTCATGGGACCCGACTCTCACGTGCTGGTCGTAGGTGACATGTCAGACGCGCGCGGCGGGCTCGACATTTACAACGCGATGAAGAGCGGGAACCTCTGGTACTACGAGCATGCGGCCAAACAAGCGCGCCAGAATCGCGAAGATCTGGTGCCGACCTATGAGTATCTGTTTCGTCACATGCGCAGCTTGCTCTGGGTGTCACGCTTCGCGAACTTCTTACACCTGCCGATGACGCGGCTCGGGCGCTACATCCTGGATGAGCGCGTGATGCATGAGCTGATGCGGTTTGGTCTCACATCGGCCATTCCTACTGAAGCGCGCGAGCGCTCGGTGGTGATGCAAGATGTCGCTGTCAGTCTCGACCGCTTGGAGGAAGGCATCGCGTACGCGAAGGAGCACTTCGGCGTTTACCCCTTTTGGAATTGCGCCGCGGGCCATCCACAGCGTGGTCCGTACGCCGAAGGGCGCGGCAACTCGATGCACTTCATCATCGACCATCGCCTGTCGCCCGACGAGCGGCAGGCGCTCGAGCAGCGCACGCGTTACATGGTGGACATCGGGCTGTACGGCGAGCCGACCGTGCCCAACTTCCGCCATCGCAGCGCCATCCGTGCTCTGCAGAGCTTCGCCAACATGCCGGCGATGTGGGGCGTGTGTTATCTCGATCGGCTCGACTTCCGTCGCCTGTACGGCATCGACGAGTACGAAGCGCTGCGGCCCAGGTACAATGCCGAAGAGGCGTTCTCTCATATCGAAGAGAAGGTGCTGAGTCGACCGAGCGCGCAGCCAGAGCAGGCTCCGCGCCCGCTATGGCGAGCGGAAGCGCTGTTTCATCGCGTGCGCAACCCCGGCCGCGGGTTGTGACGCGAAAAAGCTTGTGCATTCCGTGTGGTCCATGATGAAGCTGGACGCATGAGCTTCCTTCGTGTGCTGATCGCTAGTGCGCTCGTGCTGCTCGCTCTGAACAGTCGTGCAGCTCGAGCGCAGCTCCGTGCTGCGCCCCCGCCGCCGCTCACAGACGCGGCCACTTACGCAGCCATTCGCGACAAAGCCTTGGCGAGCTCGTGGGCTTACGAGCGGCTCAGCGATCTCACGGATCTGATCGGTCCGCGCCTGTCAGGCTCGCCGCAGGCCCAAGCCGCTGTCGAGCAAATCGCAGCGGTCATGCGCGGCGAGGGCCTCAAGGTCACGCTCGAACCGATGCAAGCGCCGCACTGGGTGCGTGGTGAGGAGCGCGCGGAGCTGATCGAATACGCGCAGCGGCCCAAGGGCATTACGCAGGCGCTTCAGCTCACGACGCTCGGCGGCTCGGTGGCGACGCCTACTCAAGGCATCAGCGCCGAAGTGCTGGTGGTGAAGAGCTTCGCCGATCTCAGCGCGCGCGCGAAACAGGCTAAAGGCCGGATCGTGCTGTTCGATGTGCCGTTCGATCAATCGCTCGCGGAGAACGGACTCGCAGGCTCGGCCTATGGGCAGGTCGTCGCGTATCGGGTCGGGGGTGCGTCCGCTGCCGCGAAAGCTGGAGCCGTCGCGGCGCTCGTGCGCGGCGCAGGCGGCGCGGACTATCGGCTGCGACACACCGGCGTCATGGCGTACGAAGAGGGCGTGCCGAAGATTCCGACCGCCGCGCTCACTGCGGAAGATGTTGGGCTCGTTGCGCGGCTCGCTAAGCGCGGGCCGGTGACGATGCGGCTCGTGCTCACACCGGAGCAACAACCCGATGTGCCGAGCTTCAACGTGGTGGGTGAGCTGACCGGCGCACAAAAGCCAACCGAAGTAGTCATTGTGTCAGGTCACTTAGACTCCTGGGACCTCGGCACGGGCGCGGTCGACGACGGCACTGGAGTGGTCGCAGCGATCGGCGCTGTGCGCGTGCTACGCGAGCTCAAGCTGCGCCCCAAACGCAGCGTGCGTGTGATCGCGTACATGAGCGAAGAGGCGGGTGCGATCGGCGGCCGCGCTTATTTCGAAGCACATCGCGGCGAGCTCGCCAACATGCGCGCCGTGATCGAGACGGACTTCGGCGCCGGCAGCCCACTGGGCTTCGAAGCGTACGCGTTGCCGGAGGCCATGCCCAAGCTGCGCGCGCTACAAGACGTGCTCGCACCGATCGGAGCCAGCCACTTCCGCCGCTCAGAGCGGCCAGTCGGCGCCGACATAGCAGCGTGGGAGGCAGCAGGCGTACCAGGCTTCGAAACCCTGCTCGACAGTCGCCACTACTTCGACGTCCACCACACCCCGGCAGACACCCTAGACAAAGTAGACCCCAAAAACCTAGCGCGCATAGTCTCAGCGGTAGCAGTACTAACCTATCACCTAGCAGAAACCCCGGACCCCCCAGCACACCTCCCAGCACTCCCGCCGCCATGAGCGTCAGCCCGCGAGCTCTTCGATGTCGCTGTTACCGTGGGTCGCGATCTCCTGTCCGCTACCGGTGCGTGTGCGAGCGCGAAGTATTTGCACGAAACGGTCGCTCACGAGGTGGTCCTTTGTGTCTGCGGCGTATTCGACGAGAGCGTCCTTTAGCAATGCGGCCGCCTCTTCAGGTAGCAGCACAGCGAGGAGCGCGTACACGCCGCGAAACCGTGGGTCGCCGAAATGCTCTATCGGGCGCTGGTTGCTCTTCCCTAGAAATGCTTGTGCGAGGAAGTAATCGCGAATCTTGTCGTGCCGAAACCCCCATTCCCGTGACCCGCTGGAGGTCGCGTACCGAACGAGGACCATTTTGAAGCGCGCCATCGTCGCAAGCTCGTCGCCGAGCTCTGCGGTCTCGGGGATGGGCAGATCGTCGAGCCGGTACTTATAGATCATTTCGCAGAACCGGCGCAGCGGGAAGGAACGTCCCGGAAAGAGCTCAGCGTATTCTGCCGCCATCAGCTCGTACTGCTGATCGTGCAGCTTGAACATCTCGGGGTAGCGGCGCATCCCGATTAGCTGAGCGGCGATCGACAGGTCCATTGGGTTCGAGAGCAGCGTGAGCAACACAGGATCGACCGTCTTGTCAGCGTGCACTCTCTCGACGAAATCGCTGCAAGCATCGCGGTACTCGCTGTGCGACAACTCTGGCTGGGCGAGCGTGCCGTAGCGACCGAGGAGATATTCGAGGATCTGCTCCTTCTTCAAGGGAGCGAGCTCGACAACCGTGCCTAAGCGACGGGCGCTCCAGCTCAAGCGCTGCGTGGTGACGATGAAGTTGCCCTTGAAGAGCTCCTCCATGAACTTTGCGATCTCTGCGCGCGTGTCTGGAGAGACCTCGTTGACCCCGTCGATGAAGACGTCGAGCGCGCCTGCGTAGATCAGTGTCTTGAGAAACATCTCGTCGCGCGCCGCCCCGAGGAGCTTCGCACGGATTGCGGGCATGACGCCGCTCGTGCAGCGTTCCGCCGTAAGATAGACGCAGATCCTGGTTGCGCGCGACGCGTGGTAGCGGAGGAACATCGTTTTGCCGAGGCCAGAGTCTCCCTGCAGGATGATCCGTCCTTTACGCCGTGCGAGCAGGTCGACCGCACGTTGCTGTTCGCCCGATGGCAGCGTGGCGAGACTGTCCGAGAAGTAAGTGCTCGGATCGAACGTGTCGAGCTCTGCATCGGCCAGCAGCGATTCGCGAAACGGAGCGAACAGTCTGCGGCGGAGAAAGGGGGTCCACGAGATCAAAAGGCCGACATAGCCCAAGCCGAGCACGCGCCGACACCACTTGTTCCAGAAGAACGTGGCCTGCACCAACGGCGAATGCGGATACACGAAGATAAGCGCAAACCAGAATGCCAGGTGACCGAGTCCAAGCTGCGCGACCTTCCACAGCGCAGCACGCCGATCGTTGCGTTTGATGATCGCCGCCACGTTGCCTCGACCGTCGGTCCCGGCTTCTTCGAGAATCGGCAGATAGGTTTGAAGGTCTTTCTCTTCGTGGCCGGACCACTGAGTTCTCAAAAGGATGTGCTCCATCTGAGATGCGAGGTGACGAAACGTTGCCGACGCTGGATCGAGTGGGCGCTTGCCACGACTGTCAGTTGTGAGAGCTGCCGAGAGCACTCGGAGAATCCGCTTCGCTTCATCGGGTTGGTACGAGGCTTTTTCCTTCGAGCCGAAGCGGCGGAACTGGTTGATGAGGATTTCGGCGTCTGCGTCGCCGCCGCCTAACACATGGAGCAGCGCGACATGTTGCGCTTGGTTTGCCTGTTTCTTGAGCTCGAGAAGCGATGCTAAGTCAGTAGTGCTCGGTCGTTCTGTTTCCTTGGGGATCGATGTCAGCATACGGAGCGCGTAGACGAAGCCACCTTCGTGTGACAGGTCCCAGTGGCGTAGTACAGGCAAAAGCCATTCACGGGTGGGCACTCCGCTCTGCATCAGGAGGAGGGCGATATAGCTCTGCCCCGTTTTCTTGGACAACGCCAATGAGGCAAGATGCGTCCGGAAGACATGTCAAAGAAGAAGCGCAAGCGGCGTAATTTCACCGACGAG